>ERZ831601.84-NODE-84-length-102693-cov-79.559033_pt1 | contig 102693 bp, 128 predicted proteins | sample MGYA00519578_ERZ831601 | MGnify/ENA primary metagenome ERZ831601 (study PRJEB31850, sample SAMEA3708717) | human gut metagenome | biome: human gut; feature: human-associated habitat; material: faeces | place: China | collected 2014 ... | reverse complement strand
ATATATGGAAAATAATATTCAAGAAAACAAGAAGAAATTAGAAGAACTAAAAGAGGCAGCAAAGCCTTTGATTAAGTTTCTGTGTGAGAATTATCATCCTCATGTAACTGCAATTGTCACCCCTACAAGTGTAGAAGTAATGGAAGGGATTCAAGCAGTTCCAAATATAACCGAATTTATAGTTGATTAAAATTTTACCATGCGGCAGGAAAATCAACTGCCGCATGGTTCAAAACAAAAAAGAAATGAAACAGACATTAGAAGAAGCGGCTAAAGAATATTATGAGGGGTAATAATTATACTCCATTTATTTCAACTATTATGAACGACTTAAATATATCACATAATGCAGATTGCGAAATGTAGAAAGAAGAATAAAAACCGTAAAACGCATAGGAGAAAATAATCATGGAAATAAAGACTGGAATAGTAATAAACGGAGTGTTGCATAAGTTAGTATCAATACATAGTGATGAACCATGTAGCAATTGTAGTCTACAAGAAAAATGTGAAAGAGGAGGAGATCTCTACTTATGTACAATAATTACTGGACAATACAATCGTGATGATCATTTTATCAATTGTGGTAAAGTAACAGATAATTTTGTCTATGACGACAATGCTAAAGAAGAGGAGGAGTAACTAAAATGGATATAGTACCTATTGTAACAAAAGATAATCTTTCTAAGGAACAGATAGAATATCTGCAAAAGCAGCAAACAGAATATAAATTAGTTAATAAGATTAAGAAGAATCCGGGACATATCTTGTTCTCTTTTAATCGAAAAACAAAGGAAATCAAGAGGGCTTCTATTATACATAAGGTTGCTATTGGTTTTAATGGGCTTCCTGTAACCAAAACTGAAACGGTTATAGAACCAGATTGTTATTACGATCAAGCTTTAAACGAAAAGAATTTTAGAAAGAAATTGAAGAGAATTGGATTGTTAAGTGTTTAAACGATTTAAAAACAAGTAACTATGGGATTTACAACACCATGTTTCATACGTAAAAACACACCGGAATTAAGGAAGAAGTTGGAAAAATTAGGGTACAAATCAAGAACAATATCTAATAACGATAAGTTGTGTTTAGCAACAACAGCAAATAATGTGTATGCTAAATACACAATCATCACAAATGAGATGTTTGATTCAGTAGACCCACATAAAACTTGGAATTGTGCTGGAAGAATTGATTGCGGAACCAACGAAGAACTTTTCTTGGCTATTGCTGCATTGAGAGACGATACTGACGATTCACAATGGTTTGTATATCCTCCTGAAAATATTTGGTTTATATGCGATGACGATGACATCAATTATGCACGAGAAAATATTAAAGATAGTGTACAGGCGGCATGGTTCCATTGTAGTCATAAGGCTACCGTAGAAGAGCTAATAGAACACTTTAAAGGAAAGGAGAAATGAACGATGCACCAGTGTGAATATTGTTGTTGGTATAATGATAGATGTGGGAATTGTGATTGTCCTACAGTTATGAAAAGACAAGCGTGTGAAAAAGCTAAAAATGCCAAAGAGTACAATGAAAAACCTAAAATAAAATAGTCATGACCGAAGAACTTGTAACATTAGAGACAGCGAAGATGCTGATAAAGAAAGGATTTAATGAGTGTAGAAATGTTGTTGATATTAGCAATATGTCAAATGATGATTTACCAAAACGATGCTTTTCTCAGCCTACACAATCTCTTGCTCAAAAATGGCTGCGTGAAGTTAAGAACTTACATATTGAATTATTCTATATACGTGGAGACTATTGGATATATAGAATACTAACAATTCCGGAATATAATATAAAATTGCCAAACAGACCTTTATTACATAAAAGCTACGAAGAAGCACTTGAAGCAGGTTTGCAAGAAGCTTTAGAATTGATATAAAAATAGAGTAATTGTTGTTTGATTAAAGATATGATTGTATATTTGCAGTATCATTTACTATTGTTTTTATTTTATACGGAATGATTGTTTCTGTCGTTTTTAACATTCTGTGATTTGAATCTTTATATAAAAAGTTGTTTGACCGGGTGATCTTGAGAAAGATTATCCGGTTTTTTATTAAATATGTTTCTTATATTAAATATGTTTCTTATCTTTACGTTCAGAATATTCACAAAATTAATATAATATGGCCGATTATAATAGTTTATATACTGGACCTGAGATAGATGAATCTATTGGTCGAGTTCTTAATAATGAAGTAGGAGGAATGGTTTTGATACCTGATGCTGTTTCTTCTCTAAAAACAGGAGCTTCTTCGTCAGATATTCTTAGTGCATTTGGTGGAGAAGAAGCATTTAAAAATATATGTAAAAAGGTATCAAAAGGTATTCCACCTTATTTTGGATCGTCTACTAATAATTCTCTTACAGTAGCAAGATCTTGCTTTAATTTTAGTGCTACTGTAGATGAAGATGCGAATAATTACACTTTAACTATCATTAACTTACCTAATCCTCAGTATATTAATAATGTAAGTAGAAAGAAAGTTTTTACTCTTTCTGCTGGTTCGATGAGTCTTACGAATAATTTATTATCTTATACTTTGGCAAATATTTATTATCTTGATAAAAGTATAGTAAATATAACAATGTCTTCTTCTCATCAGGATATTCTTAATGCTCTTGGACAGTATATAGACAGCGTTTCTGATATCGCTATTAGAGCTAAAGATACTACTGCTATTTTTGTTTCAAGAGGAGATCAAAATGACAGAACTATAGTTTGGAATATAAAAAGTGTTTATACTGATAATGCAAACTGGGTTTTAAATATGTCATCTTCATCTCCATTTGAAGATGATCAGAATATTTTAGTAGTACGAAGACTTGTGATTCAATGTACAAACAACACTTTATCTTGTACAAACAACGAATCAACGACCTATCAAAGAAATAGAGTTAGAGGATCTTTATCTATTAGCAGTAGAAATTATTATAATATTCTTAGATGTCCTTTAAACGCAAATGAAAATACTTGTTCAGGTATGGTTACAATCACTCAGAGGATATCAAATTCAAATGCGACTTTTTTAACTTTCTACTTTTGTGTAATAGAAAATAACCTTCATGTTAAAGTACTTCAACATACTAATACATCAATATTCCCCAGCGTACTTTATACGTCAAATTCTAACGAAGGTTATTTAGCTGTTGAAATTGATATGTCGAGTACATTATATTATGATGTGTCTGTTGCTTTAGAAACGAACTGTTATTTACTTTCTGATCAATATATTTTAAAACCATATTCAAATTTAGGAAATCAATCAATTGTTAATTTTTAAGATATGAATAAAAATATAAGTTATAATAGAACAGCGATAGTCAATCAAAATGGAACAGTTTCATCTATGACTATCTCAAGAGCACTCTCTATTGGTATGTTAGTAGAAACTTCTCTTAATACAACCTTTCTTGGAGAAGAAAATGATAGACCTAATTACTTCTATGTTATACCTCTTACTGAAGGTACAATTAAAGTAAGACTTGTTGGTGGTAGAGAAGATTATACGATCTCTGAAGCAGAAGTAACTGCAAATCTTGGTTTACCTATTCCTTATTTAGTGGAAACGGTATATAGAGACGGAACGACTGCACAATTTAATATAGGTTGGTAATGAAATGTCAAGATGTCATGTTTTTAATAATAAGAAACTTTCATCTAATCAGGAGTATATAGTATGATAGGAAGAGGTATAGGAATTCCATTTAGACATGTACATGGAACTGAATCAGAAATTTCATTTGATAAGTCCCTTGTTGACGCTTGGTTTATGTCAGGATACAGCAATGATAATCCTCCTGCTTCGATAAGTGGTTACAAGGGGCATGAACTTGTGTTGAAGAACTTTGCGTTTACTTCTAATAGCGGGTTTGGTGGAAGTGTAGACCACAGTGGCGGAAATGACGAAGGAAAAGCGGCTTCTTCTTATGAAGGTTCTCTTGTATTCGATGGTGTAGATGATTATGCTGTATGTTACAATATGCCGATACAAACGGACTATACAGTGATATGCAGGAGACAGATTATTAATATAAACAACTCTTCTGCCGTTGCTTCCAAACGTACTTATCCTAATGATATAGGATTTTTTGGTGCTTTTGTTATTGAAAGAGTTACTGCCAATGGTAGTAAGGCTTTATATTCTTTTGGGAAAGATAATGCAGTTGATTCATTTGATTCAAATCAAATAATATATCAAAGTAAGACCGCCTATAATGGCAAAAATCTCGTAGCAGGAGATTCATCAGATACAAATATTTTGAGTTTAGGAGCGAATGCATATAATCTAAATTTAGGTAGATGTCAGGAGTTTTCTAATGTTGCTATCTACTACTTCGCCCTCTACGATAAATCTCTCACTCCTGATGAAATAGAGCAAGAGAAGATAAAGTTAAATGAAATTTGGACTAAAAGATTAAACGGATGAAATATGTAATTGTAACAGTAGAATGGTGCTTGCAAAAGGGAATAGTAGTACCTGAGCATGCGCGTAAGAGTGTGAACGGAAGTAAGGTTATTCTTCATTATGACTTTGTGCATCCTGTGTTGACTGACGAGGATAAACTAACGGTTTACGAACATAACAGTAGAGAACTTGGTAACATCCTGAATAATGAAGAATGGAATAAAAATGAAGAAATTCTATAATTATGAGTACTTATAAAATAGGTTATAATTGGGTAGTAGACGAAATGAAAGGATTTCGTCTATACCTTTCTCAAATTAAAGATAGAATGCTTATCTCTGATGAAGAAGTAAAGATAATTGAGGAATATCTTGAATATCCTAAAGAAGATATTCTTGTTCTTATTCCTGGATATAATATTTCTTGGTTTGGTAAGATGAAACTTATTGAGAACTTTAAATCTAATGATGAACAAGATCCTTTGAAATGTATTTCTATTAAAGAGGATAAACCTTTATGGAAAATGTATAAGATGGATTTTCGTTGTGGTTCTGTTTATATGATTTCATGGCAAGTATTCGTTGACTTTTTAAATGAAGAAAATCTTGACTTTCCTAAATATATGAATGTTTCTATAAGAAGGAAAAAAGATCTGACTCTTCACGAATTACTTTATAGATAAGATTGTTTTTATTCGTTTATATAAGATTAATGATATGAGTAAAGAATTTGCAACGAGAAATCTCGTTCATAATAAAATACCTGAATTCCCGAGTGGTAGTGGTGCAGATAGATTTCTAACAAAAAAAGAAATCTTAGATACTTCTCCATTTGCAAGAATAGAGGGAAGTTATTCAGATGTTGCTATTCCTATTATGGATAATGTAATATATGCTGAGGCTGCATTTAGTGTAAGTAGAACTTCATTTCAATTACCTCAGAATACTGGTAGTGAAAGTTTTACTGTTACCTCTACAATTGGAGGCGAAGCTCTTGCTTGGTCAGTTTCAGAATTCAATGCAAGTTGGGCAACTTATTCTGTGAGTGGAAATTCAGTTTCAGTACATGCTAATGCAGATCAAACGACAGAATCACAGAAATCAGGTTATATTCGTGTTAAACAGTCTGTTACTAACCAAGAAATTACTGTGAACTTTACTCAGGCTGCAGGAGTTCCTACTTATACTTATACATTCTCACCATCAACAACAAGTCTTTCATTTGGTGCGACAGCAAATAGTCAATCTATTTCAGTTACTTCTTATAGAACGAAGTATATTAATGGACATCAAGTTGGTACTGAAAATCTTGATTATTCATCATCTTCTCCAGGAGGAGGTTTGACTGTATCAGGAACGACTTTCTCTGTAACAGAAAATGTTGTTGAAAGTTCAAGAAGTTGGAGCGTTGTCTTTACTCAGAGTGTTAGTGGAAATACTTTTACTGTTAGTGTTACTCAGGCTGCAGCTTCTATTACATGGGGTCATGAATTTACATCAGCTACTACAAGTCTTTCCTTTATAGCAACAGGTGAAACAAAAAGAATAGCAGTAAATTCAATAAGACGAAAATATATAAATGGTAATCCAACTACAAAAGTAGCAGCAGTTCCATATACACCAAGTATTAGTGGAGATAGTACATTCTCTGTTTCTTCCTATGATACAAGTGAAATCTATATAGTAGCTGCAAATAATCTTGCTGCATTCCAAAGAACAGGTACCCTTACTCTTTCTCAACAAAGCAGTGGTAAAACTCTAACAATCTCTCTAAGTCAGGAAGCTGGAGAAGTAACGCGAGTAACAATATCAAATGCATTAGTGTCATATGGAACTATTTATGGTTATCTAAATAGTCCTGAAGGACCTTCGGTAATAATAGGTGAATTGAAAAATTATATGCTTGTATCTTCAAGAACGTATGGATATACGTTCAAAGCAGTTGGTGGTGGAAGTGTATCAATATCATTGAATTTAATCTTAAATACTAAAATATCATCACATACTGTAACGGAAGCTACAGGAGGAATAACTGCTGACAAAATGTTTATTGTACAATCTACATCCGGAAGTACAATTACAATTAGGTTTAATAATTCTCCAAGTGGTGCAACAATTTCATCCAAAGTTTATTTTGAAGGATATATAAATCCTATATTAATGGACTTTACAATTGAACGTTAATAATTAATATATTACATAATAGTCGGGTAAAATTTTACCCGACTATTATGTACTCTTAATAAATGGTTAATGTTATTTCATCATAAGAGTTGCCTAATTGTATTGTTCCTGTAACTTTACCATCTCTATTTGTATATCTATAATTTTCAAAATCTGTACTACTTGAAAAATTACCACTTATGCCAACTGGAGGATAATCCATATCATCAAGAAAATGAATTTCACATTCCTCACATTGAGGTTCAAGAATAAGTTCTCCTCCTAAAGGAACATATAAATTTTCAGAAGTATATTGTTCAATTCGACCACTTGCATCATCTGTAAACCATTTTATTATCGGCGATCCTCCTTGAACGCCATCAAACATAACACTAATAAATACTAATACTCTTGCTTCCTGACTTAGAGAGATTGTTAGAGTTTTATTAAAAGTCCTTAATTTCGACCATAAATATAGATAAACGTTTGTTATCTCCAAAATAAGTCGTATCTTTACAATATCAAAAGAAAAGGGCAACTAAAAAATTGAAGAATTATGAAGACAAAGACACAACTTTCAGATTTTAATTTTATCCAATCAAGTTATGGACACTATAAAGTAACTTATACAAGTCCTGTAACGGGAAAACAATGGATTGCAATAGTTAGCGATATGACAATAATAGACGCTACTAAGAATGCAGACGAGCCTAAACAAAAAGATTTAGAGAGGTTGAAACAAATATGTAAGAATAGATTATGAACAGTACACATCAAAGAACTTCTAATTATTAAAATTATATTGATATGATATTATTTAAAAATCTTAAAGTAGGAGAATTCTTTTCTTACAATGGAATGATTTATGAAAAAGTTAACGAACATCAAGCTCGTTCAACAAGAAAAATTATGGATTATCATATACTTCATCCAATTGAAGCTTTTGAAGTAGAATCTGTAGAACCTACCATTTTCTTAGTAGGTTCTATTAAACAAAATCCTTATTACTATAAAATTACAGGACCCTATTGTTTTATTAAAGCTCCATATCCTTGGATAGCTCAGAAGAAATATAATGACTTCTATCAAGGAAAACATGGAGCTTATTTATTAGGTTTTAAAGATGATATAGGTAGAATATCAAGTCTTGTAAGTGAGGATATAAGAGACTTGATAAAACAAATAGAAACGGGAGAAATTCAAGTAGATTTTATTAACTAATTAAAAATTTAAATTATGAATCCATTAAACTTTTTTCTTATTAGTATGATTAGCATTCTTTGGAGTGCAGCAGGATTAATCTTTTTATTATGGGCAGTAAGCAAATATGCTGAACGATTTAATCGAAGTCAAACAGGTTGGGTTATTCTTGCTATTTTCTTTTCACCATTTCTTGCTTTTTTAGGACTTTATATGGTCGGGAAAAGAAAGGTTAATGAAGTGGTGACAAATAGACCTTCTACTTCACCATCTCGAATAGAAAGTGATCGTATAGATCAAGAAAGATCTGAATACATTTCAGAAGTAGAGAATAATGACGATAAAAAGCCTTTGAATCCTATTTGGTTTTTCATTTTGCTTTTTATGTTTTTGATACTAATCCTTCCTCTTCTCTTATAACTTCCTATTTATGCGGGATTGAGGAGAAATTAAACTCTATTATATTCCTTATAAGAATAAGGAGTTTAATAATTATATTTATTCTTTTTATTAGGAATATAAGAAAGATAAGAGAAAATCCTATTACATAGAATTATGTTATATAATAGATTTTCAGAAATCTTCAATCCTGCATAAATAAAGGGATTAAGAATAGATTAAAGAATAAATGAGAGTGACAGAGATTTACACTCTATCGATTGCAGATATGAAAAAAGGTAGTATCTTTACACTCAGAAAGCCGCGAGGCTTACTTTCGGCAAAAGAAATTTTGTTCATAATAATTTTTTGGTTTTTTAGTAAAGAAATTGATCTGAGTAAAGCGTTACTCAGATTTTTCTTTTTATAGGTTGTAGATTGAAGAATTCTATCTATCTTTACAACACTAAAAAATCAAAAAATAACATGAATAAAAAAATATATAATATAGCCGAAAGGCAAGTTTTTAAAATCCTGATGATGATTGCAGGAATGGTTGAAGATTATCCTTGCAGAAAGTTCTCTTCTAAGAAAGATCTAATTGATCTAATCTCCCAAGAATTAATGTTATCTACAGATAAGGTAAAGAAAATCTTATTAGAATTCACTTATACTTACAATCTTATAAGATTAAAGTTTGAAAAAGGAGAAGTTTATGTTGAAATCCTAAAAGAAGATCCTTTGCCTGAAGAACAAAGTGAGTGGAAAGATGAAAACGGTGATTATAAATATTATAAGAATAGAATTTATTTTCACAATCTTACTAATCCAATGAGAGCTACTTTTAAGATCAAAGATGAATTATATCATTTTGGTATAGAGGAATTGGAAGTGATAGAATGCCTTATAAGTGCAAAATACGGAATAACAAAATACATCTTACCTATTAAGAAGGATGATAATCCATTTGAAAAAGCAGAAAAAATGGCATCTAAATTTCAACATTATGAAAGTGTTGAATATATTGCATCAAAAACAGGCTTATCTATATATAAAGTAAGGAATATACTGCATAAATTCGAAGAAATAAGTCAAAGAATACCACAACTAAAGAAATATTTTAGATATAGAAGTAAAAATCCTAATGATGAGTTGATTCGTAAACATAAAGGAACAAGAACGAAAACAATATTTTCCCCTAATAGTAGAAAAGAACTTAATGAAGCGCTTAATATTATACTCGAACATTTTCATATTAAAGTAGAAAGAAGAATAGGTTCTGTACATAAGAGTAAAAAATTGATATACGATAGAAAAGGTTATAATGGTGAATGTTCTAAAAATAATAGTGAAAGTAGATTAGAATTGATTCAAGATCCTTGTTATAGAGCATATTATAGAGTTAAAGCACAATTATATAAGATATCAGATAATATTGGAGAAGAAATAATTCAAAGGAAAATTGTAAAAATAATTGATGAATTCTATAGGAACGATAGATTAGATGAATTGATTGAAATTGAAAATATTATACTATGTAATCACAATTTATTAAACATTTTAGATAAGGTTAAAAGGATTCGAGATAAGCGTAGGACTGAAAATGAAATAAGAATTATAATATAATTGTTTGAGATACGTAAATTTATGATTACTTTTATGCAATAAATTTAAAATTACGTAAGTTATATGGAAATCAGAGAATATACAAGAGATGAGTTCAATAAATTTATTGAACAAAATAATCTTGAATCTTTTAATTCTAATCAAGTTGACGCTTTTTCACATGATGTGGTTGAAAAATCTAAGAAAGGTGAATTAAACGAATTCGAGACTTATTGTGCAGCAGCAGAATATGCAATGCTTGAAAAAGCAATTGTAGTTGAAAACGATTTGACTAAGAGTCTTGTCTATTATAGACCTACTCAAGTAGAGACAGTAGAAATACCTGACGGTATTTTCAAGTCTATAAATGATAAATCTTCTCTTCGTTATAAAGAGACTTCTTTGAATATCTTGAAAGGTATTGCAGGTATTTGTTGTGTAGATAAAGATGCGATTGAAAAAGCAAAAGCACTTCCTATTGGAACAGAGAAAACTTATGGTGGTAAACTTTATATCAAAACTGCACAAGGTTGGAAACCTAAGAAGAAAACTTCTTCAACTGAAGAAAAAGATCAAGCAGAAAGATCTAAAGTGAATGAAGAGCGTGGTAAAGAGTTTTGAAATAAAGCAGAGAAAGAGGATGAGTAAAATAAGAGAATATTTATGTAGTTTTTATTTTCCAATCTTTCTAAGTTTACCTTTATCATTTGTCTCTACAACAGCTTTTATAGAAGAGTATATTTTTAACGATTGGGAATTTTTAAAATATCTAATGATTCTTATTATAGTTGATACTATAATAAGTTGGACATATCATTTAAAAAATAGAGATTTTTCTTCTAAAGGGTTTTCAATGATATTGATAAAGTTATTAATATATAGTGCAATTCTTATTGTAGCTCATGTTATTGGTAATTTTACTATCAAAGGAGGAAATGTTGAGATTTATACTTGGTTTAATTCTGTAGCATGCAATGCTTTAATTATAAGAGAATCAATTTCTATCGTAGAAAATGCAGCAAAAATAAATCCTAATTTAGTACCACAACGAATTAGAAAGTATTTAGCTGATTTTGATGAAAATGGTTCTAAGAAAAGAAAAGAAGGATTCGAAAATGTTTAATTTAAAAATTTAAAATTATGAGACTTTATAGATTTATAGATGAAGATAATAATATTGATGCAGTAGTTGTAACTGATGGTAGTTGTGATCAAAAAAAGGTGTTTATTACTGAAATAAGAGGAATAGTTTCTCCAGGTGATGTTTCTGCTACTCAAGAACAAGTAGAAGGAAGTAATGAACTTTTGAAACTTGGATTTCCTTGGAAAGTAGGACATTCTGTAATGCATCAAGAACTTGTTGATTTTGCTGAAACAAAAGGTTTGACTCTTGAAATTACTCCACAAGGTTTAAATGAACTTGTTGGTGTAGAAGGAGAATGGAATGGAGATGACGAATGTGTATTGACAATTAGAACTTCTGTTCCTTCTAAAAAAGAAGTTGAAATTCACTTTCCTAATACTGTAACATTGAATGAATCAGCAGGTCGTTATGGAAATATTCGTGGTGATAAGAAAGGATTGATTGCTATTCTTAAATCACGTGAAACTGAAATGACATTCTCTTTAGAAGATTTAGGTCTTGTAGAAAAAGAAGATTTAAATGTTGTTATCACTGCTGAAAGTGGAATTCAAAAATTCGAATTAACTGCTAAAAAGTAAAATTTATGTTGAGACTTTTATTTACAACTCAAGATAAATCTAAACAACTGACTGTTATTACTGATGGTATAGACAGTCAGTTGAATGTATTCGTTACAGAAAATACTGTTGGCGATATAGATTACTTTAAGTCATTAGGTATAATGATTATGCCTGGACATATTTATAATGTAGGTACTTTTAAAGAGTGGGCTATTAATAATACTCTTATTCTTATTTCATATCCTGAGGGATTAAATAACGAATCTCAAATTCTCGTTGATGTAGTAGAAGAAATGAGATATTTTCTTACTACTCAAATGTCTGAATTGACTTTCGATAATACAGGAGGTGATGAAGAAGCTGTAGTAACTTCTTATAAACAAAAATATGTAAATGGTAAACCTTCAGGAAGTCAAATTGCATTAGAAGTTACTTTCGAAACAGCTTCACCTTATTCAGTAAGTAAAGGTGGTACTGTGACTATTTCTGAGAATCCTACAGATCAAGTAAGAAATGGTATTTTAAAAGTAACACAGAGTGAAAGTAATAAAGTTTTAAATATTTCTCTTACACAAGCAGCATCTGAAGTAAAATATAGTTATATTCTTACTGCTACCCCTACAGATGTAAATTTTATAAATACTGGAGAGTTTAAAACTGTAGATATTATTCATACAAAACAAAAGTTAGTCAATAATAAACCTTCAGGTTCACCTATTAAGGTTGGTTATGATATAGAAATAGCAGGAGTTGGTTTTGATTATGAAGTTATAAGTGGTGGTGTAAATGTTTCAGCTACTGAAAATCCTGGAACTTCAAAGAGAACAGGAACTTTAAATATTTCTTCTCAAGAAAGTGAAAATACAGCAACTATTAATTTATCTCAAGATGCTTCTGTTATAACTTATGATTATACAATTACAACGAATCCTACAAGTTTATCCTTTGTTAATACAGGTGAGACGAAAGCTTTTACTGTAAATTCTAAAAAACAGAAAAAGCTTAATGGTAATAATAATGGTGATCCTACTGATGTTGGATTTTCATTTGTTGTAAATGGAACAGGGTTCACGAAAGGTTCAGGTAATAATGTAGTTGCAGCAGAAAATGATACAGAATCTCAGAGAACTGGAAATGTGGTGGTTACTCAGAATGAAAGTGATAAAACTGCAACAATTAATTTAACTCAAGCTGCAGGTACTGTTGCTTATGAATATACATTAAGTGTAGATCCTGATGCATTAAATTTTGTAGCAGCAGGAGAAACAAAAACTTTTGGTGTTTCATCTAAGAAACAGAAAAAGATAAACGGTAAAGATTCTGGAGCAGCAATTGTAGTTGATTATACTACTGTAGTAAGTGGAACTGGATTTTCGAAGGGTTCTTCTGAATATTCAGTAATAGCTGAAGCAAATACAGGAGGTCAACGTTCAGGTCAAGCTGTAGTTACAGCAAGTGAAGGTGGTAAAACTGTTACAGTAACATTAATTCAAGATGCTGGTACATCTGCATAATAGTTGATAAAATGGGAAAGAGAAAAAGAATAAATACAAAGGAAAAGTCAGGTTTTAATAGCCTGACTGACCTTTCGTTAGACGAATTGAATAGATTGCAAAAATCAATACCGTATGCATTTCAAAGTAAAATACAAGCATCTTTAAATTCAAATAATCCTGAAGAAATAATGAAAGCAAACCTCTATTTAGGAGAAATAACTCCTAATTCAGGAAGAATTCAATCAGTCTTTTTCGATCCCAATGATCTATCAGGAAACGGTAAAGGATTTAAAGATTCAAAAGGTATTTTATCTTTTGAAATTCTTCGTAGAATGGGTAATATACATATTATTCGTTCTATTGTCAATACACGTATTGAACAAATACAAAATTTCCTTCATTTTTCAGAAGACGATCAAAAAGAAGGATTTACTATTAGAAAAAAGACTTCTTTGTTTAAAGAATCAAAGAAAGAAATTTCAAGTGCTGAGAAAAAGAAGATCGAAGAGATTGTTGAATTTTTGATGAACAGCGGTTTTAATGAAAAATGGGATAATATTGATGATTTTCAAACATTTGTTCGAAAGATAGCTTTCGATAGCCTTACTTTAGATCAACTTGCTTTTGAGGTTGTAAGAGATAAAGGATGGAATATTAAAAAATATAGAGCTGTAGATGCTTCTTTAATTCGTTTTTTAGATAGTGTTGATCCAAAGCAAAGAGAACAATTAGAAGATTATCGTTTTAAAGGTTATTTACCGAGATTCTGTATGACATGGGACGATCAAATTCTTATTAATCCTACAACTAAAGAACCTATTTTATATTATCCTTGGGAGCTTGGATTTGGTATTAGAAATAAATCTTCTGATATTAGAAAGAATGGATATGGCACATCTGAACTTGAAATTTTAGTTGATCTTATTACAGGTGTATTATGGAGTATTCAATATAATATGAATAACTTCTCAATAGGTTCAACTCCTAAAGGATTTATCAATGTTAAGAATGCAAATATATCTGATTCAAACATGAATGAATTCAGACAAGCATGGAGTCAAATGATGGCAGGCGTTAGAAATGCAAAAAGGACTCCTGTCATTAACGGTATAGATCTCGAATGGATCGATTTAGATAAATCGAATCGCGAAATGGAATATCAAGAATGGGCTCAATTTCTTGTTATTATGGTTTGTTCTGTATATAGAATTGATCCTTCTGAATTAGGTTTTTCATTTAAAAATCAAGCACAAATATTTGGTCAAGATGGTCAAAAAGCAAGATTGCAACATAGTAGAGAAAAAGGTCTCAAACCTATTTTGATTTTTCTTGAAAATATCATCACAAAATATATTGTGAGTGAAATAGATGAAGATTATGAATTTGTATTCACAGGTATAGAAGTTGAAGATGAAGAAACTCAAGTAAATCTTGATAAAATCAAACTTGAATCAGGTATGGTTTCTATGCAAGACATCTTTAAAAAGTATTCAGGTAGAGAATTTGATTCTGAGAATGATATTATTTTAAATCAAGTTTATCAACAAGCTCAAGCATCAAAACAACAACAAGAAATGTTTGGAAGTTCAGTGCCTGGAGAAATGGATGAAGAAGGTGTACCACAAGATGAGAGTGAAAATCCATTTGATAAATATAAATCAATTGATAATCCTATTATGACAGCAGCATTTGATTATATTGGTAAAAATTTTGGTAAATGATTATGAATCATCTTGTTAAAAGGATAAAGGGTGTTGAAGTACAACAAATGTCTAAGAAATCAGATATTGTTCGTCATGTTAAAGATCCTATAAGATATCCAAAGGTTCAATGTGGTTATGAAGGAGTAGCTCAAGTTATGATAGCTACTCAAACGAATAATATGATGAATTCATTGACTGAAGAAATGTTGAAATTAATAAAATGATATTTACTCCTAACGAAATACAAAGACTTTTTGGTATTATTGATTTTCGTTTAGCTAAAATCATTGCCGATGTTCTTGGAGTCAATCAACTTACTCCTGAGGATAAAATATTACTTGAAAGGAATAATGTTGAATGGAGAAAAGAATTAGGAAAGATTTCTCCATATTATCAATCTTATTTATTTGGTAAGTTATCAGGTGTTTTATCACCATCTCAACTTCAAAGTATAGATTATAACGACTTTTCTCAGTATATAGAAAGAAAACAATTCAAAACTCTCTCTAATACTGAGAAAGCTATGTTTAATGCAGCAGCTACTCGTTCTTATGCTTATATAAAAAGTATGGGTTCAAGAATGAAGGATATTATAAATAATGCTGTATCACAAGAAGAAATAAAATTACTTACCGAACAACAAAGAATACTTGAACACACTACAATCAAGAGAGAAATGGTTGAAGGAGTTCTTAAAAAGAAATCTATTCAAAGTATAGTGAGTGATATAGGGCATTCACTTGAAGATTGGAATAGAGATTGGGGTAGGATTGTCGAGACAGAAATGCAAGGTATTTATCAGATAGGTGTTGCTCAGCAAATTATGGAGAATCATGGAGCTGAAGCACTTGTTTATAAAGAGGTTTATCCTCAAGCTTGTTCTTCTTGTATTCATGCTTATACAACTCAAGGTATTGGATCAAAACCAAGGATTTTTAAATTAATTGACCTTATAGCTAACGGTGATAATATAGGATTAAAAAGAAAAGATTGGAAACCTGTTCTTGGACCACAACACCCATTTTGTAGATGTAATCTTCGTTATATTCCTAAAGGATATATTTGGGACGATGAATTAAAAATATTTATTCCTCCTAAAGATTACAAAAGAAAGATTCAGAGAGAAAGTAAGGTTAGAATTTATGTTGGTGATAAAGAATTTGTCGTTTAAAATAAAAATAGTATGAAAGGCTTTAATTCGGGTTTTATTGAAATTCAAACATTTGAAGGTGAAAAATTTTTAAAAGATTTGAGACCAGGAGATTTGGTTGTTACAAGTGATAAAAAATACAATCGAATTTATTCTATAGAACAATCGTTAACATCTATAGATGAAGATGTTTATAACGTATATTATCATACAGATAAAGAAGGGATTTTAGAAAGAATTTCAGGTGACAGTATTCTTCATCTAAATAGTATGAAAGGAATTAAAGTTAAAGACTTGAAGAAAGGATCGAAGATCAAATATCTTAACGGTAAAAATGCTGTTGTTGATAGACTTGAAAAGATGGAAACTATTAATAAAATTCTTTATAATATAAAGTTCGTAAAGAAAAATTCTACTTTTTATGCAAATAATATATGTATAAAGGGTGATTGATATAGAATATATTGTAATTTTAAACAGAAAATTAATATTATAGCTATGAATATAAAAAAGTTTTTAGGTCTTCAATCAAAAGAAGATAAGATTCAAGAATACAAGCAGTTGCTTGAAAAGTCATATAAAAATTCTTTAAGAGTAGATGAACTTGCTGCAGAATTTTCAGAACAGAACAGTGTTTTGAAAAGTATTTCAACGTTAAGTGATGAAGATAGAAAGGAAGTTGAAGAACGTAATAAGAAGTTTATTTCAGATCATGTTAAGAATATTTCAGAAGCTTATAAAGAGAAAACTTCTATAGAGAAATCTATGATAAAACTCGAAAATGATGCAGAAATTGTAGATATATTGAAAGATATGAAATCTTTATATGATTTTAAGATAATGTATAAAGATAAACAAATTTCTAAATCTATTTATAATGACATCATTAAAGCTAAAACAGGTAAAGTTCGTTATGCAGATGTTTTACTTTTTAGAGGTTCTAAATTATTGATTCTTCAAAGAGCTGGAGATCAAGGTAATCATACAGACGAATGGTGTATTCCTGGAGGACATGTTGATGCTGGCGAAGATTTTCGTACTGCAGCACAAAGAGAGTTGCTTGAAGAAACCGGTATAGATATTCCTGAAGATATTCTTGCTGAAGTAGCTGTTGCAACAGGTAAGGATTTTGAAATTCATTATTTTAAAGGTTATGTAAGTGAAGAAACCCCTGCTTTTGTAGTTGTTGATTCTGAAGAAGAAATTGGAAGTGCTTGGATTGAACCAGGAACAGAGTTAGACGATTATGAATTTATTTTTGATATGAAAGATAATTTGAAGAAAATTCTTGGTCTTGAACAAAAACCTTCAAATTTAATCAAAATTCAAAAAGCATATTTTAATGGAGATATTTCAGAAGAAGTGTTTAAATCTTATTGTGAACAACATCCCGATGAGATTGAAAAAGCAAACAATAAAACCTATTTTTCTCATAAAGAAAGAAAGGATCTTGCAGAAAGAGGTGAAGCCATGCCTAATGGTAAGTATCCTATTAGAAATTCTCAAGATTTGAAAGATGCAATTCGATTGGTAGGAGCTTCAGATATGTCTGAAAGTAAAGTAAAAGCTTGGATAAAAAAAAGAGCAAAAGAATTAGGACTTGAAAATGAACTCCCCAAAGATTGGATTGAAAAAACAATGTCTTGTGAAGATATTACTCCATTACAAAAAGAAGATCTTGAAAAAGATGCAGTAGGACCTCAAGGTGATGGTGTTGGTGAGAATGAAATTGAAAAAGCTGTAGATGGATTTAAAATTCTAATTGATTTTAATGATTTAGATCAAGCTCAAATGTTTAAATCGTTAGTTAATGAGATGAGAGAATCCGGCAAACTTGATATTAATAACGTTCTTGATCAACAGGAAGAAATTGAAAAATCTTGGGGCATTAATGAGATTAGAGAAGAAGCCTGGAGTGATCCTTCTTTAGACGATGGTTCTCAAATTGAAAAAGCGAAAAAAGGTTATCCAGTTGGTACAGAGAAAACATATAATGGTAAACAATATGTTAAAACTGATAAAGGTTGGAGATTGAAGAAAAAAGAAGTGACTTCACGTGAACGTTTTGAAAAGGAAAAGAACGAAAGATATTCTAAAATGGATAAACGTTCTTTTGCAATTGCTGATAAAATTGCAAAAGAAATTCTCGATGAAGGTCTTGTAGATGAAGATACGAATGAATTAACAATGTCTCATGTTATTAGACCTAAAATTGATAAAATGATTAATGAACAAACTAAAGATTGGGGCGTAAAAGCATCTGAATTAAAACCTGGAGAAGTTGTTCATATCAATGAATTTCCTACAAGTGTAAAACTTACTTATAAAGGTGAAGAAAATGGTAAATATATTTTCGAAAGAGAAAATGGTGAAGTTGAAAAAGTAAGATCTAAATCAAGAGTTTTTCATAGAGATGATCAATTAATTGATAAAACAGCAGTTGCTTGGAAAGTAAGAGATATTCTTAATAAAAAAAGAACAGGTTGGTTTGGTAAATCTGAAAATGTAGAGTTTGAAAAAGCAAAAGATTTGATGTACGGTGTTTTTGTAGATTATGCTAATTTTCTTGAAGGAGTAAAAACAAGAACGAAAAATATTCATTGGGGAGAATTAGATAATTCTAAACATGTTTATCTTGATGATTTAATTGATGAATTATCTGATTACGAAGATAAGATAATGGAAGCCGGTCAAAGTGGATTTGGTCGTTTTGGAGATGATGAAGTTAATGGTGAAGAGATTGAAGAAAATGAACCTATTGAATTGATTGATTTAATCATTGAACGTACAAAAGATTTCCATGAAGCTATCAAAGATAACATTAATTATGTTGGTGAAATGTCTTGGATAGAGGACTTCTTAGCTACTTTGAAACAAACAAAGTACCGTCTACAACTTCATTAAAAGTTCGTAAGATAGTCTTTATTAGATATTTCCTGCAAGGAATTGGCCTGTGCTGAGGAGCTCTATTTAAGGACTATCTTTTTGTATTTATTAATAATTTGAATTATGATTAGTGAAAATTTTGATATAGAATTTCAAAGTAGATTTGATGAACTGATGAAAGCTCGTAGAGCTTCTGTTGGTGAGATAAGAGTGCATAGTAATGGTGTAAAATATCAAAAACAACCTGACGGTAGTTGGAAACCTGTAAAAGGACAAAATGTTCAATTTTCTCCTAAAAAAGATGACGATTATTTTGGTCGTAATTATTTTAGATATGCTGGAAAACCTAAAGAGGCTATTGAATTTCTCTTGAAAAATGAGAAAGGTCAAGTAAGGAAAGCCTATACAAAAGATGGTTTAGGTGAAATAGATATTGTTTATGGAAATAATAAAAAAGGACTTTGTCATATAGAGAAGAGACATCTAAAAAATCAAAATGATTTTGAATCTCGAGAAGATATGGCTCAAAAGATAGCAGACGCTTTAAAATATGGAAAAGTCGAAAAAGATAAGAAAGATGTTCTTATAATTTACAACGAAATAAGGTTAATTATTTCTCAGACTGTAGTTTATGATGATGAAGATAATTTTAGAAATAAACATTGGATTTTGACATCTTACAATCAAAACATCCCTATTAAAGATAAATTAAGAAAAGCAGTCTCCGAAGAAACTGCTTTAGAAAAATCTCGTTTCTATCCTTCCTCAGAAACTCCTACATTTAATAGGAACGGCACGGAGAGGTCATTAACCGTTATTAGCTCGAAAGATCTTTCACTGCCTAAAGGTACGACTAATATGAATGATATGCAACAATTTGTGGACGAAATTATAGAAAAGAGTAAGAAAGGTGCACCTATTGGTACAGAGAGAACCTGGGGAGGTAAAGTTTATATTAGGACTAGTTTAGTGGAATTACGATATTTATATTCTTGATTTTCTGTGTAGTAAACAGTTTTTTTGTTTTATAAAAAATTATGTAATAAATATTTGGACAGTCAAAAATAATTAAATATATTTGTTTTGTGATTATATAAATGGCACTATAATAGATAGTTATATATAGTGTATGATTATTGTAACAGACAAATATTATGATTATGGAGACTAAGAATAAAGGTTTTGATACTGGTATAGCAAGTGAGTATTTAGTACTGTCTATGTTGTACCGTCTTGGAATAGATGCTTATATGACGTTGGGAAATAAGAAAAGTGTAGATATTTGGATAAGGAATGGTGATGACTTTGCCATTGAGATAGATGTAAAGTCTGTTCGTGAATATGATTCTATTCCTGTCGGTAATGTGGAAGCTAAGGATAATCGTTATATTGTCTTTGTAATATATAATAAGAAGTTTGACTTTAAAGATGTTCCTACACTGCCTGAATTTTATATTGTTCCGAGTAAATATGTGGTAGAGAATAGAACAAAATATGACTTAAAAAGTGGTGGAGAACGTTTTAATATTTTTAAAAAGGATATAAAGGACTATATCAATCGTTGGGATTTATTGAAAAAAGGGTGATAGTTATCAATTATAAATAAGGGGGGTATATAGTTATGTCAACTTATGGAGTGGCACTTCTGCTAATTAAGAAAGAGGACGAAAAGGAGTTTGTTGTCTGTAGTACGGAAGATTTGAACATGGATTATCACGAACTTCGTAATTTATATTCGTTTAGGGAAGAACATAATGGTTATATGGATTATTACTTGGATATATCTAAGGAAGAATTGCCAACTATATATGATCAGACAAAACGAACTGTAGGTTGTACGGAGAGGCAACTATTAAAATATCGTGAGGAGCAGTTGAAAGTCTTGGACTCTATTATGTTGCGGACTGATTATGACTTTATTCGCATTCATATTTATGAATTTGATTGTTATGGTGTAGATTAATGTATAATTATTAATGAAATATTAACTATGTATAATTCAGGTGATTATTTAGGACTATTATCTGCGTTGAGTGGATTTTTGATTTTAGGATTTGTCATTGCTTACTTGATTTTGTTGTCATGTGTGTATGCTTATGCTAACAGATTAGGACGAGAGGGTGGAATATGGGTGTTTTTCTCTCTTCTTTTTTCTCCTATATTAGGTGCTTTTGCGCTATGGCTTAAAGGTGAGACTGATGAGCATCGTAAAGAAAGAATCATTCAAGAAAAGGAATGGTTGATGTCCGTAGATAATAATAAAACTTGTACGGATGAGATGAGTTCAGAGGAGTGTGATAAGGGAAAATAGATATTGTCTAAAATTGTAGTAGCTGTTCTGAGTATTGCTGTTTTATAAATAGTATATCTTATAGTATCATAATAATTGATGCTTTTAGGATAGAGTATATGTAATGAATTAAAATAATGAAAAATGAAAAAGTTAGTGTTTTGTATAGTGGTACTTCCTATGGTACTAATGAGTTGTCAACAAAAATTAGATATAAAATCTAATTGGAAAGAAGTCTCTTCTCGGATTTTAGTCTTACGTGAAGGTGCTGAATTTGTTGAAATGTGGACAGCCTCTAATGAAGATAAAGTTTCTTATAATATTCAAGCTATTGAAGATTCAATTCGAGCCGCTGATTCTATTGCTGCAGTAACTGCTGCTATGGAGGAAAGAATGTCTCATGATGAACTTGTGAAAAAACAGAGGGAAGACTCAATTAATTTAGTAAAATCTTATGAAAGAGTGCAAGCGGAGAATGGAAAAAGAGGCGCTTTAGGACGTCTCTGTGCAATGTTTCTTATGAAAGATTCTATTGAAAATTGGAGAGAGTTCTTAAAGGAAGATTTTGAAACTGTAAATAAAGAATGTGAAAAATATATATTTAAATTGTCATCGGAGGATGAAATTGCTTTTGGGAAAATATATACAAATGCTTTAATTGACGAATATAATCGACTTTTGAATATCTTTGAGAGTGGAAATATTGTGAATATGGATGAATATGAGATTGTTGAGGGACCAAGCGAGGGTGACAACTTTAAGAATTATAAAATAATTTCTAAGAATAATTTAATAGAAAAGTATTTCATGAATATAAGAAAAGGTAAGGAGCAACCTATAGTAAGTTTGCGACTTGTTAACCCTAATAGAAATTATATTTCAGAATAATAGAATGAAGAAAAAAGAAAAATGTTCAGCTACCTCTCGTTGGAATGATGCGAGTACTGCATGTATTATTTATAGAGCAACAGAAGAAGAGAGGAAAGAATTAACAGAAAAGATGGTTGAAACAGCAATTAAGAATGCAAAGAAATTTACTGACAATGAAAGAAAAAATAAAAAATAGTATCAGGGCTTATATTATAGGTGATGTACTTGGAGTTCCTTTTGAATTTAGAAAGGAAGGATCATTTCATTGTAATGATTTTTCTTCAGGAGGATTTCATAATCAAATAACAGGAACTTGGTCGGATGATACATCTGTTTTACTTTGTTTGATTGAAGCTTTTTCTTATAAAGGTAAAACCAATCTTGAAAGATTTAAACAATTCAGAAAAAACTTAAATTTATGGTATAAAGATAAAGGTTTTAATGCTGGAAATTATTGTTTTGATATAGGAGGACAAACTTGTCAATCAATTCAACAAGGAGGATGTAAAGAAAGTGATAGAATGGGTAACGGTGCTTTATTTTATTCACTTCCTATAGCAATAGTTACTCTGAATGATTCTGATGATTATACGAAAGAATTTTTTGAAATGTTTTGTAGTTATACTCACAATAATAAGAATTGTTTTAAGTTTGGTTCTGATTTTTGTTGCGTACTTAAAAAATTGTTACGAGATTTACCAACAGAAAATCTTGAAGTAAATGATTATCAAAATGCTGGTGATGTTATAAATACATATAATCTCGTAATTGATAATTATTTAGCACGAGAGAACAAAAATTCTACTCTCTTTGAAGATTTATGTCAAGTTGTAAATCTTGGTGAAGATACAGATACTAATGCAGCTATTTTTGGTGCTATTATAGGTACAAAGAAAAAAGTATTAGAAAAAGATTGGATGAGAGTAAGAAGATATAAAGAAATCGATGATTTAATTGATAAGTTTTTAGATTCGGTGATTAAGTAAAAATATAAGATGTTTGAAACTGGTTCAAAATTTAATTTTTTCACAGAAGCAGATTTTTTTAAGTCTGACTTTAATCCTTTAAATTATCCTGTAGGGGATGATAGGAGATATGAAAGGATGATCTTCGAAGGATTAGCTTCAGATGCATCTGAAGATAGTGAAGGTGAATCAATGGAGCCTAATGGTTTCATCATTGACCGTTTTTTAAAACATGGATTAATTAATCTTGATCATCTAACTACAAGATCTCCTATAAATAAATCTCGTTTTTGGATTGGCAATCCTTTGTCAGCAAAAATTACTGACAATAAGTTTTACGTAAAATGTCAATTGTGGAAAAAATCTCCTGAAGCAAGAGCGTTTTATGATAAAGCATTAGAAATGAAAGAATCGGGTGCAGATCGTAAACCTGGTTTTAGTATTGAGGGAAAAGCATTAGAAAGAGATAAGAACAATCCTAAAAAAATTAAGAAAGCTCTTATTACCAATATAGCTATGACAATGACTCCTGTCAATGCTAATACATTTGCTGATTTAGTAAAGGGCAAACAAACGAAGGATTATGTAGATTGTGATTTTGAATCTAATAAAGATTTTAATACTACACAAATTCTTCTTGAATTAGAAAAAGATGGTCATTTGATAACTATAGATAAAGATTTCAAAATAAAGATTTCAAAACTTAACTCTAAAGATGATGAAATCTTTAAGAATCTTTACAAAAGTTATTTAGAGGGACATATATCTCTCGATATTTTGAAGGATTTTATTCAAAATTCAATGAAATAATTTGATATATGAAACATAGTTTTTATTTTTACGTAAACAAATATAATTTATAAATAATATGGACGAAAAAGTTTTAAAAGATCCTACAGTTCAACTTTTGAAAAGTGTAGGTTTTTCAGATGATTATATTGAAAAAGCAATTGCTTCAGGTGAAATTATTTTGAAATCTGAAAATGCAGCAGCTGCAGGAGATCATGAATCTGAAACAAAAGAAGAAAAAGATATTGATAAGCTCGAAAAAGAAGCTGTTGAAAAAGAAGAAAAAGTAAAAGATGATGAAAAGGATACTGCAGAAGATAAAAATGCAGAAGGTCTTCAGAAATCAATCGAAGAAACCTTTACAAAATCTTTTGGTGTAATAGTTCCTTTGTTTGAAGGTCTTCAGAAATCAATCGAAGGATTGAAAGAAGAAGTTTCCTCTTTGAAGAATCAGACTCCTGCTTTCCGTTCTGAAGGTTTGAATAATCTTTCTGCTATTCAGAAATCAATGTCTTTAGAAAAAGACGAAGAAGGTAGAACAGAAATTAATATTATAACTCAACGTGCTATTGCTTCACAAGCTATTTCAAAAGCTCTTGATGGAGTTAAAGATGATGCTATTAAGAAATCTTTAGAATCTGACGCATTAGCGTTTATGATGAATCCTGAAGCTGAAACGGTAGGAGAAGATCTTGCACGTTATATGTATGGTAAGGGTATTAAGTTTGTAAAATAATTCGTTAAAAATTTAATAAATAAAATATATGGATTTATATAATTACAATCAAAGTGGTAATGGTGTAGATTTGATGGATGGCATCTCTGCACAGGAAGTATTGAAAGCCATGGAAGCTGGTTCTATGACCGGTATGCAATATAACAATATGATTAATAACGGTGGTGGTTTGAAAGTTGAGTCTTTGGATTCAGTTTTGAAAATCTTGACTAACCGTTTAAATCAGTTGGTATACTACATGGAAATGCCGAAACATAAGATTGACAACAACGTTCATCAATACAATCAATTGTATAAATATGGTGAAGAAGTTGGTATCTTTAATACTGAAGGTGAGACTCCGGAAGAAACAGATTCTCAATACAGACGTAAGTCAATCTTGACTAAGTATATGGGTGTAACAGGTCAAGTTACTCATCCTGCTACTTTAGCAAAACTTGCCGGTAATATGAATATGTATACAAAGGAAGTTGAAAATAAGACTATTCTTTTGCAGACAATTATCGATGCTCGTTTGGTAGACGCTGATTCAACTTGTGTTCCTGAACAATTTGATGGTTTCTTCCGTCAACATTTGCTTGGTCTGAATGAGATGGATGGTGGTACTGCAGAAGGTAAGACTGCTGAACAGTTGCTTGATACTTATTTCAATTCTCCGGCTGTAATTGATGCTCAAGGTCAAGTTTTAAATGATTCTTTGATTCAGGACGCTGCTAATGTAGTGGTTAATGTTTATAACGGTTATATCGATCGAATTATTTCTAATCCGATTGTATTTAACAATTATGTAAAACAATTCCATGAAAGTAAACGTGTTATTGTTGGTTTAGGCGGTTCTGTTACAGGCGCAACAATGGGTCAATCTGTAAATAATGTTACTACTCAGTTTGGTAAGATTGATATCAAGAATGACCGTTTCTTTGATGAACGTAAACCTATTACTTCAGGTAAACAAGCTACTTCAGCGAAAGCTCCTCTTACTCCGGTACAAGGAACAGCAATCAAAGTTAATGTAGCAGATACTAAGACTAATTTTGGTCAACATGCTGGTTCTTATGGTTATCTTGTAACAGCTAAGAACCGTTATGGTGAATCTGCTCCGTTGAATGTAACAACTGATGGTGCACGAGCAGTTGCCTCAACTGAATCAGTTGAATTTGGATTTACTGCAGGTGTAGGTGGTGCATATCAAGCAACCAGCTTCGTTATCTATCGTACGAAGAAAAATGCAGTATTAAATGCTAATACTGAATATTATCCTATCTTCGAAGTTCCTGCTAATCAGATGGCAACTGGATATGATGCTGCTGCTGCTAATTGTGTAAGAGACCGTAACCGTATTATTGCTGGTACCAAATCTGCATTGGTTTATTACAATGACAATCAGATTAACGAATATCTGCAGTTTGCTGATACTATGAAGATGGATTTTGCTGTTACAGCTCCGTCTCGTAGATTTGCAATTTTGAACTACGGTACTCCGGTTTATTACCAACCTGCTAAGATCGTTCGTATTGTAAATATTGGTGAAGAAGGTTTGTAATTAGATATAAAAAGTTCACTTAATCACAAGAGGAGGGAGAAGTAAACTCCTTCCTCTTTTATTTTAAATTTGTTATTATGAAAGTAAAAAGTCGTATTTACGTAAATCACCGTTTGGTTTTTAGTAACGGTGTGATTCAGTTTCAAAATGGTATTGCAGAAATTGACGAAAAACTTTGGAAAGAAATTTGTGATAAGAATTTCCCTAATATTTATAAAGAAGGAGATGAACCTGAATATAAAACAAAATTCGAAGATTCTATTCGTAGCGAAGTAAAAGAAAATTACAAAGAATACGAAGATGAAATTGTAAGATTAAAAGGTATTATAGAAGCTCAGAAAATTACAATTGATCAAAAGGATAAAGAAATTTCTAATTGGAAAGCAGTTGTTGAAGAAATGAAAAATACTAAAAAGGGTTCTGAAGAAAAACCTAAAGTTGAAGAAATAAAAGAAGATCAAAATATTGACAGTGAACTTTTAAAAGATCTCAAATCAATGAAGAAAGATGAGTTGATTGGTGTTGCTAAAAGTGAGGATGGTGGTCAATATACAGATGAAGATTTAGAAGGAAAGACTAAAGATGAAATTATTACTATGATTTTGTCAAAAATAAAATAAAGAAATATGGGTCAACTAACATTTACAATAAAATACAAAAAGAATTCAGGCTTAGTTTTTTCTGTTGCTGAAATATGGGCCATGTATTTATTTGGTATAAAGATAGATGGAGGACAAGGAACTTCATTTTCGAATGAATCTATTCGAAGATATATCGAAATGGCTCAAAAGCAGGTTGAGAATTGGTTCAATCTTCGATTTTGTAAACAGTTAGTTGACCAAACTCTTCCTTATTATAGACAAGATTATTGGCAAGAATTTCCTATTCTTCTGACAAATTATCCTGTACGAGAACCTTTATCTATGATAGGTATGCTGAACAAAATGGAACAAATAATTTATCCACAAGGATGGTTGTTTTGTGAATATGATACAGCGATGAATCAAGGTAAAAGAAGAATAAGTGTTGTTCCTACAGGATCATCTACAACTCAAGGTAATGCTCAAGTAATTTTAACAGGTATTACATCACAAGTTGGAATGCAGAGATTTGATAATATTCCTGATTATTGGAGAGTACAATATATTACAGGTTGGGATATTGATAACTTACCTATGGATTTATTGAATATAGTAGGAATGTTGGCAAGTATTCCAGCTTTAGATGTTGCTGGAGATTTAATATTAGGAACTGCAGGTATTGCAGGTCAATCGTTAAGTATAGATGGATTAAGTCAAAGTATTTCAACTTCAATTTCAGCAACCAATGCGGGTTACGGAGCGAGAATTTTATCTTATACAAAACAAATCGAAGAAACCGCTAAAAGGATAAGACTCGTTTATGATCAACCTAAATTTAGAGTATTTTAAATTATCGCGGAAGTTGTTATTAATAAGAAAAAGTAATATTTTTATAGAAAATTCAACATTATGACTAAAGCAGAAAAAGAAAAATATAAAGATAGTGCTTTTATTTATAGTTTAGAATATCCTGAAGGTAATGTTCGGTATATAGGTAAAACGATTGATCCGAAAAGAAGATTGTCTGGACATTTATATCCGAATGTAAATGAAAAAGGAGGACGTAAAGGAAATTGGATTAAATCTTTGAAGAAGAAAGGTGTTAGACCGATAATGAATATTATTGATATTGTAAGTAGAGAAAATGCTAATTTTTGGGAAATTCATTACATTTCACTTTTTAAATCTTTTGGCTTTGATTTGACAAATAATACATTTGGAGGAGACGGACAAAGTCATATGACAGAAGAAACTCGTAAAAAGATTTCAAAGAAAATTCGAAAGTTAAGAGAACACTCTACTGTTTGGAATAAAGGGATAAAATGTTCCGAAGAATTGAAATTAAAATTTAGTTTATCTCGTTCTATAAGATGGGAAATATTACAATTTGATTGTCAAGGTAATTTTATAAAAGAATGGTTGAGTTCAGGACAAATTAAAAGAGAATTAAATTACGATAGTAGTTCAGCAACAGCTACATGTAGAGGAAAATACGCTTCATTTAATGGATTCATTTTCATTTTTAAAAAGGATTATGAAGAAAATCCTTCTATATTAAAAAATCGTTTACAATTTTACGAAGATCGTAAGAAATTAAAAAGAAAGAATGAAAGTATTATAGTTTTCAATTTAAAAGGAGAAAAAATAAGAGAATATGAAAATAGATGGCAAGCGCATATAGATTTTCAAATCGATCAATCAAATATTACAGCGTGTTGCAAACATCAATATTCACAAATTCGAGGATTTATTTTTATTTTCAAAGAAGAATATGATTCAAATCCTCTTATTTTGAATGAGAAAATTTGTAAAGCGAAAAGATCTCCTAAAGTTCAAAAGTATTTATAATTATGGCAGAAAGTAGAAACATATTACAACAAACTTCTCCAGGTTATAGTAATTTTAGACCTGAATTTATAAAGCCGGACTTCGACCAGGCTGTGTGGGCTAAAGGCTACGAAGTATTATTAGAAAAAGCTTTACGTTGCCCTTGTCATGGAGAAGAAGCTGCGTTACTTGATTGTCAGAATTGTTTTGGTACAGGTTATTTTTATGTAAACCCTGTAAAGACAAAAGCTCTTATTACAGGTATAAATCAAACAACTCAATATAAGAATTGGTCATCTGAATTATTAGGAACTTATGCTGTGACTGTAATGGATATTGATAAAGCAAATCTTTCCTATTATGATAGAGTTACTTTTTTAACAGAATATTCTTATTTTAGTGAGAATTTGAAAATAAGAGAAAATGATGGTGTTTATTTTGTTTTTACAACATATAAAATACAAGAATTATTAGCTCTTTATTCTTTTGAAGCTTCTGATAAAAAACTGAAGAAAACTACGAATTCTCATATAAGCGAAGATAATCCTTATTGCTTGATTTTAGATATAAACGAAATACCTGAAAATGGTTATATAAGCGTTTATTATAAACATTTTGTGGAAGGACATACAATTGATTTACCGCACTTCATAAGAGCTTCATGGAATACAGATAAAGTTTCAGGACAACAAAAGAAAATTCAATTACCTGTACAAGCAATTGTAAGATTAACTCATTTAATAGCAACAGATAAACCTAATTTCGATGGAAGTGGTACAATAATTAATGATGATGTATAATGCTCCCTATTAAAATAGATCTTGACGAAGTAGTTGGTGAATTTAGTTTATCAGGAGAAGAAACTAATTTACTTGGTGCAGCGATTATTGATCGTGTAGTACAAGAATACTATGAAAGATGGAGAAATTTAGTAGGAAGTGAACTTAGTAAATCTCGTCAGGAATATTTAAAAGCAATGTATATCGAAAGAACTTCTCCACTTGAAGTTGTTTTCGGTTTATCTGCAAGAGAATCGTCTTTAGCATTAATGGTTGAAGAAGGAACTCCACCATTCGATGAAAAACCAGGATTACTTGCTTCGCCTAAAGCTAAACAAAAGAAGAATGGTGGATTTTATATAACTGTTCCTTTTCGGCATGCAACACCTGAAGCAATAGCAGAATCAGGAATATTTAGTTCTATCTTACCACAAGATGTTTATACTTTAGCTAAGAATTCTCAATTGCCTCTTAAAAGAGAACAACTTCCCATAAATCAACAACTTCCAGGTTCAAGAAAAGCAATTAATGTGCCTGGATTAAAAGTTCCTGAATATATTCATAAAGCTGCTAAATATGAAGGATTAGTTAAAGTTGAAGCAGCAAGTTCTGATAAGGAGAGAAGAAGTCAATATATGACATTCCGTAGAGTAAGTGACAAATCAGATCCTAACAGTTGGTTCAATGGAGGTATCACAGCTAAGAAATTAATGGATAGAGCATTACAATTAGCTAATATATCTACAGTAGCAGATATGGCTATAGATGAAACCTTAGAAAGAATTTTTAAAGAAAGATAGTTATGTTACAAATTGCGCAAATCAAATCTATAATCACAAGATTACTTCTTTTTGTTCAAGAAGATTATAAAAATAATAAAGAAGAAGACACTTTTTTATACAAGACTTTTTATGGAGTAAAAGATGGTAATTTTGATTTTTATGAACAAGGTAAAAAATTGTTTTTGAGAAGTGATGTAAATCCAAGAAATCTAAGAGTTTTACTTGAATTTCCTAAAGATAAAACAAAAACTCCTGCTTATGTAGTAAGAGAACCAAGTAAGAGAACAAGTGAGTTCAATTCTATAGGTAAACTTACTGGTCAATTTGATCATACAGGCAAAATGATTCTTAGAGATTCTCGTAATTATGAATTTGAAATTATGTGTGTTTCTGATAATTTCTTAGAATCTATACTAATGAGTGAGATTCTTTATGCATTGTTACTCGGTAGTTATAATATTTTAGCCCAATCATTTCAATCAATATCATTTTCTATGAAAGAGGTAATGATTAATGCAGATGTAATACCATTACCATTTTTTTTGAGAAGTATTGGACTTAATTTGACTTCAGATGAACAAGTACCTACTATTGAAGAAACCCCTTTATTAGGTAAGGTTTTATTTGCAGATGCAGGTTTAATGTCTACATTTTTATCTTCTGGCAATATTTTACCTTATTAATTTGCAGATGTAAAAATAAGTTTGTACTTTTAGATGCTTGAAAAAGTGTAAAATATAAAATATATGAATTCGTTTAATTAAAAAGTAAATTTATATGCCAAGTACGATAGTCTTTTCAAATCGTCAGATAACTCTTCCTGGAGCTTATTCAACGATAGTATCGGGAGAAAACAATCCTGCACGAAATCTTGATTATGGAAAAGTTCTTATTATAGATACAGGTGAATTTGGAGCTGGTTTTGGAGGTGGAGCTGGTATCAATGGAACAATTTCTCAAGGTCAAGATTCTATATATGCATTTGACAACATTTCTGATTTTCGTTCTTTTGTAAAAGGAGGTATGTATTGGAAGATTGCTGAAGCTTTATTTACTCCTGATCCGAGTAATCCTGCAGCAATAGGTGTTTCTGAAATTCTTTTTGTAAGAGCAGCAGAAACAAAACCTGCAAAAATGACATTCACTTCTACAGCAGGAGGAACTTTCGTAGTTAATACTCTTGATGAAGGAACAGTTGCAAATGGAGTTAAAGAAGGTAATAATTTAGCTACTGGTTATGGTTATATGATCACACCTGGTGTAGAAGATGCCAGCAAATGGATTATGAGTTTTTATGTTGGTTCTTATACTGGAACTGCAGAAGATGGATTGCCTTATGGTGAAATTTCAGCTTTAGCTTCTACACCGACACTCGTAGTTCAATCACCTGAATTTGATAATATCAATACTCTTATCGATTGGGCTAAGACAGACTCTACTTTTGCACAAGCATTCCAGCTTGATCCTACTTCTAAAGCTAAAGATGATGGAACTGTATCAGAAAGTGATGTAACTGATTTATTGAATGTATTTACATTAGCATCAGGAGGTACAGAAACTTATAATCAAGCTAATTTTGAAGCAGTTCTTGATCAAATTGTAGGTTTAGATTATAGTTTTGTATTTACAGATCAGTATGGCGATAATGCAAATTCTGCATTTACAAAAGCATATGTCAAACATATGAATTTTGATGCTAAGTTCCCTCATCAATTGTTTGTAGGTGGATATGGAGTATCAGCAGATTATTCTAAATCTATTGAATTAGCTCAAGGATTTGATAGTGATCATATCATTTTAACTCATGGAGATGTAGGTCTTGCTTCAGAGATTGCACCTCAAAAATATCGTTGGTGGACAGTTATGTATAATCTGTGTGCACAGTTAGGTCGTACAGCAGGTAAAGAACCAATGATTCCTGTAACAAATAAGAGTATTGGTGTTGATAGAGTACGTCATATTTTGACAGAATCTGAACAAGTAAAAGCGTTGAAAAATGGTATTCTTGTTACGGTGAAGAATGATTATTTAAATAAATTTGTTGTTCTTCAAGGTGTAAACACATTACAAGACAATGCAAATTTATTTAATGCGAAAGGTCAATCCTATTCAATTCAATTTATGCGTATTGTAGATCAAATCAATAAAGAATTGGTTGTAAATGCTGAAATTGATTTGTTGGGTCAAGAAAATGGTGTAAATGTTAACACCTTGAGTGCAGGAGCAGTTAAGGATTGGACGGTTGCTTATTTGCAAGGTAGAACAGCTACTAATGAAACAGACAATTTATTACTTGCTTTCCAGGATGTAGTTGTAACACGTAAAGAAGATGCTTGGTTTGTTACTTACAAGATTCGAGTAAATAACGAAATTACTAAGTTGTTCTTTACAGGATTCTTAATTCGATAATCTTTAAATTAAAAGAATATGGCGACAGTATTTTCAGCGCCTCAGGCGTTTATTAGAATAAATAATCAAATTGCAGGTTATGTACGTAACCTGCAATGTACTGAGAATGTTCAGAGAGCGAACGTTCAAGGTTTAGGGAATTTAACTTTACAAGAAGTTCCTGCAGTTGGATATCAATGTAATTTTACAGTTGATCAATTTTTCATTAGTTTTAAACAACCTGTTATAGAAGGAATGATTCATAGATTAGGTTCTGTGAAAGCAGTTCTTGATACATTGGTTCTTGGAGAACTTGGATTTGCTATTACAGTATACAGGAAGTTGATCTCAACTAAAGATGAAACTACAGGTCTTGTAACTGCAACAGATCCTACAGGCGAAACGATTTGTCAGTTGAATCCATGTTACGTTAATGGACAAACCTTCTCTATAGCAGAGAACGGAATCGCTTCTTATAACGTTTCGGGAATTTATTTGAACCCAATTACAACAGCAAATCTCTAATTCTGTTATTTTGGTTTAAATAAAGAAAGGGTACTAAACGTACCCTTTCATTTTATAAAGGTTGATAATTGCGAATTTATTAGTATATTTACCAAGATTAAATTTTATTTCGTTATGCAAGAACAAAAAGTCGTTAAAATCAAAGGAAAAGAATATGAAGTTCAATTTCCTAACGTAGGACAGTATTATCAAATTGAAGTGAATAAACAAAGATTGAGTGGTGGTTATTATAACACTTTACTTCAAAATCCAACTGTATCTGCATCTAATGCATTAGATGCAATTGATATTGAAGCAACTCTTAGTGTTATTTGTCCACAATTATTACAAGATCTAAAAGTACATTCATTAAGTGAATTAGGTTTGCAAGATTTCCAAGAATTAAGAAAGATTTATTTAGAACAGATTTTCCCTTTCTTAAAAGAAGGATATGATTTGTTGAAATCTTAATACTTAGAAATTTATGAAAACTGTCGAAGATATAAAGGCTTTTATGATTCGATGGAATAACGAATTTCCCTATGATTCATGGTGGAGAAAGAAACATAATATAGCATTTATGTCACCTGCTCATAGGGAATGTTCTTTTTTTCATCAAATGATGGAATTTCAAGAAGATGTTTTATTTGATGAATATGAACGAAAAAAGAACAACATAAAAGAAGACGAATATATTCCTAATATAGGACAATGGTTAAAAAGTAATGATTTAGATTCGGATTCTCATTCTAACGAAATCACAGAAAATGATATCGATGCATTCTTAGAAGAAGCGAGAATGATAGAAGAAAGAGAAAATGCTGCATTAAAGAATAAGTGAAATGGCCGAAGATAAAAAGATAAGAGTTTCAGCAGATTTATCTGAAATGAGGCGATTAAGAGATGAAATCGTTTCTCTCTATCGTGATATAAATAATTCAGAAGAAAAATCTCGTCAAGCAACGGAGCAATCTCTAAATCAGTTAAGACAACAATTATCTTTAATGACTGATAGAGTTTCTCTTGAAAAAATGTTAGCTGATCTTAGACAGCAACAATCAGGAGCAGTATATAATCAAGGAGAAAATTCTATTACTTGGGATATTCAACCTGAGGAAGGTGGAAGTAGAAAAGCTCCGACACCAAGAAGAGGAACTCAAGCTGCAGCAATGTCTGATCTCGCAAATATAATGAGAGATGTAGAAAAGTCTGTAGTTTCTATTCGTGATTATCTTACTTCAGAAAGACCTGCAGAAGATAAAAATTCTTCAGAAGATATCTTTATAGATATAAGAAATAATATTCGTGATTTAAGACAAGATTTATCTTCTTTATCAAGAGAAAGAGTTCGTGACATTTCTAATGATGAAGATAAGAATAGTAATAAACAGATATTTCAACAACCTAATAATAATAACGACAATATTGATAAAATATTAGGTTCTATTTCTACATTAAGAGAAAAGTTGAATTCTTCACTTGAAGGAATTAATGCAAGTAATAGAGAAATAGTTAATGAAACGAAATTAATCAATCGTTATCTTGATGTTATTGGTGCATCAGTATCTATTATAGAGGATAATTCAACTTCAAGTGGTGGAGGAGTTGGAGGAGGAGTTTCAACTTCAGGAAGTGTAAAAGGAGGAATTGTAGGAGGACTTGTTGCAACACTTTCACAAGAACTATTAAAATACGGAAGACAATTTGTAGATTTATTTGGTACAAGATATTTAAGAAATCAAAGAGCAGAAGCTCAAGCAATGTATACAGATCCTATATCAAATGTAGGATTAGCTCTTCGTACACGAGGTGCAAATGAAGCTGATTACTTTAGATGGATACCTATTGTAGGAAAATATATTGCTCAGAGCATTGAAACGAAGTATGAAACGCAAGGAGAAATGGCAATGACAGGACTTCAAGCGTTAAGACAAACTCAAAATCAATTAGTTTCTTTAGCTCAGACGATGGGCCTTTCTATTTCAGGAGCAACAGGAATAGCTTCGAGAGAAGGTTCTTATGCAGCACGTGCTCTTGGAATGAATATAGGTGAATATGGAGAAAGACGAGCACAATTACTTAGAGCTTCAGGAGGAAGAATTCGTAGCGCAAGTGAAGCACAATCTTTAATGGCTGCTGAGAGACTTTTTGGTATAAGTCCTTCGACAATTAATGCTTTACAAGGTTCAATGCGTTTTAATACGAATGAGAGAACAACAGGTTCTGAAGTTATAAGCATCTTTGAAAGGACAATGAGAGAATTAAGATTGCCTTTTGAAGAAATAGCATCTACAATTGAAGAATCTTTAACAACATTTAATCAAACATCAGAAAGAATTTTATCTCGTACTGGAGAGGTAGATGCTGTAAGATTAACATCTGCGTTAGCTGGAATAAGATCATTTACAGGAGCAAGAGGAAGGCAGCTTGAAAGATATCAACAAGCATTTACAGGTCAAAATATCTCTAATGATGAAAATACAAGAGCTCTTTTGATGAGATCGTTTTTTGAACTTAATCCTGGAGCACAATTGTCAGATTTTAAAGTGATGCAAGATAATTGGACTCAAGGAAATAATCTCAATACTTTATTTTATTCATTAAATAGACTTCAAGAGTTAACTGGAGGAAATAAACAAGCTACATTTACAGCATTAGAACAAATGTTTCCAGGTTTATCTGCTACTGATATAGAAGGTTTGTTTAAAGAAGGAAGTAGTACTATTGATTTTAAAGAACTTCAAGCAAAGATTGAAGAAAATATCAAAGAAGCTTCAGAAAATGAATTAACCTATTCAAAGAATATTGCTAAGAGTATTACAGGAATTGAAGGGGATTTTAAATCTTATGATAATCGCATGAAGACTTACGGAGAACAAAGTGTAGGTTTGTTACAAAGAATTCTTGCAGAAGTTGAAATGATGAATATGAAGATGGATCCAGGAGAGCAATATTGGGAAAATATTCGAGAATTGACTAAGAATGTTGATATGACTGATAAAGATGAAAACGCTCCTTGGAGAGTACAATATAGAAATGCGATGACTCGTCTTCAAAAGCTTAAAAATAAAGGTGAACTTGGAGAAGATGAATTCAATAGATTAAGTGAACAAGCATATCTTTCAGCTAAGTTTGTTAAATATAAACAACAAGAAGATCCTTCTATAAATCAAAGTTTATTTACAGCAAATAGAATTATTGCAGGAAGTCAACAAAATCAAAGATATCAAAATGTTAGTCAAGAAACAGATTCTGATCTCTTGATGAAAACAATGTTCCCATATTCAAAATCCTTTGATGATTTGAAAAAAGCGATTGAAGAGAATACTTCAGAACAGAGAAAAATGAGATCAGATTGGAAAACAATGACTATAGAAGTACCTAATTAATATGTCACCGAAACAATATTTTACATTAAATATAAGTAAGAAAACTGATCCTGAAGAATTTTGTAAGGATTGGCAAAGAAAGGTTCCTGAAGGATCAGAGACTTTTGATGTGAAAACTTTATTTTCATTCCCTACAAAAAATGAAGATGGTGAGCAATCTGAGATTACTAATTTAGAAGCTACATGGAAAATGTACGATAAATTAGAAAAGCAGAAATATCAAAGTGATTATGATAATGGTACATTACCTTATATAAAAGCAGGGACCCCATTAAGACTTCCTACTTCAGAACTTACATTAATCATTGAAAGTGCACCAAATAAAGATTCTCGTTATAACCAAGCTGATTATAAGTTATTATTTTCTAAACATTATAATGATATTATAAATGATCCTGGTTATGTTTCTTATGATAAAGTAACGAGTACAGAAGTTGAGAAAGGATGGTCGACAAAAACAGCATCTATAAATGCTAAAGTTTATCTTTATTGCAAATCAATTAAATCTGTAGTTGATATAAGTCCTTTTATTTCAGGATTAACCACAGATAAAACGATTGAAAACAGTAGTTTCGAATTAAGTTTACTTCCTATAAGAAGCACTTCTGTTCAAAAATATGGTGATACTTATTTTGAAACATTTAACATAGTAAATGGAAATCAATATACTGTAAAAAGTTTTCTTGAGAAATTTTGTCAGTTTAATGATATAATTTTTATTAGATTTGAAAAGTTAAAATTAGAATCAAGTTCTGATGAAAAAATATTTCCAATTTCTGAATCATTAATTGTAGATAAAGAAAAGTTGACAGAAGGTACTCTTTGGGATATGATAGGATTTGTAGACAAATGTTCTATTAGTCTCAGTGCTGAAGAGAATACTTATAATATTTCTCTTAACGGTAGAGGTATAGAGAAATTACTTGAAGATGATGGAAGTTATTTTTTACCTTTAAAAGATGTAGCAGGAAGTAGTCAATTCGCAATTGTAGGTCAAGCTGAACAATTCTTTCAAAGGAACTCTTTAACTGGAACGTATGATTTTATAGGAGCATATACATTTAAACGTATAATCGATACGATATGGTTTATTTTTAACGTTTGTTCAAATCTTGGTGTTGTTGATAATGATCTATTTTCAGTATGGAAAGATAAACGTGTAGAATCATTTCCTATAGATGGAGTAAGAAAAATGGAAGTCAATGGTATTTGGCAAATTGTAAACGTCTATGCAGATCAATCGTGCTCAGAAAGAATATTAGTAGATTCAAGTTTTGGAAATCCAAACGGAACTTTAATATCTTTGGTACAAAGAATTTGTCAACAACCATTTGTAGAGTTTTTCTTTGATACATATAAAGATACTATTGATATGACAATTCGACAACCCCCTTTTAATAGAAAGGCTATTGAAGAAATTGTTGACAATCATTTATATGTTGATATTGAAGCTGATTCTATTTATGAAATGAATCTTGATTATGATACGAGATTTTATTCTTGGTATCAGATTTATGCTCAAAATGCTTGGACAGCTAATACTCAAGAAACAGCATTAGCTATGGTTCCTATTGTATATCTTCCTGAATATGCAGAATATTTTGGTAATAAAAAGCTTGAAGTAGGAGATATGTATTTGAGAGTAAGTAAAACAAAAGATAATTCTTGGTTGGGTAATATGGTCAATTATCAACAAGCAGCATTAAATGATTTACTTTATATAATAGAATCTTCTGCTTATTTACCTTTCACAAGAAGAGGAACAATCATTTTACATGGTGATAGAAGAATTAAAGTAGGAACATTCGTTCGAAATAATGCTACAGATGAATTATTTTATGTGACAGGTGTAAATAATATGGTTGAATTTTCTGACTCTTCCATTGAAAGAAGAACGACTCTTACAGTTGAAAGAGGTATGAATATGACTATATTAGAAAAGTCATCTATGGAAGTAACAGCATCATTAAGAAAAGATAATTCTATTGGTGATAAAACAAAAAGTCAATTAGGATTTACGTCTTCTTTTAAACCTGATTATTTTGGAATTGTCGATACAGAATGGTTAAAACAAGCTATTGAATCTATAGATAAAGAAGGTAATAAGACTGTTACATTAGATAGTAAAGCTACTGTAGTGAAAGAGCAATTTGAATATTTTTTAAATAGAAAAATGTTTGAACAATGAAGATAGTTAGAAAGAATAATGGAGGAAGACCTCGTAAACAGAAGAATGATCCTGAACTTCTTGAGAAAGGATATATAACAATACCTTATAAGGTTGATAAAAAGAATTTCATAGAAACTTGTCTCAGAACTGGCACTGTTTCTGTTATAACTGATGGAGGAAACTTTAGAAATGAGATTCTAATTACAAACGAAGCTCTTCAGAATATTAATTTTCCTAATGAAGAAGGAGGTTATGGTACTCAAGTAATAATCGCTTCTTTACCTTATAGAACAACGCCTGTTGTGATAGGAACGATTCTAAATGACGATCAATCGCCAGCATGGAAGGAAAATATACATAGATTTATGAAGATCAATGACAAGACTTCTGTATGTATAGAAGAAGATGCTGATGATAAATCTATAAATATAACTGTTAATTCAGAAGAAGCTACAGAAATAAATATTTCATCAGTAGGAACAGAAGAGTCAGTTTTAAACATTCAATCCTCAGGTAAAGCAAATATTATTGCAGATAAAGAGATAAATGCTATAAGTTATGAAAAGATCACTTCTAAAATTGTGAATGTAGAAACAGAGGCTGAAGAAGAAGGTAAAGAAGAAAGATCTGTGACAATGACTTTAGAGTCTTTGTTAGTAAAATGGTTAGAGAATGATAAAACATCTACTATTTTATTTGATAAAGATAGGTTTAAATTGAGTTTACATGATGATTTAGAAATTGTGGATATAAGTGATGATGCAATTATTATTTCTTTTAAAAACAATGAAGAACAGATTGTAATTAATAGCGATAATATAGATATTCTTTTTAAAAATGGTGAAGAAAAAGTCACATTAAGTCCTAATTTAATTAAACTTCTTACAGGTAATAAAGTGGAAGTTAATGGAGCGAAAGAACCTCTTACTTTAGCTGAAACATTAATATCGAAAATAGACGAACTTCAAAATCAAATTAATATGTTAAAACAGGCTTGGACTCAAGCTGCTGCAGGTGTTAAACCTACAGATGGAGGAGCCAGTGGATTTGCAATGGGAATTTCTACTGTTGCAAGTATTTCTAAGATAGATTTTAGTGAAATTAAAAGCGAAACAACTTTTTCTGATTAAAATTTGTCAGATGATTATATTATTTGTATTTTTACAACATAAAAATTTGATTGATGGCATCAGGAATAGCAAATAGTGCAGCTAATAAAGCGTTAAATCTTATTCAAAATCTTGGTAGATCTGTTGTTGCAACACAATATCCTGATGATTTTGAATATTATATGTGTTCTCTTGAATTAGTTAATTCGAGAGGGAATACTATTGACTTTTTTACCTTTCCTGTTATGCCGGATAGTATTAATAAGACAGAACCTAAAAGAAATACTGTAAGAAGTACTTTAGGAGGTCTTGTTGTATTATCATCACCTACTGCTATTGCACAGACAATTACTATTCAAGGTAATTTTGGTCGAATGTTTAAGATATTGTTAAGTGGAAATGCACCTTCATTACAAGGAATAGCTTTTTCACTTTCAGCAGGAAAGAAAAAACTATATCAAATTCAAGGTAAAGATATTTCTTCTTTGAAAGGAATTCCTTTTGATATAGGAATTAAAACAGGATATGGTTGTGTAAAGATTTTACAGAGTATTATCGATAAAAGTAATGGTGTAGATGAGAACGGTAAACCTTTAAGATTATATTTTTATAATATGGCCTTTGGTGAGAGTTATCTTGTTGCTGTTCCACCAAGTGGTGTAAATTTTACTCAGAATTTACAAAAAAATATGATTTGGGATTATAGTTTGAATTTATCTATTATAGCACCACTTGAAGCTGTTGTTGGTAGTACAAAAATTAAAACAACCTTATTGAAGACTTGTGCAGCAGATGCGATACAAAAGAGTGTGAATAGTTTAGCAAAAGATATTTCAAGTAATTTATAAGATGGATAAATTCGAAAAATTCAATCAGATAACAGGATACGATATTAAATCGTTCTTTCAATCTTTTGTGGATTTTAGTAATACCTATTATCCATCTATAATATCTTTTTATCAAGGGGGAATAGTTAATGCTGAAGCATTTCAAAAACTTGATAAATTAATTGAAAGTACTAATGTAATAGAACCTTTATTTTCTTTACATGGTAATGCTTTGGATGATATTTCGATGTGGGATATTTTAGATGATTTTACAGAGATTCAAACAAAGTTAGAGACTATAAAGAATTCAAACAGATGGTTGAGAAGTTCTTCTATAGGAAGAGATAATACAATTCAAATAAGTAGGAAATTAAGATCAGGTGAAGATTTTGAAAATGTTTCTTTAGAAAAAGGAGATGAAGATTTTGAAAATGATTGGAGAAATATTGTAATACCTCAATATATTAGAGAAGAAGATTATGATGATGAAGATGGAATGAGAAATACATTCTATATTAATATGCGTAATACTGGTTCTAATGAAGTTAATACTGTAGTTGACACTTTAGTAGGTGATAAGATATTAGGGAAAGATATTTCAGTAAAATTTTCATTTGATAAAACTGGTGATTTAATTACAGTGAATGGTCACGATGCAATGGTACAAGCATTAAATATCATTGCATCTTCACTGACAGGTTCAATTCCCGAATTTCCTGATTATGGTATTTCAAATGAATTTATAGGAACAACAGTGAATGCAATTCAATATCCTTCTATATTTAAAAGTGTTATGAATATGTTTCAGAGAGACAGTAGATGGGAATCTGTTGAATTGTTAGATTTGCAAATTAAAGAAGATAATGTATTTTTGACTGTAAAAGCTAAAGCTATTACAAATCAAGAATATTTAACGAATATTACTGTATGATTACAAAAGTTAATTCAACAATATCAAATTTGAAAAATCTTTGGATCGAGATTTTTCAAAACAAGACAAATAAAGCAACGAATATTGCAGATGGTTCAGTTGTAAATGCAACAGCATTTGCAACAGCAAAGGTTGCTCAAAAAGCAATAAAAGATATTGCTATTGTAGAAGCTCAGATTTTCCCTGAAAATGCAACAGGAGAATATCTTGATCGTGCAGCAGTCTTATTCGGCGTAAGTCCAAGAAAAGGTGCTCTTGGTAGTTCAACATATGTTAAAGTCTATGCAGAACCTGGAACTGAATACGGACTTGATACTGTTTTCATTAATAAGAATGGTATTCGTTTTGAGGTAGACACTCCATTAGTAGTTGATGATTCAGGTTATGGTTATGTAAGCGTTAGAAGTACAATTGTAGGTTCAGTTACAAATGTAGACGCAAATAGTATAACTCAAGTTATACCAAGACCTCTATCTCATATTGATTGTACAAATGAATATCAAGCTGTAGGAGGTCGCGATGAAGAAGATGATGATACTTTTAGAGTAAGAATCATTAATGGAAACAATAAATTAAGTCAAACTACTATAGAATATTGGACTCAAATTTTTCAAGATCTTGATCCTCGAGTATTAAAGGTAATGAATGTTGGATTAGGTGAAAATGCTAAAATTTACATTTACTTAATTACTCAGAACGGTTCGTTTTTTACAGATGAAGAATTAGATGTCTTGTTGCAAAAAGCAACTCCTTATTTATCTTTATCTGATATAAATGTTCAAGGTAATGCTCTTGGAGTTGAATTGAAAAATGCTGAATGGAAATATGTTGGAGGTGATGTAGGTATAGATTTTAGAATTGAATTATCTGCAGAATATAACGTTGCAACTGTAAGAAAAAACATTCAAGTAGCACTTACAAAATATCTTGATTTTCGTTTTTGGACACCTGGTAAATCTATTCAATGGGATGATTTGTTATCTATTGTAAAAACAGCAACAGGTGTAAAGTATGTTCCTGATGAATATTTTTATCCATCATTTGACGAAGAAGTTCCATTAAATCAATTACCTCGAATTAGAGGATTTAGAATGAGAGATTTAAATGGGAACATTCTCTATGATTCCGGACAAACATTATCTAATTTATTTTATCCTGCTATAAAAGAAGATATATATAAAGGTAATCAGAGTCAAGTTTTAACAAGAACACAATACGTATATTTTACAGTTACTACAACGAGAAATTCTATTGTTGAAGGAGCTGTAATAAATGTTGGTGATAAAATTCTTATCACAGATGAAAATGGTCAAGCATTTATAAAATTAGAGAATGGTGAATATAATTACGTTCTTACAAAATTAAATTGGAATTCAAAAGAAGGATCGTTTATAGTATTAAATGCTGCTGTTTATATAACTATAAATGATTTTAGTGCTGTACAACATTCTTTGAATTTTACAGTTTTACAAGGAACTCTACCTGCAGAAGATGTTGAAATCAATATAAATAATCAAGTTTTAAATACAGATGAAAATGGACATGTAAGTATAAAACTTGAGCCTGGTTCTTATTCCTATACAATTAAAAAAGAGGGTTATATACAAATTTCGAATGCTGTAACTATAGGAATTGAAGATGTTGATATTACTGAATATATTTTTCCTGAACCTCAAGTTGTCAATATTAGTGTTATAGATTCTAAAAACAATATTTTTGTACCTACTGCAAAAGTATTAATCCAAGATTTAATTGAAGATACAAATGAAAATGGTCAACTTCGATTAAATTTAACTGAAGGCACTTATAATACAATTGTAAAGAAAGAAGGGTATATAGATTATGATGATCAAATTAAGATAAAAGTTCAAGATAGAAATAATATTTTAATTGATTTAAACCCAATGCCATATATAGTAACGTTTACTGTTTTAGAAGGTGGAACAAATAAACCTATAAAAGGAGCTGTAGTAACTATAGATGGACAAAATTATTCAACTGATTCAAATGGTAATGCTGTTGCATCAATTCCGAATGGTACTCACGAATATTCGATAAATTATTCAGGATATACTCCTGTAACAGGATCTATTGTAGTTGATAACGGTAATGTAAGTAGAGTTGTTTATTTATCGTTAGCTTATTGGAATATAAAATTAATAGTTAAAGATTCATTAACAGGTAGTTTTGTTAATAATGCAAAAGTTTTTATAAACAATCAATCATATTATACAGATATAAACGGAGAAGTTGACTTTGTTCTTTCAAATGGAACATATCAATACACAATTACTCAAAATGATTATAGAACTACAAGTGGATCTATCGATGTTTTAGATGAGGATATTGAAAGAGTAGTTTTTGCAACCCCTAAAGCAAGAAAAGTTAGTCTTATCATCAAAGATGAGAGAACGCAAGTTTTATTAGTAGGAGCTACAGCAGTTTTGAAAGATAAGGGAACTGGAGTTGTTATAGGAAATACTACAAGCAATTCTTTAGGTGTAGCATTATTTGATGATATAGAAGAAGGTGAATATACTTACGAAGTTTCTTTTCCTGATTACGAGGATTCTTCGGGTGAAATTTTAGTAGAGAAAAAAGATGTAGAACAAATTGTATTAATGTCCCTCAAACCAAGGGACATTAATTATAATATAAAGGAAAAAGATGATTCTTTAGAAAGTGCTGTAAATTCTTCAGGTGCTTCAATTTTTGTTAAAGATTTATTTACATCTCAAGTAGTAAGCGGAACAACAGATTCTCAAGGAAATTTCCAAGCTAAAGGAGTTATCGGTTCCGATTATGAAATAACTTATTCTAAGTATGGTGTTTCAAAAGTTGAGACAATAACGATAGGAATTTCAACTGTAAATGTTGATTTAGTATTAGAAGCTACTGATACAGCAACATTTAAAAGATTCTATAAAAACAATCTTTTTAATCTTCCTATATCAGTAGGAAACCTTTTTTTTGGAGATATTGATTTTGGTCAAGTTAGCAGCATTAATGTTAAAGTATTTCTTAGTAAAGAATATAATTTAACTACAGAAGAAACGAATTATTTTCCTGCTCAGACATTTTTAAAAACAGTTAATACAGCAGGAGAAATTGTTAATATAGAAGTTGAACCTTATTTGCCTGACGTTACTTTAAATGTGACAATTTCATCAGGATTTTTCATTACTTCTAACAATGAATATTTAATAACTTCAGATGGTTTAAATTTTAAAACTGCTGCAACACCAAGATCTTATACCTATAAAGTAACTTCAGATGCAAACGAATATCATCCAGCTTTTTCATACGAAGGTCAAAGTGATGATGGTTCTCCAGTTGTTTTAAATTTACCAAGTTATTCAAGAGTTACAGTAACAGTTAATTCGAAAAAATATTTGGAATTTTCTGAAGAATTTGAAATAGATAGTAAGGTAAGTAAGATTCTTAATATTCGATTGAGTGAACAACCACCTATACCTATTGTTTCAGAAAATGGTTTGAAAAATATTACTTCGGAAGATAATATAAATTTAATAAGTGAAAAGATATGAGTGAGACAACTTTAAAAATAAGTGAAATGACTCCTGATTCAAATTTGACAGGAGCTGAAATATTTCCTTTCATTCGGGGGGGGGGTAGAAGATAATTTTATAACAACACTTGATAATATTAAAGAATATTTCAATATTCCAACTAAGGTAAGTCAATTAGAAAATGATTCTAAATATATAACGCAGGCTAATGTTCCAACAAACGTTGGAGATTTTGAGAACAATGTTGGATATATAACAAGAGATAATACAACTGTTTTTGCTCCTATTGGAGATTATAATCCTTCTACTAAAAAATATGTTGATGATTTAACGAAGGTAAAATTTATTGACAGTGGTTCAATGGATGATGTTACTCAAGTTGGAGGATATGTAATAAGTCCAAGTGTTTCAGGTAATCCTTGTTCTCCGTATTATTGTTGGTTAAGAGTTGTAGGTATTGCTGATGTTGTACAAGAAGCTATAAATTATTTAGATTTAAGCGTTAAACGAAGAAGTCGTTTAAATAATAATTGGAGTTCTTGGAAGTCGTTCGATTGAAATCAATGACGGTTATGTAGGTACTAAACAATTTTATCATAGAGATAAAGGATTGTGGTATGCAGATTTTGATGTAATAAATACTAAAGCTCCATATCTAAATGTCGAAAATTATGCAGCTCTTAAAATTTATACTCTTTTTATGCAAGATAAATTTAGTTTTGGTTTTAAGAATGAAGATGGTAAATATGTTAGATTTGAAACTGTTGCTGGTAATAGTGGTATTCAATGGTTTATAGGTTCTACGGGAGTTGGTCTTGCTGGTGGTTTTGTTTTTGTAAGTAAAACTATTAATACTGGAACTCTTTATGCTTTATCTTGTGAATTTCCTAATGAATTTATTAATCAATGGGTTGATTTACAAATAGAATTAGATCGTTCTCAAGAAGGAGTCAATAGACTTAAAACTGCAAAAGTTAATGGTGTTGATTGTATTAACAAACAATATCTTGATACGTTTTATGATACTTTTTCTTGTGCTAATCTACAAATTATTATAGGCACTGATTATGAAAATTTTAATGGCGAAGGAGGTAAACTTAAATATGTTCAAAGTGATACCTCTGGAGGTTCTATTTATAGAATGAATTTTGAAGATTATAATTTAACATGGAGAGATGCTACATTTACTCCAGTTAATGCTACAAAAGAAGAAATGATTAAACATTTATAAAAAATAATAATGATAATCTTAATTAAAATAATCGCATTAATCTCGGCAATAATCTTGTCGAGATTAATCTATTTATTAATGTTTAAAATTTAAATATTATGAATAATGAAAATAATAGTATTCAACTTTTAAATAGTGGGGGCTTAGAGTAGGTGAAGTTGAAACTGGTGCTTATATTGGTAATACTCTTATTGCTGGTAAAGAATTTGATTGGAGTCAATTATATTTTAATTTAAGTTACGTTTGGACAGATACCACCTTTACTAATAGTTTCTTTTTCGTTGTTGCTAATCTTAGTTCTCATAATGTTGAATTGCAACGTAATGGAGAAATAATTATTGTTGAAGCTGGAAAAATAGATTGGTATTCAACTGGATTTCCTAATGTAGCTAATATTCAATTATTTGCTAATGCTGATTATAGACAAAGAATTCTATATTATACAAATTGGAGAAGTACTTCTGAAACTATTAATGATGGTCAAGTGTATAATAGAAATTATAATCCTGGAGAATTAGTATATAGTATAGGAGCGGGTAATTTTGATCAATTTGCTTGTATAACTTTTGTCTTTGATATTCCACAATAACATTAAGAAATTTGTTATACGAATATACAATTTTTTATTCTTGATAAATGAGAAATAATTTAAGTTGTATTTTGAATTCAATTTTGTATCTTTACAAAATAAAATAGAAAATTGAAGATGAAAACATATAATCCTTTTGAAAAAGAAAAACCAATTTGGATGCAAGAATCGTTAGTAGCTTGGTATGATGTCGCAAGACAGAATGTTACTAATGAAGAAATGAAGAAAAATCCTATTTTAAAAGATCTTTCAGGTAATGGTTATGATTTAGATTGTATTAACTTTGATTGGGGTGAAAAGAAAGAAAATTCTTCTCAAATATTAAATGACGGATTGGTTTCGTATGCTGCTAATAATAGTTGTTGTTATTCAGGAGATATCAAATCTTTACCTATCTTAGAGGATTATACAGTATTTTTAAAAATTGATTATATAGATAAACAACAAATTGAAAATCATCCAATAGTAACTAAAAGAAAAGGTAATCAACAAAATGGAGCTTTTGTTATAGGTAATAAATATATTTATTCTTTTCCTGATTCTAATGGTGATCCTATTAATGTTTCATCAGAATTATTGAATTCTATGAAAGAAGGTATCTTTTTAACAAAGGATAGAATCAATAATAAGATTGAGTTAAAAGCTGGAACTGGAACAGATTCTGATATTTTATTAATTGGAGCTCAAATTCAAGATTTATCTCAAACTAATCCTTCTGATAGATTTAGAAATTTTGAAGGATTTGTTTTGTATAGTTTGATGTTATTTGATCGGACTTTAACAGAGGAAGAAATTGAATTTATCAAAATAGAGTATTGGGGTCCTGATAGTGAATTTTTCATATTACAAGATAATCCTGTTTATAAAAGTTCAGTTTTTAGTAGATTTTTCGAAGAAAATGATCCCGCTGTAATGAAGTGGGCTGAAAATGTTTTAGCTAAAGTTTCAGGATCAAACATTTTACCTAAATTTATAGAAAAAGGTGGTAAGGATTTTCAATCGTTTTGGGGAACGATTACACATTTATTCGCTTTAATTGTACTTTATTCAAGAAAATATAAAGAGATTGATACTAATCAAATTCTATTTGAATTGTTTATTGAAAATAGAGGATTAGTATCAAATCTTGTAACATCACAAGATCAAATGCAATATCTTTTCTACAATTATATTAAAGAATATGAGAAGAGAGGTAGATTGGATATTGTAAATAAAGAAGGAGTTATTTTAGGCGAATTATTAAGATTGATTAGATACAATGATCTTGATGAATTTATTTTTGCTGTACTAAGACCTCAAGATGTAAGTTGGGCAATAGGATTTTCATCACCTTGTTGGAAAAGAACTAATACAGTATCAAATGTAACTAAAGGATACGAGTTTACTGAGAGTATTATTGATCTTAAAAATTATCCTTTATTAAGATCTTCAAATGTTCGAATTGCTAATGATATCAATAATGAAGATGAAATAATTTCTTCAATGGTCTTTGGAGGAAGTCAAAAAACAGGTATTTATCCTACTGAAGATAAATCAAAATTATTGGTTGTAGATCCAGCTTTAAATTACGAAGTCTCTATTAGAGTTAAACTATCTTCTTTGATAAATTCCAAAATTCAATTTGGAGTTATATGTTATGATAAAGATTATAATGTTATAGAGACTCAATATATTGAGAATGGAGAATATCAACTTTCTGACGATAGCTTATTTCATTCGACTGAATATTTAGAGTTAGTAAACGAAAATCTCTATTATAATTTAACTGGCATCATTTTAGCTTACAATGAAAGGAATTATGATGCAATTAAATTGAATTTTCCTTCAGGTAGAGCATTAAGCTTTTTACCAAATACAAAATTTATATGTCCAGTTTTTGTTCAAAATAGAGAAGCAAACGAAGATCCTAATGTTTATATATATGATGTAAAAGTAAGACCTCTTGAATTACCGTTTAAACAAGGTTGTTTAGGAGGTAAGAATGTAATTGCTGCTTATTATAAGAATAACGCATTTCAATCAGAAAATTCTATTGAAACCTTTATTAAACAATACTTAATCTCTTATAAGAATATTTTAAAAGGTATATTTATTAAAGATAAATCTGAAAGAAAAATTACTTTTAAAGTGTTTTCTGAAAGAAATAATTATATTCAAGATGCAATTATAACTATAGCAGGACAAACTTTAAAAACTGATATAAACGGTGAAGCTTTTATAAATTTATATCCTGGTGAATATGTTTATTCAATTAAAAAAGGTCAAGATTTTGAAATAGAAGAAGATATTCTTACAATTGAAGATGTAGATTATATTAAGTATGTTCAATTAAAAGGTAGAATTTATCAAAGAACAATCTCGTTTTTAGTTTTAGATGAAGCTGGTCGTTATTTAAAGGATGCTCGGGTAATTTTCAATCAACAAACTCAAATTACAGGAGAAAATGGATTAGTTTTATTTGAAGCTTATCCTGGTTTATATACTTATACAGTAGAAAAGTATGATTATATAAGTGTTTCAAATACTGTAAGTGTTGTTGATAGTACTAATATAACAGTTGAATTAAATAAAGTACCTTATTATACTGTTACAATAAGAGTTAGAGAAGGATTTGAACCTATTGCAAATGCAGCAGTCGTTTTAACAGGTGATTTTGATGGAAGTGGTCAAACACAGCAATATACAGGAACAACAAATGCACAAGGAACTGTAAATCAAACTTCAGATGGTAATCCTTTCTTAATGAGAGCTGGAACTTATCATTATCTTGTTTCTAAGAAAGATTATTTTACGAAGGAATCTGATTTTAACATAATTAATAATGCTACTATAAATGTAGATTTAACTGCAATACCTTATTATAATGTTAATTTTACAGTATTAAGAGATGGAGTTCCAGTAGATAACGCTTCTATTTCTATAGATAATAATACTTTAGTAACAGATAATAAAGGTAAAGCTTCTATTTCATTTCCTAATGGAACTTATAGTTATAAAGTTTCTAAAACTGGTTATATTGAAAAAAGTGGTACTGTCATTGTAAATGATGCAGATCAAAATTTAACAATAGATGTAACTGCAATTGAATATAACATTAATTTTATAGTCACAGATGAAAAATCAAATCCGTTAATTGGAGCTGTAATTACAATTGGTACTGAGAGACAAACTACAACAGCATTAGGTGCAGCTACATTTAAAAGAATAGTCGGTGAATACAATTATTCTATTTCTTTAGCAAATTATAAAACCTATACGGGTATTGTTGTTGTTTCAAATAAAGATGAACAACTTAATATTAAAATGAGTAATATTCAATATGAAGTTAGATTTGTTGTTCGAAGTGATGGGAATCCCGTAGAAGGTGCTTCTGTAAAATGCGGTGATAGAGATTCTATTTTAACCAATAGAAATGGAGAAGCTATATTTAATTTTGCTTCAGGAAATTATCCTTTTTCAATTACAAAAGAAGGGTTTGAAAGATATGATTCAACTGTAGAAGTTGGTAATAGGAATACAGTTGTTCCTGTAGATTTGACGTTATCATCAAACGTTGTAACGTTCTATGTTAGAAATGAATCAGGAGAGATCCTTTCCAATGCAGCAATTATAATTAATAAAGAGGTTCATTATACGACAGAAGAAGGACTTGCTTCGTTTCTTCTATCTTATGGTGATTATCATTATACTGTTGAAGCTGATGGATATAATTATAATTGGGGAGATATTCGAGTAACGAATGAAGCTTTGAATGTAAATGTAACAATGTATCGTCAAACGACTATAGTTTATGTGTTAAAGTTTACAATTACTCAAGAATCAAATCCTGCTGTTGGAGCATTAGTAACGATTAATGGTAATATAATAGGATATGCTAATAGTGAAGGTGTAGTTTCGTTTAATCTTCCTAATGGAGATTATAGATATACAGTTAGTAATGGAGATTTTATAAATCAAACGGAAGGTAATCGAGTAATATCAGGTTCAAATTCTGATGTAAGTGTTAATTTAACGAGAAAAACAACTAATGTGACTTTTAACACAACTTACATTCCTAATCCAAGTAATCCTGATGAAAAGTTACCTGTACAAGATGTATCTATAACTTTTAATGGTTCGACAATTAAAACAAATCAACAAGGAAAAGCAGTCTTTTCAAATGTACCACTTTCACTTGAAAATAAAGAATATAGATGTTCTAAAAAACCGCCATATGAAGATATAGTACGAAATACAACAATCACTACAGAAAATCCTGAAATAGATGTTGTAATGGGTGAATCAACATATTCTATAATTTTTACTGTAGTTGATGAATTAGGTAATCCAATTCCTAATGCTTATATTAGTTGTGGTGGTCAAGTTGGTAATACGAATCCATTAAATTCATCAAAACCAGGTTGTTTAACTTTAAGAGGTTATGGTAATAATTTAAGCGGTTATTATTATACGATTTCAAAAGAAGGATATCAAACTATTTCAGGTAATGCTATTGTTCAAAACGAATCTGTTTTTATAACAAGAACATTGAAAAGATCTTATACTGAAATCACATTTAAAGTTCAAACAAGTGATGGTTTAGCATTACAAGGTGCTTCAATTCAGATTGGAGAGTTAAATGAAGCAACTGATAGTCATGGAGAAGTTTTGTTTTTAGTAACAGAACAAAAAACTTATAATTATAAAGTTACTTATCCACATTGTATAGATTCTTTAGGCAGTTTTACAAATGATTTAACATCTAAAACTGTAACTGTAACTATAGAAGATACAATGGCCATTGTTGTTCGTGGTTCAGGAGTTGAAAAAATTAGTCTTCCTATTCTTAATACAAGTCAAGAAGGATTATCTAATTTAAAAGTTGATTGGGGAGATGGCACTATAACTTACGGTAAGATTTTTAAAGAAAGTCTTGATATATCACAAAATACAGAAATTAAGATTAGTTTTGGTTCAGAAATAGGAACTTTAAGATGGTCGTGTGAAGAAGCTCCTTTACTTGATGGAATTCAAAATAAATTAAGGTATGTAGAAAGGTTTTTTCAAAATACAAATCAAGTTAATTTTGGAAACGGAGGATTTTATAAATGTATACTTTTAAGTAGATTAGATAAATTACGTGTTGGATTTGTTCAAGGTTCGTGCGTGAGATTATTTGCAAATTGTTTGAGTTTAAATTCAATTGAACCAGGTATGCTTGATTGGGCTAAATTAGGTGATTTTACAGAATGCTTTGCAAATTCAGGTTTAATTGAGGTAAGATCAGGTTTAATTGAAAATATTGAAACAGTATTATATCTTTCTAAAATGTTTCAAGATTGTAAAAGTTTAGAAAGTGTAACTATTCAAATTCCATCTACTTGTACAAGTGCAAGTGCTATGTTTAAAGGTTGTTCAAATTTACAAGTAGTATCTGATTCGATTTTTCAAAATGCTTCTGGTTTAACAAATGCATCAGAGATGTTTGATTATACGAGTAAATTGCAACAAATGCCACGTATAGAAGATTTAACTGCAAATGTAAATTGTAATGCAATGTTTCGTTCTTCAGGATTTTCTAATTTTAGAGGAGGATTCCCACGAAATTGTACAAATGCTGATGAAATGTTTGAGAATAGTCAATTATCTTCTATGTTTGCAGTTATAGAAAGTTCTAATTTAACTACTTTAGATAGAACGTTTATGGGTTGTGGAAATTTAGGAACTATAACTAACATTGATTTAAGATGTTCTAATGTAACTTCAGTTCAATTTTTGTTTTCAGGTACTGGCGTAAATTCAATTCCTTCTAATTATTTTTCAAGACTTACAAATTGCGTTAATTTTGCTGGTGTATTTCAAAATTGTAAAAATTTACAATATATATATGGAGAAAAAGAATCAAGTCCTTTTTTTGGATGTCCTGTAGAATCATTAAATTCAGCTTTTTCAGGATGTTCTAATCTAAGAGGAGATCTTTATTATTTATTTTATTCGTATGCAGTAACAAGAAGAAGAACGCAAGGTGGAAATTATTGGAAAGTTAAAGGCGTTTCTGCTTATTGTAAGGATTATTCATTTTGTTTTGAAGGTTGTTCTTCTTTGACAGGAGAATCTTGTTGTTCTGAATTGGATGATGAAAGAGAAACTTTTATGGGGTGGTTGACAGCTTTATGGGGATTTACGAATGGATATATACCTGCTGAAAATATGCAAGCTTCAAGTTACAATAGTACATTGTATACGTCTAAACGAACAGGTTGTTACAGAGGTTGTGTTAATTTATCTGATTATAATGATATACCTTCAGATTGGAAATAATTGTTTAATTTAAAAATAAAAATTATGTGGTATTTAATTCCTATTTCATTAATTGTTTTAGTTGTTTATCTTTGGAAAGTGATAAAATTAATAGGTATTCCTTGGAGTATTTCCGATACTTATTATCAATTACAGAAACGTAACCGATCGGCTTGGTGGTTTCAAGTTATAATGATTTTAACAGCAGGAATACTTCTACCTGAATGGTTAGAATTAACTGATGGCGAAAACTATCAATGTTGTGCATTTTTAGCTTGTGCTGGATTAATTTTCGTTGGAGCAGCACCTTGCTTTAAATTAGAACTTGACGGTAAAGTTCATATAGGAGCAACAATAGTTTGTGGATTAGCTTCATTATTTTATATGATTTTTGCAAGTTATATATTTGTACCTTTAATTTTAATAATTCCTACAGGATTTTTAATCCATAAATATGATAAGCCTGTTTTTTGGTTAGAGATATGGATGTTTGTAAGTATATATATATCAATAATCAGTAATGCTATATGGAATTAAGAGTTGAAAGATTATGGCCAAAAGAAAATTATACTGTTGGTCGATTATATGTGAATAACGAATTTTTTTCTAATACTTTAGAAGATAAAATTATAGATAAAGATAAGAGTGGAGCATTTGATAATGGCGAGAAGAAAGTTTATGGAGAATCTGCCATTCCGTATGGCAAATATAAAGTAATCTACAATTGGTCTCCTAAGTTTGGTCGTAACCTTCCAAGATTATTAGATGTTCCTCATTTCGAAGGAATTCTTATACACAGCGGAAATACAGCAAGAGATAGTGCTGGATGTATACTTGTTGGTAAAAACACTTCTAAAGGAATGCTATCAGAATCAAGATACACTTCTGATAAATTAAATGAAATAATTGATGCTGCTCAGAAAAGAGGCGAAGAAATAACTATTGAAATTGTATAAGGTATGAATCAATTAAATATATATAGAAACATTTTTCTTGAAAAAGAAGAATTAATGAATTTACAAGGATTTTTGCAAAATTCATTATTTAAACAATTGTTGTTGCAAGCAACTTATACTTATGGAATTGTAACAAACGATCCGAGTAAATTTAATACAGGATTTCAAAAACCTGTAGAATTTGAACCGAATGATCCATTTAAAGTTGAACAAGGTACGACCAATGGAACTTATAAAGTTCTTCCAGGATTAGCGTTTAATAATTTAGGACAAATAATTTTTATAGATGATATTCAAGATAATCTTGTTTGTCCTCAAGATGATCAGTTTTATTGGGTAAAAATAAGTTATGCTACACGAAATTATGAATTTGGAACAGTTTCTATAAATCAAAAGGGAAATGTAAATGGTAACGTTTCTTTTTCAGGAAAAGTGAGAGGTCAAGCAGGTTCAACTCCTGTTTCAATTAGATTTGAAAGAGAAGATGGTAGTAAACCTTTAAATGATGGTGTATATCAAATTGTTTCAGTTGTAGATGATCAAAATTTGATTTTAACTTCAAATGCTGAATTTACACCGGAGTCTAATTTGAGAGTTATTATTCTTGGAACAATACCTATTACAGCAGTCTTTTCAAAAGAACAAAAAGCAGGATTATATACTTACGATTTTTACAATATTTCCTTAGAAAAAGAAACTGAAAACTCAACTCCTCCTGCTAAAGAAGATACTGAGTTTTATATATCAAGAATACGTAATAGTGGTGGTTCAATAACAATTGATAATTCTGTAAAGAAAGAATTTTGGTCTTTAGCAGGATTTGTAAATAAATAATGCAATTATGTTGAAATTATATTATACTGTAAGTTCAGGTTATCTTGATATTCAAGGAAACTATATAAACTCATTAGGTGGATTTCCTTCGTCTACTGAAGTTCCAAATGATGTTTTTGATAATCTTTTTGATGAAATAAGTCTTTCAGAAATTAAAGATGTAAAAACGCAATATAGAGCTATTATCATTAAAAATGAAAGCGAAGAAATTATTGAAAATATAGAATTATGGTTCGAAAAGAAGGATTCGAATATTTGTTCCTATCAAATAGGAGCAACTCTTCTTTCTAATGACGAACAACCTTTTATGGAACATATTCCTTCTGTCTATAGTAAACCATTATATACTCAACTTTACGATGCTACAGTTGATAGTAAAGTTAGTATTGGTAATCTTAATCCAGGTCAAATGATAGGATTATGGTTATCAAGAACAGTAGATAAAGAAAAAGCTCTTGAAGAATATAATAATGTAGCAGAAGAAGATCCTCTTCATAGATCAAGATATAAACCTATAGAAAAAGAGAAACAAGAGACTGTTGATTTAAAGATAACGTGGGATTAATAAATTTATTTCTGTAATTTTACAAAATCAAAAGGACGATAATTCGTCCTTTTCTTTAACTTTTAGAGATACAATTTTGTTATGATAGAGGAGTTTTGTGAAATATTTGAATACTTAAAACAGAGATTAACTTGTTCACCTAATTATAGTTTGAAAAGGAAGAAAAGAGAAATTCAACTTATAGAAAAATTCTTTTTAAATTCAAATATAAAATCGACAAATGAATTATGGGAATATTTGTTGTTTCAATTTGTTTTATCAGGAAATAATAATATAAGCAGATATCCTTTAACATTAACAAAGATAGTAAGTTCAAACGCTTTAAAACGTTGGAATGAGAGAACAAGAGAAAAAATGTTTTATGTTTCAAAATTTCAAAGAGATAGATGTTTGATCAACCCTCTAAAAAAAGATGAAGAATCTTATTTTTCTGATAGATATAAAGATTTTTTGAGACATAAATTTTGGAGTACTCCAAAAGGATTTATATTTTGTGGAGAATATAATGGTATTCTTTTTGATGAATTAAAATGTAAAGATTGTTATTATTATAATGCATGTAAAAATGGAAGATCTAATTGATTTTATAGAAGAAATTTCAAAATTGCTAAAAAGGAAGGATTAGAATTCGAAGTTTTAGCTTCTGCATTTTTAGAATTAAAACAAGATCCTTCTATAAGTATAGAAGAAGCTTTGATTAGAGGATTGAGAGAATGGGATATATAAAGAAAGAAAGGATAGAAAATAGACCTTGTGTGTGTTGTAAAACAAATTACAAGATTTGGAATCGCATCAAATGGCTATGTAAAGATTGTGATAGTAAAAGAAAATCTGTAAGAATAGATCGAAGTAATTTAGAAGAAAAATCTAATAATTTACAATCTATATTTGAAGAGATTTGGAATGAGAGATTTCATTATTGTTATCATTGTGGCACTTATCTTGGAAAAGAACTTAAACCAATCTTTTTTAGTCATATTCTTTCAAGAGGAGCACATCCAAAATTAAGATGTGATAAAGATAATATAGTTTTGACGTGTCCTCAATGTCATAGAATTTATGAATTTGGAGATAGAAAGAAATTGAAACGTCAGATATCTGAAGAAATGATTGACGAATTATTAAAAAAAGAGCATAATGAATAGAGATAGAGAAGTTATTGAAATATGTAACGAAGTCTTTAAGAATATAGGATTAAAAAGATTCTCTCATAGAATCGATAATTATTTGGAGAAACCTAATAACGATACTGTTTTAGGACTTTATTCAGAAGCATTTTTATGGGATGATTTTTCAGAAAAGAACAAGAAAAGAAATTTTATTTTTGGTGAAAATCAATATAGTCTTTTGAAATATTTCATAATTTCGTTTCAAAAAGATTATGATTCAAATGGTAATCCTATAATTGCTATAAACAAACTTGAAGATGAAACAGCTTCATTCAAAGATAATCCTATAAAGAATCTTTTTATAAAATACGAGAGTGAAGAAATGCGTGATATTGATTTTGAAAAATTATTAATGATGAGATAATATGGACGAAAAAAAATATTTAATAAGAGATGTTAATGCTCAAGGTCTTTTAATTTGGCTAAATGAGAATTTTACGAAAGATAATGGTAAACCTTTTAATAGAAATGATGTGACATTTTATATTAAAAGAGGTCATATTCCTGAATATTTAGGAGGAAATGAAATTGTGATTATACCTAAAAAACATTGTACTATAAAATTGTACAATGTATTAGCTAATGATATTAATAAAGTGTGTGAAGAATGAAAACATCTTGTAATTACATTTTAGTTTACGATTTCGAGACTGGCAATTTATGTAATAGTAAATGTATTGCCTTTGAAAATGCTCCTTGTGTTGAAATAGCAATGGTTTGTATTGATATGAAGACATTGGAAATAGTAGATGAACTTGATAGAATTTTCCCTTATAATTATAAGGAGGATCTCATCTATTCAGAACAAGCCACTGCAGTACATGGAATCACAGAGCAGATGCAAGAAGAACTTGCAACTCCATTAAAAGATATATATAAAGAACTTAAAACTTGGTTCACTAAGTATAAGAATCCAAGACAATTATGTACATTAGCAGGACATAATATAGGAGGACAAAGTACAAATGGATTTGATAATCCTTTTTTGAGAAATTTCTTTACATACATGAATGATGATATAGATAAGTATGTAAAATATTATATAGATACAATGCATTGGGCTCATATAAGTTCTTTAGAGCAAGAAAATTATCAACTTGGTACTTGTTGTCAATTAGCAGGAATTGATCTTGTTGATGCACATAGAGCTTTGAATGATACAAAAGCAAACGCTCAATATCTAATTTCGTGTATTAAAAAGTTAAGAGGAGAAGGACAGATTATTCAAAAAGTCGAACAAAAAAGATATAGAGATTCGTTTCAATTATGTTAACATTAGATGGTAAAGATTTACTTTCAGTAAATCAAATGAATTATCTATATGATACTGTAGATAAAATAATTGAGGATCTATCTCCTAAAGCATTAAATCAACTTCTTGAAGGTTATAATAATGATGTTGATAAAATGTTGAAAGAGATACTTACTCAAACTGAAAAAACATTATATCTCGGTAGAACACTTGATTCTGAAAGTCTTGATTATATAGAAAATGTAAAAGCTTCAATGGATACGACTTTAAAGATTTATTCATTGAATTATTTCATTTTGACAATGCTTCCTAATTTTAGGATGGGTTGGAGAAATGTTGAATGGGGTAATATGACACAACTGTTTCCGTGGAGTTGTTATCTTTGTGGTCGCGGTTCAGGTAAATGTCTCAGTATCAATGAGTTAGTAGTTATGTATGATGGTTCTTTAAAGCCTGTTCAAGATATTAAAGTTGGAGATCAAGTGATGGGAATAGATAATACTCCAAGAACAGTTCTTCAACTTCATAGAGGTCGGTCGCAGATGTATAAAGTTCATCAAACTTATGCTAAAGATTATTATGTGAATGAAGGTCATTTGGTTTGTTGTATTTGGGATCGACCAACAACAATAGATAATAAAAGAGTAACAAAAAGAATTTATAAAGACATTCCTGTTGAAGACATTCCTAAACATGCAGGTTATGGTCGGAAGAAAATTTTTGGATACAGAAAGATTGATGGATGGGAACTTCCTGAAAAAGAACTTTCTATTGATCCATATTGGCTTGGACTTTGGCTTGGTGATGATACGAATTGCAATTATTACATAACAAATCCGGATATAGAAGTAAGAAATGCAATTAAAGAATATAGTAAAAGGATAGGAGGAAAATATTCTTATAAAGAAAAAGAAATGTTAAATGGAATTTCCGGAGTAGATTTATCATCTAAATTGAGAGATTTGAATTTAATTCAAAACAAGCATATTCCTGATGTTTATATGAAAGGTTCTCGTCAACAGAGACTTCAATTATTAGCAGGTATCTTGGATTCGGACGGTCATTTAAATGAACAAAAATATTTAAAACGAAAAGGAACTTCGAGAAATTCATGTTCGTTTGAATTATCTTTAAAGAAATATGAGCTTATAGAACAAATTCGTTATCTTGCTTTGTCACTTGGATTTCAATGTACTTCTATAGAAACACATGTGAGAAAAAATATACAAATTGGTGAATATAGTTATAAAAATTATAAATTCTACAGAATTTATATATCCGGTAAAATTTGGACAATACCTACTAAAGTAAAGAGAAAGCAAGCTCAACAATATGATAAAGTTCAACAAGGTAATAAATCAGCTTTAACTATTACTCAAGCAGGAGAAGGAGACTATTATGGATTTGCTTTAGATGGTGATCATAAATTTCTACTCAGTGATGGAACTGTTGTTCATAATAGTTATATGTGGTCTTATGCATTTATTCTTTGGAGATTATGGAGTTATTGTCGACCTGTTCCCTGGAGACAAAATACTGTAGATAATCAAAACAGAAAAGAAACGTGTTATATCACATCTACGATGACACTTGCGAAAGTTCAGATTAAAAAAGTAAGAGAGGAAATTGAAACAAATGATTTGATAGCTGAGAAACTTAATCCAAATGGTAAAGCATCTATTGGAGAAACAGGTATAACAACTGAAACAGGAAGCACATTACATATTCGTGGTCGCGATGGTTTCATTCGCGGTCTACACGTAGGAGCTGTATTATGTGATGATATGCCTGATGAATCTTCTTTATATTCAGACGAACAAAGAGAAAAACTTAAAGAACTTCTAAAAGGAACAATTGAGCCTATCGTAGAGCCTTATGGATATTTTATTGTTTGTGGAACACCATATTCTTCTGCACCAAATGAATTATATCAAGTATTGAAAGCTGATAAGCGATTTTACTGTTTTGAATATCCAGTTATATTTCCTGATGGTAGACCACTTGCTCCTGATAGATATACGTTTGATCAGATTCTTGCAAAGAGAGAAGAACTTGGAACAATCGTGTTTAATCGTGAGTATCTTGTAGTACCTATTAGTGATTCATCTACAATATTTCCTTATGAATATTTGATGAGATCAACTGTAGGAATGGAAAATATAAGATTCGCTACATCTATAGATGATTATCCTATAAAATTACAAAGAGTTCATATAGGTGTAGACTTTGCTGTTTCAGGTAATATTGGTGCAGACTATACTGTATATTCAGTTTGGGGTATTGATTCAATGAAGAATTATTATCTACTTACTTATTACAGACAAAAAGGAATGTCTCATAATGAGCAGATAGATAAGATTGTTCAACTTGATAGATTATTTAGACCTAATAAGATTGTATGTGAATCAAACGGATTCCAGTCCATATTATCTGCGTTAGCAAGAGAAAGAGGATTGAAAAACATTGAAACTTTTACTACGACTGAAGGAAATAAGAAGGATCTTTATACAGGATTACCAAGTCTTTCAGCAATGTTTGAAAGAGGTCAATTAAAATGTCCTTATGCTGTAGGAGAAACGAGACAAGCAGTTGACTTAATGTTTGGTGAATTCTCATCTATAACGTTTAAAAGTGATAATGGTAAACTTGAAGCTGCTTCGGGACACGATGATGTTTGTATGAGTACCTTTATTTCGATTAACTCGTTGAGAGAGTGTGAGAAAGAAGTTCAAGTAGGAATAAATTTGATTTAATATGGCTCAGAAATTAAGTGCCAATTTTATGGCAGAATTATTTAAGTTGATTTATTCAGATATTTCGTTAACAAGAATAGCTGTATGTAATTTGACTTATCAATTAATACCTAAAGAATGGCCAGGTTATAAGTATTTATTAAGAGAGGCTATCGAAATCTTTACAAAGAATGAAGTTGTACCTTCGCTTGGAGTAGTTTCTCAAAAATATATAGAAAATGATTCAGTTCAAGAAACAATTGCTGAAATTCAAAACGCAAATAAAGTTGATAGAGAGATTATAATAGATCAATTAGAATCATACATTAAAGATGTTGAATTTCAATTATTGTCTAAGAAAGTTCATGATTTATATGAAGAAAATAAAAAAGATGAAGCAATTAAAGTAAATCTTGAAGAAAGTCAACGAATACTTTCTATTTCTCTAAGACATGATGGAGGAAATTTTTCAAGAGTTTTCAATGGATTCGAAACTCGAATGAAAAATAGAAGGTGTGATTCAGAAGAAAACAAAGTTCCTGATCATATAACATTAGGTATCGATAGGTTAGACGCAATTTCTTATGGTGGAGCTTTGATAGAAGATACTGTGTTATGGATCATGAAAAGTGGTCAAGGTAAGTCTACGGTATTAAGACATCATGGAATGGCAGCAGCTTATGATGGACATCCTGTACTACATATACAATTAGAAGGTGGTGTAAAAGCTTGTCTTGATAAGTATGATCAATATTGGACAGGACAAGAATTTAATGATATTAGAAGTGGTTTTTTGAAACCTGAAGACCAAAAACAAATTATGAATGCATATAAAGCCATGAAAAATTATGGTGAAGATATAACGGTTTATGGTTTTGAAAAATTCGGTGAAGCTTCAATGGTAGAAGTTAGGAATATTGTTCTTGATTATCATAAAATTTATGGTTTTTATCCTCGAGTTTTAATTTTAGATTCACTTGATCTTGTAAAGACTGGTATTAATAGTACAATAGATAATAATCCTAATTTTAAGAAGGATAAACTTCAATCTTGTGCTCAGTTATTCAAAAATCTTTGTGTAGAATTTAAAATGGTTGGGATAACAGCAACACAAACAGGTAATGTACCTATTGAAATTTGGGATAATCCTGAAAAAGTAATTGATAGAAGTTATACAGAAGGAGATAGAACATTAGTAAAGCCGTTTTCATTCGTTTTTACAGGCAATACAACAAGAGAAGAAAAGAATAACTGTACTATGCGTATTTATATAGATAAATTACGTGATTTTAAAGAATCTCAATTAACTTTTCCAATAGCAACAAATTATGATAAAGGTAGATTTTATGACAAATCAAGAACCATACAATTATTCAGTAATGAAGATGAACGAAATTTCAATCATAAAAAATCTAAAGACAAAGTTGAAAAATTAAAAAGAGGTGAGCGAAAAGTCAATACGATATAATTATGTTTAGAGTTGATAAAGATGAAATTATACAAGAACTTTCGTTAAGTCCTAATGGAAGTGCAGGTTGGTTGACTAATAAAGATGAAGTTTGTCCATTTTGTGGAAAAGGTGGTAAAAAATGGGGAATTCACTTTAATGAACTCGGTACAAATGCAGTATTTTTTTGTTTTAAATGCGGTACTAAAACAACTTTAAAGAAATTTCTTGAAAAGATTCGTAGGATCGATCTTGCGAAAATCAATTATGAAAATAGTGTTAAAGTATCAAAACTCACACCTCTCGTTAAAGATGAAGAAGATAATGAAGAAGTAAATTTTGATTTAGAAGAATGTGAATTACCAAAAAAACTTGAGTATATAAAAAACGATGAGTATTTGAATAATCGCGGATTTAATAAAAGATATTATGAACAATTTAAACCAGCTATAACAAATTTCTTTCTTGAGAGAAAATTGCAAGACAAATTCATTTTTCAATTTACTATGAAAGGTAAAACTGTAGCCTGGTTAGCACGTTCTAAGAAAAGTAAAGAATGGCATGAACAAAACTTGAAAGAATTTAAAGAAGGTAAATCAAAACTTGTTCTTAGATATGAAAACTCTAAAGATGGATTCGCTAAGGTTGTAGGTGGTTATGATTTAATAACAGACAATACAGATACTATTATTATAGTAGAAGGGATGTTTGATTATATTTCCGTAGATGATAAATTACATCTATATGAAAGCGAAGAGATAAAGTGTGTATTTACATTTGGTAATAATATAGGAAATAATCAAATCTCACTATTGAGACAAAAGAAAAGTGTTCGAAATATAATCTTAATGTACGATCCTGATAAACCTGAAATGATAAAGACTGCAGCATTGACTTTGCAAAAATATTTTAATGTTACAATAGCAGAATTAAGAGATAAGAAAAAAGATCCAGGAGATGCAACTCAAGAAGAATTACTTGAAGCATTAGATAATGTTATAGAACCTATAAATTTTTATACAAGAATTTTATAAAGATAATCGTATTCAAGAATTCTTTTTGTAATTTTACAAGAAAATTTTTGAATATGGAAAAGACAAGAGAATTATCAAAAGAAGATTTTCTTAGAATTCTTCAATTGGAATATTTTAGTTATAAATTAAGAGCATTGATATATGAACAAGCTGAATTCAAGAAAATAAATAATGATGTAGCAAATAAGAAGAAGTTTAAAATTATAGAATTATCAGAAAAGTTCTCGTTAAGTTGTATTTTTGATTCTGATGAACAATTTAAATCATTTTATGAAAATGAGTTTCTAAATAAAGAAGGATTACCTTCATTTCAATATTCACCTAAGAATCAGAAGACTAAATATTGGGACAAATTTTATCTTTTAAAACCTGGTGAAACAGTGATATTTGACAATATTGAATATAAGATCAAGAACAATTATCCCATTTATGATTCTATCAAGATTTATAAAAATGGAAAGAAGACATTTGTTCCATATATTTATGTAAAAATTAAACTGTTGCACACCATTTCGATAGATGCTTTAAAGTAAAGTAGTATCTTTAGACAAAATAATTAAACGAATTAAAATTATGCAGATTAGAAAATTATTTAAAGTTGAAGGAGCGCATATTGTACGCAATTGTTCAACAAATCGTTGTCGAAAAAGTATTCATGGTCATTCAGCAGTCATTGAAGTATTTTTAACTTCAGATAAACTTGATAATGGAGGAATGATTGTAGATTTCTCTTTGATTAAGAAAAATATAGGACAATGGATCGATTCTTTTGATCATTGTATGCTGATTTGGAATAAAGACAAGGAAGAATATAAGAACGATATGAAAAAATGGTGCGATCGTTGGATTGAACTTCCTATAAGTCCTTCTGCTGAAAATCTTGCATTGTATATTTGTTATATGATTAATGCAATGATTAAAGCAACAGAATTTAATAATGGCGAAGGGAATGTAAAATGTAATAAGGTAATTTATCATGAAACTGCAACAGGTTATGCTGAAGCAACAATAAATGATTTCGATTTACTTCCTGTAGATTTATCTGCAGCTTATTCTGTTGGTGTATTAAATGATTGGTCAGAAGAATTGCATAGTTTCTTTCGTCATGTTAAAGAATCTGATGGAAAATATTTTATTAATCCTAAAATAGAAAAACAATGTTAAGAAAACTTGATTATGAGAAAAAGCAACCTATTATAGAACTATTTAATTCAATTCAAGGTGAATCAGTTGAAGCAGGAACGCCGACAATTTTTGTTAGAATGTCTGGTTGTAATTTACGTTGTTGTTTTGATAATAGTATTTGCGATACCGCTTATTCCAGCTTTTCTCCTGAAAAGAATAAATTCACATATAAAGATGTTGAGGATATCATTGAAAAATATCCATTAACAACTACTTTATGCATAAGTGGTGGGGAACCATGTTTAAATCAAGAGGTTCTTTTTGATTTGATTCAGATTGGAGAAGATTATAATATGGATATTTCAATTGAAACAAATGGTTCTATAGTTGTAGACGAAAAACTTTTGAAGAGAATTGATTTAGCGAATATTTCGCCAAAATTATCTTCTTCTGAACCTACTAATGAAAAATTGAAAAAATTTGGATTAAGTTGGACACCAAGTTTGAAAAAACACGCTTCATCAAGATACAATAATGAAGCTTTATGGAACTTAATTGAATACACAAAAGACTATAGATTAAAATATGTTGTAGGTTGTCGAGAAGATTTTAAAGAAATTGAAAGTCAAATTAAGGATTTAATAGATTTTGATATTGAAAGAAAATGTCGAAAACGTTATCCAACAGATTTTGATGGTCAAGAGCTTTGGTACGATAATAAATTTATTAATCCGTGGAATATTATTTTAATGCCGGCTGGAAGCTCGAACGATGAATTAGATCAAAATCGAAAAATGGTAGCAGAATATTGTGCTGAACATGGATATCACTATTCAGATAGATTACAAATTGTTATTTGGGAAAAAGAAAGGAATAAATAATATGGATTTTAAATTAAAAGCAGGTCAAAACATTGTTCTTTCTAAAGAAAGAAAAGAGGAAATGATGAAAAATGCAGAAGAAGCCTACGGTAAGTTTCTTGAAGCATTAGGATATGATTGGAAGAATGATCCTAATATGGTGAAAACTCCTTATCGTGTTGCAAAGATGATGGTAAATGAAATTACTTCAGGAGTTTATGAAGAAAGACCAAGAATTGCAACGTTCCCAGGAACTGGTTATACAGGGATGGTAACAGAAATGGGTATTGAAGTTAATTCATTGTGTAGCCATCATTTTTTACCTTTTTGCGGAGTTTGTCACATTTCTTATATTCCACAAGAAGGCGGAGATGTCGTAGGACTTTCTAAATTAAATAGAATTGTTCATTGGTTTGCAAAAAGACCTCAACTTCAGGAACAGTTGACAAAACAGATTCATGATTATCTTAAAGAAGTGTTCGGTGATTCTGTTAGAGGAATTGCTGTTTATATTGAAGCTGAACACATGTGTGTAAGTATGAGAGGCGCAGAAGATAACTCTTCTATGGTAACAAATTATTGTTCAGGATTATTTTTAGATAATTCTATGAATAGTCGAGATGAGTTTTTAAGACAAATCCAAATTTGGAAAATTAATCATAAATAAAGTGGATTCAGAAATTAAAACGGAAGGAGTTAAAGTTTGTAGATATTGTAAGCAAGAAAAACCTTTGTTTGAATTTCATCATTGGAAGAACAGTCCTGACGGATTTCATTTTTGTTGTAAGGAATGCAAAAAGAAACAAAATCAACGTAGAATAGAGAAAACCGGAAAAGATGTTTTAAGTAAAAGAGCAGCAATTTCTAAAGCTATTAAACGTCAAATTGATCCTGAATACGATGCTCTTTGTCGACAAAGAGCAAGATTAAATGCAAAATCTGAATCTTATAAAAGAGCGAATATTAAGTATCGTCAAACTCATAAAGAACAGATAGCAGTAAAAGAATTAGAAAGAATCAATTCTAATGTAAACAATCGATTGATAAAAAGACTTAGAAATCGAGTTCACAGACATCTTACAAAAGGATATAATGATTGTCACACCATCGATCTTCTCGGTTGTTCCATTGATGAATTTAAACAACATTTAGAAAGTCAATTTGAGCCTGGAATGACCTGGGACAATTATGGTGGAAAAGATGGTTGGGCAGTCGATCATATTGTTCCTATTAGATGGTTTGATTTAACAAATGAAAAAGAGATTCTTATTTGTTTTAATTATAGAAACTGTCAACCAATGTGGTCGAAAGAAAATGGATCTAAAAACGATCGATTACCTAAGAATTATTTATTTATTGTAGAACAAATTAATAAAGAAGTAAATGGAAGTTACGAATTATCAATCTTACGAGAATTTAGCAAGCACAACAAAAATGTATTCTCCAAAGATAGCATTGATTTATGTTACACTCGGGCTTGCCGGAGAGGTCGGAGAATTTTATGAAAAACTTAATGAAGAAGCTCCAATTGATGCAATTGAAGCAGAATTTCAAGATTGTTTATGGTATATGGCAGCAATTCGAACCGAATTCAATTTAAAAGAAAGAATTGATTGGCCGGAACCAAGTGAAAATCCTACAGCAGCTCTCCTTAAAGTATCTATTCATTCAGGAGCGATTTGCGAACAAATGAAGAAATATTTGAGAGATGATTGGGATACAGAAAAGAATGATTTCGGTATTTTCCCTGAAAGTAGAAGAGAAAAGATTCAACAAAGATGGGATGAGCTTTTACAGAGTTTTGTTGATCTTGCATCAATTGTGTTTGATAAACCAATGAACGAGATTGCTCAAGGTAATATTAATAAACTTGCTTCGAGAGCTCGTAGAGGGGTGATACATGGTTCAGGAGATAATAGATAATTATCAAAATAATGAAAGATAATTTGAAAATTCAATTTGCCGGTTCTCAAGGGACCGGCAAAACCACTCTTTTTGAGGAAGCTAAAAAAGATTCTGATTTTAAAGAGTTTTTATTCAGCAATGAGAAAGTAAGAGATCTTTTAAAGAAAAAGAAAGTTACAATCAACGAAGAAGGTGATTGGAAGTCTCAGAAACTTATTTTTGATGAGTATATGAAAGTCCTCGATCAAAAGAAAAGTCTGATAAGTGATAGATGTATCATTGATGTAGTTTCATATACTTTATGGATACTAAGTTTCAAAGAAATGTCTGAAGAAGAAAAACAGTTTACTCGAATTGAAACAGAAAGACAACTTTCTATCTTAAAAGAAAGAAAGAATGATTTAGGAACGGTGATATATTTCCCTATTGAATTCAATGTAGTTGGTGACGGTATAAGGTCGATGAAAAAAGAATTTCAGAAAGAGATTGATCTGATTATTCGATCAACTCTTCGATTAAATAGCATTCCTTATCAGACTATATCAGGTTCCGTAGAACAGAGACTTAAACAATTAAAAGAGATAACATTTTCTCATGTCCAAATGTTGCAACGTAATGAGAAAATGTAGACCTTTAGGTCATCAAAAGAAACAAATTTATTAATTCGTAAAATTTAAAGTTATGGCAGAATCATTGTTAACACTTCGTAAAAAAGCTAATGAACTTGGTATTCAGAATTATGCAAAGTATTCTAAAGAAGAACTTGCAAAGTTGATTGAACAAAAAGAAGCAGGTATAGAAACCTATACAGATCCTGAGTACATTGCTTCTGATGAAGATGTAGCAAAAGAAGAAAAAACAGTAGAAGAACACGCAGAATCTGTTAGTAAAAACGCTGAAGAACCTCGTCCTGAAGATGAGAAAAAGCGTAAAGAAACCAAGAAAGCTGAAAAGATTGTTGCAAAAACTGTGAAGAAAGAAAAGAAACAGCCAAAAGAAAAAAAAGAAAAGCAACCAAGAGCTCCGAAAACAATTCTCAATGTTAAACCTAAATCTGAAACTAAACCTGAAGGTATGAAAGATCTTTCTTCTCAGATTTATGATGAACTATTGAAGAATGACGGACGTTCTTTCTATCAAATTGCTAAAGCATTATCTACCTATTATACAGTTGTAAAGCATGTGTGTGATAAACATTTTGATGTAGTGTCAGAATAATATTCAGTTCTTTTTTAGTTGATAGAGGAGGGTCAGAGAATAAATATGTTTCTGGCTCTTTTTAATTAAATTCGTATATGAAAGAATTATATAAAGAATTAATTCAATATCTTAATGACAATTTTATAGATTACAAAGAATTAGGAGATTATGTTATTGAGATAAATAATCAAACGTATGAACTATTTGAACCTATAGAATGGGAAGAAGGTAAGAAAGTTCTTTTTGATGAAGATTTTCATTGGGCATGCGATAGAACTGATTGTGATAATTACATTTTTAGTTTTGGTAGTATTTGGTATTCTCTTAAAAAAGGAGATGAATTGCAAGTAAAATTAAATCCTATAAAATGGTTAGGTAAAGCTAAACTTGAAGATGAAGAATTTTATATAGATACTTATCTTGGGATTCATGGTCCTCTTGAATTATTAAATAGTGTAGGTCTCTATAAGAAATGGTGTGAGAAAGCTAAATTCTTAGGAATCACAAGTCTTGGTATCTGTGAAAAAGGAACATTGGCAGGCTGTATGAAATTTCAAAATGCTTGTCAAAAAGCAGGATTACGTTCTATTCAAGGAATGGAGATCATAATTGTAGACGAGAAAAAAGATTTGAAGTACACTATTAAAGCATTTGTAAAAAATCAAATAGGTTGGCAGAACCTTCTAAAATTAAATGAAATAATAAATACAAATGATAAAGCCTTTGTTACACAAGAAGATATTGAAGATTGTTATGATGGATTAGTTTTAATTTGGGATCCTAAATCAATAGAATATAGAAATATACCTACAAATCTAAAAGAAATAGTACCTTATTATCAACTTGATACAACTGTATTTGAAAAAGAAGAAAAGGATATAGATTATTTAAATAATTTAAAAAGATTCTTTTTAAGTGAACTTGAACCTATCGCAATGTGTGATGCTTATTATATAGAGAAAGAATGGTATCCCGTTAAAAAGAAATTAAATTCTATTGGTAAGATAATTACACACGAAAGTAAAAATCAATATTTCAAAAATTATCAAGAGTATTTTGAAGAGTTAAGTTATTTATTCGGTAATGATGAAAAATTCTTTTCTACGTGGGAAAGAGCCGTTTCAAATCTAAAAGAAGTGTCGTTTGAATGCAATTTTGTAATTGAAACACAAATACGACATATGCCTATTTATCACATGACTGATGAAGAAGCTCTTCAATATGAGACTAATATTGATATGTTTGAAGATTTAATTTTTAAAGGTATTGAAGATCATCCTGAGCTTCTTGAGAAATATTCAGATGAAGTCATTCAAGAACGACTTGAAAGAGAAATGAAAGTAATTGAAGAAGGAGATGTAGTCGATTATTTTTTGATGTTAAGAGATATTGTTAATTGGTGTAAGAAAGAAGAGATACTTTTAGGCAGTGGGCGTGGTTGTTTCCATCCTAAATCAAGAGTTAAAACAAAAAATGGTTTGAAATACATTGAAGACGTTGAAATAGGTGATATTGTTCAAGGAGAGGTTGGTTGGAATGAAGTTGAAAATAAATTTATTTATAATGTAAACGAATCGCTGATTAAACTTGAATTAGATAATGGTAAAGAAATTTTTTGTACTGAAGATCATAAGATTTTAACAAAAAATAGAGGTTATGTAAAAGCTATTGAATTAAATGAGACTGATATTTTATCGGAAGTATCTGAAGAAATAGTAAAACTAAAGAAGAAAGTATTGATTCCATATTTAGGAAAAGTTTATGATTTACAAGTAAAAAATAATCCGTCTTATAATGTAGAAGGAGTTATTGTTCATAATTCATCAGCAGGTAGTTTAATCTCTTACTTATTAGGTTTGGTAAACGTTAATCCTCTTGAATATGACCTTCTATTTGAACGTTTTTTAACAACAGGTCGTTTGATACGTCACGATAAGGTTGAAGAGGTGATCATAAATGAAAATGGTTCCTCACCTATTTGTATTAAATCTACTGATTTTGTGCGAATTTTACGTAATGATAAAAAGATGATTGTTAAGGCTGGTGAATTACAAGAAGGAGATAAATTATTTGATATATAATCAAGAAATTTTTCGTTTAATTGTTGGACCACGTGGTCAAAAGGAGTATCTTTAGGCATTGAAAAAGAACAACAATCAAAAACTGAAGAATTATGAAATTTAATGAATTGCCTATTGAAGTTCAAGAAAAGTTAAATGCAGAACGTTTTGACTTATATAATCATCAGATAAATAACAAATACGAAGTTTTACTATATAATCCGTCAGGAACTCGTTATTTTTATGCAAAACGTCATCAAAATTCATGGCATGATGATAAAGGTAATTATATGCCGTTTGGAGGTGGTTCTGAATGGACGGTACAATACGGATGTATAGGTTTTTCTCGTAAGAAGCAAGTAATAGGTTATGATTATGAATTAGGTCGTGGCAAGACTTTTTCTAAATCTGCAAATGGGACAATTATTCCTTCTACTGTAAAGACTAAGAAAGATGTAATTCTTCTTGCACATAAAATTGGTATATTTTATTTTTAAAGAAAGAAATTTATGATAACAATTAAAGACTTAAGAAAGGAGATCCGGGAGACTACGTCATTAGGTAGTCTCCCGGACTAATTGAAATTGATACAGATTTTCCCTCTGAAGGAAGGGAAAGAGTAAAAGAATATATGGAGAATCGATTTGGCAAAACTCAAGTCGTATCTCTTGGAACTTATGGTACATTAAAACTTAAAGCTGCCATTACAGACCTTGCTCGCTGTCATAACTTACCTATTGGAACAGTAAGACGATTTACAGCAAGATTAAGAGATGAAGAAGGGATGGAAAGTGCAGAGGATTTCTTTAGAATTATTTGTAAGGATAAAGAGATGAGAGAATTTGTCAAAGATAACACAGAACTTTTTGACGATATGATGATTATTCTTAATATACCGAAGACATCTTCTATTCATGCTTGTGGTACAGTAGTATTACCTGATGAGAAAACTTCAGCTCAATGGACTCCTATTAAGAAACAGCAAGGTTTAATGGTTACACAATGGGAAGGTTCAGAAATTGAAGACGCTGGATTCTTAAAAGAAGATATATTAGGAATTCAGCAGTTATCAAAACTTTCTGATATGCTTGATTTGATTTATAAGAATCATGGTATTAAATTAGATCTCTATAAAGATATTCCTTTAGATGATAAAACCGTTTTTGAATATATAAAGAATGGATTTTTGTCTGATGTGTTTCACTTCGGTGCAAAAGGACTTTCGCAATATTGCGTTCAGATGCAGCCTGAAAGTCTTGATGAGATGGGTATATGTGCAGCTTTATATCGTCCTGGACCTATTGAGAATAATTTTCACAATGAATACATTCTTGCTAAGAAAGGAGAAATTGATAAAGAAGCTCCAATAGGTGCAGAAAAAGTTTTATCAAAGTCAAAAAACTTTATAGTGTACCAAGAAGATATAATGCGTCTCTGTCAGTATCTTGCTGATTTTGACTTAGAGACCACTGATGGTGTCCGAAAAGCTATTGGTAAAAAAAATTTACAAAAACTTCAATCGTATGAAGAAAAGTTTGTAAAAGGTTATATCAATAAATTTGGTGTAGAAGAATCTTATGCAAAAGAACTTTGGGATCAAATGGTGAAATTTGGTGCCTATGCGTTTAACAAATCCCATGCAATCGCTTATTCGCGAAATGGATATAATTGCCTTTGGTTGAAAGTGCATTATCCTATTGAGTTTTGGTCTGTAACATTCTCCTATGCTGAAAGTAAAGATTATCCTTTTTATGTTAATGAAATTCAGAAATCAGGTAACATTGAACTTCGCACTGTAGATATAAATAAGTCTGATATAAATATTGTTTCAGATGTCAAAACAGGAAGTATGTATTGGGCTTTGAATTCAGTTAAACAATGTGGTGAAAAAGCTCAAGAATTTATTTCAAAGGAAAGACATGAGAATGGAGAATTCTTTTCACTTGATGAATTTATAGATAGATGTGTAATAAAAGGATCTCCTGTAAACAAATCTGTTATTGAAAATCTCATCTATAGTGGTGCGTTTGATAAATTGGAGAATATAGAACGTCCTCATGAAAGATTGAAATTGATTGAATCCTATCGAGAAAATAAGAAAGTGAAGATTCTTGAAGATAAAGATCTTTTGACTAATATTATTAAAGCTCGTAAAGAGAAAAATGATTGGTGGTGGACTTTACAACAAAAGAAGGTATCAGGACTTGCATTTTTTGATTATGAATATCTTGTAAGAAATTATCATATTCCTCAACTTTATGATGACGAACATGATTTCTACGATATTAGTCAAGTTAAATACTGGACAGGCACTACAAAATATCGCTTAGCTTCTATAGGTGGATATGTTGTAGATTTAGTAGAGAAAAAATCTAAGAAAGGTCTTTTTGCTACTATAACATTAGAAAGTAATTATGATTTTATAAACGTCTATGTATTTCCTGAATTATTTGAAGAAGTTGCAGAATCATTAAGAAATAGTAAGGGGAACATTTTACTTCTTAATGGTTATATTCAATGGGATAAGTTTAGACAAGAATACATTTTACAGACGACAATAAATTCGTTATTTACTGTTTTAACATAAGGTACATTATTTAGATAATAAGGATACTTATAAGGTATGGTTTATGTTGTATAAAACGAATAAAAACCATACCTTTACATAAAAATAAAGAAGATATGAAACTTATTATTGAACAAGAAGATAAAACAATCGTACTTATATCACCTGATGCAGACGAAGAGATTTATCTTGAAAATATCACATCAATCAATTATTCTAATTTGTATGGTGAAGTAGTTACAATACCTGCATTATTGAATAAGATAGGACAATGGAAAGCAGATTACGAAAGAAAAGCAAGAGAAGCAAAACTTTATTGTGATGTTTATGTATCTGAATTGAAAAGACAATATAGAAGAGAAGCTGCTAACAATAATGGTAAAGTTACTATTGATGAAGAAGAATTTAAATTGACTGAAAAAGGACTTGATGAATTAGTTTTGCTTAATGATAAATATCAAGAATATTTAATGGAGCAAATAGAAATTGAATCAAAAAGAGATAAATTAGATGCATTATGGTGGGCAATAAAAAGTAAAGATCAGAAATTGAATAATTTGTTACCTAAAGTAACACCTAAAGAATTTGTGAACGAATTAATCGAAGGTAAAATAAATTCATTTACTATTATAAAACCTGAATTATGAAGATAAAATTAACTGAGAATTTTTTTATTAGTCAATGTATTCATGCACCGTTTAATTGGGATTTGATTAAAATATCTTATGGTAATAGAAATGGCGAAGAGAATGTTGAAGTTGAAAAACCTGTTGCATTTGGTATGTCCTTACAACATCTTATGAATAAAATTGGAGATTATGAGATTTTTGAAACTAAGAAGGAATTTGAAACATTTGAAAAATATATAGAAGAGTATAAGAAGATTAATGAAGAAGTTTTAAAACAATTGAAAAGTATTAAATTAAAGTAAGTATTAATTTTAAATTTTATTATTATGAGTTTTGATCGTTCAAAGTACAAGAAACAAGTTAGTATTGATGAAGTAGATGATGATTTGAAAAAAGCGCAAGCCACAATGAAAAATCCTGCATTTGGGAATCAAGGTGGTAGAGCAAGTTTTTATACAGTAAATAAAGAAGGTCGTTATGAATTAAGAGTTTTACCTTCAGTAAAAGGTGAAAAACCTTATATTTCACGTAAAGTTGTAAAACTTCCTATTGAATGTCCTATCTATGATAAAGATGGAAAAGATACAGGTAAAAAAGAGGTAAGACAAAAGGATGTCTTTACATCTGATGTTCATAGTGATAAAATGGGCGGCAAAGATGCTGTAATGATTTATATCGATTTTGTCTATGCACTTGCGAATGATATTCAAGATTCAGATGAGAAAAAGAAATTTTTAGCACCTATAACAGGTTATTTCAATAGACAAAAACAATGGGTTTGGGGTGTTAGTCCAAATTTGAATTATGTTTGTTATGTTTATGTTGAAGATGAAATTCACCGTTTTGATGTACGTCCACAATGGTGGAAGAAGATGAAAAACATTTCTCTTGAAAGATCTAATGATAATGTAATTAATATAGATATTTTTTCAGATTGTGATGAAGGTTATCCTTTGATTATTAATACAACTTTAAATGAAAAAGGTAAGTCACAATTTGATATTTCATGCGGATTACCTGATGCTTCTAAACGTGAAAGTTGGGATGATTTCTTCTTGAGAACAAGAGTTCCTGATAATATTTTGCAAGAACTCGAAGAATTACCTTCTTTGGAAGATCAGTATAAAGATGTCTTTTCAAGAAAAGATTGGGATATGCAAATTGAAGGTCTTGAAAGATTTGATAAACAAAATGGTTTTGAAATCTTTCAAAATGATGAATTTTTGAACGCTCTTGAAGAACTTGAAAAACTTGTCCCTGAAGATGATGAAGTCAAACAAGTTGCAAAAATTCCTTCTAAGAAGAAAGAAGAACCTAAACAAACCTCTACCCCCATAACATCTTATCCGCCGTTGATTAAGATGAAGGCTGAGCTTAATGATTATATTGAAGCAGAATACGAAGGTACTGAAAAACTTCCTAATCTTTCTGTTACAGAATTACGAAAATGGTACGATATGATGAAAGAAGGAATGATGTTACCATTTGACGATTATCGTGAAAGTGAAGAAAATGATGATTCGAATGAATCTGAAGAAAAAAGTCCAATAAACGAAGATCGTGCTTCATCTAAAACTTCTCAATCTGTTCAAGATAGATTAGCAGGTTTAAGAAATAGAATGAAGAAATAGTATTAATGGGAGGAAGAAATTCCTCCCTTAAAAAGTTTCGTATGAAAATAGATGTTAAAACTTGTTTAGTTGTATCGTTAGCTTTATTAGTCGTATGTTTAATTTGGGATAATTTACATTATAAAAAACAATTAAAAACGATTTCAAATGAAGTTGAATTCTACATTGATTCTTTAAATCGTTATACTAAGATATATTCTTCAAAAAGTTTTTCTCAATTGAAAAAAGAAAATAAAGAACTTTATTCTCAATTACGAGATAAAGAGGATCTTGTAGAAGCAATTAAATTTGAATATAAATATAAATACGAAGGGAAAGAGCAATTAGTTGATAAATCTATTCAGACGGATTCGTGTTATATTTTCCAGGAAAAGACAGATACAATAAGTTATGATCTTGAGATATGGGCGACTCATATTCAAAAATATAAGATTAATTTTAATCTTACAAACGAGTTTCTTATAACAAGACAACAAGTAGACAATCAAAATAAGATTGAGATAAATTCTCAATTACCTGGTAAAATTCAAGATGTAACAGTTTGGACTAAACCTATAAAGAAGAAAAGATTTGGAGTAGGTATATCAATTGGAGCTGGATACGGTTTAATTACAAAGAAACCAGATATATTTATTGGAGTAACAGGAACTTATTTAATTTGGTAAAATTATGTTTGTACAAATAGGAAATCAAAGAATTAAAATTTCGTCAATTGGACGCTATCGTGATATGGGTTTTAGTCAATCCAAGAAACAGTATAGAGTTGAAATAAAGATTTCAAACGTTTGGGAAAATTTTTATTTTAATACAGAGAAAGAAAAGAACGATATATTATCAGGATTAGATAATGTTTTAAAAGTTAGTTCGTTATGAAACCACTCACAATGATTTTTACAGATATTCATTTAAAAGAATCTAATTATCAAGAAATTGAAGAATTATTGATAAAACAAGGTATCGATATTTGTAAAACTAATAATTTGAAACAATGTTTTTGTCTTGGTGATGTTTTTGATTCAAGAATAAGTCAAAAACAAGTTGTTCTATCTTCTTGGGATAAGATTTTAGATCATTACGATAAAGCAGGTATAGAATTGATTTGTATTAGAGGAAATCACGATTCGTCAGATTATAAAAGTTCAGATTCTTTTCTTAAACCTTTTAAACATCATCCCAACTTTAAACTTGTTGATGATATAGATATTGTTAGAATAGGAGATATTTTATTTGGATGTATTGCTTATTATGATGAAGATATTTGGGTAGAAAGATTCGATGAACTTATTGAGTGTATTCAAGATGAAAAGGATAGTAAAGATAAACTTGTTTGTTTAGGACATATTGCTATAACAGGAAGTAAGAATCTTGGTCATGTAACAGAAAATAGATTAAGTCTAAAGACATTTGATGATTTTGATATGACTTTTCAAGGTCATTTTCATGATTATCAAGAAGTTGGAGAAAAATTCGTTCATCTTGGATCATTGACTCAAAATAATTTTGGTGAAGACGAAAATAAAGGATTTTGGATCATTTACGATGATTTGACTTATGATCTGATTCCTTCGAAAGGAAAGAAATTTAGAAAGATTGTTATTGATTTAAGTGTAACGACTCTCAAACAAGTTAATAAGATTGTTAAAATGTTTAAAGATGAAAATCCTGATAATCTTTTGAGAGTAGAATTTAAAGGTAATCAGGATGAGCTCAAATCTATTGATAAGAAAGTTTATACAGAACTTGGTATTGATGTAAAGATGAAAGCTAAAGAAATTGAAGAGATTTCAGAAGAAGCAGAAGTATCTGAAATTAAAACTCTTACTAATTCTGATATTATCAATAAGTTTAAGATTTTTTGTGAACAGAATGATTATTCTTATGAAAAAGGATTAACTATTTTAGAACAAGTATTATAATTATGGCATTAGATAAATTTTTATCAACTATTGAAAAAAGATTAGGACAAGGTATTGTTGTGACGAAGAAAATAGAAGTGGAAACAATTTCGTCAGGATCTTTAGCTTTTGACGAAGTTCTTGGAGGAGGTTTTGCAAATGCTCGTATACATGAGATATATGGACCACCATCATCAGGAAAGTCAACTGCTGCATTACATTTATGTAAGGAAGTGCAAAAAAGAGGTAAAGCTGTATTTTATGTTGATACAGAACAATCTTTAGATCTTGAATATGCTAAGAAAATAGGACTTGATTTAGATCAAAATAAATTTCTACTTTCTCAACCTGATACTGCAGAAAGTGCACTTGAAGCTGTTCGTTTAGGATTAGAAGAACCTGAGATAGGTATTGTTGTTCTTGATTCAGTAGCAGGTCTTGTTCCTCAATGTGTAATTGAAGGTGATGTTGGTGATGCTAAGATTGGATTGATTGCTCGATTAATGTCTGCACAATTAGGAATTTTCAAGAACATATGTAATAAGAATAGAAACATTCTATTATGTATTAATCAAGTGAGACAAAAAATTAATGGAGGTTTTGGTTTTGGACCTACAACAACAACTCCTGGTGGTGAAGCTCTTAAATTTTATTCTACACAAAGAGTCGAGTTTGCTCGAATCAGCACAGATAAAAGTGGAGATATAGCAGTAGCTAATAAGACTAAAATTAAGATAGTTAAAAATAAGATAGCTCCTCCGTTAAGAACATGTGAAGTAATGTTGAGATTTGGAGTCGGATTTGATATAGTTCAAGAAACAGTAGAACTTGCTGTAAAACTTGGTTTGTGTCAGAAAAAAGGAGCTTGGTTCTATTATGGTGATGATTATCGATTAGGACAAGGAATGGATAATGTTAGAGAGGCTTTATTACAAGATAAAGAATTGTTTGATGAAATTAACGAATCTGTTAAAGAAAAAATGTCATGTATCCAAGAAGATTAGTATTAAAGAATTTTTTATCATTTGAATCCCTCGAATATGATTTTGTACATAAACCTATTGCTGTAATAGGAGAAAATAGAACTCAAGACGATCAACTTTCAAATGGTACTGGTAAGACAAGTGTGGGTCAAGGTTTATTTTATGGTATTTACGGTGTTAATTTACGTGGAAATGTAGATAAAAAGTTGATTCGATATGGATTTGATGTAGCTTATACTTGTGTTCAAATATATTGCCCTATACGTAAACAAACTCTATCTATAGAAAGAGAAATACGTATAAAAGGTTCATCTACATTAAGATTATCTTTGATTGATGAAAATGAAAAGGTTACACCAGTAAATTGTGCTACAGTTCTTGATGGAAATAGATATGTATCTAATTGGATTGAAATTTCTGCAGAAGATGCTAAATCTTATTATATTGTAACAAAAGATAATTATAATTCTTTCTTTAAAGCATCTAATACTGAAAAATTGGCTCTTATAAGTCGTTTTATCAATTTTTCAAAGATTGATAAAACGAAGGATGTTATTATAGAAAAAATTGATGAAATAACTGAAGAAAAACGTTCATTAGAAGATGAAAAATCTTTATTGACAGGCAAACTTTCTATATATGAAGAACAATTAGAACAAGAAAATTCTAAAGATCAAGAAGCTGAAAGAAATGAGCGAATTGAAGAGATTCGACAAGAAATTCAGAAAATTGATCATAAGACTCAAGATTTGCAAATTTTATTAGGTTCTTATCAAAAGGATCTCGAGGATAAATTTAAAGAGAAAGAGGATCTTGAAAAAATAAAAGAAAAGGTTGAAAAAGAATTATCGTCTATTGATTTAAATAGATTTCAAGAAGTATATAGTGAAATTGATAAAGATTTAAATCAATATAAAGAAGATAAAAGGTCTACAGAAAAGGAAATTGATAAACATAATGATAGAATAAGGGAATTGAAATCAACTCTTAATTCTATAGATAATATCTTGTCAGGTGTGATTGTTTGTCCTAAATGTCATCACGAATTCCTTCTTAAATGTGATAAAAATATTGACGAATTAAAAGAAGAAAAGGATAAGTGTAATAATTCTATTGAAAAAGAAAAAGAAGAAAAGGATGAATGTAATCAAATTGTAATAGATTTAGATGAAGTTATAAAAGAATATAACTCTCTAAGAAAGGAGACTGAAAATGAAGAAAACTCTATATTACAATCACAACGATCAATTAAAAATAAATTAAATACCGTAATTCAATCAATTGATACTATTGATACACAAATTTTAAAATTGAATAAGAATTTAAAATCAGGTAAAGTTGAAGTTGAATTAGCTTACGAGACGATAGAACATAAAGAAAAACTTATTCAAGAAATTTTAAAAGAACCATTAAAAGAAAAAGATACATCTAATATTGAAAAACGAATAGAAAGTATAAACAAATCTATTTCTAAAATTGCTTCAAAAATAGAAGACAAAACAAATGACATTTTTAATATAAATCAATGGACTCAACGTTTCAAAGATTTTAAAATGTATCTTGCAATGGAGCAGTTGAAGAATATACAATTTTCTGCTAATGATATTTTAAAGAAAATGGGTAGTGATTTAAGATTAATGATTGAAGGTTTTAAGAAAGGTGCAAACGGTAAACTTAAAGAAGAAATTACACCTTACATTTTTAGAGATGAAATGGAATTATTTACATTTTACTCTGAAGGTGAAAAAGCACGTTGTGAAATAGCACTTATACTTGCTCTTCAATCAATGATCAACACTACTAAGAAATATGGTGGAATGCAATTCTTACTTATAGATGAAATATTGGAAAGTGTAGATTCACTTGGTATTGAGAATATTACAACTTCTATAAGTTTCTTCAAGCAACCTATTCTTATAGTTACTCATGTACCAAAACTGAATGAAGAAATTAGTCAAATTCGTGTTATTAAAGAAAATGGAGTAAGTAGATTAGAAGTATGAAATATTATATAGGTATAGACCCCGGTGTTAAAGGTTGTATCTCGATTGTAGATGAAACTGGAAAATTCATAGAATCATTTTTTTTATTGAAAAATGCGAAAAATGTAGATGCAGTCGAAATAAGTAATACATTATTAAACCTTTCTAAGTATGAAGATAATTGTCATGTTATAATTGAGAATATACACGCAATTTTCGGTAGTTCAGCAAAAGGAACATTTAACTTTGGATTTATAGCAGGATTAATCGAAGGTGTTATTGCTACAATCGGGTTACCTTATACAAAAGTAAATCCCAAGATTTGGCAAAAAGAAATGTTTAGAGGAGTTAATGTGATAACAAAACCTTCTACAACAGGTAAAACTCAAGTTATTGATACAAAGAAAATGAGCTTCTTAGCTTCTCATAGAATTTTTCCTACTGTAGATCTTAGAAGAACAAATAAATGTAAGAATGAAGATGATAACTTTTCTGACAGTTTACTTATGGCTGAATATGGACGTAGAATGAATTTTTAAATAATAAAGTTATGATAGATATAAATGATTTATGGACTATAGTAGCAATGACTAAGAAACAATTTCTTGTTATTGATTTTTTAGGTAAAATAAAAGTTTATCTTGTTGAGAGTTTTTCTCCAAAAACTCGTGATGTGTACTTTAATGAAGTTAGAGGGGCACAAGATGTGACTGATCTTGCAGAACACATGGTTTTTCAAATATCTCAGATGAATCCTATCTCTTTTGAAGAAAGAATTCAAGGTCGTTCAAAAAAGGATTTTAAATTTGGACATGATAATTATATGTGGTTAATTTCTGATAAAAAGAATGAGTATTAAAAATTGAAGATTATGTTATATTGGAAGTGTGAAAACGAAAAATGTAAAAATTTTGGAAAAGAGATTCTCGAAATAAATCCTACATTTAAATATACAGAAAATGGTACAGTTCCTATAAACATTCCTTATTGTAAATGTTGTGGACAACAAATGGGATATAGAGAGGAACTTCCTAAAAATGAAGGTGATATAAATATATCATTTATGTCTTTTAATTCAAAAAGTAACGAAGATAAAGCATCAGTATTAAAGAAACGTTACAAGGAAAATGCTAAAAAGGAAGGTGTAGAAGATAAAATAAGATACAAAAGAGAACAAATGACTAAACAATTCTTCGGTGAATAATCTTAAAAGTCTTTAATTCGTTCTTATTTTGGAGATAAACGTTTGTTATCTCCAAAATAAGGCGTATCTTTAGGTATTGAAAAAGAACAATTAAAAATAATAAAGATTATGACTAATATAGAAAGAAGAATTAAGATTGAGAATAGATTGAAAGAGTTAGAAGAAATGAGAATTCAAAGAGAATCTATTGACGAAAGATTGTTAATTGCAGAAGGTCAAGAATATTATAACGTAGTTGCAGAAGCTTGCGATATAAGAAAGAAAATGAATATAGTCGAAGGTGGAATTAAAAAGATGATTAAACGTTTAATAAATGATATTTATGGTTCTTGGTCTTGGTTAAACGAAAATGATTTTTATGAATTCAAACAAACTTTCAAGAAATTTGCTTATTAATTAAAAATAAAATGTTATGAAGAGTGTAAAGTTAACAAATTCAATTCGTGAAGGTATTATTAAACAATTAATGAAACTTCCTCGTGAAAAATTTGAAAATCATTTAAAAGAACTTGGTAAACTTTGTGATTCTATTTTGATAAAATCTATAGATAAAAAGATTCTTGAGATAGATGAAAAATATCCAAAACTTATTGATAAAAAAGAATCTATTCCATTTAATAGTCTTTCAACTGATAAAGACATAATATATAAATCTATTCCAGTAAGTAAATGGTATAGATGTTATAATGATGAAATTTTGAATCTTCTTCGAAAGAATGAAAAGATTCAAAATTTTTGTAAACAATTAGTCTTCTCAGATAAAGAGTTGAAAACGTTAGAAAATAAACTTTTTTGTCTGTTGCGTCATGTAAACACTACTAAACAATTAAAAGATCAATTTCCTGAAGCTTATAAAATATTCTTAGAATTAAATAATGAGGTTGAAGATAACTCAGACAATTTATGTGATTCGTTTGAAAATATTAGAGCAAGCCTTTCTAAATTTAATAAAAAATAAAATATGAAATCTATAGAAGAAAGAGTAAGTGAAATAAGAAAAGCAAATGATGCTTATCGTAGGGGTAATCCAATCATGACAGATCATGAATATGATGAATTGATTGATGCTTTACGTGAAATAGATCCTAATAATGATTGGTTTAAAAAAGGTGTTCAAGACAAAGTTAAAGGAAGGAAACAAAAATTACATCTTCCTATGTACAGTTTAGAAAAGGTTAAAACGTATGAAGAAATTAAAAGATGGATTGAATCATGTAATCTTAAATTGTCTGATAAACTGATTATAACACCTAAATATGATGGTATTTCATTATGTGTTAATGATATTGTAGGTCATGCTTTAACAAGAGGTGATGGTGAATATGGTCAAGATTGTTCTGAACATTATAAACTTATAAAAGGAAATCAATGGGAACCGAAAGATTTTGATCAAATAGAAATTACATTCGGTGAAGCTATATTTAAAACGACTGATTTCTTAAAAATTAAAAAAGATGCTGGATATAAATCAGCTCGTAATGCAGTTGCAGGTTTAATTAATTCATCAGAAGTCAATCCTATATTATCACACGTTACATATGTACGTTACGGATGTAATAGAGAAGATTGGTCAAAACAAAAACAACTTGATTTTTTAAATGAAGCAACTATACCAAGTTCGCAAGTTCAATATACATCAACAACAGTAGGTTCATTGATTACATCTGAAGAATCTTTTATAAATTTAATGAATAAATTATTCGAAGATTTAACATGTGGATATAAATGTGATGGTCTTGTTATTGATGTTAATGATTCGAATTTAAGAGCAGAACTTGGTCGATTACCTAATAATAATCCAAGATACGCTATTGCTTATAAAAATCCTGATTGGTCAGAAAGAGAAGAAACTGTAGTAAAAAGTGTAGATTGGCAAATTTCTAAAGATGGACGACTTGCTCCTGTTGTAAATATTGAACCTATAGATTTGTGTGGTGCTACAGTGTCTCGTTGTACTGCATATAATGCTCGATATGTAGTTAATAATAATATAACCAAAGATGCTCGTGTAATAATATGTAGATCAGGTGATGTTATACCTAAACATTTGAAGACTATTTATAGTAATAATCTTTATCCTAAAGTACCTTCTACATGTCCTTTATGTGGAAAAGAATTATATTGGGATGAGAATAAAGTTGATTTGGTTTGTAAAAATGTAAATTGTGATGGTATTAAACTTGCTAAATGTGTTTATTTCTTCTCAGTATTAGACTTTAAAGAATTTAGAGAGCCTACGATTAAAAAATTATTTAATGCTGGTTATGATACTCCTTTTAAAATCCTTAATTTAAGTGAAGAAGATTTGAAGAAGATTGAAGGATTAGGAAATGTTGCAGCTAAAGTACTTTCAAAGCAATTTGAAGATTTGAAGAAGAAAGGTACAAATTTTGCAAAGTTTTTAACAGCTTGTAATGTATTTAATGGAGTAATCGCTGAAAAGACGTGTCAGAAAATTCTTGATGGATTGAAATTATATTCCTATGAAGAAATATCTTCTTTTGCAAAAGAATGTGATGAAAGTTGGGCTTTAGATATTGAAAAAGATATTGAAGGTGTAGGTGTTTCTACAGCTATTTCGTTTATTCAAGGTGTTGTAGATTGGTGGATGAATAATGATATTGATATTCCTATTACTTATTATGGTCAAGAAGAAAGGACTTTTGAAGGTCAAATGACAGTTGTCTTTACAGGATTTAGAGATAAGAATCTTGAAAAACAATTAACTGATAAAGGTCATAAAATAGGATCGTCTGTAAGTAAAAAAACTTCTTGTGTAGTGACTAAAATCAAGAATAGTGGATCTACAAAAGAAAGTAAAGCTGAACAATTAGGTATACCTATTTTTACACTTCAAGAATTTAAAGAAAAGTTTTTAATGTAGCCAAATTTAGTTTTGTTTAAAAGTTAGGAGGAACTTTATTGCGAAATAAGATTCCTCCATTTGATATTTAATAATAATATGAGATATTGGTACAGAGAGAAAGATTGGATATATGTAGGCTTTGAATATAATAGATATTTTATCGATATGATGAAAAAAGAATTCAAGGCAAAATACAATATAGCAACAAAAGAATGGTATTTTCAAATAGGGTTAGATGATTCTTATAAATTAAAAATGTTTTTAGAATCAAACAGATTTGAAAATAAAAAAGTTGTGTTGCCATGCGAAATCGAATTGAAGAAAAAACCTAAAGCGATAGATGAAGATCTTCTTCGAGAAATGATAGAATATCTTGATTTTCCTATGAAACCAAGAGATTATCAAATAGAAGGTATTACTTATATGATCAATCATGGTAACTGTATCAACGGTTGCGAATGTGGAACTGGCAAAACTATGCAAAGTATTTTGTATGTAGAAGTATTAGATTTATTTCCTTGTTTAGTAATATGTCCTTCATCAGTTAAATCAAGTTGGTTGAAAGAATGGAAACAATGGAACCCTAATAGAACGATTCATGTTATAGATTCTAAAGATGGTGAGAATACAGATTGGAAAGCAGATGTGACAATTATAAATTACGATTATCTTTATAAAAGGGGAAGTTCAAAAGAGGAAATTAAACTAAGATATTCAAGAAGTCTATCTAAAAAATGGGGTACTGTCATTTTAGATGAAATACATTTATGTAAAAATCCAAAGTCTTTGAGATCAAGAAGTGTCAAAAAGATTGTGAAAAAATCTACGAAGGTTTTGGCTTTAAGTGGCACTTTGATAATGAATAGACCTCAAGAGCTAATAAATGTACTTGATATATTAGGAAGATTTAAGGAGATCTTTCCAAGTCTACACTATTTTTTATATAGATATTGTAATGCTAAGAAAACGAGATTTGGATTGGATTGTTCAGGAGCTTCTTATACTTTAGAATTGAATTCAATAATTTCTCATTATTGTTATTTTAGGAAGAGTAAAAGAGATGTGTTGATAGAATTGCCTGATGTAATTAATCAAACTGTAAATTGTTCAATTACAAATAAAAAAGAATATAAACAAGCTGAAAACGATTTGATTAAATATCTTGAAGGTATAGATATAGATGCTGCAGAAAGAGCTTTAAAAGCTGAACATCTTGTTAAAATTTCTAATTTGAAAAGATTGTCTTTAGAAGGTAAGTTGAATTTTATAGAACAATTTTTGAAAGATTGGATCGAAAGTAACGAAGATGATAAGATCATAGTGTTTGGTACATTAAAAGAACCTCTAAAACAATTACATCAAAAGTTTAAAGATGAAAGTGAACTTGTTATTGGTGAAAGCACTACTGAAGATAAGATGAATAAAGTAGAAAGATGGAAAGAAAAGAAACAAATATTATTTGCAAACACTGCAACATTATCTACAGGTGTAGATGGTTTACAAAAGGTTTGTAGTAATATGATTTTTATAGAATATCCTGTAGGTCCTACTGATTTAGAACAAGCAATTTCACGTTTAGAAAGAATGGGACAAAAAAATAGTATTAATGTGTATTTTCTTTTATCTGATGAAACTATTGATACTCGTATAGGTGAAATTTTTAAAGAAAAATCTAAAGTTATAAATGCTGTAAATAAAGGAACATCTATTGATAATATTGATAAAATACAATCGATAGATATGGAACTTCTTAAATCTTATAAGAGTAACTAAATTGATATTAGAAGATAAATAATTGGTATCTTTAAGTATGAAAAGAGAGCAAGTGATAATCTTTTGTGACGGCAGTTGTTATTGGAAACTTCGCAAAGGAGGTTCAGGAGTTTATATACAATGGAATGGTAACGAATATTTTATTCAGGAAGGTTATGAGAATACGACCATAAGTAGATGTGAACTTAGAGCAATTCTTTTAGCATTAAAATCTTTGAATAATGAGAAACCTCTTCTTGTTACAATATGGAGTGATAGTCAATATGTTGTCAATGGTATGAGAACAATTATTGATATTGCTTCTAAAGATTTTGAAGATATTGAAAATCAAGATTTATGGAGAGAAGTTTATAATGAGCTACAGAGACTTGATAAAAAAGTGCGAATAAGAATAAATTGGACTCCAGGACATGGAAAGAATTTAGATGATCCTATTGTGTTTGGTAATGCTGTTGCAGATTTACTTGCTGATTATAAACAATTTGATAATTACAAAGAAGATATTAAAAATTAAATAATTATGGTAAAATGGAGTGATAGACAAGAAGCTATTTTTGACGAATACGAAAGGACTCGGAATAATATTGTAATTTGTGCTACAGCAGGATCTTCAAAAACCACATGTATAGTTGAATGTGCAAAAAGAACACCTCGTCATAAAAAAGCCTTGTTTATGGCTTTTAACAAAAGTATTGCTGAAGAACTAAGAGAAAGGTTACCTCAACATATTAAAGTAAACACATATCATGCACAAGGGTTAAATGTTCTCTATTCTAATTTTAGATTTCAAATGAAATTAAATGAGAATAAAACCTTTATAATTGCAAAATCTATTTTAGATCTTAAAGAAATACCTTATAAAACACAATTGAAATATCTATTCGATTTACAAACTATTTGGACGTCTTTGAGAGTAGGATTATTTGTTAATTATGAAGAAGATATTCCTAATATTTGTATAGACAAAGATATTGAATATCAAGATAGGATGATTGAAGATATAAAATTGATTGAAAGTGAATGGGTAAGACAAGCTAATAAGATTCAAAATAATAAGAATTTTATGATGGATTTTACTGATATGTTATATCTTCCTTATATTTTGATAGACGAATCAGAATTTCCTAAATTTGATGTAGTATTTTCAGATGAAAATCAAGATTGTAACACTTTACAAAGAGAATTATTATTACAATATATCAAGCCAAGATCAGGAAGATTTGTTTGTGTAGGCGATAAAAATCAAATGATATATCAATTTCAAAATGCGAGTTTAGCGAATTTCCTTTCGTTTAGCGAATTTCCTAACACAACAACCTTACCTCTTGATATCACTTATAGATGTTCTAAGAAGATTGTAGAAGAAGCACAGAAAGTTTTTTCAAGTGGAATTGTAGCCGCACCTAATGCTAAAGAAGGTATAGTAAGAAACGGTGATTTTGAAGAAGCACAAAATGGTGACTTTATTTTATGTAGAAATAATTTACCTTTAATAGAAGTATTTATTAAGCTATTAGAACTTGGTAAAAAATCAAGTATTAAAGGAAAAGATTTCGGAGAAGCGTTATGTAGGCTTTTGGAAAAAATCAAGTATATAGATGATCTTGAAATTCTCAAAGAAGAAAAACTCCAATCGTTACTTGATAAAGGTGTTCCTCATAATATTGCGATTAATAATCCTTCTTACATCAATTTACTTGAAAAATGTGCCATTATAACAAGATTGTATTCTATTTGGAAAGATGTAAATAAATTGAAAGAACATATTTCGAAAATTTACACAGATGAAAATACTGACGGTATTATTCTAAGTACAATTCACAAATCAAAAGGATTAGAAGCTGATAGAGTTTTCTTCTTAAATCCTAATTTGATTCCAAGTCAATATGTAGTATCACAAGAAGCTCTTTATAGTGAATATTGTTTGAAATTTGTAGCTATTACAAGAGCGAGAAATGAGTTAATTTATTGTTTAATATAAAATTAAGAAAAATGAAAAAACCAAAAATGTATATACCTATATACACTTATAAAAATTATGGTGAAAAAGTGTTAAGTAATGTAACGCTTGTAAACGCTAATAAGATAAAAGAATTGGAAGAATTTATACCAAGTGAAGAAGCATTACAAACACACTTACAAATTCAAAAAATAAAAGTGCAAAAAGACGAAAATTATAAACCTGAACCTCTATATCTTACAATAAAAAAGAGTATATTTAACACGATAATTGCTAAGGTTGCATTTAAAGGTGGACAAGGTGTTGATAGAGAAAGAATTCCTCTTGTATTTCAATACCCTGCATTACCAATCTGTATAATACAACCTACAATTGAAGATTAATGTTAAATTTTTAAGTAAGTTATAATGAGTAATGAACGTGTAGATAGTCGGGATATAATTTCTGACTATATTTTTTACAGTAAATATTCTCGTGTTAAGCCTGATGGTAAAAAAGAGACTTGGGAAGAAGCAGTAAGTAGAGTAATGGAAATGCATTATCAATTTTTTGATGGTAAGATCAAAGAAGAAAATAAAGATGCATTTAACAAAGTCTTTCAAGAAGCTTGGATATCATATAATAATCAAGAAATTCTTGGTTCTCAAAGATCTCTTCAATATGGAGGACCACAATTATTGAAAAATAATTTTAGGTCTTTTAATTGTTCAGGAAGTTATTGTAATAGAATTGAATTCTTTAAAGAGTTAATGGAACTCTTATTAAGTGGGTGTGGTACTGGATTTTCAGTTCAAAAAGTTCATATAGAACAACTTCCTATTATTAAAGGAGTTGCAAATGATATCCCTAAAATTTATTCTATAATAGAAGATTCAATTGAAGGATGGGCAAATTCTGTGGGAGATTTAATTGAAGCATATTATAAAGGATGTCCGGATATTGAATTTGATTATTCACAGATAAGACCTGAAGGTGCTTTTGTGTCAGGCGGATTTAAAGCTCCAGGTCCTGAGCCATTAAAAATTTGTCATAATAAATTACGGAAGATTCTAAGTAAAGCAAAAGGTAGAAAATTAAGACCATTTGAACTTCATTTAATATCGTGTATAATTGCAGACGCCGTTATAAGTGGTGGTATTAGAAGAAGTGCAATGATCTCTATATTTGATATAGATGATGAAGAAATGTTGCAATGTAAAACAGGAGATTGGTTCTTAACTTATCCTGAATTATGTAGATGCAATAATTCTGTAGCTATTTATGAAGATACTCCAAAGGAAAAATATGACAAAATTTTTGAATATATTCAACAATATGGAGAACCTGGATTGTTATTTATGCCTGATACTGAAGCAGTTATAAATCCTTGTGCAGAAGCATTATTATATCCAATGTACATAAATTCTGACGGTAGTAAAGAATACGGATGGTCCTTTTGTAATTTATGTGAAATCAATGGAAAGAAAATTGAAACCGAGCAGGATTTTTATAAAGCATGTCGTACAGCAGCTATATTAGGAACATTTCAAGCAGCATATACTGAAAATCTTCCTCTACTTTCAGAAGCAACAAAAAAGATTATGGAACGTGATGCTTTGCTTGGTGTAGGTATTACAGGCATGGCAGATAATCCTCGAATTTTGTTTAACGAAAGAATTCAAATAAATGGTGCACGAATTGTCAAAGAAACTAATAAAGAAGTTGCTAACATACTTGGAATAAATGAAGCTGCACGTACAACTGTAATTAAACCTTCAGGAAATGCTTCACAATTACTTGGTTGTGGATCTGGTATTCATGCTTATCATTTTAGAAAGTATATTCGTAATATTCAAGCAAATAACAATGAACAAGCATTAAAAGAGATTTTAAAAGTAAATTCTGAAATTTCTAATCCTTCTTTTTGGAATAAAAAGAACGAAACTGTTTTATCATTTCCCATTGAACTTGATGATAAAACAATGGTTCGTACAGATTTTAGTACTCTTGATTTTCTTTATAGGATTTATACTACTGAAAAAGGTTGGATAATGGAAGGCACTAATAAAGAACATCCTTCATCTATTCTTAAACCTAAATATCATCATAATATAAGTTGCACAGTTTCTGTTAGAGATAATGAATGGAAGGAAATTGCTGATTGGATTTGGGAACACAGAGAAGGATTTTGTGGATTAAGTTTTTTGCCTGAAACAGGTGATCTTGATTATCCTCAAGCTCCTTATACTTCTTATCTTAATGAAAAAGAATTAGCTGAAACTTATGGACAAGGCGCAATACTCTCATCAGGTCTTATTGTAGATGGATTACAAGTATTTGGTGACATATGGACAGCATGCAATGCAGCTACAGGTAAGGCAGATGATTTACTTACTTATACTGATGAGTATTTACTTTCTTTTATTAAGAAACATATGAAAGATGGTAAACTTCTTGTCAATATAGATGGACTTTATGTTAGTGATGTAAATGCAATTTCATCTCATTTACAACATAAAGTAGAACTTAGAAATGATTGGGTACGTAGATTCAAGAAATTCTCTAAAAATCATTTTAATGGTGATGATAAAAAGTGTTCTTGTTGTTTGAAGCATGTCAATATATTCCATCAATGGCAAAAAATCAAAAATCAAAAACCTGTTGATTGGGAGAATGTTCAATGGGAAAGAGAATATAAGAATGTAGGTGAGAATGTAGCTACAGCTTGTAGTGGAGGAGCATGTGAATTAAGATAATTATGTCTCAATAGGACTAATTCGTATGGACCTAATAGTAGTGTTTATTACGAATTAGTCCTATCTTTAGATAAACAATTAAAAGCATTACAATTATGGCAAAAGAAATTAAATTAATCGAAGAACAATTAAAATGGATTGAAGAACAAAGATCAAAATTAGATCAATTTGAGAAAGAATGTTTAAAAATCAAAGAGAAGGCAGAACTTAAAAATCAAACCTCTACTGTTAATTTAACTATTGAAAGTAAGAAGAGAAAAGAGAAGATTTCAATTGAAGTACCACAAGGTAAAGAAGATGAAATTATTGATATTATAATGAATGCTTTAGACGAACAAGAAGTTAAAGAATACGAATATCGTAAAAACTCTCCTACAGGACATTATATTTATTATGAAAGAACTATCTCCTAATTTGAAAGATTTTATCTATCACAAAAACGGTTGGATAGATGATAAAGTTCCAAAAGAAATTATTAAAAAGGCTTCACGTAATAAAAATATTAATGGTGAAAAAATTATGAGATTATTTCTTGATGGAAAATGTATTTATAGAGGTCCTGTTCAATTTTGTCAGATGAAGAAAAAAGATTATTGTTTGATCTACAATATTTCTAATAAAGATGAAATTAAAAGAAGGTTTAAATTAACGTATTAAAAATTCGATATGAAAACATTTGTAGGAATTCGTTTTGAAGTAGAAGGATTTCATAATTATCCGGATGCATCAAAAAATCATGGTGATTTAGTGAAGTTTTTAGAACAATCTCACAGACATATTTTTAAATTTAACTGTAAAAAACGGGTTAATCACGATAATCGTGATGAAGAGTTTATATTATTAAGGAGAAGAGTAAAACAATATATAAACCGAAAATTCCCAGTATTTGAAATGCATTGCGAATGTTATGATTTCGGTTCTATGTCATGTGAAATGATTGCGAAAAATATCTTGAAGCAATTTGATTTTGACTCAGTTGAAGTTAGTGAAGATGGTGAAAACTATGCTATAGTTGAAAAAGAAGAATGTGACAGTGTTCAAGAAGATAATCATTTAAAACAATTACCTCACGTTAAATTTGTTATAGGAAAGACGTTTTCAGGTAAGACTCATTTCGTTGATCATTATTGTGTTAAAAGCAATACAATAGCAATAGAAGTTGGAAATATTATAAGAGAACTTAATAAAGATAAATTAAGAGTTTTCGATGTACGACTTGACGAACAAGTTTCAAACATTCTTTTTGATAAAATCAAAACAACAGATTGTAACAAAATAATTTACATAATAGGTTGTAGACAAAAGTCTATTATAGACAGACTTCTATATCTTTGTAAATCAAATGGTTATAATTTGAATTATGGTATAGATTACATATCTTCATCAGAAAAAAAGAGAAGAGAAAGGTTTGAAAAGCTTGCTAATGAAGAAAAGAACAAAAATCTTACTTTTGAAGAAATTGAAAAAGGTGAAATTTCACTTGGTATAAATGAATTAATTTCTTGGTGCATCGATCAACCTAATTGTCAAATCATTAATTTGTAAAAGTATGATGAAAATATTTTTAACTCCTCCTATGAAATACCTAAATTTAAGCGAGTTAGGAGATAATAACCTCTATATTATAGGTCAATATTATAAAAAAAATGAACAATATCGTGAATATGTAAAAGAAGCAATCAAACAAGGTCGTTTTACTATACTTGATAATGGTACAGGAGAAGAAGGCGAAATATTGACTAATGAAGAATTATTTCAATTGACACTTGAATTAGAACCTAATGAAGTAATACCTCTTGACGTATTGTTCGATAGAAAACAGACATTAATCAATTTCAATCAATTCTTAGAATGGATGAAAGAAGCAAGATTAAAAGGAAAGTTGTTAAATACGACAATTCTTGCTTGTCCTCAAGGTAAAAATTGGGAAGATTGGTATGATTGTTATAAATTCTTTATGTGGAATAGATATGTTTCTTGTATTGGAATGAGTAAGAAAGCTATTCCTTATATAATGAATACAGACAATATTGCATTTGCAAGAAGTAAGGTTGTTTCAAAATTGAAAGCATATAACTCATTATCAAAACCTCTTCATTTTCTTGGACAAGGTGATCCTAAAGAATTTATTCCTTATAAGAATGAGAAAATCTTTAGGTCTACAGATAGTTGTTATCCAATACTTGCAGCAATAAATGGACAAGATATTGAAAAGGTAGAGAAGTTCGAACGTATTCCTACACCTTCAGATTATTTTGAAAAAGAAATCAAAGAAGAACAAATGGAACTTATCAAATCAAATGTTCGATATTTGAAGAAATGTTGCAATAACAATGGATAAGTTTTTCGAAATAACATTGACGTATTATGACGTTGACGAAAATTCGACATCAATGAAAGTTAAGAAGTTCGTCAACGTTATAGCTTGTGAAGCTGTAAATTATACTGAAGCTGAAGCACTTGCTACAAAATGGGGTGAAGAAAATATAAATGTAGACTTTGAAATTTCACCTATCAAAGAGTTGAATGTATTTCGATTTATTCCTAATGAAGATAAAGAAGGTTCTTATTACGTAGTAAAAGGAGTTTGGATTGAAATAAATGAAAAAGGTAAAGAAAAGGTTTACAATATAAATTATTTGATCCAAGCAAAAGATACTGAAGAAGCTAATAGAATTGCTTCAGAGGAATTAACTGAAAACTATTGTACTGCAAGAGTTGTAGATATAAAAGAAACAAAAATCCTTTATTTTGTCAAGCCATGATTATTTAATTAGTTTCAAGGGCGATTTGTTGTGAAACAAGTTGTCCTTTCTTAATAAACTTTAATTTCGACCATAAATATAGATAAACGTTTGTTATCTCCAAAATAAGTCGTATCTTTACAATATCAAAAGAAAAGGACAACTAAAAAATTGAAGAATTATAGAAATAATGTATAAATTTTAAATAAGAATAGTCATGGAAGAAACTAAACTTTGCCCACGTTGTGAAAGAATTTTACCGTTAGATTCTTTTAGTAAAAATTCAAGTCGTCCTGATGGACTTCAGGCTTATTGTAGGGATTGTCAAAAAAAGCAAAACCAAAATTATGCTCAAAAGAGAACTGCAAGACGAAAAGAAAGAATAAGTAATCTTGAAAATGGTAATCCTAAATTAAAAGATTTCACTCCAAGACAATTAATGGATGAATTGATTTCACGAGGATATAGAGGTGAACTTATTTACACTCAAAAGATAAAATTGTAATTATGGAATACGATAAAATTATAGACAAAATAATCAAACTTAAAGAGCTTGTTGATAGAGGACTTGATGGTGAAGCATCTAATGCTAAACATGTACTTGAAAATCTATGTAAACTTCATAATGTAAACATTGAAGATCTTTTTAAAGAAGAGAAAAAGCGATATGTATTTAAAATCAAATACAATAATAAGTTTGATAAACAATTATTGTTTCAATGTTATGCTAAAGTTACAAATAACAAAAAGATATCTTATTTTACAAGTAAATCAAGACCTAATATAATTGAGTTTGATTTAACACGTATTGAGTATATAGATCTTAAAGGAATGTTTGAATTCTATCGTAAGGAATGGAGTAAAATTATGAAATCATCTTTGAATGATTTATTTGATGCATTTATTTTTAAAAATGAAATTTTTCACAATCAAAAAGATAATGAACATAAAACACTTACTTTGGAGGATTGGGAAAGAATTTCAAGAATTCAAAATTTGATGTCTACAATGGAAGTAAGTTCATATCATAAACAATTGGAGTAATGGTAAGCATAACAAATCCAAAAGGTGAACAAAAGATACTATCAAATGAAGATTTTGACAAACTTCTATGGAAATTCATAGAAAGTGAAACGTTTAAAAAATGGGAAGTTGAAAACAATCTTGTAGGTTCTTATATGCATTATGGAAAGAAGATGTTGAATAGGATTGTTGTGAAAATCTTCCTAAAAGAAAAGGGTTATAAACTTGAGCAGAATGTGGAACTAAAAAGTTGACTATAGATAAATTATTGGTATCTTTACAATATAAAAAGAAAACAACTAATATGACTAATACGAAATCAAAAGAAGATAGACATTGTAGTATATGTAAATATTACCGATGTGTGAATTTCTTTATGTATTGTACAAAATTACAACATCGTATTAAAGCATCAAGAAAGAACGGTTGTAAATACTTTGAAAGATATAAATAAAGGAACTGTTTTTAATTGTTAAACAAAAGTTAAACCATACCTATTTATTAATTCCTGCAATTAAGACAGTTCCTCTTTATAAAACGAATAAAAACGATCAATATGCCAAGAACAATAAAAGATATAAACAAGAGTTTCTCTAAAGTATGTGAAAGTTGTATTTATCAACAAAATTGTCCATATCAAGATAAAAGTGCTTGTATTGAAGTAAGATCATTTAATAACAATAATTATGGTACAGAAAGTAATAGCGAATATTCACAAGAGACAAGTAACCAAAACTTATAAAGAGAATGGTGAATATATATGCAATTTTAGACTTGAATATAGAGATGAAAGAGATCAACAACATTTGATAAGTGTATTTGCTTATAATTTTGAACCTTATATTGATAAAGATATCACATTCTACTTAGCAGAAGTTGAAGTTTATTCAACACAAAATGTAAAATATAATTCATCAAACTTATATTTAAATCAAGTAAGATGTTTGAGTTTGGTGCCATTAAGAGATGAAGATATGAGACATGCACGAGAATCAATTTATAGACATTATGAAAACGCTAATTGAATTTGTAAAAAAGAATTTAAAGAAAAAGGTATTTCTCTTTAAGTTTGATGTCGAGGCTGAGATAGTTGGATATAATTTATATCTTAATTCTATAATAGTTCGTCCACTTGATTCAAGTTTTGGTTGGAAAGAACAATGTTCAGTTTATAGAGGTAAAGAAGAGATACTTGTTGAGTTTAATAAAGAAGATACTTTTTGGTACGTATTGTATCCTATTGAAGATTATGCAAAAATACTTTAACAAATGAAATGATATGAACGATATAGAATTAATTGAAAATTTTGGTATTGATATTATTGATGTCAGTATAAATCTAAATACAGTTAAACTTCAACAAGAATTAGGTCTACTTGAAGATGAAGAAACTCCTATTTTAAGTGATATTTGGTACTAAAATAAGTATCTCATTGCGTGATTGAACTTTTTACTGTAATTTTGCGCATAAATTAAAAATTAGTCCCAATATGAGTAACGTAACAAGAGAAGATATATTAAAAGACGCTCCTGACTTTGTTCAAATAGCATCAAAATATATGCAAGACATATATATAGAATATGAAAGGGCACGAAGAAAGATTGATGAATGTCCTGATAGATTTCTAACGTATGAAGGAAGAAATGGTGTACTACATTCAATCGATCTTAAATACGTGAATGCCAAAGGAGTAATGAAGAATAGAGGAGCATCAGAAGATTCAATTAAAGATGCACAAGAAATTAGAGCAAAAGTACTCATGCCTCTACTTGGTGAATACAATAGAGCACGTAATAAATACCTGAATACGTTTGATTTATACAATAATAAATCAAAAGCACTTGCTAAACTTACACCAATGTTACTCGACCTTTTTGGATCTATGTATTCGGTAAAGGACGTAAAAAAGACAATAAAACAACGTGAAGGATACGATTTAGATGATGCAGATCTTGCAAAATTCTATAATGAAAACAAGACATTAATAGAACAGAGACAAGCTAAATTCGCCTTAAAATCAGACAAATATAGAGTATCGACAGAAGCAGGACGACTTGAGATTATAAACGATATGCTTACAGACCTTCTACTAAAGTACGAAGACTACATAAGTAGAGGACTTGAAACAAAAGCATTGACAATGTCTCGAGAAGTAAGAAGTCTTCTTGAACAAGCACGTAAAGAAGTGAAAGGCAATGAGTTAAAACTTACTGTAGATGGAAAAATAGATATCAATGCAACTATTCATGGAGGAGAAAACATAAGTAGAGTAATGCGTGATTTACCTATCAATAGTATAGTAATTGGACTCGTGTCTGCAAAAGCAGGAATTAAACCTGATATAATGATAAATCAACTTGCAAAATCTTGGTATAAAGACTTTAACGGCTTCAATAAGAATATATTAGGAAGTGAAAAGATAATGCTACCTGGTGACCTAATCAAACAATATAACTGGGAAGAAATAAAAGAAGAGAATAAGAAATTCCTAAATGAAATGAGTTCAGACATTGAAGACGCTGTAGTAATAGAAGAACAAGATATGAAAAATAAAGTCTTACAAAGACTAAAAGCACTGAGAAATTAATGTCATATATGCGCTAACATGGGAGATTGGGAGTCGTGATGATTGTCAATCTCCAATCTTAAAATAAAGAAAAATGTCAATATTAAAATGGACAACAAAACTTGTGTTTTAGTGCAGCGAAAATTATATATAACGCATGTATCGACCTTTAATTGATCTTATAAATGTATCAAGAAAAATGGAAAATAAAGTGTATCAAAAAGGACAATAATTGTGGTCAAGATGTTGTCTAATTGAATAATAAAGTAGACCTTTAGGACATGAAAGAAAAAAGACTACAAATTATGAAAACGATGACAAAAGAAGAGTTAATGTCTCTTATAGACAAAACAAGAAAACAAATAGACCAATGGTTGAGTTTTGAAGGACCTATATTTTTAATAGAACATAATATTAGAATATGTTCTAATAGAATAGAAAGATATCAGAAAATGCTTAATTCAATGGAATGAAAGAAATAATACAAGAAGTAGTCCAAAAGAAGTACAAGTTCTTCTATTGTTATGCACTAAAGTTGACCTGTAATATAGAAGAAGCACAAGATATCGCACAAGAAGCTGTTCTAAATGCGTTGAGCAAATACAATCAGTTTAGTGGTAACGAGAAAGATTGTGAAAAATGGATTGCGACTATTATACGAAATTTGTTCATCAATAAGTATAGACAGGAATCAAATAGACAGGACCAAAAGTACGATGAAGAAGATAAAGAGTTCATCAAGGATAGATGTGAAAGTAAAGAGAGGTTTTGGACAGGAGAATATGAAGACTTAATAAAGATAATAGATAGTATTAATGTACCAATTGTAGACAAGAGGTGTTTCTTAGGTTATTATAATGGATACCTCTACGAAGAGATAGCACAGATACTTGAAATATCTTTAGGAACAGTAAAGAGTAAAATACATCACATAAGAAAGAAAATTATAAAAGAGTATGGCACAAAGTATTAAAGTAGGAAGTCTTGTTAAATACAAGGATCATGAAGGAAACTTAAATGGTGGAACAGTAATATCATTTAAAGACGGTAATGCACTAATTAACACTTTAGAGGATAAGAAGGTTCAAGTGAAGTTAACTAATTGTTCACTAATTGAAAGGAATAAAGGTAAAGGTCGAGTATCAAACGAAGAAAAAGAAAAGATACTACAAGAATTTAAAGAAATGAATGCTAATAAGATGCAAGTGAGTAAACCTATTGAAGAGAAAGAAGGTGAAGATGAATGTAATAGACTTATCATAGAATTAAGTGCAAAGGACAAGAAGATTGATGGACTTAATTATGTAATCGACAAACAGGCTGAGAAACTTAACGAGCTTGAACGAGAGATAGAAAGATTAACCAACAATCCTACTCCTATTATAAACGAAAGTAAATGCTACATCGCCTACAAGGGAATGAAAGAAGCATTAATATTAAAGTCGTTGAGCGACTCAAATTTAAATAGTGATGTGATAGAACAACTTGCTGAAACGATAGATAAGTTAGTATCTTTAGACAATAATTAATAACAACAGAAAGGAGAATTTAAAAATGACGAACGTAGAAAGACAGAAAAGAAAGTATTTGAAGAGAGTTTATTCACAATGTTTAAATGTGTGTAATCATGAAAACGAAGGTCGATTCAAGACTTCTCTATTAGAAAGATTATCTATATTGAAAAAGAAATAAAAACCTATTCTTTATTCTTCATTTAAAGAGGAGCCGTATACCTTTATAAACGTAGCCAAGTCTAAGGTAGTTGACAAAAAAGAGGACATTGATTATTATTTTGATTATTTACCAAAAGCCCTTCTACATTTGTAGTCGTGACGTGAAAGGTTCGTCTTTTATTTGTTATACTTTATGCATTTGATCATGTTCTCTCTTAAATATTCATTGACCTTCTATTCTTGATTCGTGGAATTGACCGAGAGTAAGAATTGAAATATAAGTGGAGGTCGCTTTTGAAGGTCTATGAATTATTGGACTATGGTGTAATGGTAGCACAACAGGTTTTGGTTCTGTTTGTAGAGGTTCGAATCCTCTTAGTCCAACAAATGCTCGAATGGTAGACACGAAGGACTTAAAATCCTTTGGCCATTGCGGCTGTGCGGGTTCAAGTCCCGTTTCGAGTACAAAGACTTGTTTAACATTCATACATTAAGTAGTTGAAGGGAACAAGTGTCTGTGAAGATAATATTGTTCCTATTTTTAATTTAATAAAAAAGTATATTATGGTAGCAATTATAATTGTAGGTCTAATAATAATAGTATTATATATGACAATCATCTTCTCTGTATTTAAAGCAAATTCAATAGACGATTGTCCTTCATGTGATAGTTGTCCATTTAGAGAAGATGAAGATTATTGTCCATGTGATAAATTTTTTAATTATAAGGAAAATGACAAATAAAGCGTTTGAAGAGTTTAAAAGAGTCAATGAAATGCAACTTCCACGTGTCGAACTTTTTACTGATGGTATAAAATGGACAACAAGAGTTGAATCTCGTACATGGTTAAAAAGAGGATTAGATGAAGAACTCGTTGCAGGTCGAAAGATCACCTCTACAGAATGGATTGTTCAAGATGGTGAATGGTCAATGAAGTCTATCAATAATGTTCCAGTGGAAGAATGTATTGAGTAACGAATCGTTCTCTAATCTTTAAGAAAGGGCGTTCTTTAATTGTTCGATTTATTGTTTTAGTTTTCTTTCATGCTGAGCCAGCAAACTTACAGTCTTTTTAGCATAAGGACTGAGTTTGCTGGCTATTTTATTAATAAGTCTTAATAATGGAGATAAAAACATGGTATCTGTTGTGTGGTCAAAAGATAAAGAGTATCTTTACAATATCAAAAGAAAAGAACAACAATTAAAAACAATAAAGATATGAAAACAATAGTCGAATCAGAATTTTTAAACATGGACAATCTTGCTACTATAACTTATGTTGTAATTCTTAATGTAATTATGAGAAGCACTGATGAAGTTGAACTTCGTAGAAATATGAAGAATATACAGGAAAAATATCCTGATTTCAATACTTATTTCGATTACGGTTTTGGCTCAAATCACATGTGGGTGTGCGAGGCAGGTAGGAAGAAAAGACTGATCTTTGTAGAATTTTAATTATAAAAAGATGATAGAATTATGACATCAAAAGAAATTACACCAATTCTAATCGAAGTAGAAAAGAGAATGAGAAAAGGTATTGCTGTTGGTCTTATTAATCTTCCTACTAATACACTCGAGGCAGATAAGATACTCTACAATCCTATAAAAAATGGTCCTGCTACGGTATCGTTAGTTTCAGATAATTTCAAAGTAGATTTGAGTTGGAGTAAACTTAGTAAGACCAAACAAAAAGAAATTCTTAATATACTTGAGAAGCTATGAAAAAGATTAAATTCACATCTAAAATAGTCTATAAACCTCGTAGACTTGAACGAGTTGCAGGAAGTGGAGTTATTTCAGCAATCTATTTTCAAGGAGAACAAATTGGTACTATTAATGGTACTACTTTAATATTGTATTGTGAGGAAGGTAATAATTTCGAAGTTATTATAGATAGAGCTTCAAATATGGGTAATTTAAATGGTTATTATTTGGGCTATATAAAGAATACGAAAGCTAAAATATTTCGTTGTAAATACATTCAATTTGGTTTTTCTGATTATAACGAAGTACGTTATATTTTCGAAGCTATGATACGTGTTATCAAAGGAGACTATAGTGAAATAGTTGGTTGTGGTAATTGTACTGCAACACCTAATAAATAATTAAGATTATTCTTCGAAAAGTGTTGCATAGGACATAACAAAATAGTATCTTTAAGCATTGAAAGAAAAATAATTAAAAACGAACTAATTATGGAAAAGATGAATGTAACAGTAGAAGTTTTAAGAAAGAGAGCAAGTGAACTTGGCATTAAGAATGTTAAGCAATACAAGAAAGATGAGCTTATAAAGCTCGTTGAAGAAAAAGAGTGTGAGAGAAAGGATCTTGAAGACCTGAAGAATCTTTCTACTAATAAAGAAGCTCTTGAATCGTTTCTCAATGAAAATCCTACTTCTATTCTACAGAAGAATAATGGTGAATTCGAATTGCATTACAAAGATAAAGAAGCTTTAGACAAAGCATTTAAATCAATAAATGCTAATGAATTTGGATTTATTGTTGCAAAGGTAGATAAATTCTTGAATATCATTTCACTTGTAAAACTTCCATCTGAGAAAAAGAACAAGACTGTTTATAAGACTACAATCGATGCACCTAAAGGTGAACAATCAAGAAATATTCTTCAAATGATGAAAGATCATCCTACTTGGTCACATTATAAAATTAGTAAGATTATTGGTTGTTCTTATACTAATGTACATAGAGTATGGAAACTTTGGGGAGAAAATAAAATTAATGATCAACGTAAAAGAAAATAATGCTATGATGACGAAAATTGAAAACTTTATTCATGGACGTTTTGGTAAGAAAGTCTTGAAAGCAAAATATAGAGAGATTTGGGTTAAGTTTTGGTACAGTATAATTGCTATTCTTAGTGTAGTAATATTTTTTATGGCAATTCAATTTCTAACTTGGATAAGCGATTTGATTAATTATACATTTAGATGATTGAGATATTTAAATTGAAAGAAGGAGACATTTTTATTCATAAAAATATTGTATATGAAATCATTCGTAAAGATAAATGGACTTCTTGTTGTAGATATGTAAACGATAAATACAAGTTAGGAGGTTGGTGTAAGTATTTGTATTGTGATTTTAGTAATTATATAAAAGTAGAAATATAATGGTAAACATATTATTAATAATCGTTATTATTTTAATTGGTGTAAGCTGTTTTATATTGTTTAAAACATATTTCTTTATCAAAGATATTGCACTGTTTAATAGTCAAACAGCGTTTTCAACTACAGAAATTGATAGACGTACACGTCTTAAATATATTGCCCTTCTAAATGGATCTTTAGAATTAGCAGTCAAACAAGAAAGATTTGAAGATGCTCAACAATTCAAAAAGATTATTGAGAAAGAAATGAAATCATTTGAAGAAGATTTTGATAATTAGGATAAATATGAATAAAAAAGAATTTCTATCATCATTTCTTAGTGAAAAAGGTAGTACAATAAGACGTACAGTATTGATTGGTAAAATAGAAAATGAATTCAATCTCCATCCAAGATGGTCAAGAAGTATAGTTGACGATTTCTTGTCTAAACAAGTTGCTTTAGGAAGAATTGAACGTTATTCAAGAGGAGTATATAAAATCAAATAAGTTATGAAAGAGTTAAGTGATTACACTATCGAAGAACTAAAACAGGAACTTCGAAGAAGAACGGTTCTTAAAATGCAAAAAGTGATTAAGAAAAATCGAAAGATTGACTGGCACATTTGGGAAGGAGTTGTGGTTAGTAAATTTCAAAAAGAAAATCTACCTCCAAGATATCGTATAGACTCACAAGAACTTAAAGATAATCCTGAGTTCAAGTATCTTAATAGATCTCAACTCTTCTCGTTAAATACAGATTTTTTTAGATCTAAAAAGTCTTATCCTAATATAGGAGATAGAGTTAAATTACGCTATCGTATAACGAAAGAAAACACCTATTTTGACTCTATGATTATCATAGGAGAGAAAGATCAAAATCTTTTTTGTGTAATAGATACCAATACTGGCAAAATGATCCATTATGGATCTTATAAAGGTTGTTCTCAAATGCTTAGAAGAAGAAAAGAACCTAATTTAAAAATTGAACCTTATAACGAAAATAATGATTAATACGACTACTTATCTAACAGTAACCTTCTGTAACATTACAGAATGTGATCGCGATCGAATTATTGAATATTGTAATCAATCTGATCATGATTATGATTATCTTTTAGATCCACTTGACGGAAATGTTGAAGTTTTTAGAATGAAAGAAGAACATTATCAAGAGTTAAAACAAATTATTTCATAATTTATCATTATTTTGGAGATAAACGTTTGTTATCTCCAAAATAAGTCGTATCTTTACAATATCAAAAGAAAAGGACAACTAAAAAATTGAAGAATTATGAAACCTATATTAAACACTGAAGACATTAAGAAACTAAAGATAGATGAGCGATTAATAGAATGTTCATGTGGCAAAGTAAATTATTATAG
>ERZ831601.81-NODE-81-length-103203-cov-55.693072_pt1 | contig 103203 bp, 89 predicted proteins | sample MGYA00519578_ERZ831601 | MGnify/ENA primary metagenome ERZ831601 (study PRJEB31850, sample SAMEA3708717) | human gut metagenome | biome: human gut; feature: human-associated habitat; material: faeces | place: China | collected 2014 ... | reverse complement strand
TCAAATCCAAATGAAATACCGGATATTCTTTCCATTCGGTTTCCAATTTTTCTATCGCAAGTCCTTCAAACAAGTCCTTACGTCCTTGAAAGTAAGCCTCAAAAGTGGAGATAAGCAGGCTTTTTCCGAAACGACGTGGACGACTCAAAAAATAAGGCACAGAGGTAGATGCAATCCGATAAACCAATGCAGTCTTATCTACATAAAGGTAGTTTTCTTCACGTAGTTTCTCAAAAGTTTGTATGCCTATTGGCAATTTACGCATTTGTTCCATTCTATTCTTTTTTAGAAGCCATATGCAAATATACGTTTTTTCGTTTATAAGTTTTGAAATAATTAGCAAAAACACCGGTATAAACAAAGAAAACAGCCCCATTGGAGCTGTTTTCTGAAAATAGATTATGATACCGTTGATTAGTTGTCTATTATAGACAGATGCAAATTAATCTTCATTGATTGTACAGATGCTGACGCGGTTCCAATCAGGTTCTTCAAACATATTACCTACACCCTGACCTTCGGCAGTTATACGATTTGCAGCAATCTTGTATCTGTTGATAAGCATATTCTTCACTGATTCTGCACGTTGTTTAGCGATACGAGCATTTACATCAGCATTTCCTTCCGGAGAAGCATATCCCTTGATAGATACGGTTGCATTTTTATGATTCTTCAAATAAGTAGCGATACGCTCTACATTAGGAGTTTGTGAAGACTCTACGGAAGTACCGCCTTGACGGAATGTAACAACAGATTCCAAAGTCTTCTTATTGTTGGTAACAGTCTCTGTAATTACTTTCGGAGCCTGATTTTTACAATCATTCAGTGCTTTTTCCAAATCAGCAGCTTTCTGGTTGGCATTCTTCAACGCAACAGCATTATCATCAGCTTCCCGGCGCATATTGTTGATTTGATCATTCAAAGCATCTATTTCCGATTGATTATACGGTTTCACAATGGTGAAGTAATGTTTACCGTTACTGCAACTGAAGTGATACTTCAATCCGGCTGTAAACTCCCATGCGGCACGATTGGCATTGAAACATACATTGTCAGTTCCGTCTGCACTCATGTCATATACCAAAGCCGGTTTGAAAGCCAAAGTCCATGCTTTCTCTTCTCCCAGATTGAAGTTGAAGTTAAGTCCCAATTTGCTTGACATACTGTTAAGGTCACTTTCACCATTTACAGCATAATGCAGCCAACCGATACCGGCAACAGTCTCTACCTCAAAAAGTCTCGGTGCACCGGCATAACCGCCAAACAGATTGCTTAAGTTCAATGTACCCAGCACACTCAGGTTCGTATTATCAAATGCTGTCCGACTTGGCGTAGTATTGATGCTTGTCATTGCTTCAAATCCCAAACCTAATACCGGAGTTACCTGCTTGTCCAGTCCTACTCCCAATACAGCCCGCATATTTTTGAAAAAAGCGCTATGAGTAAGCGGAGTAGTTCCACCAGCATTAAAGCCTACCGACCAATTATCTGTAAACTTGTTTCCTTCTACTGCTTTCTGCGCATTAGCTGCAATAACAGCCATGCACAATACCAAACTTGCAACAATTTTTTTCATGTCTGTTTATAATTTAAAAATTCGGGGTGCAAAGATAGAAATAATACAACATAAGAAGCAATATTTTCAATTCCCAATTAACAAAAAGACCAAAAAATCCTACAATTTGAACAAAAACGTTTTTTATCCATATTGTAAGCACTCACTGTATAGCTATAATACCCATAAAGGTATTATGTTATATTTTTGATTAACAATTAAGTTCTTTTACAATATTCATTAGCAGAAGTGGCATATAATTCTGTATCGTCGGATGTTAATTTTTGTAAAACATCTACAATGTATTTAACAGGCAGAGTCGTTCATCAGTTTCCGTATCCGAAGAAGGAGAAAGAACAACCTTAACAAAGAAGGTGCAACGAAAGGAATGTCCGTCACCGTAAGAGGGCTTAAACGAATCTCTTCCATTTCTGACTCACAAAGACGTTTCTTGTTATCACGATACCATTTGATGAAGTTACGATATTCAACACCTTCAGATACGCAATAGACATTGATTAAGATCTACCGAGGAGCTACAGCCGTTTGATAATGAAATGAAAAATCACTGTAAATTCACTCATGTGCATTGTTTGTCGATTTTTAAATTCGAAGCAAAGATATGAAGTAGATAAGAATATATCAAGAACCATACAATGAGTACTTATCGTTCTTTTTACGGCATAGTAATTACAATCTAATTAATTTTATCTATATCCCAATGATACCTTGTCTTATTCCGGCCTCTGAGACCGAAAAAACAAGGAACAAATTGACAAATATTTCTTAAGAGCATTATCACTGTTTGTTCATCTATTAATCGTGGTGGAGGAACACGTCCTAACATTCGTAGGTCAAACTTCATGCGTTAAAGAAAAGAATGTATTAAAGCGACTTAACAATGTCAACAAAGCTCTCCATTACATACTTAACATCTTTCTTTGTCATACGAGTGTTGAGAGGAAGAGTTATCTCATTCTCAAACAAGTGGTATGCGTTTGGATAGTTCTTGATGTCAAAGCCGAGAGCCTTGTATGCTGTCATCATTGGTAGTGGCTTGTAGTGCACGTTGGTAGCAATACCACGCTCAGCCATCTGCTCGATTACCTTGTTGACCTCTTCACGTGTGCGCCCCTGAAGACGAACAAGATATAAATGATGAGATGAACAATGACCCTCTGCCTTGTGGTTTAGATAAACGACCTTATGGTTAGGATCAAGATTTGCATTAAGGCCATCAATCTTCTCGTTCATGTACTCTACATACCCAATACGTTTCTGGAGCATTGCAGGATAACGATTGAACTGAACGAGTCCCAAAGCTGCCATGATGTCGGTCATGTTGCACTTGTACCAGGGACCGATAATATCGTATTCCCAGGCACCAAGCTTTGTCTTTTCCAAAGCATCCTTGTTTTGTCCATGAAGAGAGAACAGCTGAGAGAGACGATAAATGAATTCATTCCAAGTCTCACCCTCAATAAAAGGAACCGGACTTCCACAATAGACCTGCTGACGCTCTACTTTCTCATTGCCAAAAGGCAGATTCCATGTCATTGCCCCTCCCTCTGCGGTAGTAAAGTTCTTAACAGCATGGAAACTGAATGAAGAAAAATCTGCAATCTCCCCCGCCATTTTACCATTGCGGGAGGCACCAAACGAATGGGCACAATCATTTGAAACAACGATACGCCCTATTAACTTCTGAATATCGTTCTTAGGTAAATACTTAGCAAGAATCTCAGGACGATTCACTATCTCCTTAATCTTATCCACATCAGCACATATACCAGCGAGATCCACAGGCACAATAGCCTTTGTACGCTCAGTGATAACTGTTGCCAACTTATCATAGTCCATCTCCACATTATCCTTCTGTGAGTCCACCATCACGATGGTTGCCCCTACATGCTGGACCACAGAAGCAGAAGCTGTATAAGTATATGCAGGCATGATCACCTCATCACCAGGGCCTACACCCAATACATGGAGCACCATCTCCATGGCAGCAGTAGCCGAATTTAAGCACACAGTTTTCTCGGTGTGAACATATTCTGAAATAATCTGTTCCAGTTTTTTAGTGCGAGGACCAGTTGTAATCCATCCGGAGAGGATTGCATCCCTCACTTCATTTACCTCCGCCTCCGTCATGTCTGGCGGGCTAAAAGGTACATTTTTTTTCAAATCTGTACTCATACTATAATTATTGAATATATAATCGCTTTATCGTTCTGTTATAATCACTTTAAAAGTCTGGAAGATAAGTTTTATATCATACCCCAAAGATGCATTCTTTACGTACTCCAAATACAATTTAATCTTCTCCTGCATAATTACATTGATGTAGTAATCTTCAGGATCCTCCGCTTTCTCCATCAATTCGTTCTCATTGCGAAACTTGATAGAAGCAGGATCCGTAATGCCAGGACGAACATCCAATACATGCATCTGTTCCTCCGTCCAGTAATTTACATAGTGACGTACCTCAGGACGAGGACCAACAAGGCTCATCTCACCTAAAAAGACATTAATCAACTGGGGAAATTCATCCAACTTATATTTACGGATAAAATATCCGGAACGAGTGATACGAGGGTCATGACCACCGATGGTCACAAGACTACCTTTATCTGCACCTACTCGCATTGACCGGAACTTAAAAATACGAAAATCCTTGTTATTGCGTCCCACACGCACCTGACGGTAGAATATCGGGCCTTCTGAATCCATCTTAATCCATATTGCCATCACTAAGAAAACCGGACTCAACACCAGCAATCCACATCCGCTAGCAATAACGTCAAATAACCGTTTCATACATCTACTTGATTTTCTTCACATAAAAAATCTCTTCATTGCATTACCCACCATATTCAATAAGTATTGATCGAAATCCTCCATAAAGCAACATCCGTTTGATAACGAGATAAGACCTCACTATAGAATTCACTCATCATTGTTTGGTCTTTTTTAGTTCAAAGTAAAAGTAAGAGGGGAAGGAGATATAAAAAAACATCAATAGACATACAGCGAGTGCTTACTTACCTCACATACTCATCGTAATTGTGATGACCACAATAAATTATATTTCCATCAGCCTCCAATTGTTTTAACAAGCTATAAGAAATCATAGCTAGTTTATAATCGCCCTTAGGAAACTTTGTAAAAACATTAACACCAGGAATATATGCATCTCCTGTAAAAACATTATTCTCGACCTTATATGATAAACAACTAGGATCATGTCCAGGACAAGAAATCACTTCTATATTACCAATTCCATCAAAATGGAGAATATCTCCACCATTAATATAGATCGGAGAATAGCCTTCTATTATAAAAGAAGATTCATGATAATATGATAGATTCTGTTTAGAATCTGCAAGTTCTTCATGACCATAAGAATTTGTATATATCATGACTGACGGAAAATACTTAATCAAATTTCTAAGTCCATAAATATGATCATAATGTCCATGGGTAAGTAATACAGCTTTAATTCTCTTTCCTATTTTTTTTAAAATAGGATATAAAGTATAAAAATCACCACAATCAATAAGAACACAAATATCTATGTTATCAGCAGAGAGTACATAAGTCATACTATTCATAATAGTATTTTTTATTGGATATATGATCATAAGATATTGAATTTGAAACAGGTAGTGATATCGAATCACAAACAAATGTTCCACCTGTATACCTACATAACCTTTTGTTTTGTTGACAAACTAATCGCGTCTAAACAAATCTCTTGTATAAACTTTTTCCTTTACATCATCAAGCGTATTATCATAACGGTTTGCGATGATTGCATCACTCAACTTCTTAAATTCATCAAGATTATTAACAATCTTAGATCCAAAAAATAATTCACCATCCTCCAATGTCGGTTCATAGATAATAATATTAGCACCTTTAGCCTTCACACGTTTCATAATGCCTTGAATTGCACTCTGGCGAAAATTGTCAGAATTACTCTTCATTGTCAAACGGAAAACACCAACAGTTACAGGTTCTTTACTACCGTCGTACTGATTGACGGTACTATAGTCATACCATCCAGCCTTACGCAATACCTCATCAGCAATAAAGTCCTTACGAGTCTTGTTAGACTCAACAATAGCACTCATCATATTCTGAGGCACATCAGCATAATTAGCCAACAACTGCTTCGTATCCTTTGGCAAGCAATAACCACCATATCCAAATGAAGGGTTATTATAGTGAGTACCAATACGTGGATCCAAACCAATACCATCAATGATAGCCTTTGAATCCAATCCCTTTACCTCTGCATAAGTATCAAGTTCGTTAAAGTATGAGACACGAAGTGCAAGATAAGTATTTGCGAAGAGCTTTACAGCCTCTGCTTCCTTTGCACCCATAAATAATGTTTTAATATCTTCCTTAATCGCACCCTCATGAAGCAGATTTGCAAATGTATGAGCAGCCTCTACCATTTCATCAATGTTAGTAAGCTTAAGGATAGCATCGTTCTCCTCATCCATCCCCTCCATCATCTTTGGATATCCTACAATGATACGACTTGGGTACAAATTATCATAAAGAGCCTTGCTTTCACGAAGGAACTCTGGAGAGAATAAGAGATTCAACTTTTCAACACCCTTCTGAGCGTACTTTACATAAAGTGAGCGAACATATCCAACAGGAATAGTACTCTTGATCACCATTACAGCATTTGGATTCACGGAAAGAACAAGATCAATCACATCCTCTATATGATGAGTATCAAAAAAGTTCTTCACTGGATCATAGTTTGTAGGAGCAGCTATCACAATGAAATCAGCATCTTTGTATGCAGATGCACCATTAAGAGTAGCATGAAGATTAAGATCCTTCTCAGACAAATACTTCTCAATATAATCATCCTGAATAGGGGATTTTTTGTTATTCAGCATCTCAACCTTTTCAGGAATCACGTCAACAGCAGTAACATGATGATGCTGACTTAATAATGTAGCAATACTGAGACCAACGTAACCTGTACCGGCCACTGCAACTTTAATATCCTTAAACTCTTTCATATTTATAGCTTGTTCTATTAAGATAGTATTCCATTCAAAATATCCCCTTTAAAAGGATACTTTATTGTCTCCTAAATCGAGTTACATTAAATAATTTGATTTTGAAATTATCATTAGCTTGCTTGTTTTGAGAGATTATTATTTATTAGAAATTCCTCACCTTGTAAACAGAATTCTTTCTCTTCTTCATCAGCAGATATACCATTAATATGACCTCAACCACTTTGTTACGGATACCTTATACCAGTTTAGAAAAATCTTATAAAAAGCTTTGTTCTACACACAAATGAAAACTTTCAAAATCCTCGCTATACATAATTTCTAAATCTTATTCTTTACGAAATAAAATTTCTAATTTATAGCCCTAAATTAAGTACTTATTTGTCTATCTCTAAACTTATAGGTATCCTCCTTTGAAAAGTTACTCTAAACTTTATAATGCTTTACATAAAACATCTTCTTGAAGGCATTGCCAAATACATTCATGATTGTCCAGAATGATGCTATAACTGGATTCATTTCTTCAGCAACATGAAATAATGGATAATGCGCCCAAATACGTTTATATAATGGTTTCGGGGTAATACTGACCTTGCGTCTTCTATATTTTGCCAAGTTTTCTTTCAGCAAATAACATGGATATTTTCTTACCACTTTCAACCACATAGCAGTATCGTTATTCTTACGAACATCTTTGATTTGGATAAGGCCTATTTTTTCTGAATCATACATCACAGAAAGACATCCTGGCCAACAGCATGAAAACATATCAAACTTAGACACTTTCTTAATACCACTAACAAAAACACCAAGATCATTACCGTTCTCACTTATTTCTGAATACTCATGATAGGTAAATGCATAATTGTTTTCTACCATAAATTTGAGTTGATGCTCAAGTTTATGGGAATCCCAAAGATCATCACTATCAAGGAAAGCTATCCATCGGCCTCTTGCTCTTTTTAGTGCATTGTTTCTAGTGATAGCTGCACCACTATTGAAAGAGTTACTTGCGTATTTAATACGCGAATCCGCTTGGATAAAAGAAGCAACCACTTTCTCTGTATCATCCTTTGAACAATCATCTTGAATCAAAAGCTCCCAATTACCATAAGTCTGCCCTTGAATACTCAATATTGTTTCACTAATAAATGCAGCACAAGCCCATGTTGGAGTTATTATCGAAACTAATCCATAATCTTCCATTATACTAACTTATATAAATTCTCTAATGCTTTTAACACAAAAAGAGCTTGCTTCAAATCACACTTTTTAAAACAAATACCAACTTCACTTGATCTATACCCATTTCTATATTAGAATAGAACCCAGCAACAGATGCCATCATGATAGTTTCATCCTCACACTCTAATTCTGTGGTAATTTTTGCAGATTTTCCTCATCACGATATACAAACTTCAGCAGACACTAAGCACAAAACTTCTCCTTGTTATTCTCTTGGCAACTTTACCACTATATAGAATCCTCCTATGTGTACCAATCAGATATCTTGTTCACACCATCAACTAAGTTCTTTCTTCCCTTGATATACTGGGTAAACAAAATCTTCCTTCGATAGTAGTAGTTACGATATGAACAGAATATTAACCAAGATTAAAAAACTCATATAATTGTATAAATAGCCTGGCATGATAATTCCATCATCAAAAGTCAAACAACTCATGAAGGCAAACAAACTCACCTTCTATCCACCACTCATAATAATGGTATCCAGTGGAGTCCACTTAATCTATAAGTCAAAGGAACAAATTTTCTTATTAGAGACTGAGGTATTTCAATCCTCGTTATGTGAGATTAAAAATCCTGCATTATTTCTTCTTCAAAGGGAAATCTTTAACATCAAAAAGACTACCCAACTTCTTATTGAATTCAGGAGTATAGAAATCCATAAAACCTCCCTGAGAAGTGAATGTTAATTCACCAAAGTATACCTTGCCATTAATATTATAAAGGTCAACACGTAATTCAGGGAATCCTTGAGATAGTTTTTCTGCAACCTCGATCATCCTCTCGAAGTTTTTTGGCTTAGATATAATCCTCCCCTGTAAGTAATCAGAATTAAAAACAGAGAACTCAGGATGAGCATTCCAATCCATATCATATGTCATAACATGCGCACTATTACCTCCTACACTTCTATTATTACATATCCATGTATAATAACACTTACCATTAAAACACCACATTTTATAATCAGTAAGTGATGTAGCACCAAGATCTAAAGGTAATACTTCTTCGGCAATAACACAGGGTTTCATATTTTTATAATGAGGTTCAGCATGAAGAGCTCCGATATTTTTACGGTTCAACCATTCACCTATCATTTTTTTATATTCAGCCTCTTTCTCTGGAGTCAATTCCGATTTACGAATAATCTTATTTGTGCCTTTTCCGTCACCATTATTAGCCTTTATGATAAAAATTTCAGGAAGAACATCAAAGTTTACATCTTCCTTTTTGTACCATGTTGCATATAGCTTAACTAATGTATCTCCAAGTCCATTTTTCTCTACATAGTCGCGAACTGTTCGTTTATCAGCCAATTCTGTCCATCGAGAAGTATCTGAATATAATTTTGCCCATAGGATTTTTTCGTTCAAATCCTGAGGGTTCTTGAGATTTAAAGGTTTCTTAAATACATAACGATAACGCAATTTCAGAAGAAGCTCAGGGGCATAGTGCCCCATAAGCTCACATAATTTTATAAGAGGGGCAAAAATTATTCGCCCCGACTTACTTAATGTAGGATGAAACATATTTTCTTTAAATAAAAGAGAACATAATAAGTTGCAATACAATAAATCAAGATGGATATATGTTTAATAATTTTCTTACGCCGCCAAACACTACTTGCTGTTGTTCTATTCCGTAACGGAAGTTAAACTCTACCAAAATAGGTCCATCATCCGTGAGTGCAACATCCAATCCTACATTTTTAAAATCAATCAATTTAGAAGCAATTTCTTCCGTCTTTTCAAACACTTCATCCCATTTATCGATTTTGAAACCTTTGAAGATAACATTACTATCAGGATGTTTATAAAAAGTACCACCCCCAATACGAGCTGTAGCTGTTTCTGCTAAACTTCCATCTTTTATATCAACCTGTACCCCCATTCCTTTTTGTCCATTATTATCAACTTCTTTGCCAGAGCGTCCCATTCTAAGATTACAAGTCTTCAATTTCATGACATCTCCCTCTTTAATAGCGACAATTCTCAAAGTGTTAACGCTAGTCTCATTAATACTAGAAAGTTGACGAGTCTGAATAATCCCCTTTTGCACAACATAATATTTATCTTTCTCCAGTTTATCATACAATTGTTTAAAATCAGCTTTTTCACCGTTTATAACAAAATCACCGTTAACCTTCTTTAAGACGAATATTCCAAAGCCACCATTAGCTCCAGCTTCCTTAAGGAATATCTTGCGATTGGAATCATTTATACAAGCTATAATTTCTTTTTCAAAGTCTATTTCTTTATCGTCTAGAACAGATTTGCAAATACCATTATGATAAATACCAATAGTTTCTGCAGAAGGAATTCCACGCTCTGCGAAAAGTTTGGCCTGTGTTAGCTTATTATCATACTTTACTGTATCAATACCCTTGTGGGCTCTTTCGAGAGTTACATGGTGATAATATGTTGGTACGTAGTCAAGGATTTGTTCATCAGAAAGATTCTTAAATGCAAGCCCATATCTTTCATAATGAAAAGTACCACAATGCCAGTAGTCTTTAACGAGTTTTTTTTCTCGACTAATTTTTTTATCAGATTTGAATTCATGACCAGCATATTCTGCTCTTTTATCGCGAATATCCTTATAACCACAAATCCATTCATGAACATTAAAAATCAACTTACTTTTTTTCAAATTTTTAAAAATAAAACGTCTTAAGTATGCTTTATCCATAATAAAAAATAACTAAATTCAGAATTATATATTATCGTTTTTCCCAAAATCCTTTATTTATTAAATACCAAAGTTTTATAAATGAATGATTCATTTTATAGCGATCGTAATGTCTTACAATATGATAATGAATGTACATCAAACCGAGAAAAACACCCATTGAACGATGAGCAATCCAACCTGCATCACGTACATATTTTTCATCTCTTCCTTTAAACCATTTACTTGGGCTTGGTAATAATTCTGTTATAATAATTGGCATAAAATACATCTTGAACCTTTTTCTTTTGCAATCCATCATAAATTTAATTTCTTCTCCAGGTCCATTACCTGTACCACTACCCATCTTAACGTCAAATTGAATGTTATTTTGGATAATCTTATCTCTTTTAAAAGTTACCTGAATAGAAGAACTAGAACAGATCATCTTAAAACCCATTCTACATTCTTGGGTAAAATGATTTTTATTGCCCTTAAAATCAAAACAAATCATATCCTCCTGAGGTCTATTCTTATAAGCTGACAATATTATATTTTCATATCCATCAGCAAAAACTTCATCGTCATCACTTATTAGACAAATGTCATAACCATCCGCAGAAGATATAGCCATATTTCTACTTCTTGCAAGGCCTCTTTCCGTTGTAGATATAAATAAAAAATTAGATGTTTTTCCCTTCTTATCTACGAATGTTCCTCTTTCTATTTTATTATCATCACATTGATTAACAACTACAACATCTGTCTGAAGATTGCTTTTCTCAATAATTGATTTATCTTGATACATACAAGATAATAAAACTACTAGTTTCATATATCAAAAATACTGTAAAAAATACGAATCATATAAATATTCTGCCTTCGCCAAAAAAGTAACTTTTAACAAATACGGAAAGAGTAAATATGTATAAATAACAACAAACCCTATTTTACTTTTTCTATAAAATATAAGAAGATAAACTAATGGTATACACATCAATATTTCAAAATATTGACCAAGTCGAGATATATAAGGAAGAGAAAGAATTGCCATTTTAAATGAAAAAGAAATTATTCCTATAACAAATAATTTATTCTCTAGACCTTGTAATTGCATTTTTGGAAGCTTATAAATACTAATAAAATATAATGGTATATAAATATATTTTGTTGCTTTTTCTAAAAAATCACTGCCTTCTGAATGAAGATTATTATAATAAACAGTGTATTCACTAAACATATCTTCTCCCTGTAAATATCCTAAAAAAGGGAGAATTTGACCAACATTTAATAATAGACTACAAATAAAACCGCCAATCACAATCAAATAAAGCCACTTCCTTTTAAATATTCGTTCGTTAAGAAAATAAAAAAGCGTAAAAACTAATGCCAAAATAAGTGATGATTTATGATTTAATATTGAACATATCAAAAGGCCAAAAGATAAAATCCATTTACGCTGAAAACATAAACAAAGTGCAAAACTAAGCATGTATATTGAAGTGTATTGCCTAATACCATTCATCTGGTTATTAAACGAAGTTGAATACACAATGAATACGAAAAAAAAGTAACCCAAAAATCTTGTTTTACTACCTAGAAGAAACTTAAATGTCAGTAATAAAAGAATAATCCATATAAAAGATAATAAGAAAAAAAAACCTTGTCCTTCAATACCTATAGATCTACAAAACATAACAAAATTTGCAAATCCAATATCACCTCTATCAATAAAATATGACAAGTCACTGGAAGCAAAATAGGATAAATACGAAAAATAATCTGTACCTACACCATATTGCCCTCCAATTAATAGAACCCAAAAAAATATAACAGGAATAGAATTTTGTAAAATAGATTTTACTGTATGATATTCTCTATTTTGAATCGAATAGAATAAGCAAACAAAAAATAAGAATAATATATAAACCATATAGACTTATTATAAATCTCGCCAAGACTTGATAAACATATCGGTAACAAAAGAAGATACGTGATTTTTAATAACGAAATCAATGGCGTTGCGAGAAATCTCTTCCATGAGCGAAGGATTATCTATTAACAAACAGAACCTATCAAACAATGTTGACTCATCCGTAGTAACATCCATTCCAACAATTTTACCATCATAATTTGGATAGGTATTAAGAACTTGATTATTGTATCCTGAAAAGACAACTTTTCCCGCTGCCATACCAAGAAGTGCATTATATCCTTTGTCTTCAGCATATAACTGATCTATAAATATATGTGCGGATTCATAAGTTTTAATATACTCTTCATAAGTAACACCACTGACAATCCTATAATCCACTATAGAACCATACTTTGTAACCACCTTACGAATTACACGATCAAAGATATCATTACCCTTTCTTTTTTCCTTTCCTTTTTGCCATCCATGGAATATAATAATTGGCTCTCCTTCTTTAAGTGTAAATGGTCTACCTATATATTTTTGATTTATGGGGAAAGGGAAGAGTACCTTAATACACTTTTCTGTAAACAAATATGATTGAAGGTAACCATAAGCACTCGCCATTATACCTTTACAATGTTTTACCACATAATCATTCTGCTTTCTGTAAAGAAATCCCCAAATGTACTTTCCTGCGAAAACTTCTCTAAGTTTTAATGTATTAAAATAATGATTTGATGGAGAAATAATCCTTCTAAAATAATCAACTGTATAAAAGTCATCCCCTAATACAGAAAGAAAAACTTTCTTATTATGCTTACAAACGTATCTAATCATGATATAATTAGCTATAGAGCCGTAGCCTGTAAGTGCAATAGGATTTATAAGCTGTACAATATCATAATTACCAAAATAAGGTTTATATTTTCTCCATTTTATAAAAAAATCAAATAGTCCCATAATTCCCAAATAAGTTCTTAAAGCATTTAGCAACTTATCAAATAGATTTCTCTTTTGTTTTAAAGAATATTTAAATAATATATCTGCAGGGAACTTTTTATAACCATCGCCATTAGATATTGTAAAAACATCATAGCCTTTATTTTTCAATGCAGTTGATAATTCTGTAAATACTCCAGAATATTCACCTATTAGTAAAATTCTCATATTATTTATTAAGTTTCTCTTTTATGAATTTTGTCAAATTTATTTTTTTATCTAAACTTATGTATGAATAATAAATAATATATATTGTGAAAACTGAAGATATTGAATAACTTAATAGGGAGCCATTGTATGATAACACAACCACCATTACAGCCATTAAGAAAATCGATTTTAAGAAATAGACTATGTAGTCTTTATTAAACGCTAATTGATATTGACGTTTAGCATTAATAAATACAATAAAACAATAGATTAATACACCAAAAAAATGTCCTATCCCCAATGCATCAAGCCCACCATATTTATAACAAAATATATAAATTGGTAAACTTACCAAATTTCCTGAAATCTCATTTATAAGAAATAATTTCATATCGGACTTTGCGATAAAAGAATAAGAAATTGCCCAAGAACATGCCTTAAATAGCATTGATACCATACATATTCTCATAAAAAAAATTATACCACTAAATTCAGTAGAATATAATATTGAAATAAGAATAGGACTTAACAAAATAAAAATCGATGCTAAAGGTACTATGATAATAGTTGCTATTTCTGCTTGCTCATTTACCAATTGGTTACATTTATCATTATTATCCTTTATTGATGACAATCGAGGAAAATAATCAGTCGCCATTGCTGAAAAAATCATACCTACATATGAATTAACGATAGTAATACCAGCAGTATATAATCCAACTTGACTACTACTCCCTACATTTGAAATATAAGCTCTTACAACATAGCCTAATCCTAGCACAATAAAATTGTTAAGAATCATTGCTAAGCCCATTCCAAGCATATTGGATCCAATACTCTTCATTTCCGAAAAACTAAGAAAGGTTTTCTCAAGTTTTATCTTACGTGAATAATAATAAGAACATGCTAAAAGAAAAAGAGCTTCAATGATAAGGGCTGGAACAATCCCCCGTTCTTTCCCCCAAAAATAGATAGGAATTGTAAATATTAATCCTAATAACGATCCATAGATTCCTGTTTTTGCTAAATCTTTTAATTTCCTCATTCCTTGTAGTAAAACACTCTGGCCCGATGAAATTTGTTGAATTAACAATAATACAGATAATACAATGAAAGATAATGTATAACTATTATTACCAAAAGAGGTTTGACTCAGAACTGGTGCGAGTAAAATAACTGATACTGTACCTAGTATACCTGTTATCCAAATTAACTTTCGAAACGTTCTTATAGTCTTTCCTATAATTAAATTATCACCAGTTGAATTCGCAGCAGCAATATTCCGTACTGCACTGGAAGATAACCCCATTGAAGTTACACCTTGTACAAGCTGAGTCGCTGACGTAAAAAGGCCCAAAATACCAACACCTTCGGGCCCAATTAATATCGCAAGCAATTTTTGTTTTATAATATTAACAAGAATTTTGAATACCTGAACGCCACCAAATAAAGATGTGGCTTTAAATATTGATTTATACGATGTATTACTAGTATCAGCCATAAAATCAGAAAGAATTCGGCTCTTGTTCGTAATTACTTAAGACTTGAAGCTATTTATTGCATCAACCACAATCTTAGCTTCTTTCATTGTAACAACCTGGTTCATTGGAATAGATAACTCACAATTATGAATTCTCTCTGAAATAGGCAATGAGAGCTGAAGAGTATTCCAATTTTCCTTCTCATAGCACTCCTGCAGATGAGGAGGAATAGGATAATGAATCAATGTCTGTACATCATGCTCCTTCAAGAACTCCTGAAGCTCATCACGTCTCTCACAAAAAATAGGGAACTGATGATATACATTATTCTCGTCATCAATACGAACTGGCAATGTGATCAATGGATTCTTAATATTTTCATAATAGTAAGCAGCTAACTCCTGGCGCTTCTTGTTATCCTCATCAAGATACTTCAACTTCACATCAAGTACAGCTGCATCTAGTTCAGACATACGACTATTCATGCCAACATACTTGAATACATACTTTTTATGACTACCATAGTTTGCCAAAGCACGGATAGTTGCAGCTAATTCAATATCTGAAGTGGTAACAGCACCAGCATCACCAAATGCTCCTAGATTCTTACCTGGATAGAATGAATGAGCAGCCGCATCACCAAGAGCACCAGTCTTAACACCTTTCCATGTACAACCATGACTCTGTGCGCAATCCTCCATCAACTTCAAATTATACTTCTTGCAAATCTCACCTAATTTGTCATCATAAGCCACACGACCATAAAGGTGAACAATCATCACGCCCTTAGTTTTTGAAGTGATAGCAGACTCTACTTTATCGATGTCAATTTCAAGATTCTCCCATGTAGGCTCTACCAATACCGGTGTAAGCTTATTATCAGTAATTGCGAGGATAGTTGCGATATATGTATTCGCAGGTACAATGATTTCATCACCTTCATTGAAGATACCCATCTCTTTGTAACCACGAATAATCAGCTTTAGTGCGTCAAGACCATTGGCTACAGCAATACATTGGTCGATACCGATATAGTTAGCGTAATCAGCCTCGAATTTTTTATTTTCATTACCCTGAAGAAACCAACCTGACTCAATCACACGATTTACAGCTTCTTTATACTCGCCACTATGTTGCATGGTGATTGCTTGAAGATCTAATAACTTAACCATATTGTATGTTTTTATTTTATTTTCGATTTTTTTTCTGAATATAATTGTTCGTCGTTACCAAGTTGTCTATGATATTGGAATCATTACCCCACTTCTATACCCGAAGTTTATTCTCTTCAAGATACATCTTATCAAGTGTTGTAACCTCTAATTACTCTCTTTCTGACTTTTCGATGATTCTAGCATAACAAGCAACATCCCATGGAAAAACATAAAGACTAGTAATGGCATACTTACTATAGTCCTCCAGTTGACTTTCTATAAATTCTACTTGGTCTTTTTATATAGTTTCAAACATCATATTGTTGAATTATCACGAATGAGAAAGATAATTATCTATCCTTTATTTTTAACAGCACAAATAACCTTACAAAGTTTGGTAATACATTCATCACCAAGAATGATGCAATTACCTGTAATCATACATACAGATTCTTTACCACCAAACCTTTCCCCAATAGTGAACACTTGTGTGAGTCCTTCTAAAATTGCTTGAATAACATAAGTGTAACAAGTTCCAAATGAAGAAATATAACTATAAACAAATTATAAAATTAGTAGTATGTCATGAACTTGAAACAATCAAGATATCCTTAATTCCAGCCTTCACCAATGTCTCTATTAAATAATAAATTATTGGCTAATCATGGATTGGCAAAAGTTGCTTTAGTATTCCTCGTGTAAAAGAATATAAACGACCAGATTACTTCTAAAATTGTTCTTTTCATTTAAATTAATTTTGCCACCAGAACTCTGATTCTGGTTTCCAACCAATTAACTCTTCTAATTCGGGCTTAGTACCTTCATGGTAAACCATCTGCCATATAGGTTCTCCATAATAGTTTCCTTCTATAACAACCCATCCACTACTGGTATATACTAAATCCCAGCCAACATAATTTATGGTGGGTAATTTATCCATTAATTTCTCAACAAATTCTTGAAGTTCGTCCCAATGTGGCAATTTGATACCCATAAACGGTATATTTGTATTAGGATGAATTTCAACTTTTTCCCCTCCTTTTTCTATATATCCATCAGTATCTGTAATACCTGTGACAGGATTTACACCAACAGTGAATCCACCAAGCTCATTCGCAATTGCCCCATTGTTAACTCCAACTTTTAAATAAGGATGGTAGACATGAATTTTACCATTTATGCGAATGACAGGGAAACGAAGAGTTTGGACAGAAGCAGGATGTATCTTAGCAAATTCCTCTGATTGAACAATTAATTCCTCTAAGACTACGCTAGTTTGCTTCCAATTACGATATGCGACTTCATACTCTTTACCCGCTGTCAGTATTTTTTTATACAAAGCATGTTTATCCGAAAAATCATTTGAATCAATTCGTTCAACACCATGCGCGTCACCCATATCAAGAGGCTTGAGCATAAAAATTGGATGTCGTGATATAAAAGAAAGAAAATACTCAAATTCTTCATCTGATTCACCTCTTAGTTCTATCATTTCGCGCTTAAAATATGGTTTAAGTAATTTATATGTCTCCCATTTATTCTCCAGCAAATAGGCATCCTCCTTCTTGCTCAAATGCCAAAAATAGACAAACTTATTTCTTTGAGTTAAATACACTTTTTTTTCCTCATGCGATTTTCTGGGGAATTGGTAATAGAATTCCTCTGATATATTATTCCCATACACCCAATAATCATATATTGAGCAATAAAGAGCATTCAACCTTTCAGTATCTGAAGCTTCTGGCAGATTCTTATCTATTGTTTCTAACAAAATATTAATGAAATCCTCTGTATATATTTCAGATTTCTCTTCAATTATATTTTTGCCAATTTCCGCCATTTCACTTTTAACAGATGTAATCTTAATTTCATCCATAATAGGTGTTTTAATTAACATTTAATTTCCATTATTTGAATTAATCCATAATTGATATTATATAAAAATACCATTAAAGCATCATCCAATCCATGACCAGGAACTGGCTTACTTAAAGGACGGAAGCCCTCTTTTCGCATATCAGCAATTGTAGCCTGAAGATCAGAAACTGCCCAACACATATGATAAGGAGTATTTCCATTCTTGTTGAGAATACCTTTCACAGGCGAAGTGTCATCCAGTGGTTCAAGCATCTCGATTGTAGGAAAACCTTTTTTTTTAGCATACGCAACATATACTTTTTGGACAGGTTCAATTACAGTACCAGTAACAGTATACCCCATAGAAAGATAGATAGATTTTACCTTTTCTATTGATTTTACAGCTGTACCTATATGATGAAATATTGCATTTTCTAACATACCCATAAACTTTAATATTCGTAATCCATTAATTCAATTGCTTTCAAATGATCTGTCATAAAATGAGCAGAACCCCATGCTAAACCGACCCCAAATCCACAAGCTAAATTTTCCTTTCTTGAATTCATAAGTTCTTTGGCCGAACAAACAACCATTGTAAGAGGGATAGAAGCACATGTCGTGTTTCCGTAATCTTCCAAACAATATGGAACTTTTTCCTCCGGTATTTTCATTTTTTTACGAATACGATCATCTATATAATGATTTGACTGATGTAACCACAAGTAATCTACATTGTTTACATCGATGGAAAAATGTTCAATAATGTTCTGTAATGAACGTGGCGGTACTTTAATTGCAAATGAAAAAACATCCATTCCATTAACAACCATATCAATACCTCTTCGCCAAATGCCAGGTTCAACTTCCTTCATCTCTAGAGATTCTTGAGTTACAGGATTTCGACTTCCACCAAATTCAGTACATACAGCCTTATATCCACTACCATCTACTCCAAACTCGAACTGCATAGGAGCTGCATTTTCATCAAATTCCAATGCTGTAACTGTTGCTGCATCTGCAAATAAAGGCTTTACAGTTTTATCTTTTGGTGAGCGATTGGTTGAATTAGTTTCTGCACAAACAAGTAACCCACGTTTTAAATCCCCATGAGATAATACAGAAGCAATACTACTCAATCCATAAATCCATCCAGAACATCCAAGAGGCATATCAAGACAATAGCAATCATTCCGTAATCCTAATTTACCTTGAAGAATTGCAGATGTAATAGGTGCAATATAATCTCTTGTTTGACTAACAAAAATCAAACAATCAACAGTGTCTTTTTCCCATCCTAAAGAATTTAATAACTTATTAATAGCAGGAATAGATAAATCTGACGCAGTTGTTCCTGGTCTTACTATTCTTTTACGAGCTATACCAGTAGATGCAATTACTTTACCTGCCTCTTTCTCATCTGAAAAAATTGAGAGAGAAAGATTTTCTTCAATATCTGGTGGTACACAGGCTGATAATCCAACCATTTTTACATGATTAATTGTTAAATATGACATGTTTTACTTTTATTTTAAAATTAAACGCTGTTTCTTACCAGAGGATGTCATTGGTATCTTATCAATCCATTCATAAGCAACAGGCCGCTTATAAATCTCCAATTTGTCTTGTAGTTTTTCTGCTATTTCTTCAAAAGTAAGCGTGGTAGAATCTTTCAAAACATAACAGTACACTACCTCGCCCATTATTCCATCATCATCTTTCTTAGGCACGCAAATACAATCACCGACACCTAACGCAATAATAGCATCTTCCACTTCCATAGGAGAAACTTTTTTCCCGCCGACATTAATGAGCTCTTTTTCTCTTCCAAGTAGATAAATATATCCATCTGCACTTTTATATGCGCAATCACCTGTGCGGAAATACTTACCAAAAAACGATTTTTTAGTATCACTATCCTCTAGATAATGAACCAATACCATATTTCCTTTAACACAAAGTTCTCCTTTTTCTCCTTGAGCTACTTCATTTCCTTGTTCATCAAATATTTTGATATCAACTTCCTCACATACAGGCTTACCAATAGAATCAAGATGTTCTGTATCATGGAATTCCTGAAAACAATTACGTGATGCTTCTGTCAAGCCATAATGCATACAAATACGAGTATTAGGAAACATTTTTAACATTTCCATCTTGACATTAAGAGGCATTACTGAGCTTCCAATTTCTATATATCTTATCTGATTAGAATATTGGGTAATACGGGTACCACTAACTTTGCGAATGTATGCCCATGCTGCAGGAACAACACCAAATCCAGTAACTTTATATTGCTCAATTGTTTTAAGGAATGTACGTACGTTGGCAAAATTACTCAATATTACAATTGTTGCCCCTTTAAGAAGAGTGCAACGAACACGTCCTAATCCAAATGAATGACAAATAGGAAGACCAAGTAATTCTACGTCATCTACTTGGTTTCCTATATATTTGTTAATATTTGATGCTGATGAATAAATATTATAATATGACAAACATACCCCCTTTGGTGCACCTGTGGTACCAGTAGTGAAGAGAATCTCTGCAATATCTGATTCATTTATATTTAGATCTATGGATATAAGCTCATCAGCTTTATCTAAATTAAGTTCATCAAACTGTTTAAATGCAAAATGATTACTTTCATATCCAAAACAACAAACAGGATTAATCTTTTTTTCAATATAATGTAGACGTTCTTCATTAGCTTCAGCATCTACAATTACATTAGTAACTCCAAGGATATGCGCACCAAAATATAGATATAGATATTCCACATCTTTATGTGCGGAAAGTATAATTCTATCACCAGCATGTATACCCATTGACTTCAGAACTCCAGCAGCCTTACGGATATTCTTTCCTAAATCACCATAAGACACTGTATTTCCGTTCATTACAACTGCTGCTTTGTCAGAATATTTTTCGATATTCTGCATCACAGCCTTCAATAAAGGACTATGTTCATACATTATATTTAATTTAGAAGTTTATCAACTTCATCAACAAAAGAACCAATTGTTGTAAGATCAAAGATATCATCTTCTGGAATCAGAATATCAAATTCATCTTCAAGTATAGAAAGAATCATGACATTTCTCATCGAATCCCAATTTTCGACATCATCCATATTTGTATCATATGATAGTTCACTAGCGGGAACCTCAAGACATTCTGCAATGAGATTCAATACTTTTTCTTTATTTGACATAATCATTATTTTATAGATATACCTCCGTCAACAACTAAATTACTTCCTGTTACCCAATTTGATGCATTAGATAGAAGATAAATTGTTGCCCATGCAACATCTGTTGGTAAACCATATCTTTTTAAAGGGTAGTTTTCACGGTCTGCATTTAATTGTTCCTGAGAAATATCACTATTAACAAGAATACCTGTATCTACCATTGCTGGACATACCGCATTTACTCTAATACCTCGAGGAGCTAATTCTTTAGCTGCAACCCTTACAAATGCACTAATTGCTCCTTTAGTACTAGCATACATAGAATTACCAATACTACTTCGTAAAATTCCAGCAATAGAACTAGTAAAGACAATGGAACCTTCACGCTTAACTTTTTTCTTCTTTATTAGTTCTTTCAGTAATAAAATTGGAGCTATAGTATTAACCTGAAGTAACTTTGATAAATCCTGATCATTAATAAACGGAATAGGCTTAGTTATGGTAAATCCAGCATTGTTTACAAGACCATCAATTATATCAACTTCTCCAGCTAACTTTACTATTGCATTCGAATCATCAAAATCACAAATAAAATATCTGTGACCTGAACCTTCTAACATAGATAAAGATTCATTTATCCTCTCTTCGTTTCTACCTGTTAAGATTACAGTTGCCCCCATCTTGGAGCACTCGATAGAAATGGCTCTACCAATGCCTGAAGAAGCACCTGTAACTAAGATGGTTTTACCAACAAGGGTAAAAGGATTATAATCGGACATTATAAACGGCTATTTACTATTTCGTATAGATCTTTTATTGTATTTGAGTTTGTAATGTCATCACCTTTTAATGTGACACCAAATTCTTCATCAGCCATAGCTATAATAGATAACGCTGTTAGAGATGACCACTCTTCAATTTCACGAAAATTAGTTTCCCCAGTTAACTCACTTGCTTCAGTTTCATAAAATTGCTCAGCAAATTTCTCCACAAATTCATTTATTTCCATATTTATTTAATATTTAAAAGATTTTTAATTCGATTACAAGATTTCATATGTGAATCATAATCCATACAAAATTTATATGATCTTTCATCCTCACCTATAAATCTTGCTCCTCTAATTTTCTCAAACCGTAATACTTGTTTATTAGCTTTATCTACCTCAAAATAGTTCTTGTCCAATTTTAGTTTTTCAAAAAGAATTTCTCCTTGAATGAGAAATGTAGACATTGCATAATTTATGTCAGTACCCTGCTTGCATAACCAGCTACCACTAGAACAGGAATTATCTGTTAAATTTATATTATATAATCTATTAACACCAAAAGGAATACCATCAACTAAATATATAAAATAATATTCAAGTCCTTTTTCCTCTCTATATTTATATGATTTTATCCATTCTTTCTGTTTAACTATATCATCATCAGTAGAATGAATATACCGAGCTAGTCGCGGATTATTTCGTAATTCTAATATAAAAGAGGCATCACACTCAGTAACAAATCTGGCATCAACCCCATACTTATGGTATTCAAATGTAGATGGAAGTATAATCATTTCTTCACAAAATCTAAATATTCTTCGTAACTCCTAATATAATCTGACTCAGTATAGCCATGTGACGCTAATACTAAACAAATTGATCCAGATGAAAAAGCCTGTTCGGATGCCCATATTCCAGGTGGAACATGAAGTCCGAAAAAAGGCCTATTAAGTAATACAGTTCTTTTATTAACTCCATCGTCAAGCAAAACTTCATATGCACCTGATGCAGCTATCAAAAATTGATGACACTCTTTATGAGCATGGGCTCCTCTATCCTCACCACCTGGTATATCGTATGAGTAAAAGACTCTCTTTACTTCAAATGGAACATTAATATTATTATGGATAGGGGTAATATTACCTCCAATTGTCTCTATTTTGGGTAATTCTATAATTGAACAATCATATACACTCGTTTTTTTCATAAATTCATTAATTTATATTCTTCGTAATCATATATATAATCTTCTTCGATATATGGTGTTGAAGCGAGAATTAAAGCCAATGCATTAGTTGAGAAATTCTCCATTTCTCTCCACCAACCTTTAGGAACTAATAATCCATAATAAGATCTATTTAAAGAGAATTTATGCTTTTTATTACCATCATCTAGAATGACATCAAAGCTACCAGACATTGCAACTATAAATTCTGTATTTTCATAATATGCATGCCCTCCTCGCTTCTCACCTCCTGGCACATCATAAATCCAATATGTACGTTCTATCTTAAAAGGAATTTGTTTAAACTCCTCGATAACAGATAAATTACCTCGTTTGTCTCCAATTTTAGGGAGATTAATTATTTGGGGAGTTTCCATAAATGATATATAAAATAATTCTTTAAAGTTTTATAGACTATATAGAAAACATAAGAAAATAAATAAGTCACAATAGATACAATGATAACATATAGAATAAGATGTATTATATCTTGCTTAACTATGTTTTCTATAGGCACTCTTGATAAAATTACATTTTTCAACAAATAACAAGAGAATGCAGCACCTGCCAGTTTATTAATTATGACTGATTTTATATCAATGCTACCAAAAAGTTTAATTATTGACGCTGCTAATATCAATACTATAGGGTTATAATAGCTTGACCACGTACCATTTTGTGAATGAAATACATAAATACTAGCATATTGCCAGCCTATAAGTATTAATGAACAAACTTGTATAATAAATAACAATTTCTTTTTTGATACAATAACATACTTTGTAAATGATAAATATCCACCAATGATATATACCAAAACAAAATTAATTAGAGTATGACCAAATCCCCCCCAATGTCCTATAGTATTCGAACCAAGCCATTGTTTATTTGTTACCTCTGTAAGAATATCACTAGCTATAGGTAAAAAACTTAAAAAAATCATACTGATAAACAATAACTTTTTCCACTCCTTGTTATCATAACCAATTACTATTTTATTGATATATGGACTAATAAAATATAAAGCTATATATAGAGTAAAAAAATAATCTACTGGTACCAAACGAGTTACCAATTCTGTAAGACTGAAAGTTTCAGTACTATAACAAAAAAATATAAAGCAAACAAATTGTATTAACTCTAGCTGAATTAGAAGATCTAATGGTTTGCTGATTTTTCTCTCATTTCTATTTATTCAAAAAAAGCAGACAACATAATAAAGATATCAACACAACTAATAAAAAGGCTCTCAAGTAATAAAAGAAAGAAAGTATTTGCGTTACCCTCTACATTTTGAATGCCTCTGGGATATATAAAATGTAGAATAACAACACCTACAGCTGCTAATATTCTTAATAACTCAAAATTTGATTGCCTTATTACTTTTCCCATATAAAGTCATACTGTATATTACATGTTAGTATCCAATTTTGACATGTCCCATAGAAAAAGCTACATTTTAGTGTTTTCCATTGTGCTGTTACCAAAAATTATTCCTAATATTTATCAACATTTATCCAATAGTCATCAGCAATTAATTCTCATAATCGGTAGACCAAACACCATCTGTTTGAAGAATTTAATACAGGTGTACTTTGCATCCTGTAAGTCGGTATAATCATATATACAACCCACACACTGGATATCTTTCCACTTCCGAAAAAACAAAGAGTTCGACGTATGAAACATTTGCTAAGGGAATTACCGATAGTATATGCCCCATCGCAGATATAGGTACACTGATATGTCCCAAAAGCATTCAGACAGCGAAGAGCCTTTCCCAATATCATACGACTAAGACACATATTCTTACCTCAATACAGGATATTGCCCTGTATACAAAGGAGTGTAAAAACATACTTGTAAAAAGCCAGATAAGCCATAAAGTTACTGGAGACACGAGTAATAAGTGTCATTTCTCTCCAAAGTATCTAAAACTATTAACATACAATCAGTTGGAAATGTTAACAAATCATTTAAACTTTTGAATCCAAGTCTTATTGTCGTTATTTGATTTTTCTTATTCATAATACCAGATTATACAAAAACATGGAGGAATAGACGTCTGGCATCACTACTTTTCAATAATGAAATATTTTTTTACCAAATGTATTTATCATATCGAAGAAAGTTTATTGAAAATGCAGTTCTAAACCAAGAAATAAGAACAGAAGTAGTGAAAGTAAGAACATTCAGAACCTTCTCATTTATTATAGCCCTAAATAGAGTGCTTACTATTCGTCAACATATTCCCACGGATAAGGATTATCCACCACATTCTCAAACTCCTCGATGGCCTCCTGCTGTTCGGGAGTGAGTGATTTTCCATCCCAACCAGCAATGATTTTACGGGCTTCATCGGCCAAGGGTTCATCATAGACCTCACCATAACAGGCGGTGAGAAGACGGAGTTTCAAGAGTGAAGCGGGAAGAGCCTCAAGAAGGTCCCAACAACGGTTCAGGACTTCCTGGACATGTCCCTGCTTTTCACCATGGTCAATGAAGGAAGCGTTGTAGCCCATCAGAAGGGCGAGACAGACATTCGCCTGTTCCTCGACAGTGGAACCTTGGAATACGGAATTGTACAAAGAGGTGGTCAGGCGATAAACCTCACCGTTACGACGGGAAAGGTCATCGCTGTAGACGGGACTGCCGTCCATACCCAAATACATCAGGTCGTGCGCGGCACGCTGAAGCGTAAGTGTTTCTTCAGAAAGAGACATATTGTTTATGATTGATGTTTATTTATTAATTCCGACTTGTTGGATGACCTGACCCGCAGTAGAATGCATGTCATGACACGACTTCTATCAGGTCGGGATGGACAGTGGCCAGGGCAACGGCTATGACACCTTGGATTTCGACAACCACACGACGGTCACGCGCGCCTTTCACCTTCAGAAATATACCTTCTTGCCCCTCAAATTCACCACCGGTAATCCGGACTTTGATACCTTTGGACAAGTTCAATTCATCCGGTTGGAAATAGAGAAGATGATCATTGTAGGTACCGGACACAGCAATGAAACGCTGCATTTGATTGTCGGGGACAATAATCTTCTGACCACTGCGGGCATCGGTGATATATTGCAGATAAGTGACTTGAGACTTGACACGCTGCACATCGGAAAGACAGGCACGAACAAAAAGCAGATTATGAACGACCGGGACCAGAGCACGTACCTTTTTCCCTTTTTTTATACTTATCTTGTATTGCATAGGAATGAAACAGCCCAAATTTTCCTTCTTGAGCAGGCGCATAGCATCTAATTCTCTGCGGTAGGTGGCACGCATAGCATACCAGATTTCAGTCTCTTTCTCTATTCCCATTTTATGTTTTTGCTCAGATAAGAGTGTTCTCCTGGGGCTTTGAGCTCCTTGCATACACTTGGAATTCAATCACTTGCGAGCACTTTATGTAAAATACGACAAGCTTTATGCCCTTCTTGCCAACAGATTTTTCGCAGTTCGTCATTACCTTCTGGTAAAAGACTATAAACGAACGGATTACAAACAAAAAGCGTTTTTTAGACGTTCGTTTAATGGACGTCAATATTTTAGAAAAGTAAAAGGGAAAAAACACTTAGAAATTTGCAAAAAATAAAGATGAATAAAGTTTGGCTCAATAAGCTAATAGACAATACTTTATGCCTATACTCAATAATTTATGAAAATATTTTTATTGAACATTTTGTTCATTTCAAAAATACAGGTTATCTTTGTATCCATTAAACGAACGTTTAAAAAACACTTTTTTACATCCACATATTTTTCTGATACACAAATAATTGCCAACAATTACATATATTTTCCACTATTTAATTCCATTTAGGACTTGCCCACTTCCCCATGAAAAGCTAACTTCGCCATTCATGACATTTTTCCGTCGTTAATTATTTGCATTAAAACAAGAATTATTATGTACGATAAAAGAATAAAAGCGCAGAATAAAAAAAACTGCAAAAGGGAATAACAACAACAGCAAAGTTGCTTTAACACAAATCGTTAAGAAAAAGAGAGGAGTAAAGAGAGGAGAAGATATTCAAGGAGTTTACCTGAAAAGGGATGTATTGGAAATGCTCCTTTTGGAGATGTTCATGGAAGGAGACATGGGGGTCGACCCAAAGGCAGGATTAGCCACATTGGAGCGTTTCATAGCCGAACGGAAGATTTTTGTTACAAAGAGCGGTAAACCTCTATCATTCAATACCATAAAGGATGATTTCACTGAGATTCTCAAAGAATTTCTAAGAAAAACAACCAATAACAAAAAGAAAAAATAATAACAAAAAACAGTAAATAATTAACGACATACAACTTGTGCATGAAGCTTATATCTTTGCCGGCACTTTAGCAAAGATCAAGCCATATATCAAAAAAAGATGCCGCTTCTTCAAAAAGAACGGCATCTTTCTTTTTATTATGACTCCAACACCTGCTAAACAAGAAACAATATTAATATAAAAGACAAACAATGAAAAAGTCGGCAAAGAACGCTTCACTTCACGAAGCACTGAGAAAACTATGGAAAATACGTATCATGCTTGAAAAAGGTTATACCCAAACATGTGCAGAATGGATGGCAGAAAGAATTGAGAGCCTAATTGACCACATGCAATATGGGCACGCTCTCATCGCATTCTACAAACAAGACGGAACATTCAAACTGGTGAAAGCAACACTGATACATTACGAAAACGAATTCCACAGAAACTACGAAATCACCCGAGTGACAGGCACCATCATCTTTTGGGACGTGGAACAACAGGCATGGAGAAATTTCCAACTGGAGAATTTTCTGGAGTGGAGACCGATATGCTGAAAAAATTAATTATTAAAGAAAAGATTATGGCTATGACGTATGGGGGAATCATGTATTTCCCATTGAATGTGAATTTCTTTGAAGACGCACCGATAGAATTGATAGAAGCCAAATTCGGATTGGTGGGAGAAGCGGCAGTGATGAAACTACTATGCAAGATGTACAAGGAAAAGGGATATTACCTGTTGTGGGGAGAAGAGCAATGCACGCTCTTCTCACACAAAACGGGAATTGAGAAAAGTTGTATGGAAGGCATCATCAACATTCTGGTGGAGAAAGATTTCTTCGACAAAAGATGCTACGAGGAACGACATGTACTGACTTCTGCAGAAATTCAGAAAATTTGGCTGGATGCCACCAAGCGGAGAAAAAGAGAATTGACGCCACTACCCTATCTGCTGATAGAGAAAGGGAATGACACCAAAGCAGAGGCTGATCATAAACCGGAAAAAGAAGACGGTTGCATACAAAATCAAAAGAATTACATGCAGTCTGCAAACATTTCACCCGAAAATGCAGACAATTCAAAACAAAGTAAAGTAGAGCAGAGTATAGCAGTTAAGGAGGAAGAAAGTCCTGTCGGGAGCTTATTTCTGACACCGCCGGGATATGCACACAACAGGCAGACACACAACTACGACGGATTGATGTTCACCTTGCAACAGATGAAAATTGTCAATCCCGAAGAAGTCAATGCAATTCTGCGGCTGTCTGATTACGGAAAGCTGAGAGGATACGTATGGCAGGTGATACACAGCACACGCTGGGGCGAGATTGTCGCCAAAGGGAAATACCTGATTGCGGCACTGGTGAAAGAGAAGAAAAAATCAGGCTGTTGACACCAAAGAAAAAGAAGTAGCAAAGACAAAAAATGAAGTTAACATCATTGATTACACGATGTTAACTTCATTAATATGAAGATGTTAACTAATTACATCCAGTTTAGTTAACTTAATTACAGCGATGGTATTAACTTATCATACATAAGTCTCAAGCAGCTTCACCCTTTCTCCTTCCGGCACAATCGTTACCTCCTGAGTAGAGGCGGGCAACAGCACTGTTTCACCGGCACACATCGTTATTTCGTTCCGGTTATCATCCGTCAGACGACAAGCGCCTTCCACACAAATAAAGATTACGAAAGAATCCAGTTCCGAATAGTCACAGGTGATTTCCTCCGTCATGTCATATACGGATGTAGTGAAATAAGGACTCGCCACCATTTCGACCGGTTCATTTTGTATACGGTCATATTCCGTACGGAAATCATCCTGCACATCGGTAAAGTTAATGGCATCCATAGCCTGACTTGTGTGCAATTCGCGGGATTTGCCGTCTTTATCCTTGCGATTATAGTCGAAAATACGATATGTTATATCGGATGTCTGTTGAATTTCAGCAACGAATGCTCCGGCGCCGATACCATGCACACGACCGGCAGGCACATAAAACACATCTCCCGGCTCTATGGCACAGGTCTGGAGCACTTCGGCAAATGTTCCGTTATGCACTCTGTCTTTATATTCTTTCGGAGTTATCTGCTCGGAAAAGCCGGAGATTAATTTCGCACCTTTATCCGCAGCAATAACATACCACATTTCGTTTTTACCGAAGCTGTTATGACGTTTTTTGGCAAGTTCATCATCCGGATGCACCTGAATGGATAAATCCAACTTGGCATCGATAAACTTTATCAGCAATGGAAATTTGCTTCCAAACCGAGCGTAATTTGCTTCACCGACCAGCTCATCCTTGTATTTACGGACCATTTCGGGCAAAGTATACCCTTTGTCCGCACCATTGGCTACTACAGACTCGCTGCCTTCTACTGCTGAAACCTCCCAGCTCTCGCCTACGTTCGGCAGGGTTTCATTCAAATGTTTGAATGGGATAATCTTGTCGCCCCCCCAAAGTGTTTGTTTTAGGATGGGCTCAAATTTTAAAGGATACATTCGTTGTTTTTAAGTTAGTACAATTCAATACTGTTATAATACTTTTCAGATTAACGCGACAAACATACAAAAAATATCAATTTGTATTCCAATTGTTAAACGCTAAACTTTCATAAAATGTTCTCCACATTTCTTCCCTTTTGCTTGGGAGAACAAAAGAATTTCTTTTTATTTGCAAGAAAATTAAATAATACCATTGAAATATGATAGACACTACTCCAACAGAAAGCAATTTGTCCGGTCTGGACAGAAAAGCTTTTCAGAAGAATATTAACAATCAACAGACAGATTTATACATCCTCAAAAATGCTCAGGGCATGGAAGTGGCAGTCACCAATTACGGGTGTGCACTCCTTTCAATTATGGTTCCCGATAAAAACGGGAAATATGCCAACGTTGTTTTAGGACACGACAGCATAGAGCATGTGATTAACAGCCCGGAACCATTTCTAAGCACAACGATAGGCCGTTACGGAAACCGGATTGCCAATGGAAAATTTACTTTATACGGCGAAGAACATCAACTGACCATCAACAACGGTCCCAATTCACTGCATGGTGGGCCGACCGGCTTTCACACCCGTATATGGAATGCGGTTCAGCCCAATGAGTCGACCGTCATTTTCAACTACACATCTGCCGACGGCGAAGAGGGCTTCCCCGGCAATCTGGAAGTAGAGATGACCTACCGTCTGGAGGACGAAACAAATGCCTTAGTGATAGAGTACAGAGCCACCACCGATAAAGCGACAGTGGTCAACCTAACCAATCATGGTTTCTTCAACCTGGCAGGTATTTCCAATCCCACCCCCAGCGTTTTGAACAATATCATTACCATTAATGCCGATTTCTATACTCCTATTGATGAGGTGTCCATTCCCACCGGAGAGATCCTAACAGTAGAAGGAACCCCGATGGACTTCCGTACTCCCCACACGATCGGTGAACGCATCAATGACAAATTCCAACAATTAATAAACGGATCCGGATACGACCATTGCTATGTACTGAATAAAACGGAAAGTGGCGAGTTAAGCCTCGCGGCTACCTGTACCGACCCTGTCAGCGGACGTACCATGGAAGTATATACTACTGAAAATGGCGTACAGCTTTATACAGGAAACTGGTTGAATGGATTCACCGGTGCTCATGGGACTACTTTCCCGGCAAGAAGTGCCGTATGCTTTGAAGCGCAATGTTTCCCTGATACCCCCAACAAAGCTCATTTCCCGTCAGCAGTATTGCTTCCCGGAGATGAATACCAACAAATCACCATCTATAAGTTTGGTGTAGAAAAATAGTCAAAATCGAGAAACTAACTAACCTAATTATAAATTTATAAATTTTTATTAACCATGACACAACAAAAACAGAATGGTAAACTCATCGCAATCATAACGATGATTTTCCTTTTTGGTATGATCTCATTTGTTACCAACCTGGCTGCTCCTATGGGAATTGTACTCAAAAATCAATTTTCCGTATCCAATGCCTTAGGGATGTTGGGCAATTTCGGTAATTTCATTGCTTATGCAGTAATGGGAATACCAAGTGGTATTCTATTGCAGAAAGTAGGATATAAAAAAACAGCGCTTATCGCGGTAGCTATCGGTTTTATAGGCGTGGGCGTTCAATTCTTGTCCGGACATTCCAGCCCTGAAATGGCATTTGCCGTATATCTGATCGGTGCATTCATCGCAGGTTTCTCTATGTGCTTGCTGAATACGGTTGTAAACCCGATGCTGAACAAGCTGGGCGGTGAAGGAAACAAAGGTAACCAGTTAATCCAGATCGGCGGTTCTTTCAATTCCGTAATGGCAACTATCACTCCGATGTTCGTAGGTATCCTCATTGCCGGTTCTATTGAAAAGGCTACCATCTCTCAGATATTCCCTGTGATGTACACAGCGATGGCAGTATTCGCACTGGCATTCCTCGTACTGTTGTTCGTTCCTATACCGGAACCCAATGCCGCTACAACAACGGAACCGATCGGCAAGCTAATGTCCGGCGCTTTAAAATTCCGTCATTTCATCCTGGGAGCTATTGCAATCTTTGTATACGTAGGTATTGAGGTTGGCGTACCGGGTACACTAAACCTGTTCCTGACCGACCCGGTGGAAAAAGGCGGTGCCGGTATTGCATCCACCATCTCCGGATTTGTAGTAGGTACTTATTGGTTCCTCATGTTGATAGGCCGTCTGGCAGGTGCCTCATTAGGTGCTAAAGTATCCAGTAAGGCAATGCTTACATTCACTTCTGCTTTGGGCCTGTTGCTGGTGTTCCTCGCCATTTTCTCACCTACCGATTCTTTCGTAAACCTGCCTGTGCTTCAGCAGAGTGCCACCGGCGGCTTATCCTTCGGACTTGCAGAGGTACCCATCAATGCCATGTATCTGGTATTAGTTGGTCTGTGTACTTCTATCATGTGGGGTGGCATCTTCAACCTGGCAGTGGAAGGTTTGGGTAAATATCTGGCAGCCGCTTCCGGACTGTTCATGGTCTTGGTATGTGGCGGTGGTATTCTTCCCGTTATTCAGGGAGTCGTTGCAGACATGGCAGGTTTCATGGCAAGCTACTGGGTGATCATTGCAGCTCTTGCATATCTGTTGTTCTATGGACTGATTGGTTGCAAAAACGTAAACAAAGACATTAAAGTCGATTGACAGACAGAACTAACAATATAGGTAATAGATTTATTCACCTTAAAAAATAATATCATGGATATAGAATACGTAAGAAGCCGTTTCATCAAGCATTTTGACGGAACAACAGGAGCTGTTTATGCTTCTCCGGGACGAATCAACCTAATCGGCGAACATACTGACTACAACGGTGGTTTTGTATTCCCCGGAGCAATCGACAAAGGCATGATTGCAGAAGTAAAGCCGAATGGAACAAACACTGTCAAAGCTTATTCCATTGATTTGAAAGATTATGTAGAATTCGGTCTGAATGAAGAAGACGCTCCCCGCGCCAGTTGGGCAAGATACATATTCGGTGTATGCCGCGAAATGATTAAACGTGGTGTAGAAGTGAAAGGATTCAATACGGCTTTTGCTGGCGATGTGCCTTTGGGTGCAGGTATGTCCTCTTCTGCTGCATTGGAAAGCACTTACGCTTACGCATTGAACGACCTGTTCGGCGACAATAAAATCGATAAGTTTGAATTGGCCAAAGTGGGTCAGGCTACAGAACACAACTATTGCGGCGTGAACTGTGGCATTATGGATCAGTTTGCTTCCGTATTCGGTAAAAAAGGCAGCCTCATCCGTTTGGATTGCCGTTCATTGGAATACCAGTATTTCCCGTTCGAACCGAAAGGTTACCGTCTGGTATTGGTGGATTCCGTAGTAAAACACGAACTTGCTTCTTCTGCATACAACAAACGCCGCCAAAGCTGCGAAGCTGCTGTTTCCGCCATCCAGAAGAAACACCCGCATGTAGAATTCCTGCGCGACTGTAATATGGAAATGCTTGAAGAAGCTAAAGCCGATATCAGTGCGGAAGACTTTATGCGTGCAGAATACGTGATTGAGGAGATTCAGCGTGTACTTGATGTTTGCGATGCTTTGGAAAAAGGCGATTACGAAACAGTTGGCCAGAAAATGTACGAAACACATCATGGCATGAGCAAGTTATATGAAGTGAGCTGCGAAGAGCTCGACTTCCTGAACGACCTTGCCTTTGACTGCGGTGTAACCGGCTCCCGCGTAATGGGCGGCGGATTCGGCGGTTGTACAATCAACCTCGTAAAAGAGGAATTATACAGCACATTCATTGAAAAAGCCAAAGAGGAATTCAAGAAGAAATTCAACAGAAGTCCGAAAATTTACGATGTCGTAATCAGCGACGGTGCACGAAGACTGGAATAAATAAAAACGTGATAAAAGCAATAGGGTGATAAAGTGGTTCTCCACAATATCGCCCTATTTTTTGTTACCTTTAATTGACCTAGCACTCTTTTCTAATAAATACCTTCTGTCGTCATTTGTATACGCTTCATCGTTCCGTCTTCATTGTAATACAAACGCTCCATGCAGACCGAACGGCGAAAACTTCCTCCTGTGGGATTAATGCCGCCGTTATGATAGATAAAATACCAATTATCCTTAAACTCTATAATAGCTTGATGATTCGTATTGCTATTTCCAGCCAATTCATTTAAAATCCCTTTGTATTCCCAAGGGCCCGTTATACTACGGCTCATGGCATAGCATATCTTCTCCGGGAATTCGGAAGCATAGGAAAGGTAATACCAATCGCCTCTTTTATGAATCCAGGGAGCTTCTGTGAAACGGGGTAAGTCAACCGGAATAATCGACCCGTCCAATTCCACCATATTCTTTTTCAGTTTGGCGAAATAGCACTGACTGTTGCCCCAGTAGAGATATGCCTGCCCGTCATCGTCAATAAAAACGGTGGGATCTATATCATCCCAGTAACTTTTGCTACGGTCGGTTGTCATATCGTTGGTGATGAGGGCAGAACCGCGGGCATCGACAAACGGTCCTGTCGGTGAATCGGATACGGCTACACCGATGGACTTGCCGGGAATCGTCTTATGCTCCACCGTTACGTACCAATAGAATTTGCCATCACGTTCTATTACCTGGCTTGCCCAAGCCTCGCCTTTTGCCCAAGAAAAGTCCTTAGCCTTTAGAGGGACGGCATGTTCGGTCCACGTTTTCAAGTCGGAAGAGGAAAAGACACACCATTCTTTCAGGTCATAATGCTCTTCCGGTGGAGGACACTCATCATGGCCGCCATAAATATACATCTTTCCATCATGCACCATCGCTGCCGGATCTGCAATAAACTTATGCTTTACTATCGGATTTCCCGCAGCAACAAAAGTAGTGTCACTTTGTGCCGACAGCCCTTGCGGAACTGCCAGCATCAAAGAACTAACCCAAAAAATAAATATATTTTTCATCATGATATTCCTTTAAAGCTCAAGACATCAATACTTCAAAATATATACCGCAAAGGTGGCAGGCTCCAGATCTACGTTCAAAGTATGCCCATCCACATCCAAAGATGTTTCTTGCGGAATGATTGCCAATGGATTCTCAATAGTATTGTCCTTATCCATGTCAGCGGAAGAGAGTTTGATGCAACGTGCTCCCGACAAAACCTCTTTCTTCTTCAATCCGTTAAAAATCAAAGACAAAGGCTGTTTTTTGTCTGAGGTATTGGCCACTTTCACTATGATCTCATTCTTATTTTTGTCACATACGGCACTCGCAAATAGTCCGTTCTGTCCCTCGGCACCCGTTACAGGCTTTTTATTCATAGTCAGAGAAAGGACGTTCGTTCCCTTATGCGTTGCAAAAAGCTGCTGTACATAATAGCTCACTGTACGCACTGAATTCAAGTTATCAAACCATATCATGTCCGGACGCCACTGCCAACCTTCCACATGGGCAAATAACGGTGCATAGGTAGCCATATGCACAACATCCGCATTCCGTTCCAGTCCGGTCATAAAGGCCGCCTCAAGCAATGAAGCATGGAAATGGTTCCACTTCTTTCCTTTGCCATGACAGGCATATTCTCCGGCAAAAACTTTCGGACCTTTACGGTCGTAATTGTCATAACGCGCTCCCTGGCTTAGGAACCATGCTTCGGGACGATAGAAATGTTCGTCCACCAAATCGGCTTTCAGTCTTTTCATTTCCGGCCAAAGATAGTCGAACTGCTCACCTTCCGAATCAGGGCCGGAACTACCCACAATCTTTATGTCGGGGTATTTCTTGCGAATGGCTTTGACAAAGGGTTCCAGATGTTCGGGATATTCCTTTCCCCACTGCTCGTTACCTATACCTATAAATTTCAGATTGAACGGTGCGGGATGTCCCATATCGGCACGTACCTTTCCCCAGGGAGTATCAACTGCACCATTTGCAAATTCTATCAGATCGAGCGCATCCTGAATATAACTATCCAGGTCGCAAAGAGGCACATGCGCATCCATATTCGGGTTTTGGAACTGACAAGCCAAACCGCAACTCAACACCGGCAACGGTTCCGCACCGATTTCTTCGGAAAGCTGGAAGAACTCATAAAATCCCAAACCATAACTTTGGTAATAATCGGGAAAGAACCGATGCGGGAAAGTATATTGCCAACGATTCTCATTCAGCGGACGGTTCTCCACCATACCTACCGACTTTTTCCAGTCGTAGCGTGATGCAATATCAGTACCTTCTACAATACATCCGCCGGGAAAACGAAATACACCCGGCTTTATATCTGCCAGTGCCTGCGCCAAATCTTTACGAAGCCCGTTTTCATGTCCTTGCCAGGTATCTACCGGGAAAAGGGAAATATGTTCCAAATCCACCGTTTGCCGGGAAGCAAGGAAAATACGAAGAATAGCTTTCGGATTGGTCATTTCCGGCTTTAGTACCACCTGATATTTTTTCCATTCCCTTGAATCAACCGTTACATCGGCAGTTGCAAAAGCCTGCTGTTCGCCCATAGATTTCGTATCGGCCAGCTCCACGCGGATTTTAGCGGGTGTTTCCCCCTCTGCCACACGTGCCCATACAGAGAAACGATACTCCGCGCCTTTTTTTATTCCGATACCGAAAAATCCTTCATTGTCCAGTCCGGTCTGTTTATGCGGATGTCCGGCATACGCCAAACGCACATAATGCGGGTTTCTTTCAAAAGGGCCGTCATCTTTCAGGGACACCTTACCGAATGTCTTCCACCCCATAAAATGTTGCGGAAACTCAAAAGAACGATTCTTCACAAGTTCGGCATACAGACCGCCGTCGGCAGCATAGTTGATATCTTCGAAAAACAAACCGTACATAGTAGGCTGAATTTCCGCTCCCGGTTTCCCGGCTTGTATCACCAATTCATTTGTTTGTGCTTGCAGTGCCGAACCTGCCGCAAGAGCCAGCACCGCCAATAAACCTTTGTATTTTTTCATGGTATAAAATGTATATATGATTACTTAATTCGCTTTCCCCATATAGACCTGCCACGACTGTCCAGTCCTGTGAAAAGAACGGTTTCCTTTTCGTTTTCCCAATCGTGTCCGGCAAATATAATCAGATTATTTATAATTTCACCTTCCAGGGTCAGGGACAATAATTGCTTTGCTTCCAAAAATTCCCAGTTACCCTTATTCTCACCTAAATGTCCGTTCTTCTCCAAGGACAGCAAATGAGACACGTTCCACTCCTCTTCTTTGAGCTGTCCCTCCCCCCATAGGATCTGGCCTGCCTGCAAACGGCGTTCATACGCAGGTTCCTGTATGCGTATAACTTCCCACTCTCCTGCCATATCTTCTGCCGAGAATTTACGGGAAACACTGCCTGTATAACGTTCGGGCGACACCACCGGCCATCCGTCGGGCGTAAAAAAGACCTGCCTCAGATGAAGATCCATCATTTGGTTATGGGGTGACAGGCGTCCCTGATGTGCCATAAAGTATTGCCCTTCATCCGAGGTGAATACACTGCAGTGTGCAGTCCCTGCCCAACCCGGATGATTATGAAAGCGGTATGGAGCTGTCAGAATAGGAAAATTATTAGTAGTGTCTTTCAGTTCCACGCCGGAGAAATCAACAAACGGGCCTTCCGCTTTGTCCGAACGCCCTACCCGCACGTTATAGGTGGTCATCAGCGGATCGTATGAAACAAACAAATAATACTGTTTCAGATCAGGATTGTAAATAATCTCGGGAGCTTCCAGATTATCTTTCTGATAATTGGCGCGGCGTGCGGTGAGATGCCCCTGATCTCCCTCCTCGGCGGGAAGTCCGGTTTCCGGATCCAACTCTACGCAGTACAACCCTCCAAAGAATGATCCATAATGCATCCACCACTTTCCGGTGACAGGATCGGCCATGACGCTCGGATCAATTGCATTCATTACCGAAGCCTCATTGGTCTTGACAACACAACCTCGTTGTGTCCAAGGGCCTTCGGGCGATGCAGCCTCTGCCATACCTATATACGATGTCTTGCGGCCAAAAGCCGATACACAATAGTAGAGTCTGTATTTATCACCGAAAGGGATTATATAAGGAGCCCAGATGTTCGTTGCTCCCTCACCTCCGGCATGTGAACGTACCCACTCCACAGCTTCCTGCGGTATTTCCGGAAAAGCCCAGCCGACAAACTCCCATTTGACAAGGTCCTTGGAACGGCGTACTTGTATGTATCCCAACGGAACATTTTTTTCTTCGGCTTCTTGACGGTTCTCACCCAAAATGGCATCGGTGGAATACATATAATAATAGTCGCCCAATTTACGGCAAGACGGATCATGTACATTGTAAGTTCCCCACGAGCGATAGTTGTCCATAGAGGACAAAAAAGAGTAGTCATCCTGCCAGGGATTAGGCGAAGCTATGGGAGTAAAAACCGGAGAATTGCAACCGGCAAACAGAATTCCCATGGACGTGACGGCCACACATAACATTTTTCTCATAATATCAGCAAATTAAAAATACAATGCAAATGTACGCCATGCCCAAAGCAGTAGAGGTGGATATATGACCTTTTAAGGTGGACAATCTTCCAACTTCACAAAAAAGACCGCAGACTTTTTATTGTCATCACAAGTAATCCATTAACTTTGCTTGTGCTAATACCAAATGATAAAACAATGCATAAGTTTTTCCACATTATTATATTATATATCGCTTTGGCAAGCCCCGCTTTTTTGTGGGCTCAGGAGTCTTTTACCAACCGGTATAACACAATCTACATAACCATGAATGAAGGGCTTCCCAATAATTTTGTCGATGATATCTACAAAGACCGGCAAGGCTTCCTTTGGATTTCCATGTCGGGAGGCGGACTATCCCGATACGACGGTTATGAATTCGTCAACTTCACTCCGGCTACCCCACATTGCCGGCTCAAGAGCAACTTCATACGCAAAGTCCATGAAGACAACTTTCAGCGGCTTTGGGTTGTATCGGAAGGGGGAACGGATATTATCGACCTGACAACCATGCAGTCCGTACTGCCTCATGATCCCCGAAAGAAGCTGGAGACACTCATTAAGCAACCGGCATTCATGGTTACACAAGATGCCAACGGATGTATTTGGCTGTATTGCGGCAATAGCCTGCACCGTATTGCTTTCCGCACCAATGGAGATATAGAAAGTATTCATTCACTGGAGGTTCCCAATCCTTACCGGTACGATATCGTCTTTAAGGATGTGGAAAATGAGGGAAAAGTATGGATAGGCATCAATGGTGCACTATACAAAGTAGGTATCACTGCACAAGGCAAACTGGAGGAAACCTTAATCGACGACTGCCTGAGTTTTGCACCGGATCTATATTTTACAGACTTCATAGCCAAAGAGAATGAAGTATGGATCGCCACCGACAAAGGCCTGTACCGATATAATAAAAATGAAGGTATAGTGAAGCAATATGTGCATGCCTCCGACAATCCGCATTCCCTCTCACAAAATTTCCTGACCTGTCTCGCCATAACCAACGACAAACAATTACTGGTTGCCAGCCTGAAAGGCATCAACATATACAATCCCATAAAGGACAACTTTGAACGCATAAGCGATCAGGCATCCAACACCGGCAGTAAGCTACTGAACAGCAATTTCATCAACTGCATCATCGTAGAAGGGCAGCATATCTGGGTGGGGACCGAAAGTGGCGGCATCAATAAAATGACCGCCAAGCGTCTGTCCATACAGAACTATCAGCATGATAACAAGAATCTCCAAACAATCTCCCACAATCCGGTGAACGCCGTTTACGAAGATCATAGCGGAAACTTATGGGTAGGCACCGTAGAAGGGGGGCTGAATAAAAAGGCGGTAGGAAGCGACAGCTTCATCCATTATACATACGAAAGCGGCACTCTTACCCACAACTCTGTCAGCGCCATCACCGCCGACGGGCAAGGAAGATTGTGGATTGGTACATGGGGCGGCGGCATCAACCTTATCAACCCGCAAAACCCACAGCACAGAATAGAAGCAATCACAGCCCAAAATAAAGACAACTATCCCATAGACTTTATCGGAGCACTGGTCTACGACTCCATAAACAACGGTATGTGGATCGGAGCAAACCAGGGATTATTTTTCTATGACCTGGCGCATAAACAGCTTTGTTCACCATTTGCCAAGCGTGCTGCCGAGGACATACGAGGTTGCATCGGCTCTATCATAGACAAAGACGGGCAATTATGGATGGGATGTCTGGACGGCGTTTATATCATCGACCTGCACTCCCGCTCCGTCTCATCGCCTGAGGGAACATTCCGTTACCGTCATCTGAAGTACAAACTGGATGATCCGTCTTCCGGACTGATAGAAAAGATATGTTGCTTTTACGAAACTCAAGACGGCACACTGTGGTTGGGCAGCAACGGTTATGGCATTTATAAACGTATGCAGAACGAAGATGGAGAAGAACAGTTCGTCTGTTACAACTCCCTTCATGGTCTGCCAGACAACAGTATCCGCAGTATCCTGGAAGATGATAAAGGATGTATCTGGATAGCAACCAACAATGGGCTGTCGCGCTTCCAACCCACAGAAAACCACTTTATCAACTACAACCGGCAAGACGGTCTTGCCGATACCCAGTTTTACTGGAATGCTGCTCACCGTTCACAATACAGCAAGCTCTACCTCGGCACCGTATCCGGACTGGTTGCCATAGATTGCAACCTGCCTGCCCTTACAACCCAGTCTTCCAAAGTACGGTTCACCCGTTTGAAAGTAGGAAACGAGGAAATATTCCCCGGCAACGAATACTTGCCGCTCGATATTGCCGTCAGTAAGGCTATCCGCATCCACGAACGTGAAAAATCTTTTTCACTGGAATTTTCCGCACTCAACTACGAGTCCGACAATACCGCCACTTACAGTTACCGCCTACTGGGTTTTGACAACCGTTGGATACACGTGCCTGCCAGCCGGCGTTTTGCTACTTACACCAATCTGTCTCCGGGAAACTATACGCTGCAAGTGAAGTACACGCCCTACACCCCAACCGGAGAGGATAATATAACGGAACTGGAAATAACAATCCAGCCCTATTTTTACAAGACAACCTGGTTTATACTGCTTGTAATAATCCTTGCCACATTCGCTACATGGCAATTCTACCAATGGCGCATACGAAGCCTGAAAGAGCAAAAAGCAAGATTACACCAAAAGGTGGAACAACGCACCCATGAACTGAAAAAGCAGAAACAACTACTGGAAGAACAGACCGAAGAGTTGTCCCGTCAGAACCGGATGTTGAAGCAACAAAACGAGAAAATTACCCGGCAGAAAGCGCAGCTTACCAAAATGACACGTAAGATACAAGAGCTGACCTTGGACAAGATAGCATTCTTCACCAATATCACACACGAATTCCGCACCCCAATCACACTGATCATAGGGCCGATAGAGCGTGCATTAAAGTTAAGCTACAACCCTCAAGTCATCGAGCAGCTACATTTCGTGGAACGCAATTCCAAATACCTGTTATCGCTTGTCAACCAGCTTATGGACTTCCGTAAAGTGGAGTCGGGCAAACTGGAAATCGTAAAATCCCGGAATAATTTTCTGAAATTTGCCAATGAACTGATCATACCTTTTGAAGTCTTTGCCAAAGAAAGAGACATCACAGTGAAACGTTATTTCCGGATGCCTTCACCGGAAATCTCCTACGACGAAGAAGCGATGCACAAAGTGCTGACGAACCTGCTGAGCAATGCCATTAAATTTACACCCAACGGCGGAAGTGTGTCTCTGTTCATAGCCCTGCTACCTCCTGCCGATAACCGCAAATCCATGCTTTACATCTGTGTCAGCGACACAGGCAGCGGTATTCCCGATGATGACGCAATCAAAATATTCAACCGTTTCTACCAGTCGCAAGGACAAACCAAATATCCGATGTACGGACAGGCCGGAAGCGGCATCGGACTTTACTTGTGTAAACGCATTGTACAGATGCATGGAGGTGAAATCCATGCGCAAAACAACCATACGACAGGCTGCTCACTACGCATCCTCCTACCAATAACACCGGAAAGCAATACGGTGGAAACACTGGCCGAAAGCGCCCCGCAACTTATGACTTCCGATACGCTACCCCCATCCGATACTTTCGGAAAAGGTTTATCAATCCTGGTGGTCGAGGACAACGCGGATATGCGTGGATATATCCGTTCCATCCTACGGGATAAATACAATGTATTCGAAGCTGCCCATGGAGCAGAGGCCTTGAATATATTAAACTCACATTCGGTAGACTTTATCATCAGCGACCTGATGATGCCCGTAATGGACGGCATTGAACTGTCCCGCCGGGTAAAAGAGAATTTCGCTATCTCCCATATCCCTTTCCTTATGCTGACAGCCAAGACATCGCAGGAATCACGCCTGGAAAGCTACCGCATAGGAGTTGACGAATATTTACTGAAACCTTTTGACGAGACATTACTGCTTACCCGCATCGAAAATATCCTTGAGAACCGTAAACGTTATCAAAAGAAGTTTGCCATAGCCATGGATGTGGATGCCTTGAATATGGAAGAGGAATCGGGCGACAAGAAGTTCCTCAACCGCATCATGGATGTCATTAAGGAGAACTACAAAAATTCCTATTTCGAGGTGAGCGATTTCTGCGAAGCGGCAGGTGTGAGCAAAAGCCTGTTGAACAAAAAGCTACAAAGTCTCGTCGGGCAGTCTGCCGGACAATTCATACGCAACTACCGCCTGAACATTGCCCGCGAACTATTACTGAAAAACCGGGAAAATAAAAGCATGAACATTGCGGAAATTGCCTATGAAGTAGGATTTAATGACCCTAAATACTTCACGAGATGCTTCACCAAATACTTCAATACGACGCCAAGCTCACTGCTTAATGAGGAAGAATAACCCTTACTTACGGCAAAAAACAATAAATCTACATAATAAGCTGTATTCTCTACACTTAAAATTCGTTTATCCACCTCTAAAACCCATTTGTCCACCCCTATTTACACCATAAGCCCTACTTTTGCCATACAATCATTGCTTATTTCTTCAGGAAATCCCTCAAGGAAAAGCAATGATTGGAAATCTAATTTTAATATTAATAATATGAAGAACGACAAGAGAACGGCTGTCCATCGTAGATGGCATTGGCTAAATTCAACCTCCCCCAGTTTTGTGAAGTCTGTTACCTGACTCTCCCGGCGGTCAATATAGGATCGTATATTGACCAATATAATATTATAATATAGTTAACGGTGATCTAATCTATTAATTTAATAATCTTAATTCTTTTAAAAATGAGGAAACATTTATTTCTTTCCGTAATGCTTGGTCTGTGTGCCTTTAGCGGTATGACGGTGTATCCTACACCTGCCATGGCTACTGTGACACAATCTCCGACTATCAAGGTTCGTGGCCAAATTGTCGACGAACAAGGTGAACCTATGCCAGGAGCTACCGTCAGAGTTAAAGGCGGACAAGGCGGAACCATTACCGACCTGGATGGAAACTTCCAGTTGGAAGTTCCCGGAAACGCTATCCTTTTGATAAGCTATGTGGGTTTCAAGGAACGCGAAGTAGCAGTTCGCAACCGCGCCATTATTGATACCATACAATTACAGGCTGATGACCAGATGCTGGAACAAGTAGTTGTTGTAGGTTATGGTACACAAAAGAAATCCGACTTAACCGGTTCTGTTGCCGTAGTAGATGCGGAAGCTTTAAAACAGACATCAAACTCCAACATCTCCACCATGCTTGAAGGCAAGGTTTCCGGCGTGCAAGTCACCTCCGACGGACAGCCGGGTGCCGATCCTACCGTACGTATTCGCGGTGTAGGATCTTTCGGCAGTACTTCTCCCCTCTATGTCATCGACGGCGTTCCCATGGGAACTTCCATCCGCGATTTCTCTTCCAACGATATTGAAACCATCCAGGTATTGAAGGATGCTTCGGCTGCCGCCATCTACGGTTCACGTGCTGCCAACGGTGTGATTATCATCACCACCAAACGCGGACAAAAAGACCAACCGCTGAAAGTGGACTACAATGGATATTTCGGTATGGATTATATTCCTAAGGGAGTCTATGATGTAATGGATGCCGACCAATACAGCCAGTACATCGGTCAGGCTTGTGCAAACTCCAACACTCCGCTACCATCGGGATACAAGCTCAACAGCGAAACCGGGAAATACCATTTCCAAGATGACACCAATACCAACTGGTTCGACGAAGTATTCAAAACGGGTATCCGTCAAAACCATAATGTAAACCTTTCCGGAGGTGGTGCTCACAACACTTATAATATAGCATTAGACTATTTCAACCAAAAAGGAACACTCGAAGGTGCCGGTCCTAACTACGAACGTTACACCGCACGTGTCAACAACAGTATGGACACCAAGTTCATAAAGTTCCAGACCAGCCTTGTTTACTCCCACTCCGACCAAGACAACATGGGCCTGTCCAATGCTTCCGAATACGTTCAAGGTCTGTATGGCGACGTAACCAACATTCTGCGCGGAACCTTATTGATGCAGCCCACCATCAAAGCATACGATTCTTCAACATGGGTGCTCGACAATTTGGTGGGAATTGCCAACAACTTCAATTATGACGCTTACGGCTATGGCGTATACTACGATACCATACATGGTGATATCTCCGCTTCCAATCCATTACTGGTAAACAACCTGCTGCAACGCAACACACGTGTGGACCGTTTCGTGGGAACAGGCTCGGCAGACGTAGACATCTTCAATATGTTCGGCTTCAACAGCAAAAACCACAAACTCAACTATAAAATAAACCTCTCTTACAGCAAAACCTTCTGCAAGGACTTCACTTGGATTCCGGCATGGGTGCAGAGTAACCGCGTCTATCTGTCCAAGAGTAATGAACGGTTGACCAAGGGTTCCCGTATTTATTCGGACGCCTTGATAGAGAATGTGCTTACTTACGATGGTACGATAGGCAAACACCACATCAACGTAGTGGCAGGCCAGTCTTACGAAGAAGAAAACACCGACCTGCTGACCGGATGGGGAATCAACTTCACCGAACCTTATTTCCTACAACTTCAGAATGCCGCCAACACGTATTCCGAAAGTTACGAATACAAGCATGCTATCTTGTCCTACATCGGTCGTATCAATTACAACTACGATGACAGATATTTATTATCGGCAACAGTACGCCGGGATGGCAGCTCACGCCTGACCAGAAGTATCCGTTGGGGAACTTTCCCTTCCGTCTCTGTGGGCTGGCGCTTTGACAAAGAAAACTTCTTCCCTTTCAATCCGGACGTCGTGAACATGTTCAAAGTTCGTGCAAGCTATGGCGAGCTTGGTAATGAGAACATCGGTGAATACATGTATCAGGCCGTCATGTCACGCAATAATATGACTTACAATTTCAACGGTAACGTAGTGACCGGTTCTGCCGTTTCCACTTTCGTGGACAATAACCTTGCATGGGAGAAAAAGAAGACCTACAATGTGGGTATCGATCTTGCTTTGTTCCGCAATCGTTTGGAGTTTACAGCTGAGTGGTACAAGAATACCAGTGAAGACCTGCTGTATGCTGTTCCTGTTCCGGAACAAGCCGGAGTGTCCAACACCACCGTAACGATGAATGCCGCTTCGATGAACAACTCCGGTTTTGAGTTCTCCGCTACCTATCGCAACCGCGACCATGACTTCAAATATGAAGTATCGGCCAACCTTAGCACATTACGCAACCGCGTAACCTCATTAGGTTTCGGTACCGATTCTTATATCTCAGGTTCTTACATCACTAAAGTAGGCCAAGAAATCGGTCAGTTCTACGGTTGGGTTTATGAAGGTATCGCCCGCACGCAAGAAGATCTTGACAACCACGCCACACAAGAAGGCGCCCAAATTGGTGACTGCCTCTATAAAGATGTAAACAATGACGGTAAAGTAGACTCCGAAGATCAAGTGGTATTGGGCAGCGGCATGCCAAAAATCAATTTCGGCCTTAATGCCCGTTTTGAATACAAACGCTTTGACCTGAGCATCGCAACGTTCGGCGCACTGAACTATCACGTTAGCGACGACATCTACAACTCACTCAACTCTTGCTATGGCTGGGGAAACAAAGAAGTGGGTATGCTCGAAGCCAACCGCTTTAGCGAAGACGGCAGCACTTACCTTTCCAACGTGCCACGCACCTATGTCACCAACAGTGCCAGCTTGGGTTGGAACGACCTCTTCAGTTCACGCAAGATTCAGAATGCAGCCTACTGGAAAATAGCCAATGTAGAATTGGGCTACAACTTCCCAGATAAGTGGTTCGGTAAATATGTATCCGATGTACGTTTCTACGTATCGGCACAGAATCTCCACACATTCACCGGCTATCATGGTTACAATGTGGATTACGCAGGAGGAACTTTCACTCCGGGATACAATTTCTGTTCTTATCCTACTGCACGTACTTTCATGTGTGGCGTTCATTTTACATTCTAATCGTTACTTTCTAGTACCTAAATTAAAAACATATCTTATGAAACTAAATAAATATTCACTTGCTCTCATTTTGGGATTTGGCGTGCTGACTTCCTGCAACGACAGATTGGAACTGTTGAATCCCAACCAGCAAACCTCAAGTACATTCGGCTTTAATGCTGACGACTTGGAGGAATGTGTGATTGCCGCCTACAACCACATCCGCATGGAAGGTTCTTATGCTCGTGTAGGCTACACCATCGATGTGTGTCGTGGCGATGAAGCCTGGAACTCTTCACAAGTGTGGTATCTGCCTTTTGATGATCTTAATGCTGAAGTCACTTCGGACATCACATGGTGGCCCTGGCGTGAGTGGTACTATACCATCAATGTGTGCAACTTCACCATTTCACGTTGCGGTGAAGATAACAGCCAGCTTACCGAAAAAATGAAACGCATCAAAGGACAGGCGCTTTTCCTTCGCGCTCTATCCTACTACAACTTAGTGGGCTATTATCAGAATCCGCCTCTCATTACGGATTATGCCACCTACTCTTCGTTGAACGGACTTTATGGCGCCAACAGCACCTACGATGCAGTGCTCGACCAAGTGGAGAAAGACTTTCAGGAAGCAATGGGATTGCTTCCCTCCCGCGATGAAGGCAGTGAATGGAGCGGCGGACGTGCCACCTGCGGTGCTGCGGCCGGCTATTATGCCCGCGCCCTCATGATGCGTCAAAAATACAGCGAAGCACTTCCGGTATTGAAAGACATCATCGGCAAAAAGTATGGCACTTATAAACTGATGGATAACTACGGAGATAACTTCCGCGAAGGTTCGGCATACGAGAACAACGCAGAGAGCCTCTTCGAAGTACAGTTCCTCGACTATGGAGCACAAGGCACCGACGACGAATGGACACCGGTAAACACAAGCCCCAATGCCACACAAGGCTCGGCCGTCGAGAGCAACTTCGCTCCGGGTGTCTACGGCGGATGGGCCGACATCTCGGCTTCGCCTTGGCTCTACCAGCTTTTTAAAGAAGAGCGCACCACCGGTGGAAAACTCGACCCCAGACTCTATTGGACCATTGGTACCTATGAAACCGATTGGGAGAACTTCGAGTATGGCAATGTGGCTTATACAAATACACTTAAATCCACTGATAATATCGTAACCAACAATACTTTCGGAGGTCTGCCGATTGCCAAATTCACGAATCTCCGTACCGGATTGTATAGCACTGTGGTTACGGGCTTGCACGATGGCATCAACCTGCGGCTGATGCGCTATTCCGATGTACTGCTACGCGCTGCCGAGTGCGAGAACGAAGTCAACGGTCCCACACAGCAGGCTATCGACTGGATCAATGAAGTGCGTAACCGCGCTAATCTGGCAGATCTGGAACTTGAAGACTTCAATTCTGCCGACAAACTCTTTGAACAGATAGCCAATGTGGAACGTCCTAAGGAATTCGGATGCGAATTCGGACGAGGCTTCGACCTCATCCGCTGGGGATTCTTCTATGACAGCGGACGCCTGCAACAACTAAAAGAACATGGCACAGTGCGCCGCTCCATAAATGGAGTAAAGGATCCTGTGAAGTACAGCGATATAGCAAGCGACTCCGAACTGAAGAGTACTTTCGATACTTACAGACCGGGACATGAGTTCCTGCCTATCGTACAACAGTTGATGAACAACAACCCGAACCTGACAGGAAACTCTGCCAATCACAGTACAGATAATTCCACTTACTTCCGGGAAAACGGATGGAAAGTACGTCCGGTCGTAGAGTTAAGCAAGTAAATAAACTTAGAAACACACTCCCCTCAGCCCTACGGCCTCAATCGGAGCAGGGCGGGGAACGTTTCAAACCATTACCTATTAAAAAATAAAGAAAATGAAACATTTCTATAAAATAACATTCTTCTGCTGTGCAGCAGCCTTGTGGATGCTGGCCTTGGCAAGCTGCGAAGGAGGCGAACTCTATGACGTAAATGCCCCCGAATGGATTTCCGATAAAATACAGGAAATAGAAGACTCCAAGAAAGAACCGGAAGATGAAGTACTCGAAGGTATGCAGGAAGATGTGTACACCATCGGGAATACGGATTTCACCTCCGGTTTCTGGGCTGCTTTTTCCAAGTATTATGTGATACCTAACGGCGAGAAATGGAACGCGGTGTTCAATCTTAACATCAACCCTGCCGATAACACATATTATAAGAACTTTGCCCTTATCATCACCAATGATGTGGAACGTGGCGGTGAGGGATATCTCGAATATGGAGCTATCCGCTTTGATGTTACAGGTAACCCTGAAACTTATAACTCTCAGTGGGGCGATCATATTGACTTCCAGTACATATCGGGCACCTTGCTTCTTAATCCCGTTGATAACAAAGACGAGAACGTACAAAAGTTGGGTGGCAAAGTGACGCTCACCGTAGACCGCACCAGCGAAAATGCTTTCACCGTCAAGATGACCAACGGCGTGGCTACTAAGACCTATGCACAACCGAATAAAGAACCCAACCTGAATGCAGATGCAAGCAACACCAACATTCGCTGCTTCTTAGTCCCCGAAGGCTCTTACATCGACTTCCTGCAAACCAACATCGTTCCTGTCGGTGGGCTTACATCTGCCGCAGACAAAAATCCGGTATCAATGGTATTGCAGAATGTACCCGCACAGATATCTTTGGGTACTTCGCTTGAAGAGGCCATGACTAACATCTCTGCCATTGTAACCTTTGAAGAGGGAGTGACTAAAACCGTAACGGCTTCCGAACTCTCATTCTCAGCCATCCCTGATATAAATCAAACGGGAGATAAGACTCTTGTAGCTGTCTACAACAAAACCTTCAAGGGCGAAAACTGCGACAAACCAATTGTGGCTAACGCGTCTTTTAAGGTTGTGGGAGTACTTCAATCTATTTCAATAACTACTGTACCCTCGCGCACAAAGCCCTATTACTATACCTCGGAAGATGCCAAGAGTTGCACAATGCCTTTCGATCCAACAGGTATGGTAGTTACGGGAACCTACTCCGACGGAAGTTCGGTAGTCATTGACAACGCGAAACTCAGCTTCTCTGCCATTCCGGCAAAGGCCGGTTCGCAACCGGTTACCATTACCGCCGGAGAAAACATCACCGCAACGGTAAATGTCACCGTCTCCGAAGCGACTGTCGTGAAGAACACAAGCGGACAGTTAGGAAATACAGACAACTCAACTCTGTGGTTTAATCCGGAGACCTACTCAGATAATTTCAATGTACCTTCAGGTCAGACAAAGTGTATTTCGTTTACTAATTACAGTAACCTGGCAGGGAACTGGAACAATTTCCTTGTAGTTCTCCGTAAGAGTACCGGTGAACACTACGCAGTGGTCCGAGCCGATAACTTTGGCTGGGGCGATGGATATGCCGCCTGCGTTCACAACGGAACACAAGGCGACTGGGCTACTTGGCTTGCCGGAATGAACGGAGCCAAAGTTACGGTCTACGTGACTAATTGCGGTGATGGTACCGCCGACGTTCAAGCAGTGATGCAAGGAACCGATGATGCAATCTCCACCCAATACTATTGGGGCATCAACACCATAGATGCAAACGACTTGAACTTCGCACTGTCTGTTGACGGTTGCCATCTCGTCTTCAATAATTAAGAATAACTATTAAATTCTTTATCATCCATATCGTTCCTTTTTATCAACGGAACGATATGGATCTTAAAAACTTACCCAAATGAAAAAAACAACATTTTTCTTACTATCCCTACTGACAGTATTCGTTTTCACAGCTTGTTCCGATGGGCTTGACAACATCGAATACAACAGAAACAGCGATGTAGTTTTAGCCACTCCCGAAGCAACTGCAACGGGCACCTCCCTGAGCGTTAAATCATCAATCACCGGCAATCTGAGCAGCGTAGTCAAGAAGGGATTTTGCTATAGTGTAAATGTCTCAAATCCTACTATCAAAGACATGGTGGTGGAAGCGGATGAGAATTTCAGTGCTACCCTCTCCGGATTGAAAATCAATACCCCTTACTACATACGCGCATACGTGTATGGCAACAGCCGCTACACTTACTCGGAAACATTCATGTCGACCATAGAAATCACAGACATTAATGAACAATTAAAGAACTATGTAGCTCCGGAATACGAAGATAATTATGCGAGCATTGCAAGCTGGTCCAACCGTACTCAATGGAACTTGGCAAACGTGCACGATCCCAGCGTAGTGCTTGCCGAAGACGGATACTACTATATGTATCAGACAGATGCCTCCTACGGCAATGCACATACAGGACATGGGCACTTTCACGCCAGACGCTCCAAAGACCTCGTGAATTGGGAATACCTGGGCGGAACCATGCCGAAGCTTCCCGACTGGGTGATGCCGAAGTTAAATGAGATACGCAAAGCAATGGGATTGGAAGCAAGCACTGCCGCAGAAAGTGACTTCGGATACTGGGCGCCAAGTGTGCAGAAAGTTAAAAACGGACTGTATCGCATGTACTACTCCATCGTAGTACCCGGCTATCTGGACGGCGGAACCGGAGCAACCGCCTGGAGTGAACGCGCCTTTATCGGCATGATGGAGAACAGCAACCCTGCCAACAACAGCGATTGGGTGGACAAAGGATATGTAGTGACCAACGCATCGGACAAGGGATTGAACTTCAACATACCCAGCACCCAATACGACAACTGTTATTACAAATGGAATGCCATCGACCCCTCTTACATCATTACTCCTGAAAATACCCACTGGCTGATATACGGTTCATGGCATAGCGGCATCGTTGCTATGGAGTTGAATGTCGAAACAGGAATGCCTAAACAAGACTTAGGTGTACCCTGGGCAGAAGGAAGTGCTCCGGCGGAATACGGACAGCTGATAGCCACCCGCGACATCAACAACCGTTGGCAAGCCAGCGAAGGCCCTGAAATCATCTACAATGCCGAGACAGGCTACTACTATCTGTTCGTAGCATACGACGCACTGGACATACCTTACAATACACGCGTATGCCGTTCCAAGAGCATCACCGGCCCTTATATCGGCATCGACGGCGCCAATGTCACCGAAGGAGCGGAAATGCTGCCAGTGGTAACACACCCGTACAAGTTCGGCAAGAGCAACGGCTGGGTAGGCTTCTCACATTGCACCATCTTCAACGACGGCAAAGGTAATTGGTATTACGCTTCACAAGCACGTCTTCCCAAAAGCGTGGACAACGCTATTATGCTAGGACATGTACGCAGCATCCGTTGGACCAAAGACGGTTGGCCTTTGGTTATGCCCGAACGCTACGGAGCCGTACCCCAAGTAGCCATTACCGAAGAAGAGCTCATCGGAAACTGGGAACACATAGACTTGTCCTACTCTTACGGAGTTCAAAAAGAATCTGCAACCATGACGCTGGCCGCCGACCACACCATTACCGAAGGAACATGGAAAGGCGGCACATGGAGCTATGATGCAGAACAGCAAATTTTAACAGCAAATGGAATAGACCTTTACCTGCAACGGGAAGTTGACTGGGAAGCCAGTCCCAGAACACCTACCATTGTCTATGCCGCTTACGGAAGTAACCATAAGACATATTGGGGTAAAAAAGTAAAATAAGTGTTCTTCCACACATTGAAACAGCTTTGAGATACACCAATTTCAAAGCTGTTTTTTTTCTTTTATGTTACATAACATACAAAAGTGTATATATCACACCAAATAAAAGTGTTACTTTTACACCCGAAATAAGATAAGAATCTAATTTTCAAATTAAATAACACCATGAAGAATCACATTCTTATTGCCGGAATAGCTACATTAATGTTAGCTTCCTGCGCTCAGAAAAGTCAAACGGAACTTACTCTTTCCGGTCTTAACCCGACAAAATTTCAAACTGTAGTGAACGATGCCCAGACAGGTCTTTACACATTAAAGAATAAAGCGGGCATGGAAGTATGCATCACCAACTTCGGTGGACGTATCGTATCTATTATGGTACCTGACAAAAACGGAGAAATGAAAGATGTTGTCCTTGGCTTCGACAGTATAGCCGACTACATAAACGTTCCAAGCGATTTCGGTGCATCTATCGGACGTTACGCCAACAGAATCAACCAGGGCAAAATGGTATTGGACGGCGATACGATCCAATTGCCGAAGAATAATTTCGGGCATTGCCTGCATGGCGGTCCTAAAGGATGGCAATATCAGGTGTATGAAGCCAACCCCATTGATGAAACCACTTTGGAGCTGACTCGCTTCTCTCCGGACGGAGACGCAAACTTTCCGGGCAACTTAACTGCCAAAGTCCTTTTCAAGCTGACGGACGACAACGCCATAGATATCAAATATAGCGCAACTACCGATAAGAAAACGGTTATCAACATGACCAACCATTCCTACTTCAACCTATCCGGCAATCCGTCTAAAGCAGCCACAGACCACATATTATATGTCAATGCCGATAATTACACTCCCGTAGACCGGACTTATATGACTACTGGAGAAATTGTACCGGTAAAAGATACTCCCATGGATTTTACTACCCCCAAAGCCGTAGGCCGGGACATTACCAACTTTGATTTCATACAATTGAAATATGGTAACGGGTACGACCATAACTGGGTATTGAACACCAATGGCGATGTCAAACAACTTGCCGCCAAACTCACCTCTCCCGAAAGCGGTATCAGCTTAGAAGTATACACTGACGAACCGGGTATCCAAGTATATACAGGTAATTTCCTGGACGGAACTGTAAAAGGAAAGAAAGGGATCGTCTACAACCAACGCGCTTCCGTATGTCTGGAAACTCAACATTATCCAGACAGCCCCAATAAGCCGCAATGGCCTTCTGTTATTCTGGAACCGGGACAGACTTACAACAGCGAATGTATTTTCAAATTCTCAGTAGAAAAATAAATAATAACTTTTAAATCATTATTATCGTGGGAACATTAGATTGGGTAGTCATTGGAATTTTCTTCCTGGCTCTGATAGGTATTATTGTTTGGGTAGTCAAACAAAAGCAGAATGATTCGGCTGATTATTTTTTAGGTGGACGTGATGCCACATGGCTCGCCATAGGTGCATCCATATTTGCATCCAACATCGGTTCGGAACACTTAATCGGACTGGCCGGCGCCGGTGCATCCAGTGGTATGGCAATGGCGCATTGGGAAATACAAGGTTGGATGATCTTGATTCTCGGATGGGTATTCGTGCCGTTCTATTCACGAAGCATGGTATACACAATGCCCGAATTTCTGGAACGCCGTTACAATCCGCAGTCGCGTACTATTCTCTCTGTCATTTCATTAATCAGCTACGTGCTGACCAAAGTAGCTGTAACCGTATATGCCGGTGGACTTGTATTCCAGCAGGTGTTCGGTATCAAAGAACTGTGGGGAATAGACTTCTTTTGGATTGCAGCAATCGGTTTAGTTGTATTGACAGCACTTTACACAATATTCGGCGGAATGAAATCCGTACTTTATACTTCGGTACTGCAAACCCCTATCCTTCTTTTGGGTTCGCTTATCATCCTTGTCCTCGGTTTTAAAGAATTGGGCGGTTGGGATGAAATGATGAGCATATGCGGTGCAGTTACAGTCAATGAGTATGGAGACACCATGACCCAACTTATCCGCAATAACAATGATCCCAATTTCCCATGGCTGGGTGCACTGGTTGGTTCGGCCATTATCGGTTTCTGGTACTGGTGTACCGACCAATTCATTGTGCAACGCGTACTTTCCGGTAAAAACGAAAAAGAAGCCCGTCGCGGTACTATTTTCGGTGCATACCTGAAACTGTTGCCTGTATTCCTGTTCTTGATTCCGGGTATGATTGCTTTCGCCCTGCATCAGAAATATATCGGAGCCGGTGGCGAAGGTTTCCTTCCCCTGCTTGCCAACGGTACTGCCAACGCGGATGCCGCCTTCCCTACACTGGTAGCCAAACTTCTTCCTGCCGGAGTAAAAGGCCTTGTTGTTTGCGGTATTCTTGCTGCATTGATGAGTTCACTGGCTTCTCTGTTCAACTCTTCAGCCATGCTTTTCACAATCGACTTCTACAAACGTTTCAAACCGGAAACTCCGGAAAAGAAACTGGTAGGTATCGGGCAGATTGCAACAGTGGTTATTGTAATTCTGGGTATCCTGTGGATTCCTATCATGCGTAGTGTGGGTGATGTTCTTTATACTTACCTGCAAGATGTCCAATCTGTATTGGCTCCCGGTATCGCAGCTGCATTCCTATTGGGAATCTGTTGGAAACGCACTTCCGCCAAAGGTGGTATGTGGGGATTGATTGCCGGTATGATCATCGGTCTCACCCGTCTGGGCGCAAAAGTATATTATAGCAATGCAGCGGTTACAGACAGCTCAATGTTTAAATATCTGTTCTATGATCTGAACTGGTTATTCTTCTGCGGCTGGATGTTCCTATTCTGTATTGTAGTAGTAATAGTAGTCAGCCTGATGACCGAAGCTCCAAGTGCCGAAAAGATACAAGGTTTGGTATTCGGCACATCTACGTCTGAGCAAAAAGCTGCCACACGTGCCAGCTGGAACCACTGGGATATTATCCATACGGTAATTATCCTGGCTATTACCGCAGCTTTCTACTGGTATTTCTGGTAAGAATCCGGGCATAGTGAAAAACTTTTTTGATGTACATGAAAAATCTTTTTGATACGTATGAAAAACTTTTTTCATGTACATCAAACTAAAATCCTCCAATTATAAAAACAAAAAACATGAGTAGTTACTACAGTTCCAATCCCAAATTCTATGTAGGTATCGACTGCATCATTTTCGGCTTTAATGAAGGTGAATTAAATCTGTTGTTGCTGAAAAGAAACTTCGAGCCTGCAATGGGCAACTGGTCGCTAATGGGCGGATTTGTTCAAGAAAGCGAAAGCGTAGACGATGCAGCCAAGCGGGTTCTCGCAGAACTGACCGGACTGGACAACGTGTATATGGAACAGGTCGGCTCTTTCGGAGCTATCGACCGCGACCCGGGCGAACGGGTTATCTCCATTGCCTACTATGCGTTGGTCAACATCAATGAATACGACAGGGATCTGGTACAGCAGCACAATGCTTTTTGGGTAAATATCAATGAGTTGCCCCCACTAGTCTTCGACCATTCTGCAATGGTGGAGAAAGCGCGTGCATTGATGCAGCAAAAAACGACTACTGAGCCTATCGGTTTTAACCTGTTACCCCAGCTGTTTACGCTCTCACAACTGCAGAGCCTATACGAGGCCATTTACGGTGAAAACATCGACAAACGGAACTTCCGCAAAAGGATAGCCGAAATGGATTACATAGAAAAAACGGATAAAATCGATAAAACAAGTTCCAAACGCGGTGCCGCCCTCTACAAATTCAATGAAAAGGCGTATCGCAAAGCACCTAAATTTAAAATTTAATAACATGCTGATGTGCCCATATTAGCACATTAATCCATTAAACATTATGTTAGAAGAACTGAAAGAAAAGGTATTTCGTGCCAACCTTGATTTGGTGAAGCATGGACTCGTCATCTTCACATGGGGAAATGTATCGGCCATTGACCGGGCAACGGGATTGGTTGTTATCAAGCCCAGTGGAGTTAGCTATGATGATATGAAAGCGGAAGACATGGTTGTGGTCGACCTTGACGGCAATGTTGTAGAAGGCAGTTTGAAGCCCTCTTCCGACACTCCTACCCACTTAGTGCTTTACAAAGCGTTTCCGGAAATCGGCGGTGTGGTTCATACACATTCCACGTATGCCACTGCATGGGCGCAAGCCGGTTGTGACATCCCCAATATAGGAACTACCCATGCCGACTATTTCCATGACGCCATTCCCTGCACTACCGATATGACAGAAGAAGAGGTAAAAGGAGCTTATGAGCTGGAGACAGGCAATGTCATCGTGAAACGTTTTGAAGGATTGAACCCGGTTCATACGCCCGGAGTATTGGTTAAGAATCATGGTCCTTTCTCTTGGGGAAAAGATGCACACGATGCAGTGCACAATGCCGTAGTAATGGAGCAGGTAGCCAAAATGGCTTCAATAGCCTATGCGGTTAATCCGCAACTGACGATGAACCCGCTGCTTATAGAAAAGCATTTCAGCCGTAAACATGGCCCGAATGCTTATTATGGGCAAAAGTAAAATCAAGCATAAAGTATAAGATTATAAAATATAAACAATTAAAACGAAGAACAGTATGAATGCATTTGATCAATATGAAGTATGGTTCGTAACAGGAGCACAGCTTCTGTACGGAGGTGACGCAGTTGTCGCAGTAGACGCACACAGCAACGAAATGGTAAAGGGTCTGAATGACTCCGGCCGTCTGCCTGTAAAAGTTGTATATAAAGGCACTGTCAACTCTTCCAAAGAAGTAACCGCCGCCTTCAAAGCTGCCAACAACGATGAAAAATGTATCGGTGTCATCACTTGGATGCACACTTTCTCTCCTGCCAAAATGTGGATTCATGGCCTGCAAGAACTGAAAAAGCCGTTGCTGCATTTCCACACACAATTCAACAAAGAGATTCCCTGGGACACAATGGACATGGACTTCATGAACCTGAACCAGTCCGCTCATGGCGATCGCGAGTTCGGACACATCGTTACCCGCATGCGCAAGAACCGCAAAGTAGTTGTAGGACACTGGCAAGATGAAAAAGCACAAAAGCAGATTGCTTCATGGATGCGTGTAGCTGCCGCATGGGCCGACGCACAAGATATGCTCATCATCCGTTTCGGCGACCAGATGAACAACGTAGCCGTAACAGACGGTGACAAGGTCAGCGCCGAACAAGTATTGGGCTACCATGTGGACTACTACCCCATCAACGACGTCATGACTTACTATAACGCAGTTGACGATGCTGATGTGAAAGCTCTCGTAGCCGAATACTTCAAACTCTACGACCATGATGCCGCACTCGAAAAAGAGGGAACAGAGGCCTATACCAAAGTATGGAACTCTGCAAAAGCAGAAATTGCTATCCGTCGCGTGCTGAAAGACACTGGCGCTAAAGGCTTCACCACCAACTTCAACGACTTGGGCGACTTTGACCAAATCCCCGGTCTGGCATCTCAGCGACTGATGGCAGAAGGCTATGGCTTCGGAGCAGAAGGCGACTGGAAAACTGCCGCACTCTACCGCACTACTTGGTTCATGAGCCAGGGCATGCCCAACGGATGTTCTTTCCTTGAAGATTACACGCTGAACTTCGACGGTGAAAAGAGCGCCATTCTGCAAGCTCACATGCTGGAAGTCTGTCCGTTGATAGCTGAACAGAAGCCCAAACTGGAAGTACACCGTTTGAGCATTGGTATCGACAGCGAAACAGCACGCCTCGTATTCACCAGCAAACAAGGCAAAGGCGTAGCCGCAACTATCGTAGACTTGGGCAACCGCTTCCGCCTCATCGTAAACAAAGTGGAATGCATCAAGAGCAACCCCCTTCCGAAACTTCCTGTTGCAAGTGCATTATGGATTCCGATGCCTAACCTCGAAGTAGGTGCAGCCGCATGGATTTTGGCAGGTGGTACACACCACACCAGCTTCTCCTACGACCTTACAGTAGAAGACTGGGGAGACTTTGCGGAAATGGCCGGCATCGAAATGATTGTTATCGATGAAAATACCACCATCAGCGAGTTCAAAAAGGAACTGCGCATGAATGAGGTATATTATATGCTGAACAAAGCGCTTTGCTAAGAATAACTGCGAATTACTAATTACGGATTACTTTTACGGTATGCGTAATTAGTAATTCGTGATTTATAATTAACCTCTCCTTTACCTTTATAATTACTTAAATCACATGAAATCAGATCCAAAATCAACAATTGAAGCCGGTAAAGCCATTCTTGGTATAGAATTCGGTTCGACACGAATAAAAGCTGTTTTGATTGACCCAGAAAATAAACCCATTGCTCAGGGAAGCCACACTTGGGAAAACCAATTGGTCGACGGGCTTTGGACATATAGCGTCGAAGCTGTCTGGTACGGGCTGCAGGATTGCTATGCAGACCTTCGTGCAAACGTAAAAAACTTATACGATACAGAAATAGAGTCTCTGGCTGCAATAGGTGTCAGTGCCATGATGCATGGCTATATGGCATTCAACAAAAAAGAAGAAATCCTCGTTCCGTTCCGTACTTGGAGAAACACCAATACCGCCCAGGCAGCAGCGGCTTTATCCGAACTGTTTGTCTACAACATTCCGTTGAGATGGAGTATTTCCCACTTATACCAAGCTATTCTGGACAATGAGGAACATGTTAAAGACATTGACTACCTGACAACCCTTGCCGGATTTGTACATTGGCAAATAACAGGTCAAAAGGTGTTGGGTATAGGTGACGCATCAGGTATGCTTCCCATAGATCCTGCCACCAAGAACTATTCGGCTGAAATGGTAGCCAAGTTTGATGATCTGGTTGCCCCGAAAGGCTATGACTGGAAACTTCTGGATATTCTTCCCAAAGTATTGCCGGCAGGTAAGAATGCAGGATTCCTCACGCCGGAAGGAGCCAAAAGACTTGACGTATCAGGCCACCTGAAAGCAGGAATACCGGTATGCCCGCCCGAAGGCGACGCAGGCACAGGCATGGTTGCAACCAATGCCGTAAAGCAACGTACAGGAAACGTATCGGCAGGCACATCCTCCTTCTCCATGATTGTTTTGGAGAAAGACCTGTCAAAACCATACGAAATGATCGATATGGTGACTACTCCTGACGGAAGCCTCGTAGCTATGGTACATTGCAACAACTGCACTTCCGACCTCAATGCATGGGTCAACCTATTCAAAGAGTATCAGGAATTGCTGGGTATTCCCGTAGATATGGATGAGATATACGGCAAGCTCTATAACCATGCACTCACCGGCAATACAGATTGCGGCGGCCTTATTTCATACAACTATATTTCCGGCGAACCCGTAACAGGGCTGGCAGAAGGGCGTCCACTGTTTGTACGTTCGGCAAATGACAAGTTCAACCTTGCCAACTTTATGAGGGCTCATCTGCACGCTTCGGTCGGAGTTCTCAAAATCGGTAATGACATTCTGTTCAAGGAAGAAAAAATCAAAGTTGACAGAATCACAGGACATGGAGGATTATTCAAGACTAAAGGCGTGGGCCAGAGAATTCTCGCTGCGGCCATAAACTCGCCTATTTCCGTTATGGAAACAGCCGGTGAAGGCGGCGCATGGGGTATTGCCCTACTCGGCTCTTATCTTGTGAACAACGACAAGCAACAAACCCTTGCCGATTTTCTGGATGAAAAAGTGTTTGCAGGATATGCCGGCATTGAGGTGTCACCGACAGCTGAAGATGTAGAAGGCTTCAACGCATACATCGAAAATTACAAGGCGAATCTGCCTGTTGAAGAAGCAGCTGTGAAATCCAAAAGATAATTCCTATAAGATTAAGCCGGTTGCCTTAAGGAAGTTCATTCTGAATAAAAGGTGAAGGCTTAGGAACAATAATGCATGTAATCGTAGCGGGGCATATCTTCTCCTAATCACACAGAGAGTAGATTCTTCGCTTCGCTCTAAATGACAGAGTAAAATGATAGTTAATGTTAGTTTTGACACACTGGCATCGAAACTACTCCCGCTACGTTTACATACATAAAGTTATTCATCATACTATAAACACCTGACACAAATGAAATCACCACTCACCTGCCTACTGCTTTTCTGCTTTCTCTTAGCCGGAAAAGCCCAAACAAGACAAGCAGTGTCCTATTTCCCCCTTCAAGATATCAAGCTGCTGGAAAGTCCTTTTTTACAGGCACAGCAGACCGACTTGCACTATATCATGGCTATGAATCCTGACCGGTTGCTCGCCCCTTTCCTACGCGAAGCCGGACTTGCTCCCAAAGCCCCAAGCTATACCAACTGGGAAAACACCGGATTGGACGGACACATCGGCGGACATTACATTTCCGCACTTTCCATGATGTATGCCGCTACCGGCGACACGACCGTATACAACCGGCTGAATTATATGCTGAACGAATTGCACCGCGCACAACAAGCCGTAGGTAACGGATTCATCGGAGGAACACCCGGAAGCCTGCAACTTTGGAAAGAAATAAAAGAAGGGAATATCCGTCCCGAAAGTTTCAGCCTTAACGGCAAATGGGTTCCCCTATACAACATACACAAGACTTATGCCGGACTTCGCGATGCTTACCTCTATGCAGGAAGTGACCTTGCACGTCAAATGCTGATTGCCCTCACCGATTGGATGGCAGGCATCACGTCGGGACTCACCGAACAACAGATGCAGGATATGCTGCGCAGCGAACATGGAGGACTGAACGAAATATTTGCCGACGTAGCCGACATCACAGGCGACAAAAAATATCTGGAACTGGCACGCAGATTCTCCCATAAGACACTTCTTGAGCCCCTTATCGGAGGCAAGGACCATCTGACAGGTATGCACGCCAATACACAAATACCGAAAGTCATCGGCTACAAGCGCATCGCCGATCTCACTCAAAACGATGCTTGGGATCAGGCCGCACGTTTCTTCTGGAATACGGTTGTCAATCACCGTTCCGTCTGTATCGGCGGCAACAGTGTACGTGAGCATTTTCATCCTGCGGACAATTTCACATCCATGCTCAATGATGTACAAGGTCCGGAAACCTGTAACACCTACAATATGCTCCGCCTGACGAAGATGCTTTTCCAGACTTCTCCCGACATCCGCTTTGCCGATTATTACGAACGCGCCCTATACAACCATATCCTTGCCTCACAACAACCGGCAAAAGGCGGTTTTGTCTACTTCACCCCTATGCGTTCGGGACACTATCGTGTTTATTCGCAACCGGAAACATCCATGTGGTGCTGCGTAGGTTCAGGGCTGGAGAACCACACCAAATACGGAGAGTTCATTTATGCCCATGCAGAGGACACTTTGTATGTAAACTTATTCATCCCCTCCCGCCTGACCTGGAAAGAACAGAAATTGACACTGGTACAAGAAAGCCGTTTCCCCGATGAAGCGCAAATCAGATTCCGGATAGAAAAGAGCAATAAGAAAACATTCAGCCTCAAGTTCCGTTACCCCTCATGGGCAAAAGGAGCAAGTGTTTCCGTCAATGGCAAAGTGCAGGATATAAACGCCCAACCGGGCGAGTACCTGACGGTTCGCCGCAAATGGAAAGCCGGAGACGAAATCACGCTGAACCTGCCGATGCAGGTCACTTTGGAGCAAATACCCGACCAAGAACATTTCTATGCCTTCATGTACGGTCCCATCGTACTTGCCAGCCCCACCGGTACGGAAAACATGGACGGGCTCTATGCCGATGACAGTCGTGGCGGGCACATCGCTCATGGCAAGCTGGTCTCTCTGGAAAAGATGCCGATGTTGATAGGCTCTTCCGCATCATTGCCTCAAGCACTTCGGAAAACGGATGACGAACAGTTATCATTCAGCTATACCGGAAGTGTCTACCCTACGCAGAAAGAAGCGTTGCGGCTGATACCTTTCTTCCGCCTGCACGATTCCCGTTATGCCATTTACTTTCATCAGGTGAGCGAAGCCGAGGTGGAAAGCATCCGTCAAGAAATGGAGCGGAAAGAGCGCAAAGCCATGGAACTTGCCAACCAGACAGCAGACATTATTTTCCCCGGAGAGCAACAACCGGAATCCGATCATGGCATCCGGTACGAACAGGCGGAAACCGGAACCGATAAAGACCGTCATTTCCGACGCGCCAAAGGCTGGTTCGGCTACACTCTGAAAACAAGCAAGGAAGCAAGCCGGCTTATGATCACTACACGAAAGAACGATCCGATGAAGGTTGCAATCCTTCTCAACAACGAGAGACTGACTGCCAGCCCCACAATCAGCGAAGCGGATCAAGAGGGCTTCGTAACACTCTGTTATCCTTTGCCCCAGAAGTTAGGCGCCGGTAATTATCCGATACGGTTCAGCCCGGACGGCACAGAATGGACCCCGGCTATCTATGAAATCCGTCTACTTGAATAGCCGTATGCCCGGTAAAGCGCCAACAGAATTGAGATTACATCATATTACAAACATCTATTACCAATAAACATTATGAGAAACAAGTTATTATTCAGCAGTGTCCTATTAGCTGCATCTGTATCCTTGTCTGCACAACAAAGTGCAACAATCACGCTTCACGCCGACCAAGGCAAGCAAATTATTCCCAAAGAAATTTACGGCCAGTTTGCCGAACATCTGGGTACTTGTATCTACGGAGGCCTTTGGGTGGGCGAGAACTCCGATATACCCAATGTCAAAGGTTACCGTACCGACGTATTCAATGCCCTGAAAGACCTCCAGGTTCCCGTTCTTCGCTGGCCGGGCGGCTGCTTTGCCGACGAATATCACTGGATGGACGGTATCGGTCCCAAAGAGAATCGTCCTAAAATGGTGAATAACAACTGGGGCGGCACTATCGAAGACAACAGTTTCGGCACACACGAGTTCCTCAACCTTTGCGAAATGCTGGGTTGCGAACCTTACATCAGCGGCAACGTGGGAAGCGGAACCGTTGAGGAACTTGCCAAATGGGTGGAATACATGACCTCTGACGGTGACTCCCCAATGGCGAATCTGCGCCGGAAAAACGGTCGTGACAAGGCATGGAAAGTCAAATACCTCGGTGTAGGTAACGAAAGCTGGGGTTGCGGCGGCAGCATGCGTCCCGAATACTATGCCGACCTTTACCGCCGTTACTCAACCTATTGCCGCAATTATGACAACAACCGCCTGTTCAAGATAGCCAGTGGCGCCAGTGATTACGACTACGAGTGGACAAAAGTTCTCATGGAGCGCGTGGGCAGCCGCATGAACGGACTCTCACTCCACTACTACACCGTTAGCGGATGGACCGGCAGCAAAGGCTCTGCAACCCGGTTCGACAAGGATGACTATTACTGGACCATGGGTAAATGTCGTGAAATAGAAGATGTGATCCGCAGACACTGCGCCATTATGGACGAATATGACAAAGACAAGAACGTGGCGCTCATGCTCGATGAATGGGGAACATGGTGGGACGAAGAACCCGGTACGGTCAGAGGCCACCTCTACCAGCAGAACACCATGCGTGACGCCTTTGTGGCTTCCCTGTCGCTCGACATCTTCCACAAATACACCGACCGCTTGAAAATGGCGAACATAGCCCAGGTTGTCAACGTACTGCAATCTATGATCCTGACCAAAGGGAAAGAGATGGTGCTGACTCCCACTTATTACGTTTTCAAGATGTACAAGGTGCATCAGGACGCTACCTACCTTCCCATTGAAATAAGCTGCCAGCAAATGAACGTGCGCGACAAACGTACATTGCCCCTCATCAGCGCTACGGCCTCCAAAAACAAAGATGGGAAAATTCATATTTCCTTGTCCAATGTTGATGTAGATAACGAGCAGGAAGTTATTGTAAATCTTCCGGGAATACAGGCTACAAAAGCGGCAGGAGAAATGCTCACTTCCGCACAAGTAACGGATTATAATTCCTTTGAAAATCCCGACAAAGTAAAATTAGTGCCTTTCAAAGAGGTAAAAATCAATAAAGGAGTCCTGAAAATAAAACTCCCCGCCAAATCAATTGTTACTGTTGAGTTACAGTAAACCATCAATAAAGACTTATTGTAATCAAAACAAGAAGCGGGTGACAGGGGCAAGAAAAAAGAGATAGGTTCTATGTTGCGGATTTACACATAAAAAGCTATCTTTGTCCCTGTCAAAATCAACAGGCAAGAAAATCAACTCACTAATAAAGTATTCAAATCATAACTATATTTTAATAATATGAACGACAAGAAACTTATGAACCTCGCAGCGGACAACATCCGTATCCTTGCTGCTTCTATGGTTGAAAAAGCCAACTCCGGACACCCGGGCGGTGCTATGGGTGGCGCCGACTTTGTGAATGTACTCTTTTCCGAGTTCTTAGTATACGATCCTGAGAATCCCGCTTGGGAAGGCCGCGACCGTTTCTTCCTCGATCCGGGACATATGTCACCGATGCTTTACTCCACATTGGCGCTGACAGGCAAATTCACATTGGATGAGTTGAAAGAGTTCCGCCAATGGGGCAGCCCCACTCCGGGACATCCCGAACGCGACCTGATGCGCGGCATCGAAAACACTTCCGGCCCGTTGGGACAAGGACATACTTTCGCCGTTGGAGCAGCTATTGCAGCCAAGTTCATGAAGGCCCGTTTTGAGGAAGTAATGAACCAGACAATCTATGCATATATTTCCGACGGTGGCGTTCAGGAGGAGATTTCACAAGGTGCAGGCCGTATTGCCGGCGCTCTGGGCTTGGACAACCTCATCATGTTCTATGATGCAAACGACATCCAGCTCTCAACCGAAACAAAAGATGTAACAATCGAAGATACCGCTAAAAAATACGAAGCATGGGGCTGGAAAGTTATCAAAATCGACGGTAACGATGCCGACGCTATTCGTGGCGCACTCAATGAAGCTAAAGCAGAAACGGAACGTCCCACACTGATCATCGGTCACACCGTTATGGGTAAAGGCGCACGCAAGGCAGACGGCAGCAGCTACGAAGCCAACTGTGCTACTCATGGCGCTCCTTTGGGCGGCGATGCTTATGTAAATACAATCAAGAACCTGGGCGGTAACCCTGAAAATCCGTTCACTATCTTCCCCGAAGTAGCCGAACTTTATGCCAAACGCGCTGCCGAACTGAAAGGAATCATGGCAGAGAAATATGCGGCAAAAGCTGCATGGGCAAAAGCCAATCCGGAAAAGGCCGCTAAACTGGAATTCTTCTTCTCAGGCAAAGCACCCGAAGTGAACTGGGCAGCTATCGAGCAGAAAGCCAACTCGGCTACACGTGCCGCATCGGCCACTGTGCTCGGCGCTCTTGCCACTCAGGTGGAAAACATGGTTGTTGCTTCTGCCGACTTGTCCAACTCTGACAAGACCGACGGCTTCCTGAAAAAGACACACGCTTTCAAGAAAGGCGATTTCAGCGGCGCATTCTTCCAGGCAGGCGTATCGGAACTGACAATGGCATGCTGCTGTATCGGTATGGCACTGCATGGCGGCGTTATTCCTGCTTGCGGAACCTTCTTCGTATTCTCCGACTACATGAAACCTGCCGTACGCATGGCCGCTCTTATGGAAGTTCCTGTGAAATTCATCTGGACACACGACGCATTCCGCGTGGGTGAAGATGGTCCTACTCACGAACCGGTGGAACAGGAAGCACAAATCCGCTTAATGGAAAAGCTGAAAAACCACAAGGGACACAACTCTATGCTGGTACTCCGTCCTGCCGATGCAGAAGAGACAACCGTAGCATGGAAACTTGCAATGGAGAATACTTCTACTCCGACAGCTTTGATCTTCTCCCGTCAGAACATCACGAACCTGCCTGCCGGAAACGATTACAGTCAGGCAGCCAAAGGCGCTTACATCGTAGCCGGTTCGGACGAAAATCCCGACGTTATCCTTGTGGCTTCCGGTTCGGAAGTGTCTACACTGGTGGCCGGTGCAGAACTGCTGCGCAAAGACGGCATCAAACTGCGCATCGTGTCCGCCCCGTCTGAAGGCTTGTTCCGCAACCAAGCTCCGGGCTATCAGGAAAGCATTATTCCGGCAAACGCAAAAGTATTCGGTTTGACAGCCGGATTGCCCGTAACGCTGGAAGGACTTGTCGGTGCTCATGGCAAGGTTTGGGGACTGGAATCATTCGGTTTCTCCGCTCCCTACAAGGTGCTGGACGAAAAGCTGGGCTTTACGGCAGAAAACGTATACAAGCAAGTAAAAGCAATGATGTAATATAGCAATGCGCCGATAGGCCTTCAGCCTATCGGCGCATACAAAAAATAATTATTATGAAAACAATAGGAATCTGCTCCGACCATGCCGGATACGCATTGAAACAATACGTAAAGCAATGGCTTGAAACCAAAGGCTGGGAATACAAGGACTTCGGCACTTACTCGCCCGAAAGCGTGGATTATCCTGATTTTGCACACCCGCTGGCACTGGCGGTGGAAGCAGGGGAATGTTATCCGGGCATCGCTATCTGCGGTAGCGGAAACGGCATAAATATGACGCTGAACAAACACCAGGGCATCCGCGCAGCATTGTGCTGGACAGCCGAAATAGCAGGACTTGCCCGCCAGCACAACGATGCCAATGTGCTCGTGATGCCGGGACGCTTCGTCACCAACCAAGAGGCGGACGAAATCATGACCAAGTTCTTCTCCACCCCGTTCGAAGGCGGACGTCACCAACGGAGAGTGGAAAAGATACCGGTAACAGAATAATCATCCCGTAAGACAAATAAATCCATCTTATGAGACGGATTTATTCATCCCGTAAGGCAAATTATTTCATCCCATGAGACGATTTATTTCATCTCATGGGATGATTTTTTATGTAGAGTTATCCATTGTCTTTAAATAAAAACTATCTTTGTACATCAATAATCCGGAACTCAGAATGATATGGAGCAATTAAACACCATAAAAGAGCTTATCAATCAGGGAAATGTGGAGCAAGCTATCCTTCAGCTTGACGAGATACTTCAAACCGATTTTCCCGGAAAAGACGAAGCCTATTATCTCCGGGGGAACGCTTACCGCAAGCAGAGCAACTGGCAGCAGGCTTTGAACAACTACCGCTATGCCATTGACCTCAATCCGGACAGTCCCGCCCGGCAAGCCTACAACATGGTAATGGATATTCTGAACTTCTTTCATAAAGATATGTACAATCAATAATAAGAACGTAATTATGGCAAAAATCAAAGGAGCAATCGTAGTGGACACCGAACGTTGCAAAGGCTGCAACCTGTGTGTCGTGGCTTGTCCGCTCAATGTAATAGCCCTCACCAAAGAGGTGAATGTAAAAGGGTATAACTATGCCCACCAGATATTGGAAGATACCTGTAACGGATGTAGCTCGTGTGCAACGGTATGTCCGGACGGATGTATTTCGGTTTATAAAGTAAAAGTAGAATAAATAAGAAGAATATGGCAGAAGAAGTTGTATTAATGAAAGGAAACGAAGCCATCGCCCATGCAGCCATCCGCTGCGGTGCCGACGGATACTTCGGTTATCCTATTACTCCCCAATCAGAAGTATTGGAAACACTTGCCGAACTGAAACCCTGGGAAACGACCGGAATGGTGGTGCTTCAGGCAGAAAGTGAAGTAGCGGCTATCAATATGGTATACGGTGGTGCCGGAAGCGGAAAAATGGTAATGACCTCCTCCTCCAGCCCCGGTGTCAGCCTCAAGCAGGAAGGAATTTCATACATTGCGGGAGCCGAATTACCATGCCTCATTGTAAACGTAATGCGTGGCGGTCCCGGACTCGGAACCATTCAGCCAAGTCAGGCCGACTATTTCCAGACAGTAAAAGGCGGCGGTCATGGCGACTATCGCCTCATAGCCCTTGCCCCTGCCTCCGTACAGGAAATGGCAGACTTCGTGAGCCTGGGCTTCGAACTCGCTTTCAAATACCGCAACCCGGCTATCATCCTTGCCGACGGTGTCATCGGACAAATGATGGAAAAGGTGGTTCTGCCTGCCCAAAAGCCGCGCCGTACGGATGCCGAAGTCATTGAGCAATGCCCTTGGGCCACCACCGGCAGAACCAATGGCCGCAAGCCCAATATCATCACCTCACTGGAGCTGAAGCCGGAAGAAATGGAGAAGAACAACATCCGTTTCCAAGCCAAATATAAAGAAATCGAAGAGAACGAGGTGCGTTTTGAGGAAATTCACTGCGAAGACGCCGAATACCTGATTGTAGCTTTCGGCTCCATGGCGCGTATCGGTCAGAAAGCCATGGAAATGGCCCGCGAAGAAGGCATCAAGGTCGGGATGCTCCGTCCTATCACCCTGTGGCCGTTCCCAACCAAAGCCATTGCCGCCTATGCCGACAAGGTAAAAGGCATGCTGGTGACCGAATTGAATGCCGGGCAGATGATTGAAGATGTCCGTCTGGCTGTGAACGGCAAAGTGAATGTAGAACATTTCGGACGCCTCGGCGGCATCGTCCCCGACCCGGATGAAATCGTAATTGCACTGAAAGAAAAACTGATTAAGAAATGAATCCTGATAAAATAAGAAACGTACTGAATATTCTCTTCATGATACTTGCTCTGGCAGCTATCATCGTGTACTTCGCGGCAAGGGACGACTTCAAACTGTTTATATATGTTTGCGGAGCGGCTATATTCGTAAAGCTCATGGAGTTTTTCATACGGTTCACCAACAGATAAGGAGAAGTAATTATGACAAAAGAAGATATTATCAAACCTGAGAACCTGGTTGCCAAGAAACCGACTCTGATGAACGACAATCCCATGCATTATTGCCCGGGATGCAGTCATGGCGTGGTTCACAAACTGATTGCCGAGGTAATCGAAGAAATGGGAATGGAAGATAAAGCTATTGGCATCTCTCCTGTGGGATGTGCCGTATTTATCTACAACTATATAGACATTGATTGGCAGGAAGCCGCCCATGGACGCGCTCCCGCCCTTGCCACCGCCATCAAGCGCCTTTGGCCGGACCGTCTGGTGTTCAGCTATCAGGGAGACGGTGACTTGGCATGTATCGGTACCGCCGAAACCATCCACGCACTGAACCGCGGCGAAAATATAACCATTATTTTCATCAACAACGCCATCTACGGTATGACAGGCGGACAAATGGCTCCCACCACCCTCGTAGGCATGAAAACCTCCACCAGTCCTTACGGACGTGACGTGCACTTGCATGGCTATCCCCTGAAGATTGCCGACATTGCCGCCCAACTGGAAGGTACGGCATACGTCACCCGCCAGAGCGTGGAGACCGTTCCCGCTATCCGCAAAGCAAAGAAAGCTATCCGCAAGGCGTTTGAGAATTCCATGGCAGGCAAAGGCTCCAACCTCGTAGAAATCGTCTCCACCTGTAACTCCGGTTGGAAGATGTCTCCGGAGAAATCAAACAAATGGATGCAGGAGAACATGTTCCCCTTCTATCCGCTGGGTGACTTGAAAGATAAACAATGATGCTAAAAACAGAAGAACAATGAAAGAAGAAATCATTATAGCAGGCTTCGGCGGACAAGGCGTATTGTCCATGGGAAAGATTTTGGCATACTCCGGATTGATGGAAGGCAAAGAGGTGACCTGGATGCCCGCCTACGGACCGGAACAACGCGGCGGTACGGCAAACGTTACCGTAATTGTGAGTGACGAGAAAATCTCCTCGCCAATTTTGAGCAAATATGATGCGGCTATCATCCTGAACCAACCCTCACTGGAGAAGTTCGAGAACAAGGTAAAGCCCGGCGGCGTACTTATCTACGACGGCTACGGCATCATCAACCCGCCGACACGTAAAGACATCCACGTTTACCGCATCGATGCTATGGATGCCGCCAACGAAATGAAAAATGCCAAAGCATTCAACATGATTGTGCTGGGCGGCCTGTTGAAAATTGCTCCGATCGTAACATTGGACAACGTTATCAAGGGATTGAAAAAAACACTTCCCGAACGCCACCACCACCTGATACCGATGAACGAAGAGGCCATCAAGCGGGGTATGGAGCTAATTAAGGAGGTATAAAAAAACACATCATCCGTTTGGGCGAAACAGATGATGTGTTTGCCCTCAACGGATGATGCGTTTACTATAAACGGATGATGTGTTTCCAAGTGTGAACACATCATCCGTTTTTTTAGCGCCGTATATATATAGAAAGTCTAATATTCGATTGTCCAAGTAAACACATCCGCATCATCTTTTTCCTTCTCAGTCTTTTTATTTTCTATGGTGTATTTATAACCTTTTTCAGGAATATTCGGATCAACAAGCTCATTACCCACTACTACGGTATAAGTTGTTTTCATGACAGTGAAGCCTCTTTGAGTCTGAATACCGGTCAGGTAGTTGTCTTTGTCGAAGGTATAGTTCATCACTAACTCGTCATCAGACCATACAATCGTATGGTAATATTCTTCAACTGTTGTGTTCGGAGTCTGATAACTTTCCATTATTCTATCCCATTCATCACGCGCAGTAAAGTCCGGGAACACTTCCGGCAGATAATCACTCGTCTTACCCGTTCTTCCGATATAGAACAGAAAGTCATAAGCATCGTCATTACATAAAAGGAGTCCCACCATATCAACAGGAAGATTATTGGGATAACGGTGCGTATAGGCTTTATTCACATCCACACTGATTGTCCTGCTATCTTCCAATGATTTACCCTCAACGTATTCATACTTTGACAACATTCCATTATCATAAGAGAAAGTACCCGAACTGGTTTCACTGCCTGCATCGGCATCCTTCCACTGCGCAAGGCGGTTGTCATCGGTATAGCTGAGACGTATGTAGTCGCTGAACGTTCCGGTATTCTTGTCATCGTCCTGTATGGATGCTACATTTCCTTGTTCATTGAGTTTGATAATGTAGGTATCTTCGTAGATATTGCTGCTACTATCATAAACCTCTTTCTCGTTCATGGTTATCTCTCCGGCAACCGTGTAATCGAAAGTCGTTGTAGTTTTACCTTTAGATTGTACGTGGTCACGTACAATACGCGCCACACGTCCCTGCTCATCGTAACTAAAGGTCCTGATCCATTCGCTGGTGTAATCAGAGCTATTATAAACCTTATCAGAGTTGAACACTTCTTTACAAGCTATCTTCTTGATAGTTTTCAGTACTCCGGTACCACTTTCCGTTTCCGCTTTTTGTTCCACCGCAATGGTCAGTACGGTTTTACCTGCCGTAATGCGTATTTCCGCTTTCCGGCTTTTTCCACTGGTGTTCGGTGTAAGTGTAAGGTTCAAGGTGAACTCACCTGCGCCCCCGCTATACGCGCTCAGTTTCAACCAGTCCACATTGCTTCCATCGGCTCTTGTCTTTGTTTCGGTTACGGTTGCCGTCCAAGGCTCTGTGGCGGTGAATTTAATACCTTCCGACTTTTGCGTTTCGTCCGCATATATCGTTTGTGAAGTCTGAGTACCGCCAGTTAAAACAATAGCTCCTTCCGGTTCATTTTCTTCACTGCTACATGCCCCCAGCGCTATCGCCACCAGAAAGCCTAAAAAAAGTTTCTTCATCATATATTATATTTCAGTTATCATTCAATTATTTACCATAATTATCCACTAAGTTTTTGAACTCCGCACAACGTTCGTCCTCAAACAAATCTTCGAACTTATAACGGGCTTCCGCATCACCACAGAGATAGTAATACTTACCGGCAACTTTCTCCGTAGCCACATAAGCGGAGTTCTCGCAATCGGGAGTAGGTATAAAAGTAAAGGAAGGAGTATTCTTCATGGAACTCTTCTTTATGGTGATTTCCAGTTTATCACCGCCTCTCGGAACTATCATCACAAAATGTCCCGGTGTACATTGTATGTTGTCACCGTCCATCACATAAGTATAAATATTAATACCGTAAGCGCCCCTAATGTCATGCATCTTAAGGAACAAGCCCTTTTCGGGCATCAGGTAACCGTAATCGGGAGTCATGGTAGTAAAATCACCACAAAAATTGTTTGCTGAGATAGCAGGCATCAAGTAACCGCTCGGAGCATTCCCCCCGGCCTCCGCTTGACCTTCGGCATCTTGAACATTCTTCTTTGCACCGCCACATGCTGACAATACGACCAGTCCGCAAAGCATTGCGGAGATAATTGTAATAGTAAACCTTTTCATAACAATGATATGTTTTAAATGAGTAATGTCATCAACATTTACGGATAGGTATAATACCTCTGGAGATTGCTGTCATTATCAAGTCCGCCACATTCTTTGCATCAAGTTTGTCCAACAGATGACGCCGGTGTGTATCTACCGTATTGGTAGATACACACAAATCCTGAGCTATTTCCTGTGTGTTTTTGCCTTCAGAGATACACTTCAACACATCAAGCTCACGCTGTGTGAGTTCTTCACGCCGCCCTTCGTCCGAACGCCTCATCTGGTTGCGTACTTGTTCGGCATAAGTACAGTAGTAAGTCCCGCCATCGAGTACACAACGAATAGCCTCGACTATCTTGTTCGAGTCAACGGATTTAAACAAAATACTATCTACATCACACTGTATCAGATTCCTTATAAACCAAATTTCCTCGTGCATTGTATTCACGATAATACGCGCCTGAGGGTCTTTTTCCCGAATACGTGAGATTATTTCCAAACCGGACAAATCGGGCAATTCCATATCCAACAAGAAAAGATTAAAGCATTGGGAAGCTATTAAAAGCAATGCCTCCCGTCCCGATGAAGCTGTACATACGGTCTTGATTTCGGGTAACGAACATTCCACTATCCTCTTCAATCCTTGAAGCACCAAATCATGGTCATCTACCAACAAAATGCGTATATCTTTTTCTTTCATCAATCTATGCTTTGTGTTCTGAATTATGCTGCAAAGAAAAAGTATTTATCAATATCCGACATCATCAAAAATAGTGATTTTAGTATCCGGCATCATGGTTTTCTACTAAAGGGACAAAGGGATTTCAAGCTGAAACTGTTGGATACTCCCCTTGCAGTTTACAGAAAGAGACCCGCCTATGGCTTTGGCGCGTTCTTGGGTAGTATTAAGGCCGATACCGCCCATTGCAGCACCTGAATCGGAAAACGGCTTGCCATTGTCTGTGATGAGTAAAACCAACAGTTCCTTACTTAAGGAGAGATTTATATTCACTTCCGTCGCTTCGGAATGTTTCAGTATATTAGAAAGTAGCTCCTGCAAAATACGATAGACCTCATAAGCCGTCTGCTCCGGTACTTGCCCCCATTCTGCATGGTCATTTTCTTTACTGAAAGCCAGTTGCATGGATGCCGGAATGACCAAACGTTCTATATATGCCTCTATCGTTTCAGCCAATGTAACATACTGGAACTTTGGCGGCATCAGTTCATGGGAAATACAGCGCACCTCACCACGAACCTGTTCCAACAAATCCAGCAGCTCATGTTTTGACTCAGCCGAAGGTGGCATACATTGCACCTGCATGCCAATCCCCAACAAGTCATTGCAGACACCGTCATGCAACTCTTTCGCCAAGCGGGTGCGTTCACGTTCCAACCCGTCAATATAGCTTTTGGCAAGTTTCAACTCTTCCTCTTTTTTGACACGTTTCTGGCGGAACATATAATAAAATACCAAAAGTAAAAAAGCTGAGACAGCCACAGCAGCCACTATACCCCACTGCATCGTCTTAGCCTTTTGCTCCAGTTGCTCTTGAGTCAGCCTCGCTATTTCAAGTTCCTTTACCTGATTTTCATACTTCATGGACAGTTCGGAAAGTTCCGCATCCACCTCCGTCTGATGCAGGCTATCGGACGTCCAGTATGCTTTTTCATAGTAATCGGCGGCATGCGGATAATCTTTCAGCCCATGATAATTGCGTGCCATTTCCAAATAGAGCTTATCAATCGGGGTCTGGGCATTGACATCCATAGCTCTCAACATCTGTTGCTGAATGGAAAGACTCTCCCGATAACGCCCCATCTTGTTGAGAATCTTGAAAAGGGTTTCCTTATATCCCAGTACCTCCCCTGAAGACTCAGGCAATTCAGCCATCATTTTTTCCGCCTCACGTATATAATGATTGATAGAATCGTTATTGTTCATTCTGAAATAGGCATTCAACAGATATGTTATACTTTTCAACACAAATTTCGGTTTCTTCTGTTCGCGTGCCATAGCAAGTGCGGGATAGAGCATCTGAGCGGCTTCGTCGTATTTCTTCTGTAATGTCATGATACCTCCCGCCGTAGATGCTGCATACAAGACCATGTCCATATCATCGCACTTCTTTGACTCTTCCACCGCCGCCCGAACATAGTTTTCAGCCTCTTTCAAACGCGAGGTATTTGCATAAAGCACAGCCATATTTGTCAATAAGTGCACCCGTTCATCGTAGGATTTACGCCCCTCAAGTTTTTCCAACGCCCTGTTATAATATATCAGTGCCGAATCAGGCATGTCTTTTCTGCGATAATTCACACCAAGAGAAGTGAGCGTTGTAATCACTTGGTCCTCAACTCCGGTAAAACGTTCGGCTTCATCGAGTACTTTAAGGTAGCCGTCAATTGCACTCTCCATATCCCCCAAAGCACTATAAGTTTCCACCCGGTTTATCAATAAGGTGAGATAAGGTTCAGGTACATCCTTTCGGGCATATTCCAGACCTTTATCACAATAATACCGGGTACTGTCCGACTGGCGATAGGCATAATATTCCCCTAAATGACAATAAGCAGCTGCAATACTATCCCAATTCTTCAGTCTCAAGGCACGAGCCAACTCATCCTGATACATTTTTAATTCGGCATCCTGAGCATGCAGCAGAGGAAAAAGCAAGAATAAGCATAGCCAAAAAGATAGTGTTCTCATACAAACAGATATTATAATATTAGAAACGAAAAGTTGCTTCCTACCCGAAAGAGTCGGTAGCAAAGATAGCAAAGCTGCTGAATATACAGGCACATAAGCGGTAATAATTGCATCATTGCAACTGCCCGAATACTGTTTCTCCATAAAGAGCCGAGAGTTTTAAAAGAAGCAAAAAAGGTGGAATTCCGTAAGTGAATAATTTTTTATTGTATCTTTGCGCCTAATTATGAGACGAATCGTACTGACATATCTATTTCTGTCTATTATAGGTATCTTGGGTGCTGTGGCACAGACACCTTTCAACCGTATGGATCCTACAACCGGCCGCGACCAGTTCGGCAATCAGGTAGATCCCAACACCTTGCCGGATAATCTGGAAGACAGTACCAATACGGAAATTCAGAGTCTTCCCCCCAAACTTTATATGTGGCGCCTGAGTGAGACACTGGGCGAACGTACCATTATTCCCGCCGATACAGCCAATCTTAACTTCCAGAATACCAACTTGGTAGAAGGCATGTACGGGCACTATAATTATCTGGGTAACTTGGGTTCGCCGCGCATGTCACGCATCTTCTTTGAACGCAAGGATGCCGAACCGACTATCTTCATGCAACCTTTTTCCAGCTTCTTTGTCCGCCCGGACGAAGTGAAATTCACAAATAGCAACATCCCTTTTACCAACCTGACATACTACAAAGCCGGAAATAAAGTCAATGGCGAAGAACGCTTCAAGTCCTACTTTTCAGTCAATGCAAACAAGCGGCTGGCTTTTGGTTTCAACATAGATTACCTGTATGGACGGGGATACTATCAGAACCAGTCCACCTCCCACTTCAATGCCGGAGTGTTTGCCAGCTACATCGGCGATAAATACCAAATGCAGGCAGTGTACAACAACTTCACCATGAAGATGAACGAAAACGGAGGTATTCAAGACGACCGTTATATTACGCGCCCGGAAGATATGTCGGAAGGGAAAAAGGAATATGAATCCACCACTATCCCCGTAAAATTGGAACAGACGGCAAACCGTAACAAAGATTTCTACGTATATGCCACACAGCGCTACCGGCTCGGCTTTACACGAGAAACTACTACCATAGAGGATGCCCGTTCTTCCGGAATAACTGCCGCCAATGACAGTGTGCCCCTGCCCAAAGATACCATTATAACGGAAGAGTTCGTTCCCGTCACCAGCTTCATCCACACCATAAAAGTGGAACGTGCCCGCCATCAGTTCACTTCTGCCCAAGAGAAGGAGGGACAATATCCCAATGCGTATTTCAATGAAGTCGCCAGCCGGGATTCGACCACTGCCTTCAGCATAAAGAACGTGTTTGGAATTGCTTTGCTCGAAGGCTTCAACAAGTATGCCAAAGCCGGACTGACAGCCTATATATCGCACAAGTTCAACCGTTACGAATTAATGGATACTTTGTCGCGTACCCGTTTCGACGAACAGGAACTATTCGTGGGCGGCGAACTTGCCAAACGCCAAGGCAAAACGCTGCATTATAACGTAAATGGTGAAATAGGCATCATGGACAAGGCGCTCGGACAATTTCGCGTCAATGCCGACCTCGACCTGAACTTCCGCCTTTGGAAAGACACCGTAAACTTCTATGCAAGAGGCTATGTAAGCAACACTCTCCCCTCTTTCTACATGCGTCATTATCACTCCAACCATTATTATTGGGACAATGACAATATGAATAAGGAATTTCGCACACGTGTGGAGGGCGAGCTGAACATCCAACGCTGGAAAACAAACCTGCGTGCCGGCGTGGAAAACATAAAGAACTACACCTATTTTAATCAAAGCGCAATGCCTGTGCAGGAAAGCGGTAATATACAAGTATTGTCCGCAACTCTGAAGCAGGATTTCCGCTTGGGCATACTGCATTTGGACAACGAAGTGACTTGGCAGAAATCGAGCAATGAAACCGTATTGCCTTTGCCACAGCTCTCACTATACCATAACCTGTACCTGCTTGCCAAAATAGCCAAGAAGGTGCTGACTGTACAGATTGGAGCCGACGTCAGATATTTCACCAAATACAACGCACCCGCCTACACTCCCGCCATCCAGCAATTCCATCTTCAGGCAGCGGACGACCAGGTAGAAATCGGCGGTTATCCGATTGTAAACGTATACGCCAATCTGCACTTGAAGCGGACCCGTATCTTTGCCATGATGTATCATGTAAACGCAGGAATGGGACAAAGCAATTATTTCCTCGTGCCCCACTATCCCATCAACCCGCGCTTGTTCAAGATAGGTATTTCATGGAACTTCTACGACTAACATTGTCCTCCATTCATCATGAAAAAGACCAAACTGTTGAAGTATATCATCCTGGGAGCAGTGGCTGCACTTGTCGCCACATTCATGCTGCCTAAAAGAGAGAGCCGCAAAGGGCATCCCCGCGATTACGCCGAAATAGCGGCAAATGGAACACTTCGTGCAGCTACGGAGTACAATTCCATCAGCTTTTATGTGGATGGAGACACTTTATCGGGCTTTCATTACGAACTGATAGAGGCTTTTGCCCGCGATCACAGTCTGCAAGTAGCCATAACTCCCGAAATGAGTTTTAATGAGCGGCTCGAAGGTTTGGCAGAAGGCCGATACGACGTCATCGCCTACGGTCTCTTGGCAACCAGCGAATTAAAAGATTCCCTGCTCCTCACCGCTCCTATCGTTCTGAACAGGCAAGTATTGGTTCAGCGCAAAATGGATTCCCCCGGTGACTCCCTATTCGTCAGGAGCCAGCTCGATTTAGCGGGAAAAACCCTGAATGTGGTTAAAGGCTCTCCTTCCATTCTGCGCATCCGCAACTTAGGAAATGAAATAGGCGACACCATATATATTAACGAAATAGAGAAATATGGCTCCGAACAGCTCATCGCGCTCGTGGCACATGGCGATATCGACTATGCAGTATGTGACGAAGCCATCGCCCGTTCCGCCGCCGACAGCCTTCCGCAAATAGATATAAATACCGCAATCAGCTTCACTCAATTCTACTCATGGGGAGTGAGCAAGCAGTCTCCGGTACTTCTGGACAGCCTGAACAGCTGGCTGGAACGGTTTAAAACAAAGAAAGAATATAAGAAGATTTATAGGAAGTACTATAAATGATATAATCTTCACCACAAACCTCTACAACGTCTCCACTTCCCTCAGCCACATCTCCGCAGATGCATCACTCGGCATGCGCCAATCTCCACGCGGACTTATGGAAATGCTTCCCACCTTCGGGCCGTCCGGCAGGCAAGAACGCTTGAACTGCTGGTTGAAGAAGCGGCGACAGAAGGTCTGCAACCATTTCCGTATCGTTTCTTCATCATAGACATCCTTAAACGTACGCGCTGCAAGGAAGAAGATTTTGGAAGGACGGAAGCCGCAACGCAGAAAATAATAAAGGAAGAAATCGTGCAGTTCATACGGGCCTACGAGATCCTCGGTAATCTGCTTGATATTTCCATTCTCATCTGCCGGTATAAGTTCCGGACTGATAGGAGTATCCACAATATCCAGCAATGTGGCTCGTGAAGCCTCGTCCATATCATTTTCCGCAACCCACTTCACCAGATGCTTCACCAACGTTTTGGGAATACTGCTGTTGACACCGTACATAGACATGTGATCGCCGTTATACGTGGCCCAGCCCAAAGCAAGTTCCGAGAGATCGCCCGTACCAACCACCATTCCCCATGTCTGGTTGGCAATATCCATTAATATCTGCGTACGTTCACGCGCCTGCGAATTCTCATATACCACATCATGCACGTTTATGTCATGGTCTATATCCTTAAAGTGTTGTATGCAGGCATCCTTTATGCAGACTTCGCGCATTGTCACACCCAATGAAGTCATCAGGTCGACAGCATTGGTATGCGTACGGTCGGTAGTGCCGAATCCCGGCATAGTCACACCGATAATGCCTTTACGGTCCCAACCCAGCTTATCAAAGGTTTTCACACAAACCAATAATGCCAATGTAGAGTCCAAGCCACCGGATATGCCTACCACTGCGCTCTTGGCATTGGTATGTACCAAGCGCTGTGCCAATCCTGATACCTGTATCGAAAATACTTCCTCGCAACGCTCGTCCAAAACCGGCCCTTGAGGAACAAACGGATGAGGTTCGAAAGTACGGGTCAGGTTCAAATCACCGGAATTGACATACTCTGTGGATATGCGCACCGGAACCTCAGGCGCACAATTGGCGTGACAGGCCGCAAATGTCGTATTAACCCGACGTTCCGTACGTATATGCTCCACATCAATTTCGCTAACCACCAACTGCCCCTCAAAGGAGAAGCGTTCACTGCCGGCCAACAGCGTACCATTCTCATAAATCAATCCATTGCCGGCAAAAACCACATCCGTAGTAGATTCGCCAAAACCGCATGAACTGAATACATACCCTGCAATACAACGGGCAGACTGCTGACTGATGAGCGAACGAAGGTAAGCATGTTTACCTATTCCTTCGTTATCAGCCGACAGGTTGAAAAGGATTTCCGCCCCCTGCAACGCCAATGAAGAACTCGGCGGAATAGGAGCCCACAGATCCTCGCAAATCTCAATTCCGAAAGTCGTATCCGCAGTCTCAAAAAGCAGGTTCCGACCCATAGGCACTACCTGTCCGCATAAGCGGGCAGTAGTCTCCGATACCTCACAGGCAGAAGCGAACCAGCGTTTCTCATAAAATTCTTTGTAGTTGGGAAGATATGTCTTAGGAACAACGCCCAGGATTTTGCCTTTCTGTATAACCACTGCGGTATTCAGCAACATACCGTTCAGGGGTACAGGCATGCCAAGAATGGATATAATGTCCATCTGACGCGTATTATTCAAAATCTGTATCAGCCCCATTTCGGCCTCTTCAAGCAAAAGTTGCTGGGCAAAAAGGTCTCCACATGTATATCCGGTGATGCATAACTCCGGAAAGACAATGATTTGTACACCTTTTCCGTCAGCTATGATTATCTCTTTTTCAATTTGTCCGGCATTGAACTTACAGTCCGCTACCTTAATACGAGGTACAGCCGCCGCTACTTTGACATATCCGTAATTCATAAGAATCTGATTAAATTAGGGTACAAAAATACGGCAATTTATCAAATAAACACAAAATAATCAGTCTTTTCACTCTCCGTTTCAAGATACTTGCAATCCCACCTAAGAATACAGCAGGTCATTTTAATTAACAATATAAAAAAACTCAGATTTTTTTTTGGATAAATCAAAGAAGTATCTATCTTTGCAAGAGAATTAAAAATGTAATTATTACAAGTTTGAATTATAGATGATATGGATGTAATAAAGCGATTGCAAAATCACAACATAAAACCGTCAGTGCAGCGCATAGCCATTATGAGCTATCTGATGGAGCATCGTACACATCCCAGTGTAGACGAAATCTATACGGCGCTTGCTCCTTCCATTCCCACATTGTCCAAGACCACTGTCTACAACACTTTGAAACTTTTGAGCGAGCAAGGTGCTGCACAGACACTGACAATTGACGAACGGAATACCTGCTACGATGCAGAGACCAGCCCTCATGCCCATTTCTTATGCAAACGTTGCGGCAAAATATACGATCTGGAACATAATGCCAATATCAAACAAGTGGAAGATATGGACATGGACGGCCATGATGTACAAGAGATCCATTATTATTATAAAGGTATCTGCAAGAATTGTTTGGAAAGTGAACAGTTAACTAAAATAACGAATAACTAATTCAACTAATTAAAATCTGAAGTAAAATGAAAAAATTTAGATGTACTGTCTGCGGTTACGTATATGAAGGAGACGCAGCTCCTGAGAAATGTCCTCTGTGTAAAGCTCCTGCAAGCAAATTCGTTGAAGTAGAAGAAGCACAGGCAGGTGGTCCGTTGGTTTTTGCCGACGAACATGTTATCGGTGTAGCTAAAGGCTGCGACGACGAAATGATTAAGGATTTGAACAACCACTTCATGGGCGAATGTACAGAAGTTGGTATGTACCTTGCAATGAGCCGTCAGGCAGACCGCGAAGGTTATCCTGAAGTAGCTGAAGCATTCAAGCGTTATGCATGGGAAGAAGCAGAACACGCTTCCAAATTTGCTGAATTGCTGGGCGACTGTGTATGGGACACTAAGACCAACCTTGAAAAGAGAATGAACGCTGAATCAGGCGCTTGCGAAGACAAAAAGCGTATCGCTACCCGCGCTAAAGCATTGAATCTGGATGCTATCCATGACACAGTTCATGAAATGGCTAAGGACGAAGCTCGTCATGGTAAAGGCTTCGAAGGTCTGTACAATCGTTATTTCAAGAAATAATCTGAAAGAACAGATACCGTCTAAAAGGGCTTGCAGATTGCAAGCCCTTTTTTATTAGTAAAGGTAACTATATATTGCTTACAGTGTGAATCCTTGTTAGCAGTAGAGAGCAGTAAAGCATATTAAAATTATAAGCCCCCCATAAGCATTATAATTGTTTATAGAGGGCTTTGCTGTAAGGCAGTATATAGTTATTTTAGCAAAAATCCCCGGTACAATGAACTGCACCGGGGATTTCTTCAAATGCAATGAAAGATTATTTGCAATGGAAATACAATCTTTTTTAGAAACGCAGACCTAAAGTCAACAGTACCTGACTACGGGTATTCTTTACTTTCGCTTCAGGAGAACCTACCACCAATTGTTCTCCATCCATATAGGCATTGATGAACGGGTGGAAATCCTCTTTATAAGAAGAATACTTATAGGCCAAATCAGCATAGAACATAGAGCCGCGATAGCCGATACCTAATGTATAGTTGCTCAGCGCTTTTGTATTTGCAAAATCCGTATCGGTCTGAATAGAGTTATAAGGCAGATCTTTATATGCATCACTATTGAAGATAGCGGACGTATAATTATAGCCTGCACGCAAAGCAAACTGAGGAATAACCTTATATTCAGCACCCAGACGAATGGTGCTCACCCCTTTCAGCATGGAAGTGGTGCTGTTTTCGTATCCAAAGGTATCGGAGTAGCCCTCCTGATCTTTAAACTTTATAGAAGAATAGTCCTGATATTCATACTCAGCGCCTAATGCCAGATCCTTACCGATGGTATATCCCAAGCTTACATTATAAGTCCATGGCGTCTGAAGCTGGAACTGGCGCACCATATCTCCTTTCAATATATCGTAAGTGTCTACATTATACTGACCTATCACACCACTACCCACCTCCGACTCATTGGCTATATCCAAATCATTCAGCACGTCCGACTCCAGACGGGCATTCGTCTTATAGTCCAGATTATAATAAGTGGGCGTATGAATGGCTAATCCGATTTTTAATGGAGAATATTCAAAAGGACGTATAATGGCTCCGAATTTCACATCAAAACCGGAACCATGTATTTTGTTCCAGCTCTGCAAATTATAGCCTTGTCCGGTAGCATTTCCTGCCTTATCCAGATAGTTCTCATCATAAAAAGTATATTTGCTATAATCTATGGCATAGGCTCCCACAGTCACACCTAAATATACCCGGTCGTTGATATTGAATGAAATGTTGAAATCATACTGGTCGATACCGCCACGCTCTTCCGAACGGAAACTTCCATTTCCTCCCCAAAACATCCCTCCATATTCACCCGGAGTAATATATACTAAATCACCATTCAGGTTTTTCACCTGCTTACCCCCTACCATATAGGGGACATAGCCGGAAGGAACATCGCCCTGTCCGTTATGAGCGATAAGATCGGTAATAAGATAACCATCGTATCCCAATGCAGACAGCCACCCCACCTCCGGATCAGTATAAATGTCACCGGACCAATCCTTGATACCTCCGGCTTGTGCAGCCATGTAGTCGGTCTGCGTATAATCTCCCAGATTACCGCCCATAGACATATTCTTATAGAAAGATTTTGCCTTATGGTAATTAAAGCCGAAATTCACATAACGCAAAGCCGTAGCATTACCTATCTTTGAAGAAAGCACAAAACCGGCATTATCAAATGAAGCCCTCATTTTATCGGAATTCATCTTGTTTCCCACATAGTTACTTTCCGTACCGTAGGAAGAAAATCCGAATGACACCATTGCATCATTACTGCGGTAAACACCTATACCGGCAGGGTTTGTGCCGATAGTGGAGATGTCACCTCCCAGTGCTCCCATGGCACCGCCCATACCAACAAAGCGTGCCGTACCGTTTAAATCCTTATTAGTTATCTTAGCAGCATCGTACACAGTCTGTGCACTCATTGGAGCTGCAATCAGCAACCCCAAAGCAGCCAAAGTTATTATTTTTTTCATATCCTACTAATCTTTTTCTATTAATACTAATACCTATCTTCTTCTTGAAGAACCACCGCCACCACCGGATGAACGGGTAGAACCGCCACCGCTGGAATAGCTACGTGAGCTGCTGCCACCGCCCGAAGAATAACTGCGGGTAGGAGTGTTTTGCACAGGTGTATAGGAACGGCGGTTGCTGTTTCCGGTAGAATAAATGCGCGTTGGCGATGTGGAGCTACCACGATTATAGGTAGAGGAGCTTCCTGTTGCTGAGCGTCTTGTTCCTGTGGCATTTACACCACTTCCGCTTCTGCGTGATTCTCCTACGGATGAAGAACCGACCCTTGTACTACTTGGACGGGTATATACACTGCGTCGTGTGGAAGAGGCATCCGTACGAGTGGTTACCCCGCTGCGTGTGCCCGATGAGCGCGTGCCCACCACACGTCTGGTTGTCGTACCGCTTTGTCCGCTTCTTCTATAAGAGGAGGTTCCTGAAGAACGGACAGCAGAACCTGCATCCCTGCGAGCTACGCTTGAACCTGACCTGCGGACTGTTGAAGAAGAATTGCGGTAACTGCTTGCTCCCGAAGAACGACGGTACGTATACGTATTACGTGGCCAGTATCCCCCACTCCAGTGTCCTCCACCGGGATAATATCCGGGATGATAGTGATGGTGATGTCCCCACCAGCCACCATACCAGCCGCCCCAACCTACGCTCCAGCCAAAACCCCAGCCCGGACCGTACCAGCTGTTCCAGCCCCAGCCATAATAGGGATAGCCACCCCAGCCATAGGAGTTATACCGCCAATCCCACCATAAGCGGTTGGTAAATGTCGGAAATGCGTAGGCATATAATCCGTCCGTATATACGTTCCAGTCCCATGAGTTCAATCCGTAGACAACATCCCAATACAACGGGCTGCTGATACTGATTGCATAGCGGGGGTTGCGGAAACGGATAATTCGTGTGGCATATTCATAATCATCTTCCGAACCGTCAAAGCCATTTACCCATTCCCCATCCAGACCGTCATACTCTTTCTCATCTATGTAAAGCGTATCATTCTCCTGCGAGAATTCATAGTTCTTGGAGTCATACCGACGGTTGTACTCGTCCACATCACGAATATTCCCTTTACGATCCTTCACCACAATCGTTGTATTGCCCGGCGACGCATAAACCGTAGTCGGCGCATTTGTCTTCACTACAACTGCATCGGCAGCCGGAGTCTTCTTTTTCTCCACCTTCTCTTCTTTTTTCTTGGAAGGCACGTAGTAAAGGTCGTCATCTATACTTTGAGCGGAAAGCACCCCTGGAAGGCACAATGCCAAAAGCGATAAAAAAACAATCTTTTTCATATTCATTTGGTTTATGGTTTACAATTCTATACTTTATCCATGTCACAAAGATAACGCCGTAATTTGTCCCATGCAGAAGATTTTCCCCAAAGATTTATAGGGATTTCCCTAAATGCACCTTATCTTTGTATCCAAAACAAATATACGCAGAAATAGGTTTCGCTCCTACGCCTGCCTTTTGCATTTAACAAACAATTATATTCCGATGAAATATTTAGAATTTATCTTCCATACCACCCCATGTACAGAAACTGTCAACGATGTTTTGTCCGCCGTATTGGGCGAGGTGGGCTTTGAGAGCTTTGTAGAGCAACCTGACGGCATCGCCGCCTACATCCAAAAAAATCTATACAATGAATCTTCCCTCAAGGAAGCTGTTGCTGATTTCCCTCTTTCCGACACACAAGTGGAATATACCTACCGGGAAGCAGAAGATAAAGACTGGAATGAAGAATGGGAAAAGAATTTCTTCCAACCCATTATCATTGGCGATCGCTGCGTCATTCATAGCACATTCCACCATGACATCCCGCAAGCTGACTACGACATCGTCATCAATCCTCAAATGGCATTCGGTACAGGCCACCATGAAACCACCAGCCTCATCATCGGTGAACTGCTGGACAACAACCTTCAAGGCAAGTCCTTACTCGATATGGGCTGCGGCACATCTATCCTCGCCATATTGGCACGCATGCGTGGTGCTGCTCCCTGCACAGCTATCGACATAGACGAATGGTGCGTACGCAATTCACTTGAAAACATCGAGCTAAATGGCGTAGACCGTATTTCCGTATTCCAGGGAGATGCTTCCGCACTGGAAGGAAAAGGGCCTTTTGATGTGGTCATCGCCAATATCAACCGTAATATCCTGCTGAACGACATGAAGCAATATGCACGTTGCATGCGGTCTGGATCAGAGTTATACATGAGTGGCTTCTACGTAGACGACATACCTGTGATACAAGCAGAAGCCGAACGTAACGGGCTGCGTTTTGTACATCACCGGGAAAAGAACCGTTGGGCGGCAGTTAAGTTTGCATTATAAGCACCCGAAGTATAATACTGCAAATACTCCTAATAAGCCATCTGAAACAGGCTTATTAGGAGTATTTGGTTTCCACTCATAACACCCGCCTCCCCGGAAAACAAGGGGAATGCATACGAAAAAGTGAGAGGTGAGAGTAAGAAAAACAAAAGCCGGATGTCGGAATCCGAAACAAATTATTCGGCAGCAGCCTCTTTTTCCGCAGCTTCTTCGGCAACTTCTTCAAAATCCGTCATGCCGCTTGCTACCAGCAGATTATACCAAGTAATCAGTTTTTTAATATCCGATACATATACGCGGTCGCGATCAAAGTTAGGCAACACTTCTGCCAAATAGGCCTGAAGTTCTTTTACAGAAGCCTTTTTCACATCCAATGCCACAGCAGCGCCGTTTTCTTTCTTCTTCATTGAAAGAAGCACATCTTTCAAAGGCACTTCATCTGCATCTGTATACATGGCGATATCACCTAAAGAGATAATCTTTTCATTGCCGTAGGCAGGGAAACGTTTCTTGTCAACGAGCGACTCTACAATCAACATATTCTTTCCCTGGGAAATGAGCTTATACAATCCCGGTTTACCGGAAATAGACAAAATAGTCTTCAACATAGTATATTCTGTTTTTGTAATTAGTAGTTTATTTTTTCGGTGGGCAAAGATAGGTATTATTTTGAGACAGGAAAGTGATTAAAGCTAAAACCTGCGGAATTAACGGTGTTTCACCATCATTCACTATCACAAAATCTGCCTGTCCGCGCTTTTCTTCATCACTCATTTGGCTGCGGATACGCTTTTCTATCAGTTCACGCGAGGAAGCATCCCGTTTCATGGCGCGTTGCACCCGTATTTCTTCGGGAGCATAGACCATAACAACCACATCCACTTCACCTGCAAATCCCGCCTCTATCAGAATAGCAGACTCAATACCTGCCATAGAACAGGTTGCACGCCGCCGAAGCCATTGCCTGAAATCTTCTTTCACACGCGGATGAATAATTCCGTTAATTTGCCGGGCATGCCCGGGACTGCCGAAAAGATAGGAAGCGAGCAAGGGTTTATTCAATGCTCCGCCGGCATATGCCTCTTTGCCCAACAAGGAAGTCAACTCACTGCGGATGCAAGTGTCAGTCATCATAAGTTGCTTAGTCTCCACATCGGAAATATAGACAGGTATTCCCATCACTTCCAGCAGTCGGGATACAACGCTTTTGCCGCTGCCAATGCCGCCGGTTATACCTATCCTAATGGTCATAATGAGAAGTAATCTGTTCTATGAGAAAGTCGACTTGCTCCGGATTAAAGCGCACCTGACTCACTCCTTCAGGAACATTCTTCAGCTTTACTGTGTACTTGTCCGAACCCAACCGCAACAACTCCTCGTAGGAAACATTCATATGGAAATCATCCGCCGTTATCTGACGGAAGCGGCTAAGCCCCACCTGAAAAGTGACCTGAACCTTGGACGGGAAAGCACGCAACACTTTATCGGCCGGGAAGTTTATGCCATGCAACGGCACCTCCACCGTCTTCTCAGTATAAATATCTACCGGAAGCATCATCTCAATAGAAGCCGGCACAAATTTCACTCCCCTCCGGGTAAGTAAAGAGACCTGCTGCTTCAATGTGTCCGAAATATTCTCCAGTTCAACATGCTGTGTATAGGCAGCAGTTATCGTATCTAATACGCCCTCCGGCGCATATGCCAGAACCGAATCCGGACTGAAAACCGTATCCGACAAATAATACTGGCGACCGGCACTGACCGTTCCCGCCAATTTTACGGGGACCAGCTTGGACACTCCGGTTGCATAAATGTACTCCAGCGTATCCGGCTTCATGGAAAGCAAGCGCGTTGAGACACTCAACTGGCTCAACACCTTCTTCTCAAATTGAGAAGCGTACACCCGCACATGATTGCCGGCATCTTTATAATCAGAGAAGTCGAGGGAAATCGGATAGAAACTTTTTCCCAACATATAATTAAGGAGAACCGTTCCTTTATCCTTCACCTTAATCCGGAGTTCGGAAGCCGGTTCTGAAGTTATCATCGTATTGTTAGGCACTCCACGCAGACGTACCGGGATGGAGAACTCGGCTTCATAATCGTTATTCAATGTCTGTAACAGCCAAAAGCCTCCGGCTACAAAGAAGAAAAATAAAAAAACAAAGAACTCCCTGCTCTTATCACTGAGCAGAAAGTCCTTTGTTTTCTCTGTTATATTCAAATAAATACGTCTTATGTTCCTACGATCAAACATAGGCTCACATCTACTTATTTAGAAACCTGGCTACTGTTTGCGTCAGCAGCTGCGGCAAAAATAGAATTCTTGTCAATATGGATTTTAACGTTAGAAGCGATTTCCAATACTACATCATTATCGTTAATTTCCTTGATGATACCATGAATACCACCGGCAGTAATAACCTTCTGGTTCACCTGAAGAGACTTACGAAAATTTGCTATTTCTTTTTGCTTCTTATTTTGCGGACGAATCATAAAGAAATACATGATAGCGAACATGGCTATCAGCATAATCCACATCATACTTCCGTCCGGGCCTGCAGCAGGAGCTTGCAGAAAGAATACAGTCATTAAATTCATAAATATTCCGTTTTAGTTTTTATTATTCAACAAAGGTATCAGTTTTTCGACAACTTCCCCTCTTTTTTTAATTCCTTAACTATTCCGTCCAATGTACCATTGACAAAGCTCCCGCTTTTAGTGGTGCTGTACACTTTGGCAATATCCACATACTCATTCAACGAAACGCTGACCGGAATGTTCGGGAAACTCAATATTTCGGCTAATGCACATTGCATAATGACTACGTCCATAAAAGCCACACGATCCAAATCCCAGTTGCGTGTATTCTCACTGATGAGATGACGATAATAATCGCAATTCAGGATGGAACGACGGAACAGGCGACGGGCAAAATCCCGATCTTCCTCATCCTTAAATTCGGGCAACAAGGGTTGATTAGCGCCATTCTTCTCATCAAAGCGTTTGATGGTCTTCAAAACGAACGTATCAACAATCTCTTTATCATCGTTCCAATAAAGGCTTTGGTCTTCGAGCAGCACATCGAGTTCCTCGTTATTGAAAATGAATGTCTTATAAATCTTCCTCCATAATTCACGATCTTCTTCATACGTATCTTCGGAAGAAGCCATATATTCCTTATATATATCGGAGGCTATAATCTTTTCATACAGTCCCTTGACAAAATCCTCATCATTCGCCCAAGTACGTTTCTGATTGGAGATAAACTCCGTCAGTTGCTTGTTTACTTCTAATTGGGAAATAAATTTGTTTTCAACGAATTTCATATTCGGATACAACTCCTCGGCTGTAGGAGCCAACTTGGCTTTTGCCGTATCAAGGCGCTTTTGTGCGTAGTTCGTCAATGCTATCATCAGCATAAGCAGATAATTGTAAAGATCGTATGCTTTGGAAAGGCTGAAGAATAATTCTTTCTCCGCAGCATCTAAATTTTTACTGCCATTTTGATAATAAGCGTATACAATTTGTATAATTTTAAGACGAATAAGAACTCTGTTTATCATAACTAAAGTAAATACTGATGTTTTAACGAGGGGCAAAAGTAGATATTTTTAATGAGTTTACATAAATAAATCACATTTTTTAATGCAGATAATCATTATCCGGGCTTTTTCTTTTGACAGTTTAAAAAAAATCGTCAATTTTGACCCCGATTACAACAAGATAGCTAAAATATGGAAGACTTAAAAAAGAAAAGTGGGCTGGATGTGAACGACAAAGAGATTGTATTTTCCCAATCCATCAAAGCAGGTAAGCGCATCTATTATTTGGATGTTAAGAAAAACAGAAAGGATGAAATGTTTCTTGCCATTACCGAAAGCAAGAAAGTAGTAATGGGTGAAGGAGATGACTCGCAAGTAAGTTTCGAAAAACACAAAATCTTTTTGTACAAAGAAGATTTTGAGAAATTCATGAACGGTCTGCAGCAAGCCATTGGCTTCATTCAAGAGCAGCAAGGAAGTTATGCACGTCATAATGACAATGAAAACTTACCCGACAGCGAACAACCAACGACAGAGCAGGAGGAAAAAGGCTCTCCACTTGACGGGGAAATTAAAATAGATATTGATTTTTAAAGGGCAACCTTTTGATAATTCAAAAAGAAGCTGTACTTTTGCACCGCTTTTTGCAACATCGTGTGGTGAACCACATCGTGTGATGGTGAATTAAGCAATAATCTACTTAATTTAGAGTAACACAAAATTTTAAGAAATGAAATCAATTGAAGTAAAAGGAACTGCAAGAACTATTGCAGAACGTTCTTCGGAACAAGCAAGAGCTTTGAAAGCTATTCGTAAAGACAACGGTGTACCTTGCGTACTCTACGGAGCAGGTGAAAATGTTCATTTCACTGTACCGGCAGAAGGTCTGCGCAACTTGGTCTACACTCCGCACATCTACGTGGTTGACTTGGTTATCGATGGCAAAAAAGTAAACGCTATCTTGAAAGATATCCAATTCCACCCGGTAAAAGATACTATCCTGCACGTTGACTTCTATCAGATTGACGAAGCTAAGCCTATCGTTATGGAAGTTCCCGTACAAATGGAAGGTCTGGCTGAAGGTGTGAAAGCCGGTGGTAAACTGACTCTGCAAATGCGTAAGCTGAAAGTTAGAGCTTTGTACAACGCTATTCCGGAAAGACTGGTTGTCAATGTATCTCACCTGGGATTGGGTAAAACAGTAAAAGTTGGCGAATTGAGCTATGAAGGATTGGAACTGTTGAACGCTAAAGAAGCCGTTGTATGCGCTGTTAAGCTGACTCGTGCAGCAAGAGGTGCTGCGGCAGCTGCTGCAAACAACTAATCAGTGCTTTCTTAGCAAGAAAGAACGATATTCCGGAACGCGGATTAACGCAGACGACGCAGATTTCATATCCGCGGGCAACTGCGATAATCCGCGTTCCTCATTTTATCTTAATTTATCATTAAAGTAATAATCTGAAACAATGAAATATCTAATCGTAGGGTTAGGCAATATCGGTCCCGAATATCATGAAACCCGTCACAACATAGGTTTCATGGTAGCAGACGCTTTAGCCAAAGAAGCCGGAACTGCTTTTAAGGACGGACGTTACGGGTTCACCACAACATTGTCAATCAAAGGCAGGCAACTGGTATTACTGAAACCCTCCACTTTTATGAACCTGAGCGGAAATGCGGTGCGCTACTGGATGCAAAAGGAAAACATTCCACTGGAGAACGTGTTGATAGTGGTGGACGACCTGGCATTACCTTTCGGCACTCTACGCCTGAAAGGTAAAGGAAGCGATGCCGGTCATAACGGTCTGAAGCACATCGCAGCCACATTGGGCACTCAGAACTACGCCCGCCTGCGTTTTGGCATCGGAAACGACTTTCCCCGCGGCGGACAGGTGGATTTTGTCTTGGGACATTTCACAGATGAGGACTGGAAAACAATGGATGAACGTCTGAAAACGGCCGGCGAAATCATTAAAAGCTTCTGCCTTGCCGGTATCGATATTACAATGAATCAGTTTAATAAAAAATGAGCGAAGCAAGAATAGACAAATGGATGTGGGCTGTACGCATATTCAAGACACGTACAATTGCTGCCGAAGCCTGCAAGAAAGGGCGTATCAGCATCAACGGTGCATTGGCAAAGGCAGCCCGGACAATAAAACCGGGAGACGTAATACAAGTACGAAAACCTCCGGTGACCTATTCGTTTAAAGTATTGCAAACCATCGAAAAGCGCGTAGGAGCCAAACTCGTTCCCGAAATGATGGAAAACATAACGACTCCGGACCAATACGAATTATTGGAGATGAGTAAGGTCAGCGGTTTTATCAACCGCGCTAAAGGGACAGGCCGTCCCACCAAAAAAGATCGTCGTGAACTGGAAGATTTCACCGCACCGGAATTCATGGACGACTTTGACTTTGATTTCGACTTTGAAGAATAGAATACAAGTATGAATGAGAAAATAATAAAATGGGGATTTATCGGTTGTGGAGAGGTAACCAAATACAAAAGCGGACCTGCCTTTCAGAAGATTGAACATTCCGAAGTAGTGGCTGTAATGAGCCGGGACATTTCCAAAGCCAAGGCATATGCCAAGGAAAGAGGCATTGCCAAATGGTACAATGATGCACAAGAGCTGATTAATGACGAAGAGGTGAATGCTGTATATATCGCTACCCCACCCTCTTCCCATGCCACATACGCCATAATGTCCATGAAAGCCGGCAAACCCGTATACATAGAAAAGCCAATGGCAGTGACCTATGAGGAGTGCTGCCGTATCAACCGCGTTTCTCAAGAGACCGGCGTCCCCTGCTTTGTGGCCTATTATCGCCGCTACCTTCCTTACTTCCTGAAAGTAAAGTCACTGGTAGAAGAAGGAGCCATCGGAAACATCATTAATATACAAATCCGATTTGCCCAACCTCCCCGCGATTTGGATTACAACAAGGAGAACCTGCCTTGGCGTGTACAACCCGATATCGCCGGTGGCGGCTATTTCTACGACTTAGCTCCGCACCAGATAGACATACTGCAAGATATGTTCGGCTATATTCTTGAAGCTAACGGATATAAGAGCAACCGCGGCGGGCTCTATCCTGCAGAAGACACCCTCAGTGCCTGTTTTCAATTTGACAGCGGGTTGGTAGGCAGTGGCTCATGGTGTTTCGTCGCCCATGAATCTGCACGAGAAGACCGCATCGAAATTATCGGAGACAAAGGTATGATATGCTTCTCTGTGTTTACTTATGACCCCATAGCACTACACACAGAAAAAGGAAGAGAAGAGATACCCGTTGAAAACCCCGTTTATGTTCAGCAGCCACTTATCCAAGCCGTCGTAGACCACCTGCTTGGCAAATCGACTTGTAGTTGCGACGGCGAAAGCGCAACACTGACAAACTGGGTAATGGATAAGATTCTGAATAAGATTTGAATAATTAGAAAGTTGTCCCAATGAAATTCAGCTATCATTGGGACACATCCCGATCACACATCAAAGATTTCTCTTCACCGCTTCAATCAGTTCTTGGTATTCAGCGTCTGTCAGATACACTTTTCCCGGATTCATTTGGAAAATACCGCCATAATCAGGACCATCAACATACTTCGGCGCTAAATGGAAATGGAGATGAGACAACTTATCCGAGTACGCGCCATAGTTAATTTTCTCAGGATTAAACGCTTTCTGCATAGCGCGAGTCACGCGGGCCACATCTGACATAAAGGCATTACGCTCTTCATCACTCAACTCATTCAAGTCATTTACATGGTCCTTATAAGCCACAAGGCAACGCCCGCGATAAGTTTGTTCCTTAAAAAGAAAAACACGTGACACACTGAGTTGCGCAATCTCAATCATCAGATTATGCAACGTTTCATTATTCTGGCAATACAGACATTCTTTCGGATCGCTTTTCATGATATTCTTTTTTAGTTTATATTTACAGAACAAAGATAATTGTTCTTTTAATATTATAGGTCGACATTTTCATCATTTTCACCAACCAATTTGTACACATCAACACTTTCGCCAACAATCCATACCACATCCCCCTCCACAAAAGACTCATGCACATCAGGAGCGTGTAACGTTTCTTCTCCCCGTTCCACACCGGCAATCAGACAATGGTATTTTTCCCGGATACCTGCTTCTTTCAAGGTTTTTCCCAAGAAAGGAGAATTTGCGTCTATGCGTAACTGGCGCAAGATCGTCTCACTTTTTTCTATCGCATCGGCATCGACCGTTGAAATCTTATTCATTTCTTCTCCAAACACGGTCAATTCTTCATCGGTAGCAATAACCTGTATCTTGTCCTGAGGGAAAAGACGCACCGAAGCTCCGGGAATATTTATCCGCTTACGTCCACGAAGAATAGAAACGACATGCACTCCATAACGTTTACCAAAATTCAGCTCCGCCAGTGTCTTACCTGCCCATGCCGATTCACCCGGTATCTCATAATCCGTCAAATGCAAATCGCGGGAAAGTAAACGGCCAGCATACTCCGGCTTCTTCTCACCCAGATATTCAGCCCGCAGTTCTCTCGAACGCAGATTCTGAAAGAAAGTACGCTCAATCATTATAGACTGGCGTTTCAACTGACGGGAAAGTATCATCACCACAACCAATAATACCGCTACGCCAAAGACTAAACCGACCGACAGCTTAAACAGCCCGGCTATGACAAACATTACGAAAGACACCGCCAACAGAATTCGAAGTACGATAGTGGCCACCAACGGAGCGCGATTTCCCCGACTATCACGCCACAACGTAACAAACTCCACCGAATGATTCTTCTTAATCATAATGGCCCGGAGAAAAGGAGAAATAAACAGAATAATGACCAAAGCTGCCAACAAAGGCCCCCAAATGCCCGGTAGATTTTCTCTAAAAAACGGCACAAGAAAACGGAAAGCAACTGCTATCACCGCTATACTCACAATGGAATAAACCACAGTAATACGCAACAGAGCAAGTATCAATTTTTTCCATAAACTTTCGTGATTCACAGTTTGCGAACCGGAAGCATAATGCAACAAAAACTTCTGCCATCTCTCCGGCAAATGCGTATCAACAAAATTAGAGGCAGGCTCGGCAAAGCGAATCATATAAGGAGTAAGGAAAGTAGTAATCACAGACACAGCCACTACAATAGGATAAAGGAAATGACTTGTCACATGCAGAGAAACTCCCAAAGAAGCGATAATAAAGGCAAATTCACCAATCTGTGTCAAACTGAAACCACACTGCATGGCGGTCTTTAACGGCTGCCCGGCAAGCAACACTCCTAACGTACCGAACAAAGACTGTCCGATGATAACCGCTAAAGTGATTACAATGATAGGACCGCCATATTCCACTATCATCAAGGGATCTACCATCATACCGACAGAAACAAAAAAGATTGCACCAAACAAGTCTTTTACCGGCTTGACCAGACGTTCAATGCTCTCCGCCTCTACCGTCTCAGCAAGAATGGATCCCATAATAAAAGCACCGAATGCCGCAGAGAATCCCGTATGAGCGGCAAGAACCACCATGCCGAAACAGAGCCCCAGCGAAACGATCAGCAAGGTTTCCTCACTCATTAGCTTACGGCATTTTTTCAGCAGGACAGGAATCATATAGATACCGACCACAAACCATAATATCAGAAAAAACAGCAACTTCGCTATGCTGCCCAACATTTCCGTTCCTTCAAAATTATGACTGACTGCCATAGTGGACAACATTACCATCAAAACAATGGCAAGAATATCCTCCAAGATCAGCACGCTAAGCACTAAACCGGTAAACTGCTTTTTGCGCATGCCTAAATCATCAAAAGCTTTATATATAATAGTGGTGGAGGACATGGCTATCATACCACCCAAAAAAATGCAGTCCATGCGTTTCCACCCGAAAGCCGTACCGACTGCAACACCCAACAATATCATACAGAATATAATAGTACAAGCGGCAATAATAGCAGCGCCACCTACCTTCACTATCTTCTTAAAACTGAACTCCAGCCCTAAGGCAAACAGTAAGAAAATAACACCAATATCCGCCCAAGTCTGTATATTCGCCGTATCCATTACCGAAGGAGTATAAGCCATGTGCGGGCTTGCCAAAAAACCTGCAACAACATAACCTAAAACCAATGGCTGTTTCAGTTTTTTAAATAAAAGCGTCATTATTCCGGCGCAAATCAGTATCAATGCCAAATCGGCAATCAGGGGAGCTAAATGTGACATAATATTTGTCTGATTGTATTTCGACTGACAAAGATATAACAAAAAATGCTTTTGAATCTCTTTTTCACAAAAAACCAACTCCTACAAACTCAGAATATAACAGCAGATTGTACTAATCATAAAATCATTTTTAAGAAAAGACCTCTTATAATTAATTGGCGAAAAATTTCTTTATTCAAGCAGAAATCCCTTTCTTTGTGCTGTTTTATATCCTAATTTAAGAATAGAATACCAACATTAATAAAAAGAGTTATGAAGATTTCACACATTGAACACTTGGGCATCGCTGTAAAAAGCATAGAAGAAGCCCTTCCGTACTACGAAAATGTATTAGGTTTGAAATGCTACAACATTGAAACCGTAGAGGATCAAAAAGTAAGAACTGCTTTCCTTAAAGTAGGCGACGTGAAAATTGAATTGTTGGAACCCACTTCGCCCGAAAGTACTATTGCAAAGTTCATTGAGAAGAACAATGGAAATGGCGGTATGCATCACTTAGCATTTGCCGTAGAGGACGGAGTCGCTAACGGACTTGCCGAAATCGAAGAAAAAGGTATTCGCCTTATCGACAAAGCACCCCGTAAAGGTGCTGAAGGATTGAACATCGCATTCTTACACCCGAAATCCACACTCGGTGTATTGACAGAGCTTTGTGAAAAAGGAGAGTAAGATTTATACTGCATAAATCAGAAACCCGTGAAATAATAATTCCGAAATCATAAATCATAAATAAAGAACATGAGTAATCAACTTGAGAAAATTAAAGAGCTTATCGACCGCCGTACAGCTGCGCGCCTTGGTGGTGGTGAAAAAGCGATTGCAAAGCAACATGAGAAAGGCAAATATACAGCTCGCGAGCGTATAGCTATGTTACTCGATGAAGGAAGTTTCGAAGAAATGGATATGTTCGTTGAACACAGATGCACAAACTTCGGTATGGAGAAGAAGCACTATCCCGGTGACGGTGTAGTAACGGGCTGCGGTACTATCGAAGGGCGTTTGGTTTATATCTTTGCACAAGATTTCACAGTTTCTGCCGGTTCTTTGTCAGAAACCATGTCTCTGAAGATTTGCAAGATCATGGATCAGGCAATGAAAATGGGAGCTCCCTGTATCGGTATCAATGACTCAGGTGGTGCACGTATTCAAGAAGGTATCAACGCTTTGGCAGGTTATGCGGAAATTTTCCAACGTAATATTCTCGCTTCCGGCGTTATCCCTCAGATTTCCGGAATCTTCGGCCCTTGTGCCGGCGGCGCCGTATATTCTCCTGCCCTGACTGACTTTACGCTGATGATGGAAGGAACTTCTTATATGTTCCTTACCGGACCTAAAGTTGTGAAGACAGTGACTGGTGAAGATGTTAGTCAGGAAAATCTGGGCGGCGCAAGTGTGCACTCCACCAAATCCGGTGTAACTCATTTCACAGCCCAAACAGAAGAAGAAGGGTTAGCTTTAATCCGCAAGCTCTTGAGTTATATTCCTCAGAACAATTTGGAAGAAGCTCCTTACACAGATTGCACAGATCCTATTGACCGTTTGGAGGACTCCTTGAATGAGATAATTCCTGACAATCCGAATAAACCGTACGATATGTATGAAGTTATCGGTGCTATCGTTGATAACGGCGAATTCCTTGAAATCCAAAAAGATTATTCCAAAAATATCATCATCGGTTTTGCCCGTTTCAACGGACAATCAGTGGGTATCGTAGCCAACCAGCCTAAATATCTGGCAGGCGTACTCGACAGCAACGCTTCCCGCAAGGGTGCACGTTTTGTTCGCTTCTGCGATGCTTTCAATATTCCTATCGTATCTTTGGTAGACGTACCGGGCTTCCTTCCCGGAACAGGTCAGGAATATAACGGCGTTATCCTGCATGGCGCTAAATTGCTGTATGCTTACGGTGAAGCTACTGTGCCTAAGGTTACCATCACTCTGCGTAAGTCTTACGGAGGTTCACACATCGTAATGAGTTGTAAGCAACTTCGCGGCGACATGAACTATGCATGGCCTACTGCCGAAATCGCCGTAATGGGTGGCGCAGGAGCTGTCGAAGTTCTGTATGCTCGTGAAGCCAAAGAGCAAGAGAATCCCGCTCAATTCTTGGCTGAAAAAGAAGCTGAATATACCAAATTATTTGCTAATCCTTACAATGCAGCCAAGTATGGCTATATTGATGATGTTATCGAACCGCGTAATACACGCTTCCGCATTATCCGCGCCCTGCAACAACTGCAAACCAAGAAATTGTCCAATCCGGCGAAAAAGCATGGTAATATTCCTCTTTAAAAATTGAGAATTGAAAGTTGAGAATTAAAAAACTAAAACTCAAATTTATGAATAAAACAAAAATCGGAATATTCCTTTCATTGATGCTGGTGCTGGGGTTCTGTTCTTCCTGCGGAGAAAGGGAGACAAACTCTAAACTGTTGCTGAATGAAGTGCTTATCAACAACGAAAGCAACTTTCAAGATGACTACGGTGTACATAGCGCATGGATTGAAATATTCAATAAGTCATATGGCAGCGCCGACCTTGCAGGTTGCTATCTGAAATTCAGCAGCCAGCCGGGAGATACCGCTACCTATTTCATCCCCAAAGGCGATGTGCTGACTTTAGTAAAACCCCGTCAGCATGCACTGTTTTGGGCGGATGGCGAGCCTAATCGCGGTACTTTCCATACCAACTTCAAGTTAGACAATCTAAATGCCAATTGGATCGGTTTATACGACTCCGGTAAAAAACTGCTTGACCAGATTGTCGTGCCTGCCGGCATATTAAAGGCAAACCAATCTTATGCACGCATCAGTGATGCCGGCCAGGAATGGGAAGTAAAAGGCGGAAGTGAAGATCAATACGTTACTCCGAGCACCAACAACAAGACCATTAACAGCAATGCCAAAATGGAAAAGTTTGAAGAACATGACAGCGCAGGTATCGGTATGGCAATTTCTGCCATGAGCGTAGTGTTCAGCGGATTGATTCTTCTTTATATTTCTTTCAAAATTGTAGGTAAGATATCTGTCAACCTCAGCAAGCGCAATGCTATGCGGGTTAAAGGCATCACCGACAAAAAAGAAGCAAAAGAAAAGCAACTGGGGCAGGCTCCGGGAGAAGTGTTCGCCGCCATTTCCATGGCTATGCACGAATTCCAAAGTGATGTACACGATGTGGAAGACACCGTACTTACCATTACACGTGTGAAACGCAGTTATTCGCCATGGAGTTCAAAGATTTACACGCTGCGTGAAACTCCTCAGAGAAAGTAAAGTCACCTTTAATAAAAATAAAACGATGAAAGAATATAAATATAAGATCAACGGTAACGTATACAAAGTTACCATTGGAGATATTGAAGATAATATCGCCCACGTAGAAGTGAACGGTACTCCTTATAATGTTGAAATGGAGAAAGCCCCGAAAGTTGTTGTCAAGCCAGTGGCGCGTCCTGTTACCACAGCTCCGGCAGCCCCGACCGCTCCGGTTGTAAAACCTGCCGCCGCTTCAAGCGGTAAATCTGGAGTGAAATCTCCGCTCCCCGGTGTTATTCTTGACATCAAAGTCAATGTTGGCGATACAGTGAAGAAAGGACAGGTTGTCATTATCTTGGAAGCCATGAAAATGGAAAACAACATCAATGCCGACAAAGACGGTAAGATTACCGCTATTAATGTAAGTAAAGGAGAATCCGTACTCGAAGGTACTGACCTTGTAATTATTGAATAATATGGGAGAATTTATCACATTTTTAGGAAATAACCTTGCCGACTTCTGGACTTATACAGGTTTTGCCAATGCAACGGTAGGACATGTGGTAATGATTTTGGTAGGTTTATTCTTCATATACTTGGCTGTAGCCAAGGAATTTGAGCCGATGTTACTGATTCCTATCGGTTTCGGTATGCTGATCGGTAATATTCCTTTCAACATGGAGGCCGGATTGAAAGTCGGTATCTATGAAGAGGGGTCTGTACTTAACATCCTATATCAGGGAGTGACCTCCGGATGGTACCCACCGCTCATTTTTTTGGGCATCGGTGCCATGACAGACTTCTCCGCCTTGATTTCCAACCCCAAACTGATGTTGGTCGGTGCAGCTGCACAGTTCGGTATCTTTGGTGCCTATATGCTCGCACTTGCCATCGGCTTTGATCCTATGCAAGCTGGTGCCATCGGTATTATCGGTGGTGCTGACGGTCCGACGGCTATCTTCTTGTCATCTAAACTAGCTCCGAACTTAATGGGTGCTATTGCTGTATCAGCATATTCTTATATGGCATTAGTACCGGTGATCCAACCGCCCATTATGCGTCTGCTGACAACCAAACACGAACGTCTTATCCGTATGAAACCTCCACGTGTTGTTTCTCATACGGAAAAAGTAATGTTCCCGATAGTAGGTCTGCTACTTACTTGTTTCCTCGTTCCGTCCGGTTTGCCTCTGCTGGGTATGCTGTTCTTTGGTAACCTATTGAAAGAAAGTGGTGTAACACGCCGTTTGGCCAATACAGCCAGTGGGCCGCTAATCGATACCATTACAATCCTGCTCGGTTTGACAGTGGGTGCTTCTACTCAAGCCTCCGAGTTCCTGACACTCGATTCAATTCTAATCTTTGGTCTCGGAGCATTGTCATTTATTATTGCCACTGCATCTGGCGTAATCTTTGTGAAGATATTCAATATTTTCCTGAAGAAAGGCAACAAGATCAATCCACTGATTGGTAATGCAGGCGTATCTGCAGTGCCCGACTCCGCACGTATTTCTCAGGTAATAGGTCTGGAATACGATCCGACCAACTATCTGCTGATGCATGCTATGGGTCCGAACGTAGCAGGTGTTATCGGTTCTGCAGTAGCAGCCGGTATTCTGTTGGGATTCTTGATGTAGCCTGAAAACGTTTGCATAACATACATACTGAATAATAGCGGAGGAGCATAAGCTTTCTCCGCTATTTGTTTTAAATTAGCGCTGAAAACAATGAAAAGCTAATATCATGAAAAAAGTATTCTCCATTTTGGGGGCGCTCCTACTATCCCTCAGTATGTATGCAGCTATGAATGTAAACAAAATCGAACCACCGTTTTGGTATACCGGAATGCAAAATCCGGAGCTTCAGCTGATGGTGTATGGTGAAGACATTGGCAATGCAGCGGTATCCGTCGACTATCCCGGTGTGTCACTAAACAGTACTGTCAAGTTGGAAAGTAACAATTATCTGCTGGTCTATCTAAAACTGGATAAAGAAGTGAAGCCGGGCAAGATGACACTTACCTTTACACAAGGCAAGAAAAAGCTTGTTAAATCGTATGAGTTAAAAGCACGTACCAAGAAAGGATGCGAACATAAAGGCTTCGACGCGTCTGATGCCCTTTACCTGTTAATGCCCGACCGTTTTGCCAATGGCAATCCTGATAATGACCAGATAGCGGGTATGGCGGAATATAAAGTAGATCGCAACGATCCGAATGCCCGCCATGGCGGTGATCTCGCCGGTATTGAACAACACTTGGACTATTTCTCGGATTTGGGTGTGACAGCCTTATGGTTTACTCCGGTATTGGAAAACAACATGACGGGAGGTTCTTATCATGGCTATGCCACTACCGATTATTATAAAGTAGACCCCCGTTTCGGAACCAATGAAGAATATAAGCAACTCATAGAAAAGTCTCATGCGCGCGGCATCAAAATCGTAATGGATATGATTTTCAACCACTGTGGCGTAGAACATGTGTGGATAAAGGATATGCCTTGCAAAGACTGGTTCAACAACCCCGACCATGAGAAGAACTTCGTACAGACTTCCTTCAAGCTGACTCCTCATGTAGATCCGTACGCATCGAAGTATGATTTTAGCCAGATGAACGATGGCTGGTTCGTAACTGCCATGCCCGATCTCAATCAAAAAAATCCGCATGTTTACCGCTACCTCGTCCAGAACAGTTTCTGGTGGATCGAATATGCCAACATAGACGGGATCCGTATGGATACTTATCCGTACGCCGACTATGATGCCATGAGCAATTGGATGAAAGAACTGAATGAAGAATATCCCAACTACAACACCGTAGGTGAAACATGGGTTACCGAACCGGCATACACTGCCTGGTGGCAAAAAGACTCCAAATTGTCCGCTCCTAAAAACAGTAATCTGAAAACAGTAATGGATTTTAGTTTCTTCGACAAAATAAATATTGCTAAAACAGAAGAAACGGAAACTTGGTTTAAAGGGCTTGACCGAGTATATAATAGCTTCGTATATGATTTTCTATATCCGAATCCGGAATCAGTGCTTGCTTTTATTGAGAACCATGATACTGACCGCTTCTTAGGTGAAGGCGATAATCTCCCAATGTTGAAGCAGGCCTCTACTCTATTGCTCACAACCCGACGTATTCCACAATTATATTACGGAACGGAAATTATGATGAACGGGGTAAAGAATAAAAGCGACGGTTACGTCCGTAAGGATTTCCCCGGTGGCTGGGCCGATGACCAAGAGACAGCACTTACAGCCGAAGGCCGCAGTGCAATTCAAAACGACTGTTACAACTTTTATAAAACCATACTGAACTGGCGTAAAGGCAACGATGTGATTGCTAAAGGCAGCATGACCCAATTTATGGTACAGAATGGCGTATATGCCTACGCCCGCCAGCACGAAGGTAAAACCGTATTTGTGATGCTGAATGGCACGAATGCAGAGACCGTTGTTCCTTTAAAGTTCTATAAAGAAATACTGAAAGAAAAACAGCAGGGTAAAGATATCCTGACCGGAAAAGCCATCATCTTCGGTAAAGAATTGAAAATGCAGCCGCGTGAATCATTGGTTATTGAGCTGTAAGATTGAGATTACACTCCTTCCCCCTAAAAAAAGTAGCCCTTGCAATATTTTCCATTGCAAGGGCTATTTTTATAATCAGATAACGCTATTAGTCCAATTGAGCCAATTTGTTTTCCGAGCCAAGCACGTTGATGATTTTGTGCTTGTAAAGTTTTTCCATATTGTCACGAGCCGGGCCCAAGTATTTACGCGGGTCGAATTCAGCCGGTTTTTCAGCAAATACCTTACGAACAGCAGCAGTCATAGCCAAACGAGAGTCTGAGTCGATATTGATTTTACAAACAGCAGACTTAGCAGCTTTACGCAACTGATCTTCCGGAATACCGATAGCAGCTTCCAGCTTACCACCGAATTGGTTGATTGTGTCAACTTCTTCCTGAGGTACTGAAGAAGAACCATGAAGTACGATAGGGAATCCCGGGAGTTTCTCCATCACAGCATCCAATACAGCAAATTCCAAAGGAGGAGGAACCAGACGGCCTGTCGCAGGATCTATGTGGCATTGTTCAGGTTTAAATTTGTATGCACCATGAGAAGTACCGATAGAAATAGCCAAAGAATCGCAACCTGTACGGGTAGCAAAGTCAATAACTTCTTCGGGGTTAGTATATGTGTGGTGCTCTGCAGATACTTCATCCTCTACACCAGCCAATACGCCAAGTTCGCCTTCTACTGTAACATCGAATTGGTGAGCATACTCAACAACTTTCTTTGTCAAAGCAACATTTTCTTCATATGGAAGATGTGAACCGTCAATCATTACTGAGGAGAAACCTGAGTCAATACAGCTTTTGCAAGTTTCGAAAGTATCTCCATGGTCAAGGTGAAGAACAATTTCAGGATGTTTGCAGCCCAGTTCCTTAGCATATT
>ERZ831601.64-NODE-64-length-113244-cov-11.052558_pt1 | contig 113244 bp, 96 predicted proteins | sample MGYA00519578_ERZ831601 | MGnify/ENA primary metagenome ERZ831601 (study PRJEB31850, sample SAMEA3708717) | human gut metagenome | biome: human gut; feature: human-associated habitat; material: faeces | place: China | collected 2014 ... | reverse complement strand
GAGGACTTGAAGATCAAGAACATGACGGCATCCGCGAAGGGAACTGTTGAGGAGCACGGCACTCGCGTTGCACAAAAGAGTGGTCTCAACCGTTCCATTCTCGATCAGGGGTGGAGGATATTTTTCTCCAAGCTTGATTGGAAGGCGTTGAGACTTGGCGGACACGTACATACGGTGCCGCCGCAGAATACAAGTCGCACCTGCCCGATATGCGGCTGTGTTTCCAAAGACAATCGCAAGACGCAGGCGTTGTTCAAATGCGTTTCCTGCGGACATCAGGGAAACGCGGACGTCGTGGCTGCGATCAACATCAAAGAGCGCGGACGAAGCTCGTTAGCCTGTGGGGAGTCTGAGAGGAATGCTCAGGCTCAAGTGAATTTGGGTCGGTCTAAAAAGCCGGCGCCGAATCAGCAGCAGGAATCCACCGAAGTAATCAGCAGCGCAAGTTGCTAACGCAGTAGAGAATCTCCGTCGTTCACGGCGGAGAGAACGTCAAGGAGAACTCATGGCCTCACCACGCTTTTACGTTGAAGTCGAGACCGAAGCGCTCGACAAGGCTCTCGCCGAGCAGGCGGAAGTCGTCCTGCCGCCCAAGGCCGCCCACCACGCGGGACGCGCTCTTCGTCTGCGAACAGGCGAGGAGACGGTCGTCTTCAACGGAACGGGACGCCAGTGGCGGGGCCGCATCAGATTCGATCAGGACGGCGCCTACGTTGCGCTCGACGCGGTCGAGACGCCCGAGGTCGAGCCCCCCGTGCGCATGACGCTCGTGCAGGCGCTCGTATCACCTGAAAAGCTTGACTGGATCGTGGAAAAGGCCGTAGAGACGGGCGTCTCCGAAATCGTGCTGACGCCCGCCGCGCGCAGCGTGACGAAGCTCGCGGGAGAACGTCTCGAAAAGCGCCTTCAGAAGCTTCGCGACATCGCCGTATCGGCCGCCGAACAGTGCGGACGCAACGTCGTGCCCGAAATCCGCGGCGCATCCTCCTTCAAGGAGGCGATGCTCGGCACGCAGGCGGACCGCAGGCTCGTTCTGGCTCCCGGGGCCGCGCACGGCACGAGGCTGACGGGCGAGGAGAAGTCGGTGGCATTCGCCGTGGGCCCCGAAGGCGGATTCTCGCCTGAGGAGATCGATCTGGCCGAAGAGGCCGGCTGGCTCGCCGTCCTGCTCGGCCCGCGCGTACTGAGAACCGAAACTGCGGGCATCGCCGCAGCCGTCTGGCTCAACACCCTGACGGGCGACTACGGAGAGCGGTAGGCGTCAGGACGCCTGAGCCTTGCCGCGCAGGTCTGCATTGCGGGCGCGGGGAGCGCCCTCGGTCCGTTCGGAGAGTTTGGTCCAGTGCGCAAAGCCCAGCTTGGCGGCATTGCCAGCCCCGCCTTCCGACGCCGACTTGCCAGCGCGGTGAAGCTTTACCGCCGCATCGGTCCTGCCTTCGGCCGCAACGGTAAGAAGGCCGTGCTCGCGCATCACGCGAGCTCCGTACCCTCGATCGTCCTCGAGATTGGCCGCGCCGCTGTACCACTTGAGGGCGCGCCTGACGCTGCCCGTCCGGCGGATCAGATAGGAAAGAATGTCCGTGCCGACCACCATGTTCGCATAGGGATCGAAGGCGGCCTCGGGGCCTCCGAAGGCATCGAATTTCGCCTCATGCACGCTCGTCATGACCTGCATCAGGCCCTCTGCGCCCGCATTCGACCTGGCCGTCGGCTTGAAGCTCGACTCCGTTCCGATGACGGCGAGAATGAGCAGGGGATCAAGATCTCTGGCCTCGCCGATCTCCACGGCCCAGTCCGTGATCTGGCGGGCATCCCGCATCGAGACACGGAAGGTTCTGCTGATGTATTCCGCCACTAGATGGCGGGGGCTGCCTTCATGAATGACGTTGTCCTCGACCGTCAGCTCCTCCGAGGAGGCCGTCGCCTCCTCCCTCGCCGCAGCAGGCGCATCGAGCAGCGACAGGGACGGTGTGACGCCGGAGAGCACGCCCTCGCGCTGCCTGAGATCCGCACGAGCGTTCAGGTCCTCCTGCGCATACGAAAGCGCGGGCGCAGTGCTTGCATAGTCGGAATCCGACCAGAACGCGGCTCCGCCGAGCGTCAGGGCGAGCACGCTCACCGAAACAAGATGCGAGATCCGGAATTGTCGAGGTTGTTTTCTGAAGGTCATGAAGTCTGTCTTGTGAGCCGCGCGTCCATGCCGGAGGGGTGGCAGGCGGCGGGGAGAGCGGATGCTTCTCCAGCTCCCGCAGGAGCCTCAAATCCTTTGTAGTGTTCGATCAGGGGGCGATGCTAGCAAAAAAGCTGCCGCCCTTTCAAGTTTTGAAACGCCCGAAAGCATGGTCTGCCTCAAGCTTCGGGCACTTTATACGAGGTATTTACCCTCTCCGGGCATCCGATCCTGCGGGGATACAATGATCTGACCCATCGTTCACGGATTCATCGGACACACCATGAAGCGCAGACCCATTCACCGCGGCGGCATTCTGTCCGCCGGCTACGACGCCAGAGCGCGTCATCTCGACGTCGAGTTCGACACGCACAGGCTCGTGCGCGTCGAGAACATCGGTCCTGAAGCCGCGGACCGCTTTCTCAACTCGGGCTCGCCCGGCAGCTACTGGCGCGACGTCATCGAGGAGGGCTACACCATCCGCGAGATCTCCAAAGCGGAGGGAGACGCTCCCGCCGCAGGGAAAAAGGGCATGGATGACCTGAAGCGCCTTTTCGGCGATCTTTGAAGAGACGGCGCTCGACCGCGCCCGTCCCCCGCTCTTACGACGCGAAGAAGAAGGTGGCAAGCCCCAGGAAGATGAGGAAGCCGCCCGAGTCGGTCGTGAAGGTGAGAAGCACCGATCCGCCCATGGCCGGATCACGGCCGAAGTAGCGGAGGATGAGCGGCACGGCCAGACCGACCACGGCACCCTGAATGATGTTGAGCAGCATGGCGAGGAACATCACGAGGCCCAGCATCCTGCCCTCGGGTGCATCCCAGTAGAGTCCCCAGGCGCACAGGCCTGCGATCGCCCCCCAGAGGATGCCGTTGATGATGGAAACCAGGACCTCCTTCTTGATGAGGTCCGCCTTGTTTGCCTCGGTCACCTGCCCCATGGCGAGGGAGCGCACCAGCAGCGTGAGCGTCTGGTTGCCCGAGTTTCCCGCCATGCCCGCCACAATGGGCATCAGGGCGGCGAGCGCGACCACGCGCTCGATCGTGCCGTCGAAGGCCGAAATCACGCGAGACGCGAAGAATGCGGTGCACAGGTTGACGCCCAGCCAGAGCCAGCGGCTTCTGGCGGCCTCCCACACGCTGGCGAAGATGTCCTGCTCATCGTCAAGACCGACGGCCGCGAAGGCGTCCTCCTCGCTTTCCTCTCGGATCACGTCCACGATCTCGTTGACCGTCAGACGGCCCACCAGACGTCCCGCCTCGTCGACCACGGGAGCGCTCACGAGGTCGTAGCGCTCGAAGGCCTGCGCGGCGTCGCTCGAGTCCTCAAGAGGATTGAGCGTCAGCATGTCGGTGTGCATCAGGTCCTTGACGGGGACCGCGGGATCCGTCGTGAGGATCTGCGAAAGGGACAGCGTGCCCTTGAGATGCCCCAGACGATCGACCACGAAGACCTGGTCGGTGTGGTCGGGCAGCGTCTCGAAGCGGCGAAGGTAACGGAGCACGAGCTCGATCGTCGTCTCCTCCCGGATCGAAACGATCTCAAAGTCCATGCGCGCGCCGACGCTCTCCTCCGGATACGACATGGCCGCTCGAAGCTGGGCGCGTTCCTCGTGGGAGAGACCTTCCTGAACCTGCGCCATCACGTCGGGCGGCAGGTCGTCCACAAGGTCGGCGATCTCGTCAGTGTCGAGAGTCTCGACGGCATCGACGAGCTCGTCGCGATCCATGGCGTCGATCAGGGTTTCACGGACGCCGTCGTTGACCTCGACGAGAATGTCACCGTCGGACTCGCTCTTGACGAGGTTCCAGACGGCCAGACGTTCGTCGAGAGGCAGGGCCTCAAGAATCCAGGCCACGTCGGCCGGATGGAGGGGTTCGAGAAGTTGCCTGAGCTCGGCTGCAGCCTCGTCGCTGATGGGCAGCGCCTCGTCATCCTCGTCCCCCTTGCGCTCCACGCCGCCGTGGTGCTCGTCCTGATCCTTCTCAAGGATCTGCTGCACCCACTCGAGGGCGCGGGAGGCCTCCTCCGAGTCGCGGACAAGGTGGCCCTGGCCGTCATGCAGCTCGTCGTAATCCTTCAGACTGTGAGGCATCACCTTCTCCGAAACACTTGAAGAGCCCCTGAAGGGAGGGACTCGGAACCCGTCATGACTTTTCGCAGGTGGGAGCCTACCACGAGTATGAAGCCTTCGGGTAGGGGCTCCCTGAAATTTATTGGCGCAGGCGGAGCGGAAATCACCGCCCTGTCACCTGCGTCCGGGACTCAGGAAGCGGATGACTCGGACACGGTGTCCCCGCCCTGAGCTTCCTCTCCCCCTTCGACTGCGGCCTGCTCTTCAAGAGCCGCCTCCTCGTCCTCATCCTCGTCCGAGGTGTCGGCGGTTTCGTCAAGAACACGCAGAAGCCTGGAATCCATGACGAGGTCCACGAGGTCGCACCCCATGATCTGCAACAGGACCTTGCGGCCGCGAGGCAGATCCTCGGGAAGACCGGGCACGCGCTGCATGAAGGGAAGCCCGTCGATGCGGACCAGATCGCCCTTGACGACGATGGCCTCGATCTGGCCGACGCTCTCCTGCATGATCCAGCGCAGGGACCAGTAGCGCTCCATGCGGGTCTGGAAGTCGCCGTAGAGCGTGTAGATGTTTTCAAACTGGCTCACGATCGTGAAGAGCTCGACGTCGTTGCCCTGATAGGCAGGCGGCTCGCCAAGCACGGCCGTGATCATCTGGCGCTGGTTGACGAGGTCGACGTAGCGGCGCAGCGGCGAGGTGCTCCACGCATAGCGCACCACGCCCAGACCGTCGTGCGGCCCCGGGGTCGTGCTCATGCGCACGCGGCCCATGCGCTGCGAACGATAGATGCCGGGCGTCCCGTGTTCCTCCATCCAGAGGCCCCAGGTGCTGTTGGCGAAAATCATGAGCTCAGCGACAAGCAGATCGAGCGGCGCGCCGCGACGGCGGCCCTTGACGCGGATGAGCGCATCCTCGCCCTCGCCTTCAAGCGCGAAGAACCAGTCGACACGGCCCACGGGTTCGGGACGGCCCCTGACCTCCTCGCGGTCCTTCTGAAGCTTTTTGGCAAAGCGCCAGAGCCAGCAGATCTCGTCCGCGAACTCAACGTCGAGCGTGCCCGACTGAATCGCCTCCTCGGTCACGAGCGAGTCGATCTTGTCGTAGCGCAGATTGCGCGTGACGCTCACGCGCTCAAGCCTCGTCTCGGTCTTCTCAACGGAGAAGGTCTCGTCGTCCACCGTCACGTAGAGCGAGAGGCAGGGCACCGCACGGCCCTCGTCAAGCGAAAAGGCCTTGATCCACGGATCGGGAAGCATCGTCGTCTTGAGCCCCGGCGCATAGACCGTGCTCATGCGGGCGCGGGCCACCTTGTCGAGCGGATCGTCGCGCAGAATGCCGAGCGCAGGCGCGGCGATGTGAATGCCCACTCGCGTGCGACCGCCCTCGAGATGCACGACGCTCGCCGCGTCATCAACCTCGGTCGTGTCGGAGTCGTCGATGGAAAAGGCCCTGACGTCCGCAAGCGGATACTGCGACCAGTCCGCCTCGGGCGGCAGAGGCAGGTCGGAGGGGAAGCCGCGGCCCTGCGGGAAGTTCATGGCGTAGAAGCTGTCGACGTGCCAGCGCCATGGCGAGGCGATGCCGCCGAGCGAGAGCATCAGGCGCAGCGGCGTCTGGCGCGTTTCGGCGGAGGCGTCGTTCAGGGCCTTCCACTCGATACCGTTCTTGTCCGGCCGAATGAGAAGCGTCATGGCGTTGCAGCGGATGACGTCGGGAAGCGTTCCCTCCACCATCTCGGCCGTCCAAGCCTTGCGCTGCTCCTCCAGACGGCGCTTCTTCTCAAGTGCCTCGAGCGCCTTCTGAAGGATGTCCTCGGGGGCGCGGCGGTAGCCGCCGCGGCCCTTTCGGTAGAAGTAGACGGGATTGCCGTGGAGCGCCCAGAGAAGGGCAGCCTTTTCAACAGGGCCGGCCGAGCCGCCCCAGTAGTCGGCTGCAAGGTCCGCGTACGTGAACTCACCCTCGGGCGCAACCTCCCACAGGAAGGCGGGATCGAGCTCGGGCACCATGGCCTGAGCACGGGTCACGAGGTCTGCGGGAGCAGGCTGCTCGAACTCGAAGAACGAGTGCGAGGCCTTGATCTTCGTCCGGCGTCCCGTCGGGAGCTGCACCTGATAGGCGTTGCCTGCCTGGCTGAGCACGGTGCCCGCCTTGAAGGAGCCGTCTTCTTCAAAAAAGAGATTCATGAATCTGTCGCTTTACATCCGCTCTGGGCGAATGAGTGATGGTCGAGGGGAAAACGCCCCCTATTGTGCCAAAACAAGGCGCGGTGCGCCCGCCTCAGCCTTCATTGAGAATGAAGTCCATGATGCGGGGCATGACCGCCCCGATGTTCGAGATGCGGTGGTCCCCGCCGGGAATAATCACCTGCCTGCAGGCGGCATAGGCCCTCGCCCCCGCCTGCCAGTCAAGCGTCTCGTCCGCCGTTCCCAGCACGACGAGCGTGCGTCCGGAATCGACCGCCAGAGGCGACACCTCCTCGGCGAGCGCCATGAGTTCGTCGGCGGCCGAGGCCTTCACCTCGATCCTCCTGTCCGTGCCGTAGATCGTCTGCACGCCCACGTGCCTGCCCACGAACACCCAGGGATTGAAGCAGGGATTGAGCAGCACGCAGCGAAGGCCGTGCCTGACGGCAGCTCGCGCGGCCCAGAATCCGCCGAGGCTCGAACCCACGACCGTCAGACCGTCGGCCTCCGCCTGCCCGACCAGTCCGCTGATGATCCTGTCGGCCTCAAGAGGCGGGACGTTCAGATCGGGAGCGAACACGCGCACGCCATCGGGGGCCGCCGCCCTGAGCACCCTCACTTTGTTCGACTCGGGAGAGGACAGAAAGCCGTGCAGATAGAGAATGGAAGTCATCGCCCGTGCACCCTTCACTGCGCTTCGCGCCTGCAGGCGAGTCCCGCAAGGAGCTTGCCGTGAATGCCGCCGAACGCGCCGTTGCTCATGCAGAGGACCGTGTCTCCCGGACGGGCCTCCTTGAGAACGGCCTCGACGAGCACGTCAAGGTCATGCGTGCAGAAGGCGCGCTCGCCCATGACGTCGAGCACTTCCGCGGGCTCCCACGCCACGCCCTTTCCTGCGAAGCAGAACACCTCGTCCGCCTCGTGCAGAGAACCCGCAAGCCTGTCCTTCATCGTGCCGAGCTTCATGGTGTTGCTTCGCGGCTCGAGCACGGCGAGAAGCCTCCCCGACGTCATGCGGCTCCTGACGGCATGAATCGTCTCGGCGATGGCGGTCGGATGGTGCGCAAAGTCGTCGATCACGGTCACGCCGTCCTCAACGCCCCTGACCTCCATCCTGCGCTTGACACCCGCAAAGGCCGCGAGCGCCTCGAGCGACTTTTCGGGAGGGACGGCGACGCTGCGCGCCGCAGCAACGGCGGCCAGTGCATTGAGCTCGTTGTAGCGGCCGGGCATGCCGAGCTGCAGACGGCCGAAGCTCCTGCCTTCAAACGCCGCCTCGCCGTCATCGGAAAGCGACCAGCCGTCCTGAGAGTCAAAGCGCTCTAGAGCGCTCCAGCAGCCCTTCGCAAGCACGCGGTCAAGCGCCTCGCAGCGGCCGTTCGCCACGACGAGACCTTCCGAGGGCATGATGCGCACGAGATGATGGAACTGCTTCTCGATGGCGGCCAGATTTTCAAAAATGTCCGCGTGGTCGTATTCAAGATTGTTGAGGATCGCCGTTCTGGGACGATAGTGCACGAACTTGCTCCGCTTGTCGAAGAAGGCCGTGTCGTATTCGTCGGCCTCGATGACGAAGGGCGACATCGGGGCGACTCGGCCGAGCGACGCGGAGCGCGGGCTCCACTGCGGCACGCCGCCGATCAGGAAGCCGGGCTCGAGTCCCGCCTCCTTAAGGATCCAGGCAAGCATCGACGTGGTGGTCGTCTTGCCGTGCGTGCCCGCGACCGCAAGCACGTGGCGGCCCGCAAGCACATGCTCGCAGAGCCAGGCGGGACCGGACGTATAGGAAAGCCCCCTGTTGAGAATCGCCTCGAGAAGCGGATTGCCGCGGGAGATGGCGTTGCCGATCACGAAGACGTCGGGCCGGACGGCATCAAGCTGCGAGACGTCATAGCCCTCCATGATCTCGATCCCCGCATTGCGGAGCGCGTCGCTCATGGGTGGGTAGACGTGTGCGTCGCACCCGGTCACCTTGTGGCCGGCCTCGCACGCGAGCTGGGCGACGCCGCCCATGAACGTGCCGCAGATGCCGAGAATATGAATGTGCATGTACTTGTTCCTCAAACCAGAATGGAGGCGGAAGGTGCTTCATTCTACCGCGCGGAGGATCCCCGCCCTGAAAGCCGCCGCACTATCATTGGCTCATCGTCCATGACGCCTCACGCACCTTCATTCCGGAGACATCCGTGCAACCCAATGACCTCCCGCGCTCCAAAGAATCCTCAGCCGCCGCTCAGGCGGCCGTCCTGATCGCATCCCACCGCATGAGCAGGGATCGGGCCGTCGAGACCGTCGTTCGCTCGACGGGAGTTCGGCCGACCGATGCCGCCGTGGCGTCCGAGCTCAGGCGCTGGTTCGCCTGCTTCGATCCCGAGGGGCACAAGGCGCTTCTGGACAAGAAGCGCCTTGCGGCGCTCTCCGTCCTGTCGTCCCTTTCCGACTGGTCTCCCCTGCTGACGGGATCCGTTCTTGCAGGAGACGCCGTCGAGGACGATCCTGTGCGCATCCTCATCCGCTCCGACGACGAAAAGGCCGTGGAGCTCGCGCTTCTCGCCATGGATGTTGAATACGAACCCGTGGAGTCCTCCGAACGGGGACGCTCCTTCAGAACCGTGCTTCAGACTGAATGCAGGGGAGAGGACGTCCTCATCGCCGTGACGAACTCCCACAGGGCGGCGAAGCCCGTCCCGCCTGACGAATGGCAGCTTCCCGAAGAAGCCCTTTGCGGACTCTCCGAAAAGGGCCTTCGCAGGCTCCTCGGCGTGGATTAGCCTTTTTTCGGCATGTGCATGAACTCGTGCGCTCGGTATCATTGACGCTGCCGGCTGCTCAAGACGCATACATTTGAAGACAATATTTCCCCCCGCCTCTCCGGACAGCAGTGTTCCGGTCTTTACTTTTTGAGCTAAAGTAGCGACAATTGCGAACAAGTTGGCGCTTTTTCGGAGAAGTAGTACGATGCGCGCCTCTTAAGCACAAGCCCACAACCATCAACTCCATACAAAACGGAGGCTGCGGCAGGACGCCCGTCCCCATTCGGCGTCCGTCCCGGATCTCCTTCAAATAACAAGGCCTAAACCATCATGGATCTGCGCAAACTCAAGACACTGATCGACCTCGTGAGCGAAAGCGGCGTTGCCGAACTCGAAATCACCGAAGGCGAAGACCGGGTCCGAATCGTCAACCGCAACGGCGCAGCCCCCGTTCAAGTCCATCAGCCCGTCACCGTCGCCCAGCCGATGCCCGTGCCCGTTCCCGCCCCGGAAGTCGCCCCCGCGCCCGCTCCCACCGCGCCGCAGCAGACCGGCACGCCGCTCACCAGCCCGATGGTCGGCACCTTCTACCGCGCTCCCTCGCCCGGAGCCGATCCCTTCGTCAAGGTCGGCGACACGGTCAAGAAGGGCCAGGTTGTCTGCATCATTGAAGCCATGAAGCTTCTCAACGAAGTCGAGGCCGACATGGACGGCACGGTCAAGGAAGTCTGCGTTGAAAACGGCCAGCCCGTCGAGTTCGGCCAGTCGCTCTTCATCATCGAATAATCCGCACGCGTCGCTATGTTTGGAAAAATTCTGATCGCCAACCGCGGCGAAATCGCCCTGCGCATCCAGCGCGCCTGCCGCGAGATGGGCATCAAGACAGTCGCCGTGCACTCGACCGCCGACGCGGACGCCAAGTACGTCCGTCTTGCCGACGAAAGCGTCTGCATCGGCCCCGCCCAGTCGAACCTCTCCTACCTGAACATCCCGGCCATCATTTCCGCCGCAGAGGTCACGGACGCCGAAGCCATCCATCCAGGCTACGGCTTCCTTTCCGAAAACGCCGACTTCGCCGAACGAGTCGAGCGCTCCGGCTTCACCTTCATCGGCCCGCGCGCCGAAAGCATCCGCCTCATGGGCGACAAGGTGAGTGCCAAGCAGGCCATGCGTGAAGCGGGCGTCCCCTGCGTTCCCGGCTCCGACGGCGCACTCCCCGACGATCCCCAGGAAATCCTCCGCATCGCCCGCCAGATCGGCTATCCGGTCATCATCAAGGCGGCGGGCGGCGGCGGCGGCCGCGGCATGCGCGTCGTGCGCACGGAGGCCGCACTGATCACCTCGGTCAACATGACCCGCGAAGAGGCCCGCGTCGCCTTCGGGAACCCCACCGTCTATATGGAGAAGTTCCTCGAGAACCCGCGCCACATCGAAATCCAGGTTCTCTCCGACAACTTCCAGAACGCCGTCTATCTCGGCGAGCGCGACTGTTCCATGCAGCGCCGCAACCAGAAGGTGCTTGAAGAGGCTCCCGCCTTCGGCATTCCCCGCAAGCTCATCGACCGCCTCGGCAACCGTTGCGTGGAGGCCTGCCGCCGCATCGGCTACCGCGGTGCCGGCACGTTCGAGTTCCTCTATGAAAACGGCGAGTTCTACTTCATCGAGATGAACACGCGCGTTCAGGTCGAACACCCCGTCACCGAAATGATCACGGGCGTCGACATCGTGCGCGAACAGATCCGCATCGCCGCAGGCGAGCGTCTCTCGGTCCGCCAGCGCGACATCACGATGCGCGGCCACGCCATCGAGTGCCGCATCAACGCCGAGGACCCGTTCACCTTCGTGCCGAGTCCCGGCCGCGTCACCGCCTGGCACCTGCCCGGCGGCCCCGGCATCCGCATCGACACGCACGTCTTCTCCGGCTACACGGTTCCGCCCTACTACGACAGCATGATCGGCAAGATCATCGCCCACGGCGATACCCGCGAGCAGGCGATCGCGCGCATGCGCGTCGCGCTCTCCGAACTTGCCGTCGAGGGCATCAAGACCAACACAAAGCTTCATCGCGAACTCCTCGCCGACGAACGCTTCTTTCAGGGCGGCACGAGCATCCACTATCTCGAAGAGAAGCTCCGGTCCCGCGCGGAAGCCCACAAGTAACCTAGTTTTTTCAGCTGCGGGAGTTGACCTGACTCCCGCATTCTTTTTATCCGTTGAGGATTTATGCGCCAGATTAAGATTCTTGCCGACGAACGCAGCGCCGAAGCGCTTTCCGACATGCTGATGGACGCGGGCGCGCTCTCCGCCACCATCGAGGACGCCGACGCCGAATCGACCGACGAAAAGCCGCTCTACGGCGAACCGGGACTCGAGCCCGACAACTGCGCCTGGCCGCGCTCCATCGTCTCCATTCTTGCCGACGACGACTTCGACCTCGAGACATCGCTTGCCATCGCCGTCAAGGCCCTCAAGTGCGAAAAGCCCGAGCTTCTCGGCACCGAGGAGGTCGAGGACGCCGACTGGGTCCGCATCACGCAGGCGCAGTTCCAGCCGACTCAGGTCTCCGACCGTCTCTGGATCGTGCCGACCTGGCACGACCTTCCCAACGAGGACGCCATCAACGTGCGCCTCGATCCGGGCGTCGCCTTCGGCACAGGCTCCCATCCGACCACCCACCTCTGCCTGCAGTGGCTTGACGCCAACGTCAAGGCGACGGACCGTGTCCTCGACTACGGCTGCGGCACGGGCATCCTCGCCATTGCCGCCAAACTCGTCGGCGCGGCCGAGGTCGCCGGCACGGACATCGACCCGCAGGCCGTCGAGGCCGCAGGCGACAACGCGCTCATGAACCACGTGGAAGCCAAGTTCTACCTTCCCGACGACATGCCCGAAGGCACCTACGACATCGTCGTCGCCAACATCCTCGCCAATCCGCTCAAGCTTCTCGCCCCCGCTCTGCTCGGCCGCGTGAAGCAGGGCGGCGCGCTCGTGCTCTCCGGCGTGCTTGCCAAGCAGGCCGAAGAAGTGATCGCCGCCTATCAGGCCATCGACCCTGCCGTCAAGCTCTCCGTCTGGCGTCAGGAAGAGGACTGGGTCTGCATCGCCGGACGCCGCGCGTAAACGTCAAGACTGCATCTGGGAGACTTCTCCATGGCCAAAGTTCTTCGCTGTCCCGCCTGCGGGGCCCTGTGGCGAGTCAAGGACGACTTCGCCGCCGACATGCTCCACTGCACGGAATGTCAGGCATGCTTTTCCGCCGACAAGACGGAAAGCCTCAGCGTGCCAGACGAAAAGCTCGACGCCCGTCTTCAGCAGGCCGCCCGCCGTCAGGCCGTCATGCAGGAGGAGGCTCGCGAGGGCGAGGCCGTCATGAGCCGCATCGCCGATTCGCTCACGGACTTCGACGCAAGGACCGAAGCTCCCGAGGCCCCTCCGGCCGCCGAGCCCGCACCCCGTGCGCCCGAGTCCGCCGAACGGTCCCATGGCGTGCTCTGGACGCTCGTCACGCTTCTTGCCCTCGTCGTTCTGTCCGCCGCCGGCCTTCTTCTCGGCCACAAGACCGTACTCGGCACGATGCCGCAGCTGCGCCCCGTCTATGAAGAGGTCTGCATGAAGGCACCGTGCCCCGGCTTCGTCTGGCAGAACGCGGCCGCCTTCAAGGTGACCGCAGAGATCGAGCGTCCGCTCGAGACGGCCGACGACGCCGACCGTGAAGTCGCCCGCCGCCTGCCCGTCGTGACGGCCCGCCTCTCCAACACCTCGGAACTGCCTCAGGCACTGCCGATTCTGGAGATGAAGCTGCTTGACGCCGCAGGCGAAACACTCGCTCAACGGGTGCTCGAGCCTGCCGACTACGGCTTCGGCGGCCGCGACGCCGTTGCGCCGGGTGCCGACGTTGCCGTCCGCCTGACGGTCACGACGCCGCTTCCCTACGATGCGTCAAGCGCCGTCGTGAAGGCCGTCTCCGCCCTTCAATAACCTTCAGACCAAGGCGCTCCGCCGTACGGCGGAGCGCCTTTTGCCTTTTTGCAAACCCATGTCCGTCATCATTTCCGGCTCCATCGCCTACGACACGGTCTTCACGCACGAGGGACGCTTTGCCGACACGCTCAGGGCAGAGGCGCTCGACCGACTCAACGTCACGCTTCAGGCGGACTCCATGAGGCGCACCTACGGCGGCTGCGCCGCAAACATCGCCTACAGTCTGAAGCAGCTTGGCGGAGATCCCCTTGTCTGGACCGCCGTCGGCAGGGATGCGGACGACTATCTCCGGCATCTTGAACGTCAGGGCATTCGCACGGACGGCGTGACCGTCATGCCGAACGAATGGACGGCGCAGTGCATGATCACCACCGACAGGGACGGCAATCAGCTGGCCACCTTCAGTCCCGGCGCCATGGCGCACGCAGATCGCCTTCCCTGGCCTGACGACACGGGCATAGTCTGCGGAATCCTCGCCCCCAGCGTGCGAAGCACGCTTCTGGCACACGCCAAGGCCTTTGTCTCGCACGGCATCCCCTTCATCTTCGATCCGGGCCAGACGACGCCCCTCTTTTCTGGCGACGAGCTTCTCGCCCTGACAAGAGCGGCGGCCTGCGTTGCATTCTCCGACTACGAGGCCCTCATGATCGAGGAGCACACGAGTCTCTCTCCCGCAGAACTCTCCCGCCTCACGGGCGCGGTCTTCTGCACCCATGGCAGCCAAGGGAGCTCCGTCTGGCAGAAGGGCGAGGAAACCGTCATCCCTGCGCCGAAGGTCGAGGCAGTCGACCCAGTCGGCGCTGGCGACGCCTACCGCGGCGGCCTTCTGTGGGGCATGGAAAGGGGGCTTGACGCCGTCAGCTGCGCCATTGCGGGCACCGTCATGGGAGCCGCAAAGGCAACGGCCACGGGACCGAGCTACCGCATCAACGCCGAGCTGGTTGAAAAGGCAGTCAGGGAGGGCACTCCCTTCGACTGCTGGTCATAAAGAAAAAGGCGCTCCAAGCCGAACAGCGGAGCGCCTTTTCACTGTCTGAAGCCCGTCGGGCGTCAAAGCGGAATGAAGCCATGGGAAATCGGCGTCACGAGCATCAGCAGGACATTGGCCAGAATGATCACGACAATGGGCGACAGATCGAAGCGACCGAACATCGGAATGATCTTGCGCACGGGACGAACGAACGGATCCACAAGCGTGCCGAGCGCGTAGGTCATCGGGCTCTGCGGATTCAGCCAGGTCATCACCACCCAGATGAAGACGCCCCAGGACATCATTTCGAGCGCCCAGCGGAGCACGGTGGCCAGCGGGGCGATCACCAGACCGATCGGCGTATAGGGCATCCCCGTCAGCACACGCTGCATGAGCACCATGATGACGGCGGCGACAAGCGCAGCCACGAGACTGGGCCAGTCGTAGGAACCGCTCCTCGGAATGAGTTTCGAGAGCGGCTCCACAAGCCAGTCCGTCGCGCGTCGCGCAAGCTGCACGATCGGATGACGCGGGGAAAAGGCCCACACGTAGACCCAGGCGCGCAACAGAAGCAGCACGCCGAGAATCGACATGACGGACGTGAAGAGAAACTGAATGAGTCCAGTGAGAAGGGTGGGCATGGCGACGGAGACCTGAATTTTGAATTCAGTCGACTATATCAGACTATCCCGACCTCAGGGCATGACCTGAGGTTCGGTTACGATCCTGACGCGCCCCGGAACCATTTCCCTGACGCGATCCCAGTCAAAGGAGGGGCCGGGGTCCTGCTTGCGGCCGGGCGCGATGTGCTCGTGCCCCGTCACGGCTTCCACGGGCAGCACTCTTGTCAGCGTCCCCAGAAGTTCTCCGAGCGCCAGGTACTGAGCGTCTTCATAGGGCGTCTCGCCCGTGCCCTCGAGCTCGATTCCGACGGAAAAGTCGTTGCACCCCGTGTGCCCCTCGAAGGACGAGACGCCAGCATGCCAGGCCCTGTCCAGAACGCTCACATACTGTCTGACTTCTCCCGTGCGGCGCACGAAGAAATGGGAGGAGACCCTCAGGCCCCTCAGGGACTCGTATTCGGGGCGGTTCATGGCGTCAAGGGTCCCCATGAAGAGGGCGTCGACGTCCTCCCCGCCGAAGCGTCCTGCAGGCAGAGAGATGAAGTGAAGGACCGCCAGCGAAACGAGCGCCCCTTCGGGACGCTCGTTGAAGTGCGGAGAGGGCCGGCGCACGACGCCGGGCAGCCACCCGTCGAAGGCGCGGTCGGGGGATGTCATTGCCCGTCCCGCGCCGCATCGCGGCAGCGCTTCGAGCAGTAGACGCGCTCCTTGCTGAGCACGGCCTCGCGTTTGGGAAAGTAAAGGCCGCAGTGGTCGCACTTGACCATCACCTCGCCTGAAGGCTCGCGAGACTTTCCCTGAGCCTCGCGCTCCTTGGCACGCAGGCGCTTGAGTTCACGGCGCTCCTCGTTGTCAAGACTGTTGCGCCTGCGACTGAGCGTCCAGGCAACCCACATGGCGACAGCCAGCGCCACGAAAAAGAGGATGCGTCCCATGAATCCTCCTCAGCGGACCAGTTCCTGAATGAAGCTGTAGCCGAAGTAGGCCACGACGAAGACGACGAAGCCTGCCCAGAACCAGTTGAGGGCGGTGCGGGCGCGCCAGCCCGCAACGCGGCGGCCTGCAAGCAGGATGCCGAAGAACACCCACGCAAGCCACGTGAGAATCGTCTTGTGGTCAAAGAGGAAGTAGACGCCCTTGGCCTCCTGAGTGGCAAGTGCGCCGACGATCAGCGTGAGCGTGATGAAGAGGAAGCCCACGACCACGATTCGAAAGAAGATGCGCTCCATGACGACCAGAGCGGGCATGGAGTCGAGGAACTTCGACGTCTCGCCGACCGCCGGGCTCTTCAGGCGGCGGTTGATCAGCGCCATGAGTACGGCGTGGACGAAGGCGATCATGAGGAAGGCGTAGGCCGCGATGGCAAGCAGCAGATGCCAGCGGAAGATCGTCGTCCACTCGACGGAGGGGATCACCTGGCCGGTGAACAGGAGCGGGCTCAGCGTGCCGACGGCGGCAGCGATGAGCACGATGCCGAACTGGCCGTGCAGACGATGAATCCATGTCTCGATCAGAAGGATGATCACCGCAAAAAAGAACATTTCGGACATCGCGAAGCCGAATCCGAAGTTGACTGCACCTTCGCCGAACATTTCGCCGTGAAGGGCGTAGCCCTGCATCACCAGACCGGCAAGCACGGGCCAGCGGATGAGGGAGGAGGCTCCCGAGCCCTCGCCCTTCATCGAGCCGATGATGGCCATCCCTGAGCCCAGATAAAGGATCGCAGCAATGATGGTGCAGATGGTAAGAATGGTCATTCTGTGTTCTCTTGTTTTTTGACTTGTTCGATCGAGGCGCGGGCGTTGACCGGCGCGCTCGAGGAGGCTGGAGATCGATGCAAAACTCGGCCGTTCCCACTAAAATGAGAAGTTTGCCGAAGGACGGTGAAAGCCGCTCCGGCTTGAAGGGCCGGAAGCGCTCCCGACGCCTGCGGCGGACCCGAACAGCATCCGAAGACACGCCTTGCAAACATGATTCTAGCCGCAACGGGCTTAGATATCCCTGAAATCGCGTCTCGGACTCCAATTTTCAGAAGCGCTCCCCCAAGCCCGCTCTTTCGGGAGCCGCGACGGCCGGCGCTGCGCGCCCGCCGTCCTCAGGACAGGCCCTTCAGGCGCCTGTCCGTCAACCTCAGGAATCCATAAACCATGCTCGACTCATTAAGCCAGCGCCTTTCCAAAATCGTCAAGACCATGCGCGGTCAAGCGCGTCTGACGGAAGAAAACACGAAGGACATGCTACGTGAGGTTCGCATTGCGCTTCTCGAGGCCGACGTAGCCCTGCCCGTCGTGCGTGAAGTGCTCGCCCGCATCAAGGAAAAGGCCATGGGCGAAGAGGTTGTCGGTAACCTCAATCCCGGCCAGGCCTTGGTGGGCGTCGTGCAGCGCGAGCTCACCGCCATCATCGGCGGCGACGTGCCCGCCGCCGAACGCGACATCAATCTTCACACCCAGCCTCCCGCTGTCATCCTTCTCGCCGGTCTTCAGGGCGCGGGCAAGACGACGAGCGCTGGCAAGCTGGCCAAGTACCTCATCGAAACGAAGCGCAAGAAGGTTCTCACGGTGTCCGCCGACGTTTATCGTCCGGCCGCCATCGAACAGCTCAAGACGGTGACCGAACAGGCGGGCGCCGAATGGTTCCCGAGCACCGTCGGCCAGAAGCCGCTCGAGATTGCCGCTGCCGCCATCGACCATGCCCGACGCAAGTTCTTCGACGTGCTCATCGTCGACACGGCCGGCCGTCTGGCCATCGACGAGGCGATGATGCAGGAGGTTGCCGAGCTCAACACCTTCCTCAAGCCCGTTGAAACGCTCTTCGTGATCGACGCCATGCTCGGCCAGGACGCCGTCAACACGGCCAAGGCCTTCAACGAGCGCCTCCCGCTCACCGGCGTGGTCCTCACCAAGATCGACGGCGACAGCCGCGGCGGTGCGGCGCTCTCCGTGCGTCACGTCACCGGCAAGCCGATTAAGTTCGTCGGCACCGCCGAGAAGCTCACGGGCTTCGACGCCTTCGATCCCGAGGCGATGGCCTCCCGCATTCTCGGCATGGGCGACATCGTCGGCCTCGTCAAGGACGTTCAGAAGTCGATCAACATCGCCGAAGCCGAAAAGCTTGCGCAGAAGATCAGTCAGGGCGACAAGTTCGACCTCAACGACTTCCGCGCCCAGCTCGCCCAGATGAACAACATGGAGAGCTTCTCCTCCATTCTCGAGAAGCTCCCCGCGCAATTCCAGGAGGCCGCCTCCAAGGTCAACGACGAAGAGGCCAAGAAGTCCGTCCGCCGCACGATGGGCATCATCGACAGCATGACGCCCTTCGAGCGCCGCAAGCCCGACCTCATCAAGGCCAGCCGCAAGAAGCGCATCGCCGCCGGTGCGGGCGTCCCCGTGCAGGAGGTCAACCGTCTTCTCAAGCAGTTCGAGCAGACGCAGGACATGATGAAGCGCATGAAGCGTGGCGGTCTCGGCAAGATGATGCGCGCGCTCGGCCAGTTCGGCCGCGGCGGCTTCCCCGGCATGGGCAGCTTCGGCCGCTGAGCTTCACGATGCGCATCCTCGGCCTCGACCCCGGTCTCAACCGCACGGGCTGGGGCGTCATCGACGCCGCCAGCGGACGGTTCGTCCGCGTCGACAGCGGCATGATCCGCGTCCCCGAGGGCGAGCTCTCGGCCAGACTCGGGCACATCGTACGCGAGCTTTCGAAGGTGATCGAACGAACGAAACCCGACCTCGCCTCCGCCGAGCGGGTCTTCGTCAACGTGAACCCGCAGAGCACGCTGCGCCTCGGCCAAGCCAGAGGCGCGGCGCTCGTCGCCGCTGACCTTGCCGGCCTGCCCGTCGAGGAGTTCACGCCAAGCGAAATCAAGGAGGCCGTTTGCGCCACCGGACGCGCCGACAAACCCATGGTGCAGCGCATGATCGGCATGCTGCTCGGCATCGAAGGCGACATTCAGGCCGACGAGGCCGACGCGCTCGCCTGCGCGGTATGCTGCGCCAACTCGATTCGCATGCGCGCCTTTGAAAAGGCGGGCAGCACGACTCGCACCTATGCGACGCCCCGTCGCGGCCGCAGCGCCGCAGGTGCGCGCAGCGCCTGGACGGCGCTTTTCACAAAGGAAGGGAAAACATCATGATCGGACGGCTGCACGGCAAGCTCATTGAAAAGACCCCGCCTCAGGTCCTCGTTGACGTCGGCGGCGTCGGCTACGAAGTCGACGTTCCGATGTCGACCTTCTGCAACCTGCCCGCCGAAGGCTCCGAGATCACGCTCCTCACCCACTTCATCGTGCGCGAGGATGCCCAGCTTCTCTACGGCTTTGCAACCGCGGCGGAACGCCAGACCTTCAGGGCTCTCATCCGCATTTCAGGCGTCGGCCCGCGCATTGCGCTCGCCGTGCTTTCAGGCATGAGCACTCAGGATCTCGCAGACGCCGTCGAGCAGGGCAACGCCACGCTTCTCACCCGCGTGCCAGGCATCGGCAAGAAAACGGCCGACCGTCTGGTCCTCGAGCTCAAGGGCAAGCTCGCCGGCAACGCCTTCGCGCCTGCGGGCGGAGCCGCATCCGCAGCCCAGGCCGACATTCTGAGCGCCCTGATGGCGCTCGGCTATTCCGAACGCGAGGCTCAAGCGAGCGTGCGCGCGCTCCCCGCCGAAGTGACGGTGAGCGAAGGCATCCGTCTCGCCCTCAAGGCGCTTGCACGCTGAACGAGGTCATGAATGCTTGAGGAAGAACGCATCATCGACGGCCGCACGGCCAGTCCCAACGAAGAGAACGTCGACCGCGCGCTGCGCCCGTCGCTTCTCAACGAATATGTCGGGCAGGAGGCCATCCGCGAGCAGCTCCAGATCTTCATTGCCGCCGCCAAGCGCCGCGGTGAGCCGCTCGACCACCTTCTGCTCTTCGGCCCTCCCGGCCTGGGCAAGACGACGCTAGCCCACATCGTCGCGCACGAAATGGGCGTCAATCTCCGCCAGACCTCGGGGCCCGTTCTCGAGCGTCCCGGCGATCTGGCGGCCATGCTCACCAACCTCGAGCCGCACGACATCCTCTTCATCGACGAAATCCACCGTCTCTCGCCTGTGGTTGAGGAAATCCTCTACCCCGCACTCGAGGACTACCAGATCGACATCATGATCGGCGAGGGTCCTGCCGCGCGTTCGATCAAGATCGACCTGCCGCCCTTCACGCTCATCGGCGCCACGACGCGCGCAGGCTCGCTCACAAATCCCCTGCGCGCCCGCTTCGGCATCGTCAACCAGCTGCAGTTCTACACGCCCGAGGAGCTCTCCCGCATCGTGCGCCGCTCGGCGGGCCTGCTCAACGTCGGCATCGACGAGACGGGCGCGTTCGAAATCGCCCGTCGTAGCCGCGGCACGCCCCGCGTCGCCAACAGACTTCTGAGGCGCGTGCGCGATTATGCCGAAGTGAAGCACGACGGCCGCATCACGAAGGAAGTGGCCGCGGCCGCCCTCAAGATGCTCAACGTCGACCCCGAAGGCCTCGACATGATCGACACTCACTTTCTCAGGACGATCATCGAGAAGTTCTCGGGCGGTCCCGTCGGCATCGAGAACCTCGCCGCCTCCGTCGGCGAAGACCGCGATACGCTCGAGGACGTCGTGGAGCCCTACCTCATTCAGCAGGGCTTCGTGCAGCGCACGCCGCGCGGCCGAGTCGCCACGCCGCTCGCCTGGCAGCACTTCCGCCTGGCGCCGCCCACGCCCGTCGCGCGTGATCTTTTCGGCTCCTACTGACCTCCGCCATGCCCTTTTCCCCGATTCTCTCCGTTCTCGTCTGCCTCACCTCAGCCGCCGTGTTCGCCGCCTGCGTGCTCTTCATCCGAAGCGCACGCCACCGCGCCATCCTTCATGAGCTGCTCGCTCACCCGGCCCGTCAGGCGCTCGCCGTCTTTGCGGCCGCCACGCTCGGAGCAGCCCTTCTGAGCGCCATGCCCATCGATCGGGACGGCAGGACCGACACTCTGCTGCAGGCCACCATCGAGGCCACGGGTGCAGGTCTTCCCGAAATGAGCGCCAGCGCCCCCTTTGCCGTCGTCGACGACCACGGCAGGCAGCTCATGCACGCAGGCGAAAGGCTCTCCTCCGAGACGCCTCCGCTCATCCACATCATCAAGTACACGCTCGTCGCCCTGATCGCAGGCGGCGTCACGAGCTTTGCATCGATTCTCTTCACGGCCGCCATCATCGGCGCGCGCAAAGGCCAAAATCTCGCAACGGGCATCACAATGCTCTCGAGCTTCTACTGGCGTCCCGGGATGCTCACGGGGACCGCGCTCTGGATGATTCTCACGTGGCTCCTGCTGCTCTGGCCCGACTGGCACGTGCTGGGCACCACGGCTGCGGGCACGGACGTCATGGCGATGGTCGCTGGACTTCTTCCTTGGGGCACCTGCGCGGCCTTCTGGTACCTTGTCTTCGCCTACTGGCGCAACATCAGGGCCTAAGCGGACGCATAAGCATCCGTTTGCAAAATCGACCTCCGCTCGTCTCCCGAACACGCCGCGAGTCCCTATACTAGTTTCTTTCCGGTGCCTGACGGCACCCCGATGCACAACCAACACTCGTCATGAACCACATCAGATTTCCCGTCCGCGTCTACTGGGAGGACACTGATGCCGGCGGCATCGTCTACCATGCCAACTACCTGAAGTTCATGGAGCGCGCCCGCAGCGACATGCTTCGACGGATCGGCTTTGGTCAGAACGATCAGCGCGGCCGTGAGGACGGCGTTCTCTTCGTCGTCGCCTCACTCAACATCGCCTATCACCGCGCCGCGGTGCTTGACGACGACCTGGAGGTGATCACGAGCATTGAGAAGCTCGGGCGCGCCTCGCTCATCTTCGAGCAACGCATCGTGCGCGGCGACGAGCCCATCGCCACGGGCAAGGTTCGTGTCGGCGTCATCGGCGCAAGGAGCTTCGTTCCGACTCCCCTGCCCGACGACCTCTACGAAACGATCAAAGCCTTCATGGCAGAGGAAGCCTGAGCGCCCCTCGCCGAACACTCTTTCATTCAACGCCATTCAAAAAGCGGTTATCTAAAATGCAGCCCACTGCCGATTTGTCGATTCTGACCCTTGTCGCCAACGCCAGCCTCGTGGTGAAGTGCGTATTGGCCATTCTCGTCTTCCTCTCGCTCGCTAGCTGGACGGTCATCTTCCAGAAATACTTCACAATCTCCCGCGCCGCGCGACAGGTCGAGGAGTTCGAGGCCCGCTTCTGGAGCGGCACGGAGCTCAATCAGCTTCTTGAAACCGCCAAGCGCAATCACGACACCGCAGGCATCGAAGAGCGCATCTTCAGCGCGGGCATGACCGAATACCTCAAGCAGAGCCGTCAGGATCCGAACGCCCTCAACAGCGTCTCCCGCGCCATGCGTGCCGTCTACAATCGCGAGATGGACCATCTCGAGCGCAGCCTGCCCCTGCTCGCCTCGATCGGCTCCACCTCTCCCTACATCGGCCTCTTCGGCACGGTCTGGGGCATCATGAACGCCTTCACGGGCCTCTCCACCCTCGACAACGTGAGCCTCGCCGTCGTTGCTCCCGGCATCGCCGAAGCACTGGTCGCCACCGCCATCGGCCTCTTCGCCGCCATCCCTGCGGTCGCCGCCTACAACTACTACAACAACCGCGTCGGCCGCCTCACGGTCCGCCTCGAAGGCTTCAGCGAAGAGTTCCTCAACATTCTTCAGCGCCAGCACGCCCGGAGTTAAGCCATGTCCCTGCGTGGAAATACCAAGCGCCGCGGCATGATGGCCGAGATGAACGTCGTGCCGTACATCGACGTCATGCTCGTGCTCGTCGTGATCCTGATGGTCGCCGCGCCCTTCGTGAATCCGAGCGTCGTCAACCTGCCGTCGGTCAACAAGGCCTCCAAGGCCCCCGAGCAGGTGATCGAGGTCATCGTCTATCCCGACAGCCGCCTTTCGATCCGTCAGGGCAAGGACATGAAGCCTGTCGACATTCCCGGCCTCGTTGCCGCCGTCAAGACGGCTCAGGGCGAGAAAAGCAACATTCCCGTGGTGATTGCTGCCGACAAGGACGTCCGCTACGAGGACGTCGTCAATGTCCTCAAGCTCCTTCAGAGCGCCGACGTGCCCCGAGTCGGTCTCGCCCTTCGCATCGAGCGAAGCGCCGAAGCCCGCTAACCCATTACGCAACCCAATTTCGTCATGAACGACAGAGAGACCAACGACCGCTTCCGAAAAGAGGACCGCAGGGACATGGTGCCCGCCGCCGTCCTCTCGGGCTGCGTGCACGTCATCCTTTTCGTCGGACTCTTCTCCGTTTTCCAGTGGACGACCGATTCCGAAACCGTCTACGCGGAGCTCTGGGCTCCCGAGCCGGTCTCGGGCGGCAACGACCCCAAGGGCGTCGCCGTCAAGCCGCCCGAAGCGCCTGAACCCAAGCCCAACGAGATCGACGAGCAACGCGAGTCTCAGGAGGCTCAGGAAGCCGCCGAACGCGAGGCTGCCGCTCAGCAGGCCCGCATGCAGGAGGAGGCGGCGCAGCGTGAGGCACAGCGTCAGGAGGCGCTTGCCGCCGCCGAGCGTGAACGTGTCGAGGCCGAGAAGGCCGCCGAGGAGGCGCGTGAGGCTGAAGAGGCCCGCCGCGCGGAGGAAGCTCGCGTCGCAGCCGAGCGTGCCGAGGCCGAACGCATCGAGAAGGCCCGTCAGGACGCCATTGAGGCGGAGCGACGTGCCGAAGAGAAGCGCGCCCAGCAGGAAGCCGAGCGTCTTGCTCAGGAAAAGCTTGCTCAGGAGCGCAAGGCCGCAGAGGAAGCCAGACTTCAGGCTGAAGCCCGTCGTCAGGAAGAGGCTCGCCTCGCAGAGGAAAAGCGCCTGGCCGAAGCCAAGCGCGCTGAAGAGGCGCGAATTGCCGAAGAAAAGCGTCAGGCTGAAATCCAGCGTGTCGCCGCCGAGAAGAAGGCTGCGGAAGAGCGTCGTGAACGCGAGCGAATCCGCCAGGCCATCCGACAGCAGGAACTCGCACGACTCAACGCCAAGATCGATCCGGACAGCCAGCGTTCGGGCACGCCCTCGGGCGACAAGCGCAACCAGAGACAGAACCTCACGGGGTCGGCTCTGGCCAGCTACAACGCCCGCATCATCGCCTGCGTGCGTCCGAACATTTCGATCGACGTGCCCAGCTCCACCCGCCGCGGACAGTTCATCGCCGAATTCGTCGTCAGGCCGATGCCCAACGGCGAACTTGCCGGCGCTCCCGTCTACGCGAAGAAGTCAGGCTGGGATGCCTACGACTCGGCCGTACGCAACGCCATCCTGAAGTGCAAGCCCTTCCCCGTTCCGGAAAAGGGCTACAACATTCCGAAGGAAGTGCGCCTGCGCTTCGACCCCGTCGACGACAGGCACTGAGCGCCGTCATCGTCCGCACGCAAAAAGAGGAGGTCTCCGGACCTCCTCTTTTTTGTCATTCGTCTGGGTGCTCCGCAACGGAGCACCCGTGCAGTCAGGCTCAGCGCTTGATCTGCTTCGTCACGAACTCGACGGCTTCCTCCGTCTTCACCATCACCTTTTCGGCAAGGTTGCGACGGTTGGCGTATTCGACCTCGCCGTTCTTGAGGCCGCGGTCGCCGATAACGACGCGGTGCGGCACGCCGATGAGCTCCCAGTCGGCGAACATCACGCCGGGACGCATGTCGCGGTCGTCGAGGATGACGTCGACGCCCTGAGCCTTGAGCTCTTCATAGAGACGGTCGGCGGCTTCGCGCACGGCTTCGCTCGTCGAGTAGTTCATCGGGCAGATCACCACTTCGAACGGGGCGATGGAGTCCGGCCAGATGATGCCGCGCTCGTCGTGACTCTGCTCGATGGCAGCGCCGGCGAGACGGGTCACGCCGATGCCGTAGCAGCCCATCTCGAGAACCTTCGGCTGGCCGTTTTCATCGAGATAGGTGGCGTTGAGGGCTTCGGAGTACTTCGTGCCAAGGTAGAAGACGTGACCGACTTCAATGCCGCGCTGCAGGCGGAGCATGCCCTTGCCGTCGGGAGAGGCGTCGCCCTCGACGACGTTGCGCAGGTCGGCAACCTTGGGTTCGGGCAGGTCGCGGCCGAAGTTCACGCCGGTGTAGTGATAGCCCTCTTCATTGGCGCCGCAGCAGAAGTCGGACATGTTGGCGACGGTCAGGTCTGCATAGACGGCAACGTCTTCCTTGATGCCGACAGGGCCGAGATAGCCGGGCTTGGAACCGAAGTTCTCGAGGATCTCGGCGTCGGTCGCAAAGCGGAAGCCGTCCTTGAGCTCAGGCAGATGACCGGCCTTGACTTCGTTGAGGTCGTGGTCGGCACGGAGCAGGATGAGGACGATCTTGGCGGGAAGCGGATTGCCCTTTTCGTCAGTGCGGTCGGCGGCAAGCACGACGCTCTTGACGGACTTTTCAAAGGGAATACCGAGGAATTCGGCCACGTCGTGGCACTTTTCCTTGCCCGGGGTCGGACGCTTCACCATCTCTTCAGCAGCGGCGGCGCGAACGTCAATGAGCGAACGGGCCTCGGCCAGCTCGATGTTGGCGGCGTAGTCGCTGTCGGGGCAGTAGGCGATGACGTCTTCACCGGCATTGGCGATGACCTGGAACTCGTGGGAGCGGCTGCCGCCGATCGCGCCGGTGTCGGCGCGCACGGCGCGGAACATGAGGCCGAGGCGCGTGAAGATACGCTGATAGGCCTGGTACATCTTGTCGTAGGAAACGGCGGCGCCCTCGGCGTCACGGTCGAAGGAGTAGGCATCCTTCATCGTGAACTCGCGGCCGCGCATGACGCCGAAGCGGGGGCGACGCTCGTCGCGGAACTTCGTCTGGATGTGGTAGAAGTTCACGGGAAGCTGACGCCAGCTCTTGATTTCCTGACGGGCGATGTCAGTGACGACTTCTTCGGAAGTCGGCTGAATCACGAAGGCGCGATCATGACGGTCCTTGAAGCGGAGAAGTTCGGCACCGTACTTTTCCCAGCGGCCCGACTCCTGCCAGAGCTCGGCAGGCTGCACGAGCGGCATCAGGAGTTCGATCGCGCCCGCGCGGTCCATTTCCTCGCGGATGATCTTCTCGATCTTGCGGATCGTGCGCAGGCCGACCGGCATGTAGGTGTAAACGCCGGCGGCAAGCTTCTTGATCATGCCGGCACGGATCATGTACTGCTGGCTGATCACATCAGCATCGGCAGGCGCTTCTTTCAGCGTGGAAAGGAAATAGGAACGGGCGCGCATTTTTTCTTAACGTGTGTCTGTTGAAAATAACGGCGGCTTCCGTCAGACGTCGGGAAGCCGCTTGAATAAAGGCAATCTGTTTATTTTAACCGCCAGCCCCTCTGAACGCTAACCCGAAAGGCGCGTTTTGAGGCCGCAGCGGCCATGCGGGCGAGGTCATTCGCCTGCGAGCACCACCATGTTGTCACGATGAATCATCTCGGGCTGTTCCATGTAGCCGAGGCGCTCCTCGATCTCCTCCGTGTGTGCGCGCAGAATACGGGACGCATCGTCGCTCGAATAGTTCACGAGACCGCGGGCGATTTCACATCCGTCCTCGGTGAGACACGAGACGACCTCGCCACGCACGAACTCGCCCTTGACGCCGATGACGCCCACGGGCAGGAGCGAGGTGTGCTTGGCAACGAGGGCCTTGGCCGCCCCTTCGTCAAGCACAAGGCTGCCGGAGGCGCGGAGATGGTCTGCAATCCACTGCTTGCGGGCATGCAGGACGGTGGAGGAGGGACGAAGATGGGTGCCGATGAGCTCGCCTCTGGCCAGACGGGTGAGCACGTCCGTCTCACGACCCGATGCGATGATCGTGCCCGCACCGGATCGAGCGGCGCGCTTGGCCGCGAGAATCTTCGTGATCATGCCGCCCTTGGAAAGGGAGCTGGCTGCACCGCCCGCCATCTTTTCAAGCACGGGATCGCCGGCAGTCGCGACGCTGACGAACATCGCCTCGGGATCCTTGCGCGGATCGGCCGTGTAAAGCCCCTGCTGGTCGGTGAGAATGACGAGCACGTCTGCTTCAACGAGGTTGGTCACAAGGGCGCCGAGCGTGTCGTTGTCGCCCACCTTGATTTCACTCGTCACAACGGTGTCGTTCTCGTTGATGACGGGCACGATGCCGAGTCTCAGGAGTTCCCTGATCGTCATTCGTGCATTGAGATACTGCTCGCGGTCCGTCAGATTCTGGTGCGTCAGAAGCACCTGGGCGGTGCCGATGCCATGATTGCGGAAATGCCGTTCATAGGCTTCGACCAAGCCCATCTGACCGACGGCCGCAGCCGCCTGCAGCTGGTGGACATGCGAAGGACGCTTTTCCCAGCCAAGGCGCAGGACTCCTTCAGCAATGGCGCCCGAACTCACGAGGATGACCTCGCGGCCCATCTTCTGCAGTTCCGCAATCTGGGTTGCCCAGCGTTCGATGGCCTGAATGTCGAGACCGCGACCGTCGTTGGTGACGAGCGCGCTGCCGACCTTGACGACGACCCGGTGCGCGTTCTTGAGAAGTGATTCCATGGATAAAGCCTTTGGAAAGGATTGAACGGGATCTTTGAGCATAGCGCAAAGCAAGAAATTCTGCCGTGTCCTCTCCTTCACCGCCCCCTCCCGCCCGTTGCATCCAACCTCATGCAGACCGCTCCTTTCGAGTCCGAACATCCGAGTTCGAGCGAACGGAATCCTCGCCTGCGGCAAGGGAACTTGAGGGGATTCTTGCCATGAGTATGCAGAGAGGCCCGTGAATTAAGCAATTCACGGGCCTCTCCCATCCTCATGCCGAAGGGCGTCCGTCAGGACCGGATCGCATCTGGCAAAGGCGTGGATTTGTCCCAAGGGGACGACTGATCGGGATCAGGTTCTCATGATGAAGTTCGCTACAAAGCAGGCGGAGATCAGGTACATGAAGGGCGTGACCTCGCGCCAGCGACCCATCAGCACGTGGATGACCGTGTAGCTCACAAAGCCGAAGCCGAAGCCCGTGGCGATGTTGAACGTGAAGGGCATCGTCATGATGGTCAGGAAGGCGGGAATCGCGATTTCAAGCCTTTCGAAGCGGATGTGCACGACCTCCTGCATCATGAGAGCACCCACGATGATGAGGATCGGAGCGGTCGCATATGCGGGCACGACGCCCACAAGCGGAATGAAGAAGAGCGCAAGCACGAAGCAGCCGGCCGTCGTGACGGCGGTCAGGCCCGTACGGCCGCCCGCAGCGACGCCCGAAGCGCTTTCGAGGTAGGAGGTGGCGGTCGTCGTGCCCATGCAGGCGGAGAACATCGTGCCGATGGAGTCGGTGATGAACGCCTTGTCGAGGTTGCGGATCTCACCATCGGGCCTCATGAAGCCGCACTTGCGGGCCAGACCGATCAGCACGCCCATGTTGTCGAAGAGGTCGACCATCGTCAGCGTGAAGATGATGCTGAGAAGGCCATGGGAAAGCGCGCCCTGAAGGTCCATCTGCATGAAGACGGCGGAGATGTCGGGAAGCGTGAGGCTCACCCAGGCGCCCTTCGGAAGCTCCGTCACGCCAAGAATGACGCCGAGCGCCGTCGTCGCAAGAATGCCGATGAGCATGGCGGCCCTGAAACCCTTCACCATCAGCGCAGCCGTGAGGAAGAAGCAGAAGACGGAGAGCTGAACCTCGGGCTGAGTCACGTTGCCGAGCGCCACGAAGGTACTCGGGTCGGCAATGACCAGACCGGCGCTCTTCATACCGATGAGCGCAATGAAGGCACCGATGCCCACCACGATGGAGAGCTTGAGGTCGATCGGAACGGCGTTCACGATGAACTGGCGGATGCGCGTCACCGTGAGCAGGAAGAAGACGAGGCCGGAAATGAACACCGCACCAAGACCCGCCTGCCAGGTGAAGCCGGCGGGACCGCAGACATAGTAGGCGAAGAACGCCGTAATGCCGAGGCCGGGGGCCACGCCCACGGGGTATCGGGCCCACAGGCCCATCAACAGGGTCACCGCGACCGTGACGAGAATCACGCTGCTCGTGGCCGCATCGCGGGGAATGCCGCCGTCGGCGAGCATGGAGGGAATGACGAATATGAGATAGCTCATCGCCATGAAGGTGGTGACGCCGGCAGAGACTTCCTGAGAAACCGAAGTGCCGTTCTCCTTGAGGCTGAAGAGACGTTCAACGACTGATGCTTGCATGATGTTCGATCAGTGAATTGAGAGGAAACCGCCCGCCGTATCCGGCCTGCGGGAAAAACAAAGAGACCCGGCCCGCAGCAGCGGACGAGTCTCTTCCGGAAATGAGCCGTTTCTTAGTGTTCGGCAGGATCGAAGCGGGTGTCGTCGGCGAACGCGACCTCTTCGCGGCGATCGTCATCGATGCGCTGTGCGAGAGCCTTCACAAGCTCTTCGCAGCCCTGACGGGTCGCAGCGGAGATGACGAAGATGGGTTCGCCGTTGGCGGCCAGCTCGGAACGGTAGCGCTCGATGAGGGCGTCGCGGTCAGCCTCCTCGACGAGGTCGATCTTGTTGAGCACGATCCAGCGGGGCTTTGCGGCGAGCGCCGGATCATACTTTTCAAGCTCCAGCACCAGAGCCTTGGCTTCCTGAACGGGATCCGTCTCCTCATTGAAGGGAGCGGCGTCGATCATGTGAAGCAGAATCTTCGTGCGGGAAAGATGACGGAGGAACAGATGACCGAGACCTGCGCCTTCGGCAGCACCTTCGATGAGGCCGGGCACGTCGGCGAGCACGAAGCTCTGCTCGGGACCGACACGAACCACGCCGAGATGCGGATGGAGCGTCGTGAACGGATAGTCGGCGATCTTGGGACGGGCGTTGGAGACGGCCGTAATGAAGGTCGACTTGCCTGCGTTGGGCATGCCGAGAAGACCGACGTCGGCGAGCACCTGAAGCTCAAGCTCGAGCGAACGGTACTGACCGGGTTCGCCCGGAGTCGCCTGCTTGGGCGCACGATTGATCGAGCTCTTGAAGTGAAGGTTGCCGAGACCGCCCTTGCCGCCCGCAGCGAGCAGCTGGCGAGCGCCGTGAACGTTCAGGTCGGCAATCACCTCGCCGGTATCCGTGTCGCGCACAAGAGTGCCCACGGGCATGCGCAGAACGATGTCGTCGCCGCCTGCGCCATAGCAGTCCGCGCCGCGGCCATTCTCGCCGTTGGGAGCGAAGAACTTGCGCGTGTAGCGATAGTCCACGAGGGTATTGATGTTGCGGTCGGCAACCGCGTAGACGGAGCCGCCTCGGCCGCCATCACCGCCGTCGGGACCACCCTTCGGAATGAACTTTTCGCGGCGGAAGCTTGCCGCACCGTTGCCGCCCTTGCCGCCCTGGACTTCAATTTTTGCTTCATCAACAAACTTCACGAGTACACCTTCTGAAGTTGAGTCTCTGCGAACACTCCCTGTTGCGCAGAGGATATTTTGACAAAAGAACCAATGGAAGAGGTTCCTGCAGTTTCGGAATGCCGTGCTTTCGCATTCGCACTTGCGCGAGTGCCACAATAGCAGATCGGCAGGCTCGAATGCGCATGCGAAGGCGCGTTTCTGGATATTTACGCAGCCGATGCTTCAGACAACAAGAAAGCCCAGCCGGAGGATCCGCACTGGGCTTTTCTTCTGTCGTCCGCGTCCCTGAGGACGCCTGCCCTCAATTAGGCAGCGATGGGTTCAACCTTCACGTACTGACGGTTGAAAGCACCCTTGACTTCGAACTTCACGACGCCGTCAACGAGGGCGTAGAGCGTGTGGTCCTTGCCCATGCCGACGTTGTTGCCGGCGTGGAACTTCGTGCCACGCTGACGAATGATGATGCCGCCGGCGTTGACAGCAGCGTCACCGAAAACCTTCACGCCAAGACGCTTGGCCTTGGAGTCACGACCGTTGCGGGTAGAGCCGCCACCTTTCTTGTGTGCCATTTTAGTACTTCTCTATAAAAAGTCGGTTGCAAATTAAGCCGCGATCGCTTCGATCTTGAGCTCGGTGTAGTTCTGACGATGGCCGGCAGACTTCATGGAGTGCTTGCGGCGGCGGAACTTGAAGATGCGGACCTTTTCGCCACGGCCGTGGGAAAGGACGGTCGCGGTGACCGTAGCGCCTTCGATCGTCGGATTGCCGACCTTGAGGCCTTCTTCGCCGCTGACGGCGAGAACTTCGGTGAGGGTCACCTGAGCGCCGGCTTCAACAGCAAGGGTTTCAACCTTGAGCTTGTCGCCGACGGAAACGCGGTACTGCTTACCGCCAGTCTTGATAATAGCGTACATGTAATAAACCTCGCCCGTTCCGCTTCGCCGTCCGCCTGATGCGGCCGGATTCTGCAGAACCTTTTTGTAATCGCGTGAGCGCGCTTGAGGAGACATTCCCCAAATGACACCAACTCACGTTTGGTTGCGTGGAAAGCTCGTGATTATTGCATGCTCCTTCCATTCAGTCAAGCAAAAGCAGCGATTTTCTTCTCGCCCCTGCGGGAACGGGGGCTGAAGGCCGCTTCCGGCCGATCTTCCGCCTTCTTCGGAAGGTTTTCCGCTTGGCTATACTTCCAGAATCAGCACTCAACTGCTTTTTCAAGACAGATGTCCGATATGCAAAACCAACAGGATCCCAAGGCCCTCATCAAGAAGGTTCTCGCCCCCATCGCCGAAGACATGGCCGCCGTCGATGCGGTCATTCGCAGCGAACTGGCCAGCGACGTGCCCCGCATGAAGGAAATCAGCGAATACATCACGAGTGCGGGCGGCAAGCGCATGCGCCCCGCCCTTCTGATGCTCATCTGCCGTGCGCTCGGCTACGAGGGCACGCTGCACCAGTATCTCGGCGCCACGATCGAGCTTCTGCATACGGCAACCCTGATGCACGACGACGTCGTGGATGAAAGCGACATGCGCCGCGGCCGCCCGACGGCCAACAGCCGCTGGGGCAACGGCGCGGCCGTGCTCGTGGGCGACTTCCTCTACACCCGCTCCTTCCAGATGATGGTGAAGGCTGGAAACCTGCGCGTCATGGAGGCTCTTTCCGACGCCGCCAACCGCCTGAGCGAAGGCGAAGTGGTGCAGATGGTCAATGCACACGACCCCAGCGTGGACGAAACCCGCTACTTCCGCGTCATTGAGCGCAAGACCGCCTGCCTTTTCGAAGCGGGCGCACGCATGGCCGCCGCCATTGCGGACTGCGGTCCTGAAAAGGAAGAGGCCGTCGCCGAATATGCGCTCGCCCTCGGCAACGCCTTCCAGATCGCCGACGACGTGCTCGACTACCGCGGCAACGCCGTCGACACGGGCAAGAACCTCGGTGCCGACCTGCGCGAGGGCAAGGTGACCCTGCCCATCATCTACGCCCGCGAATCCTGCACGCCCGAGGAGCGCGCCATGATCGACGAAGCCATCCGCCTCGGCGACGGCGACTTCCCGACGATCGCCGCCATCGTGCTGAAGTCCGATGCGCTTGAGAAGTGCCGCCTGCGCGCCGAGAAGGAGCTCGACAGGGGGCGCGCAGCGCTTGAAAATCTCGCCCCTTCCATTTTCAGGGATTCTCTGCTAGAATTGCTCGCCTTCACGGTTCAGCGTGATCGTTGATTTGTGAGGAAAGTCGGGGTGTAGCTCAGCCTGGTAGAGTACTACGTTCGGGACGTAGGAGTCGGAGGTTCGAATCCTCTCACCCCGACCACTTCATTCGGAAGAAGCCGAAAAATTTTCGGAGTGGTCTTTACTTTTGGGAATTTTTCTGGCATACTGCTCTTACTCGACAGTTGGAATACGCTGTCAAGACAATTCGGGGTGTAGCTCAGCCTGGTAGAGTACTACGTTCGGGACGTAGGAGTCGGAGGTTCGAATCCTCTCACCCCGACCAGGTTTCCACAGAAAGGCACTGTCTTCGGACGGTGCCTTTTTGCTTTTCGGCGAGATCATCCCATGTCACTCATCATCGGACTCACCGGCGGCATCGGCGCGGGAAAAAGCACCGCATCCGCACACCTTCGCGCATCGGGCCTCCCCGTCGTCGACGCGGACGCCATCTCCCGCGCGCTCACAGGCCCGGGTGCAGCAGGCTCGCTCGCCGTCGCGGAAGCCTTCGGTCCGGAATTTCTCACCCCCGAGGGCGCCATGGACAGGCGCCGCATGCGTGAACTTGCCTTTCGGGACGCAGGCGCACTCAAGCGCCTCGAGGCCTGCCTCCATCCCCTCATCGGCGCTGCCGTTACACGCGAGTTCGAGTCCCTCTCTGCGTCTCCAATCGTCATCTACGACTGCCCGCTTCTCTGGCGCGACGACTTCCGCCATCCTGCCGTCAGCCGCGTTCTGGTCATCGACGCCTCGGACGACGTTCGTCTCTCGCGCATCGTCTCCCGTCCCGGACTCACCGAGGAGACCGCCCGCCTGATGATGAAGGCTCAGCCTCCGCGAAGCCGGATTCTGCAGTGCGCCGACGACCTCATCGTCAACGAGGACGACGAAGCGGCGCTCCGCAAGCGCCTTGACGCGCTCAGCCGCATCTGGATGGCAATTACCCGATGAACCCGGACCGCAATCCGAAGGGCTGTGGTATTTTTAGGGTCAGCGTCCACCTTCTTGGAGCGTAAGCAGACATGTCCACGGCCGAGCATCTTCTCTACGAATTCCCCTGCAATGAGAAAATCCGCACGTATCTCCGGTTGGAGGCGCTCTTCCAGCGCTTCGACTGGTTTTGCGAGCAGACGAGCGCCATTGCGCATCAGGCCGGCATATCCGCCCTCTTCGACCTGCTTGACGCCACCGCTCGCTCGGACCTGCGCCACGAACTCATTCAGGAGCTCGAACGCCAACGCCAGCGCCTCATTGCCAAGAACGCCTCGGCGGATCCCGACATGGCCGCTCATCTCGCCGAGATCGGCGCAGCCATTCAGGCCGTTTCGGATTCTGTCGGACGCACGACGCAGAGCGTGCGTGAAAACCAATGGTTGCAGATCATCCGCACGCGCCAGAGCATTGCAGGCGGCACCTGCGAATTCGACCTGCCGCAGATGCACCTCTGGATGAACACGGCTCCCGAAATCCGTCGCAGGGAGCTGCAGAGCTACGTGAGCACGCTGGAACCCATCCGCACGGGCACGATGCTCCTTCTGCGCATCTTCCGCGCCAACTCGCACTGCCAGAGCCTTACAGCCGTCAACGGCACGTACCAGTTCTCGATGAACCGCAATCAGAACTGCGCCCTCGTCCAGATCTGGCTTCCCGCCGACAGCACGGTTGTTCCCGAGGTGAGCGCCAACAAGTACATGCTCTGGATCCGCTTCTCGCGCCCTGACGAAAACCACAAGCTGCATCTGGCCCGCACGGAGGAGATTCCGTTCCGTCTCGGGCTCTGCACGCCTTCCTGACCGAAAAACATCATGAAAGTCAAATGCCCCACCTGCGGCAAGGAGATCGAATACTCCTCCGCCAATCCCTGGCGTCCCTTCTGCTCGGAACGCTGCAAGCTCATTGACCTCGGCGAATGGGCCTCAGACGGCTATGTGATCGAAGGCGATCCCGGCTCCGCTGACCGCATGACGCCCGAAGAGCTTGAGAGCGTCGCCCGCTACACCGCCGAACGCGAGGAGCGCAAGGGCGGCAGACGTCGCTGAGAACGCCTCTTCCTGCAGGAACGCCCGCCAACAAAAAAGCCTGTTCAGCACTGAACAGGCTTTTTTTTCATTTTCGAAGCCTCGGAAGGCGAATCGTCAGGGCTTGACGCCGTGCGCACCACGGTCCTGCCAGAGACGCAGGTCGGAGGCGGGCACGTCTTCAACATAGGTCGGAAGACGAGGCTCGCCCTTCCAGAGCGTGGCCTCAAAGACCTCGGGTTTGACGATCACGAAGTCGAAGTCCATGGCGACGGCCTTCATCACGTCGTCAAGATTGCCGCAGCGGGCTCCGACGAAGCGATACTTGCGGTCGCGAACCACAGTGGCGTGAAGCGCGTTTTCGGAAAGCGTCAGCACGGCCGTGCTGTCCTCCCAGACATCGGGAAGATCGACTCGGTTGAGAATGTTCTGGTCGATCGGAAGAAGAACGCCCGGTGTGCGCTCGTTGGCCGCATAAAAGCCGAAGTCCTGTCCTTCCTTGGAAAGCGCCTCGCCGAAGAAGTCGCGCGAACGGCGGAAGTGAAGGCGCACGTGGGCATGCTCGTAGCGATGCTCCTTCACAAACCAGGGGAAGGAATCGGCCAGACGCACGCCAAGCTCCTCGTCGAGCTCGCGCACAAGCGCCTGATGCACCGTTTCGCCATCCTCAAGCTTGCCGCCGGGGAACTCCCAGTATCCAGCCCAGGGCTTGCCTTCGGGGCGGGAGGCGAGAAGCACTCGGCCATCTTCGCGAATCAGCACGCCGACGGCAACATCCACAACCTTGTCTTCACTCACGATGCTTTTCCTTTATCTTTCTGACCGCCCCCCAAACGAGGCGCACAGAGAAAATCTTAACTCCTTCTCCAGACGTTTCGCTACACGCAAAATGTCGTAGAAAGATTGCCCCGAGCCATGAAAAGCGTGATGGCCGCCCTGCCTTCCTGCAGATTCGAAAGCTCCTGAGCCGACGCAAGCGACAGGGCGTCGGCGCACTCGCCTAGCCGCATGGCAAATCCCGAAGCCTCAAGTCCCGGAAGAGCGCTCTGTTCGAGCGCGGCCCGAAGCACAAGGGAGACCTCCCGAGGTGTTCCCGCTCCCCTCAGCCATCCGCCGACGCCCGCAAGGGCCGCGATCAGATGCTCCGCCTCCTCTTCGTCCCGCAGTCCCTCGAGCCGCACGCGGATGTTCCTCCCCAGCGCCCCCGCCCATGCCTCCGACACGCGTCCGACGGCGAGTTCAAGAGCTCTGGCAAGCATTTCCGCAGCAGGATCATCGATTGACGCCACAGGCCTTCGACCCGCCGCCGACACGACCATGACGACATCAGCGGCAGACAGCACGCCAACAGCCCTGAGCCACGCAAAGAGAGGACCGGCCGCTCTGTCGGCGATCCGCTGCAGGATCACCTCCCGCACAGGGACATCGGTCACAAGCAGCAGGACGCGGTTTTCCGTCGGGACCGCACCGCCTGCCGAAAGTGCTCCGACCCTCATCACGCCGTCCTGCGTCATGAAGGGCATTTCGAATCCCGTCCACCCTTCCGGGAGCAGTGCCTCGCCCCCTGCTCTTTTCCAGGCTTCGGTGCATCGCTCGACAAGCCCTCCGACCGGCGTCAGCTCCCTGCGGGTTCCCTGAAGCAGGAGGGCGAGCGCATCCTCGGGAAGCTCCAGACGTCTGAGCGCCTCATGCCTGAACGCGCTCAACCCCGCATCAGAGAGACCGCCCGCGCCGAACATCGGATATCCCCTGCTCATCAGAATGCAGCCCGTCCGCGACCCCGACATCCTGCGCATCCTCAGAGCCTGCGCCGTGCCGTCCCCAAGCGCAGCCTGCGGAAGCGACAGAACCGTGCGCGCAGCCGCAGGAACAGCGGCCGCCGCAACGCCCCCATCAACGGAAAAGCCCAGTAGAAGGCCGGGGAGCGAAATTGATCGTTCATTCCTCATGTCCGAATCTCCAGCATTGACATTGGCGACCGCCAAGGAAAAGCCCGCCTTCACGAAACGCGAAGACGGGCTCTGAAAGTCATTCAGGACTATTCGTCAGCCTCTCAGGAGAGACGGCCGTGACAGTCCTTGAATCGGCGGCCGGAGCCGCACGGGCACGGATCATTGCGGCCGACATGCGCGAAGAGCGCGGGATCGAGCTCCTCCTTGGGCATGTTCTCGAGCGCGCTGCCTGTCGCCTCGGCGGGAGCAGGTTCCTCGACAGGCTGCTGCTGGGCGGGCTCTTCGGCGGGCTTCACGTTGATCTGAACCTGCATGAGCACGCGCACGAGGGTCTCGCGGATCTGGTCGAGCAGCTGCTCGAACATGTTGAAGGCCTCGCGCTTGTATTCCTGCTTGGGCTGCTTCTGAGCATAGCCGCGCAAGTAGATGCCCTGACGAAGGGCCTCAAGCGCGGAAATGTGCTGGCGCCACAGCTGGTCGAGAATCTGAAGGAGAAGGGAGCGGGCAAAACCCGTGAAGGCCTCGTGACCGACCATCTGCTCCTTCTCGACGTACTGGGCCTCGGCCTGCTTGAGAAGCGCCTCGAGCAGGTCGTCGTCCGTGAACTGGTCGTTCGAGTCAAGAAGCTGCTTGAAGTCGATCACAATGCCGAACTCGCCGGCAAGCTTCGTCTGAAGACCGTCGAGATCCCACTGCTCCTCAACGGTCTCGGCCGGCACATAGGCGCGGAAGAGGTCCGTAAAGAGGCCTTCGCGCAGGTTCTTGACGAGCTCGGAGATGTCCTCGCTCTCAAGGATCTGATTGCGCAGGCCGTAGATTTCGTGACGCTGGTCGTTCTGGACGTCGTCGAACTCAAGCAGCTGCTTGCGGATGTCGTAGTTGCGGCCTTCGACCTTGCGCTGGGCGGACTCGATCATGCGGGTGAGCATCTTGGACTCGATGGCCTCGCCTTCTTCAAGGCGGAGCTTATCGGCGATGGCACGCATGCGGTCGCCGCCGAAGATGCGCAGGAGCTGGTCTTCCATCGAGAGATAGAAGCAGGAGCTACCCGGGTCGCCCTGACGGCCTGCACGGCCGCGGAGCTGGTTGTCGATGCGGCGGGACTCGTGACGTTCGGAACCGATGATGCGCAGGCCGCCGGCCTCCACGACGATGTCGTGAAGCTTCTGCCATTCGGCCTTCACTTCGGCGATCTTCGCCTCGCGCTGCTCTTCAGTAAGCGTCTCGTCGGCACGAATGGCGTCGACAGCCTTGTTGATGCCGCCGCCGAGCACGATGTCGGTGCCTCGGCCGGCCATGTTCGTGGCGATCGTCACGACGCCGGGACGGCCTGCTTCGAGAACGATCTGGGCTTCCCTGTCATGCTGCTTGGCATTGAGCACGTTGTGCGGAATGCCTTCCTTCGTGAGCATGGAGGAGAGAAGCTCGGAGTTTTCGATCGAGGTCGTGCCGAGAAGTACCGGCTGACGGCGTTCGTAGCAGGCCTTCACGTCGTCGATGATCGCGCGGTACTTTTCGTTGACCGTGCGGTAGACCTTGTCCTGCTCGTCGATGCGGACCATCTTGCGATGCGTCGGCACGACGACCGTTTCAAGGCCGTAGATGTCTTGGAATTCGTAGGCTTCGGTGTCGGCCGTGCCGGTCATGCCGGAGAGCTTCCCGTACATGCGGAAGAAGTTCTGGAACGTGATCGACGCCATCGTCTGGTTTTCCTGCTGGATCTTCACGCCTTCCTTGGCCTCGACGGCCTGGTGAAGACCTTCGCTCCAGCGGCGGCCTGGCATCAGGCGGCCCGTGAACTCGTCGACGATGACGATCTCGCCGTTCTGCACGACGTAGTGCTGGTCGCGGTGGAAGAGCGTGTGCGCACGCAGGGCGGCGTTGAGGTGGTGCATCAGGATGATGTTCTTCGGCGCATAGAGCGACTCGCCCTGCTGCACGAGACCGCGCTCGGAGAGAATCTGCTCGAGATGCTCGTGACCGGCCTCGGAGAGGTAGACCTGATGGGCCTTCTCATCGACCCAATAGTCGCCCTCGCCCTTTTCCTCAGCCTGGCGGGTAAGGAGCGGCGGAATGTCGTTGACGGCACGATAGAGTTCCGTGTTGTCGTCGGCGGGGCCGGAGATGATGAGCGGCGTGCGGGCCTCGTCAATGAGAATCGAGTCCACTTCGTCGACGATCGCATAGTAGAGCGGACGCTGGCGGCGAGCGGCGACGTCGTACTCCATGTTGTCACGCAGGTAGTCGAAGCCGAATTCGTTGTTCGTGCCGTACGTGATGTCGGAGGCATAGGCGGCGCGCTTTTCCTCGTTGTTCTGATTCGAGAGGATCTTGCCGACCGAAAGACCGAGCCAGTTGTAGAGGCGGCCCATCCAGTCCGCGTCGCGGGAGGCAAGGTAATCGTTGACGGTCACGACGTGGCAGCCCTTGCCGGGAAGGGCGTTGAGGTACACGGCGAGCGTGGCGGTGAGTGTCTTGCCTTCGCCCGTGCGCATTTCAGCGATCTTGCCGTCGTTGAGAACCATTGCGCCGATGAGCTGCACGTCGAAGTGGCGCATGCCGAGCACGCGCACGGAGGCTTCACGAACCACGGCAAAAGCTTCGGGGAGGAGCTCGTCGGTCGTCGCGCCCTTGGCGATGCGGTCGCGGAATTCCTGCGTCTTGGCCTTCAACTCTTCGTCCGAGAGCGCCTGCATGGCGGGCTCGAGCTTGTTGATGGCATCGCACTTGCGGCGATATTGCTTGATCAGGCGGTCGTTGCGACTACCGAAGATTTTTGTCAGAAGTTCGTCAAACATTGTGTGTAACCAGAATGGATCTGAGAGCACGGACGGAACCATATGCGGCATGGCCGCGCCGCTCACGCCGGCGCTGTTCCGTGCTACCCTGTTTTCGGTTGCGCCGGAGCCTCCTCCCTGTTGGAAAGGCGTGCGTAGCGCCCCTCCGCAGGCCCCGACCTGCATAGCTGTTGGATTATCGCACAGAATTCCGCCACCTGATTTGTACCTACGGGCTATTCTGTAGGCGTTTTCCTTCTCTTACAACAAGGTCGCAATGTGACACAAGACTTCATCCGCCGAAGAATCGGACGACAGACGATCGACAGCTGCCTCGCCCGCGACGAGCTGCAGCCGCTGATGGCCTCCTACGCGCTTTCAAAGCGCGCAGGCGCAGTCGCAGCCCACGTGCTTCGCCCCTTCAGGATGAGCATCGACTTCACAGATCCCGCCTACTGCCGCGTCGAGGGGCACACGCTCGTGCTTCTGGCTGAAAGCGCCGTCCAACAAAACAGAATCAGACAGCTCACCCCCAGACTGGCCGCCGCCGCAGCAGCGGCGGGTCTTCCCGTCACCGCCGTCGACGCCCGCATCATTCCGAAGCGCCCCGCACCCCAGGCGGGCGTTCCTATTCCGCGGATCGAGCGCGCGCCGTCCGCAGTGGGTGCCGCCGCCATCTCGGGCATTCTTGACGACATCGAGGATCCCGCCCTCAAGGCCACGATGGAAAGACTTCGCAACGTGATCAAGCCCGGCGAGGAAAACCGCCGGCGTCTTCTCGAGGAGCGTCTCGGCAGGGAATCGATCGACCTGAGCACCGAGCGCATGCGCCTCACGACGCTCGTAGCGGACCTGACGCACGGCATCAACGCCGCGATCATCCCCACCGAGGAGGAGGCCAGAGACTATCCGAGACTTGAGGCCGAGCGCGAGCGAAAGCTTGAGCTTCTGGCCGAACAGAAGGACCGCAGGCTTGTCGCCGTGCACAGGCTCGAGCGAATCGACGCCAGACTCGACGCCATCAACCGCGCGCTTGAGCTTCTGCCCTCGGACGCGCAGGCCGCCGAGGCCGCTCTCGTCGCACCCGAAGACGAGGAAGCCCCTCAGGCGCCGCCCGCCGCACCGCGCGTTTCCGCCGCTGCAGCGGCCGCCATCGCGTCGCTCGCGCGCGAAACGCCGTCCCCGCGCATGCGCAAGGCCCTGATGAGCCACATTCCAACCCTCGCTCCCGATGAGGCCCACTACCCCGAGGCCCTTCACGCCGACATCCGCAGAGAGGCCGAACGCCTTTCCATGCTGGAGAATCCGACGCCTGAAAACACGAAGCGCCTTGCGCAGCTTCTGGAAGCCGCCAAGGCGCTGTCGGAGCGTCCGCAGGACGCGCGTGCGATTGCAGAGGGACTTTACGGTCTGACCTGATCGGTCTTCTGCGTCCAGAAGTCGACGGGACAGTCCTCGGCCTTGTCGAACGTCGCCCACTCCCAGGCCGTCTCGTCTGCAAGAAGAGCGCGCAGGAGCTGGTTGTTGAGGCCGTGACCCGACTTGTGCGCAACGTAATGCGCCAGAAGCGGATGACCAAGCACGTAGAGGTCGCCCATTGCGTCCAGAATCTTGTGCTTGACGAACTCGTCGTTCTCGCGCAGGCCGCCCGGATTGAGAATGCGGAACTCGTCCATCACGATGGCGTTCTCGAGCGAACCGCCCTGAGCGAGCCCCATGCGGCGAAGCATCTCCACGTCCTGCACGAAACCGAACGTGCGGGCGCGAGAGACCGCCTGCTCGTACGTGACGCGCGAGAAGTCGACGTCCGCCTTCTGCTCCGTGCGGTCGATCGCAGGATGACCGAAGGCGATGGTGAACGTGAGACGAAAGCCCTCGTGCGGCTCAAGCCTTGCAAGCTTGTCGCCCTCGCGAACCTCGACGGGCTTGAGCACCCGCACGAAGCGCTTGGGCGCGTCCTGCTCGACGATGCCCGCCTGGTGAAGCAGGAAGACGAAGCTCGCCCCCGAGCCATCCATGATCGGAATCTCGGCGGAGTCAACCTCGATGATCACATTGTCGATGCCGAGACCGTTGAAGGCGCTCATCAGATGCTCTATGGTCGCCACGGCGGCCTTGCCGACGTTGACCGTCGTGGCCATGCGCGTGTCGTTCACGTTGAGGGGATGAGCGGGAATCTCGACGGCGGGACGAATGTCCACGCGCCTGTAGAGAATGCCCGTGTCGGGTTCCGCGGGGCGAAGCACGAGGTGCACCTTGCGGCCGCTGTGAAGCCCGATCCCGACGGTCTCGACGGACTGCCTGAGCGTGCGCTGCTTGAACATGAGTGATCTCCGTACGAAAACCGGCGCTTGACGCGCCGGCTTCCTTCTGGGTCCCCGAACGGGCCGTGCCCGACGGAGCGGCTTACTTCAGATAGGTCGGAATGACGAACTTGGACACGTCAACCGCGGCATCCCCCTGCTGAGCGGCGGGTTCGGGCGCAGGGGCCTCCAGCGTCTGGCCGAAGACCGGGGTCTGAAGGCCAGCGGGGGCTTCGGACGAGGCGTTGAAGACTGCGGGAGCCTGAACGCCCGAGCCGGGTTCGTTCGCATCGAGCGGACGGTCGAGGCCGGTCGCCACGAGGGTCACGCGGATCTCGTCGCCCATCTCCTCGGAGATGGCGGAGCCGAAGATCACGATGGCGCTCTTGTGGACGAAGGTGTTGAGCACCGCCATGGCCTCCTTGATTTCGGCAAGCGTGACCGACTCGTTGCCCGTGAAGTAGGCGAGCAGGCCGCGGGCGCCCTGGAGGTTCGCACCTTCGAGAAGCGGACAGGCGATGGCCTTTTCCGCAGCCACGCGGGCGCGGTCCGGACCGGAGGCGGACGCCAGACCGATGATGGCCGTGCCGCGTTCGCTCATGACCGTCTTCAGGTCCTCGAAGTCGACGTTGATGGTGCCAGGCGTGTGGATGATTTCCGCAATGCCCACGCATGCCTTGTAGAGCACTTCGTTGCTCATTTCAAAGCATTCCTTCATCGTGGCGTTCGGGGGGCATTCGCTCTCGAGCTTCTCGTTGAGAATCACGATCATCGAGTCGACCTTGTCCTTGAGGTTCTCGATGCCCTTTTCCGCGCAACGCATGCGACGGCCGCCTTCGAAGCTGAAGGGCTTCGTGACGACGGCAACCGTGAGGATGCCCATTTCCTTGGCGATCTCGGCGATGACGGGAGCAGCGCCCGTTCCCGTGCCGCCGCCCATGCCAGCGGTGATGAAGAGCAGATGCGCGCCGCGGATGGCCTCGGCCACCTGCTCGCGCTTTTCCTGAGCTGCGGCCGCGCCGACTTCAGGCCTGGCACCAGCGCCGAGGCCCGTGGAGCCGAGCTGGATGTTCACGTGCGCACGCGAACGAGACAGGGCCTGATGGTCCGTGTTCGCGGCGATAAATTCGATGCCCTTCGCACCATGCGTGATCATGTGCTCGACGGCATTGCCACCGCCGCCGCCCACGCCGATCACCTTGATGACGGTGTTCAGAGGATCAAGTTCCTGCAGGATCTCAAAAGGCATTTTCTACCCCAAAATGTCGAATTTTTTAATTATGGCGGACTTTTGGCTTTTCTGCTTGCCGGAGCCGCCTCGAACAGCTTCGGCAGGCGGGCTCAGTAGTCCCCGAAAAACACGGTTCTTATCCTTCCCGAAAGGTTCAGGAGAGACGGCGTTCTGTAGCTTCGGCTGTCGCCTGCGGCCCTCGTCTTGTCGGCCGCCATCAACAGGCCTGCGGCAACGCTGGCGTTCGGCCTCATGGAGAGAGCATTCTTCTCATCAAAGCAGAGCGGCGCACCAATGCGCACGGGAACTCCAAACACGTCTCGCGCAACTTCGTCGATGGCGCGAAGGTTCGCGCCTCCGCCCGTGATGATCACGGCATGGACCTTGTCGAGATGGCCCGCCTTCTCGATGACGTCGCGATAGATGCGGAAGAACTCCTTCGCGCGCTCGTACAGGGTCTGCACGATCAGGCTTCGCGAGCAGAGCGGCGTGCCGCGCACATCCTCCAGCGAGGGGCGGACGCTTTCGCCCGGCAGCACGCCGTCCATGCTGCAGCTTCCGAAGCGGATCTTGAGCTCTTCGGCTTGGTCGAGCGACACGCCGAAGATCGTGCTCAGGTCGCGCGTGAAGAATTCCGACCCGAAGGGACGGACGGCCGTCAGAAGCGTCCTGTGCTCGTACACCAGCGTCATCGACGTCGTCTCTGCCCCCATGTCGAGGACGAGCGTGCCGTTGTAGCGGTCGCTTTCCGTACTCACCGCAAGCGCGGCGGCGATCGGATGAGGCTCATATCCCGCAAGTTCGATGCCGGAACGCAGCAAGCTGCGCTTCATGTTCTCGGCGTTCTTCACGGAGCCGTAAACGGCATGATAGTAGGCCGTCACCTTGTCGCCCACCAGACCGACCGGCGTCTGCGAAAACGTATCGCCGCACGAATAGCCCTGCGGGATCATCTTGATGAGCTGCTTGCCCTGACGCAGGCTGTGCTCGCGCGCATTGTTTTCCGCCGCCTCGACGTCCGCGGGCTTCACCTCATTGCCTCGCACGACGGCCGTGCCCAGGCAGTTCTCGCTCGTGAGCGAGGAGCCGCCGATGGCGACCCAAGCATTCGAAAGCTCGGGAAGATTGCCTGCGGAGCGCGCCTCGCGCACCGCCGCCTTGATGTCGTCGACGGCGGCATTGAGATCCGTCACGATGCCGTTTCGAACGCCGTGCGAATCCCTGAAGCTGTAGCCGCAGATGCGGTAGAGCCCCTCGCCCTTGGGCGACGGGAGCGCAACGACGCACAGCACCTTGTGGGAGCCGATGTCGAGACCGACAAGATAATCATTCGGGTTGTTCATCGTGCTGTGCGCTCCCTGGCTCTTCGTCCGGGACATCCGTATCCGTTCTCTGTTCGGCTTCCCGCAGTTTTCGAATGGCTTCGCGGTCGGGAAGCGTGGCCGCAAACGCCCTGTCATAGCGCAGGTCGATGGAGGCGGGCGGTCCGTCCATCAGCTCGACGACCCTCGGGTAGGCCGCCGCCAGATCGGCAACCTTCGCCACGATGTTCGTGCCTGCGTCCTCCCTGCCGAGTTCCACGCGCGTTGCGGGAATGTCGCCCGAAGCCATCACGAGGCTCCAGCCGCCGCGATCGCTGCAAGCGACGTCCGTCACCGTCGCGCCGATGGAGCTCAACGCGCGGGAGAACTCCCTGTAGTATCGGGCGATCTGAGCGGTCTGTCCTGCAGGACCGTAGAAGTTGGGCAGCGGATCGGACGGGTTGTCGCGCTCGTCAGGATTGGCGGAAAAGAGCACGCCGTCTGGATCGACAAGACGACCGTCCTCATAGACCGCGAAGGCGCTGTAGGTTTCGACGGCAATGCGAAGGCCGTCGGGCCAGACTCTCCTCACCACGGCACGCTTCACCCAAGGCACCGTCTCGGCCGCCCTGCGGACCTCGTCGAGATCCTCGGTGAAGAAGTTGCCCCGAATGACGGGCTCCACCGCCTGCTTCACGCGCTCGACGGGCACGCGCGCAACATCCCCCTCGACCTCCAGAGTCGAGAAGTCGAAGACGGGCAGATGCATCACCGCATCGGCCGCACGACCTGCGCCAAGCACAACGACGGCCGCCGCAGCCAGACCGCAGACCGTCTTCGTCCAGAAGCGCAGGCTTGCGCGGCGGGCCTCGCGGGCCTCCTCCTGCGCACGCGCCAGAGCACGCCGCTCGATCGCCTCTTCAGGCGTGACGGCCTCCGCGGGGTTTTCGGGACTCTCAGCCTTCATCCTGCGAAACTCCGTCTGTCATCCGCTCCCGCGCTCAGTCGCAGCGGGCGAGCGACAGAACCTTGAGGCACAGGTCGGCATAATCCATGCCGACCGCACGGGCCGCCATCGGCACGAGCGAATGAGGCGTCATGCCGGGCGACGTATTGATCTCGAGCAGCGCGAAGGAGCCGTCGGCGCGCTGCAGCGCGTCGATGCGGGACCAGCCGCGTGCGCCTACGGCGGCAAACGCACGTTCGCAGAGCGAGCCGAGCGTCGCGGCCGCTTCGTCTTCGAGCTTCGCGGGGCAGTCGTAGTGCACTGCGTCGCCGAAGTACTTGTTGTTGAAGTCGTAGTCGCCTTCAGGAGCGCGGATCTCAATCACGGGAAGCGCACGACCGTCAAGCACGGCGACCGTGAACTCCCTGCCGTGGATGTACTCCTCGACAAGCACCTCGTCGCCGCGGACGCCCGCAGCGTCCTCAAGCGCCTTCCTGAGGGCGGCGACGGTCGGCTCGGCGAGCTTGGTGACGCCGATCGAGGAACCGTCGTGAGCGGGCTTGACCACGAGACCCGTCGCGCCGAGACACGCAATGGCCTCTTCAAGCACGGCGTCGTCCGCCTTCGGATCAATCATGACGCCCTCGGGCACGGGAATGCCCGCACTGCGCCACACGCGCTTCGTCAGATCCTTGTCGATGGCCATGGCGCTCGCCGTAACGCCCGGCCCCGTATACGGGATGCCGAGATAGTTGAGCACGCCCTGAATGGTGCCGTCCTCGCCGAGACGGCCGTGCAGCGCGATGAACGCGCGGTCGAAGCCACCCTTTTCAAGCGTCTCAAGGCTGTCCGTCTTCGGGTCGAACTTGAGGACGTCAACGCCCTTCGACACGAGCGCCTTGTGGACGCCTTCGCCGGACATCAGAGAGACCTCGCGCTCGGAGGAAACGCCGCCCATCAGCAGCACGACACGACCTAAGTTTTCCATCTTCACTAATCCTTTCCGTTCAATTCATTCGATTCAATTCAAAGTTCCCGCGTCACTTCGCGCCGTCAGCGATCGCAGGCGCGACCCTACCGATGGAGCCTGCGCCCATGGTGATGACGACGTCGCCGTCGCGCACCATGCCCGCGATCGCATCGGCCACGCCCTCGACGGGCACGACGACGGGTCGGTGGAAGCCCTTGGCGGCAATGGCTGCGGCAAGATGCTCGCTGTCCGCACCTTCGATCAGAGCTTCGCCCGCGGGGTAGACCTCGGCGAGCACGAGCCCGTCGATGTCCTCGAGCACGTCGACGAACTGCTCGAAGCAGTCGCGGGTGCGCGTGTAGCGATGCGGCTGGAAAGCGACGATGACGCGCTTTTCGGGCCAGACGCCGCGCACGGCGGCAAGCGTCGCCGCCATTTCATGGGGATGATGACCGTAGTCGTCGATGAGCTTGTAGTGGCCCGTCACACTTCCGTCGGCGGCACGCACGGGAATGTCGCCGTATTGCGTGAAGCGGCGGCCCACGCCGCGGAATTCCGAGAGGCCACGAACAATGGCCTCGTCGGAGACGCCCACCACGGTGGCGATCGCCACGGCGGCCAGAGCATTCCTCACGTTGTGGATGCCTGGCAGGTTGAGTACGACGGGAAGCGGCGGATGATCGGGCCTCAGGATCGTGAAGGCCATCTGCGTGCCGACGGCGCGCACGTCGATCGCGCGCACCTGAGCGTCGGCCGACAGACCGTAGAGAATCACGGGCTTGGTCACGCGCGGACGAATCTCGAGCACATGCTCGTCATCGGCGCAGAGCACGGCCACGCCGTAAAACGGGAGCCTCTCGAGGAAGTCGACGAAGGCGGACTTCAGGTTCTCGAAGCTGTGGCCGTACGTGTCCATGTGATCTTCGTCGATGTTGGTGACGGCGGAAATCACGGGTGTGAGGTTGAGGAATGACGCGTCCGACTCATCCGCCTCGGCGACGAGGAATTCGCCCGTGCCGAGCCTGGCGTTCGCACCCGCGCTGTTGAGACGGCCGCCGATCACGAAGGTCGGATCAAGATCGCCTGCGGCGAGCAGCGACGCAGTGAGCGACGTGGTCGTAGTCTTTCCGTGGGCGCCCGCAATTGCGATTCCGCGGCGAAGACGCATCAGTTCGGCGAGCATCACGGCGCGCGGCACGACGGGAATGCCGAGCTCGCGGGCGGCGACGACCTCCGGGTTGTCCTCATGCACCGCCGACGAAATCACCACGGCGTCCGCGCCGCGGATGTGCTTTTTGTCGTGGCCACAGAAGACGCGCGCACCGAGCGACTGCAGGCGCTCGGTGACGGCGCTCTTCGAGAGGTCCGAGCCGCTCACGACGTAGCCGAGATTGAGCATCACCTCTGCGATGCCGCTCATGCCCGCACCGCCGATGCCGACGAAATGCAGATGGTTGACCAAAAACTTCACGCTTGAATCTCCTCAGAGGGCGGGAAAGGGATCCCGCCCGTCAATCCTTTACTTGGCGTCCTGCGCTCCCGTCCTGCGGGCGACGGTTTCGACGATGAGGTTCGCCACGGCCTCGGCGGCCTGCGGACGCGCCGTCGCACGGGCGTTCTTCGCAAGCTCAAGCAGATGGTCGCGGGTGAGCCCCGAGATGAGTTCGGCCATGCGCTCGACCGTAAACTCGGGCTGCGGCACCATGATCGCGGCATGACGCTCGACCATGTACTTCGCGTTGCCCGTCTGATGCGCCGTCGTCTTTGCGACGAACGGAACGAGAATGCTCGCCACGCCCGCCGCGCAAAGCTCGGAGACGCTCGTCGCGCCCGCGCGGCAGATCACCACGTCGCAGTCCTCGTATCGGGCCGCCATGTCGTTGATAAAGGGAACGACCTCGGCCTTGACGCCGAGCTTTTCATAGGCCTCGCGCACGGGCGCGTCGCGGTCCTTGCCCGTCTGATGAACGATGATCGGACGCTGCTCCTGCGGAATGGCCGCAAAGACGGCGGGCATGTTGTCGTTGAAGACCTGGGCGCCGAGGCTGCCGCCGAAGATGAAGACGCGCAGCGGCCCCGTGCGGTTCGCCATGCGGTCCTGCGGGGGTGAGACGGCGACGATCTCCTCACGAACGGGGTTGCCCGTCGTGCGGCCCTTTTCCTTCGCAAACGTCCTCGCGCCGCCGGCAAAGCCGCAGGCGAGCGCGTCGCAGAAGGGAAGCAGCGTATTGGTGGACATCAGCAGGTCCGCATCGCAGTTCATCATCACGAGCGGAAGCTTCCTGCGGTGAGCGGCAAAGCCGAACGGCACGGCGACGTAGCCGCCCGTCGAGAAGACGGCGTCGGGCTTTAGCTCATTGAGAAGCTTCATCGACGCGAAGAATGCGCCGATCAGCTTGAAGCCGCCCTTGATCGCGCCGAGCGGACCGCGGCCGCGCACGCCCTGAAAGTCGAGTGCGTGGAACGGAATGCCGTGGCGCTCCACGAGCCCGCGCTCCATGCCTGCGACCGTGCCGACCCAGGAGATCTTCCATCCCCTGCTGGCCATGACCTTCGCCACGGCAAGGCCGGGCATCACGTGACCGCCCGTACCGGCCGCAAGAATCACCAAATGTTTCGAATCCGTGCTCACACCTGACCTCCGCGCATCAGCATTCTGTTTTCCTTGTCAACGCGCAGCAGCAGGCCGATGGCGATGAGGCCCGAGAGCAAGGCGCTGCCCCCGAAGCTCACGAAGGGAAGCGTCAGACCCTTGGTCGGCAGTAGCCCCGAGGCCACGCCCACGTTAATGAAGACCTGCACGCCGAACCATACGCCGATGCCCTGCGCAAGAAGACCCTGAAAGAATCTTTCCAATTTGATCGACACGCGTCCGATCTCGAACGCATGCCTAATAAGCCAATAGTAAATGAAGAGAACGAGGCAGACGCCCACGAAGCCCGTCTCCTCGGCGATCACCGCCATGATGAAGTCGGTGTGCGCCTCGGGAAGGTAGTAGAGCTTCTCGACCGAGCCGCCGAGGCCCACGCCGAAGAGTTCTCCGCGTCCGAATGCGATCAGGGAGTGCGACAGCTGGTAAGCCTTGTCGAGCACGTGCTCGGGAGCCCAAGGATCCCAGTATGCAAAGATTCTGCCCAAGCGCCACGGCGTGTCGATGATCATCCAGAAGACGAAGCCCACGACGACCGAGATCACAAAAGTGAAGATTTTAAAGGAGAGGCCGCCTAAAAACAGCACGCCCATGATTTCGGCGACGATGACCACCATGGCCCCGAGGTCGGGCTGCTGAATGATGAGGGCCGCAATGGCCACCATGGCGAACGCCATCGGGATGAAGCCCTTCTGGAAGGAATGCATGTATTCCTGCCTCATCACGGCGAACCATGCAGCCATGATCAGAGCCGCGACCTTCATGATTTCCGAGACCTGTAGGTTCATCACGCCCAGACTGATCCAGCGCTTCGCGCCGTTGACGGTTTTGCCGACGCCCGGCAGCAACACGCACACCAGCAGGATGAGCGCCCCGAAGAACACCCAGAGCGCGTAGCGCTGCCAGAAGCTCATCGGAATCTTCGTGACGATCCAGCCCGCGCAGACACCGACGACGATGCTCTGCAGATGCTTCATGACGAAGTAGAGCGCGTCGACGCCGTAACGGGAGTTGTCGGCAAAGACGGACGTGGCGGAGTACACCATGACGGTGCCGATGCCGAGCAGTGCGGCCACGCAGATGATCACCTCAAGGCTCGCGTTCGCACGCTCCTTGAGCATCGCGACGGCGCGCCCCTGCGTCTGCCAGTCCTCCTTCTTCTTTTTCCGTCCGAAGCTCAGCACGCCTGCTCCTCGGCCGCAATCGCGCGGGCACAGGCAATGAATCGGGCGCTTCGCTCGGCATAGTCCCTGAACATGTCCCAGGAGGCGCAGGCGGGCGAGAGAAGAAGCACGTCTCCCTGCGCATGCCTTGCCCAGAGCCAGTACACGGCTTCCTCAAGTGTCGTCTGACGCGCCATGGGAATACCCGTAGCGGAAAGCGCCTCCTCGATCAGGGGCGCGTCGCGCCCGATGAGGGCGACGGCGCCAGCCGTGCCTTTCAGGGCTTCGACCAGAGGCGAGAAATCCTGCCCCTTGCCGTCTCCGCCGAGAATGATGAGGATGCGGCGGCCCTGAGCTGCGAAGCCCTTAACGGCAGCGGCCACAGCGCCCACGTTGGTGCCCTTCGAGTCGTCGATGAAGGTAACGCCGTCACAATCGAGCACGCGCTCGACTCGATGCGGCTCGCCCCCGTACGCGGCAAGCGCGGCGAGCGCAGGTCCGACGGGCAGGCCTGCAGCCTCGATGAGGGCGAGCGCGGCAAGTGCGTTCATCGCGTTGTGGCGGCCGGCAATGAGAAGCGACTTTTCAGGGCAGAAGAGCGTGGGCTCAGACGCGCCCTCATCAAGCCTGGAAAGCCACAGCAGGCCGTCAGCCCCTCTGGCGAGGCCGTATTCGCCCGCCTTGACGGGCTCACCGCCGCCGAACGTGCGCACGGGACCTCCCTGTGCAAGACGGAGCGTCTCGGCGTCCTCGCGATTGACGACGCGAACGGTGTCCTGCTTGAAGATGCGCCCCTTCGCCTCGGCGTAGGCCTTCATGTCGCCGTGCCAATCAAGGTGGTCCTCGGTGACGTTCAGAACAGCTGCGGATGCGCACTTGAGGCTCGACGTCGTGTCGAGCTGAAAGCTCGAGAGCTCAAGCACCCAGACCTCGGGCAGAACGCCTGCATCGAGCGCCTTGTCGAGCTCGGTCACGGCGTTGGGGCCGATGTTGCCCGCAGCCGTCGCACGACGGCCGCCCTCGGCGGCCATCTTCGTGACCAGCGTCGTCGTGGTCGTCTTGCCGTTCGTGCCGGTCACGCCGATTACGACGGGGCGGTAACCCGTGCGGGCCTCAAGGTCTGCGAGCGCTCTGGCGAAGAGTTCGATCTCGCCCACGACCTCAATGTCGCGGGCCCTGGCGCTCGCGACAAGCGGTGCAGCCGCACCGAAGCGGGTGGAAAGCCCGGGGGACATCACGACGAGCGAAACGCCGTCGAGGAGCGATTCGGGCAGGCCGCCCGTGCGGATTTCCGCATCGGGCATCTCGGCCCCGAGCCTTTGCGCACCGGCGGGCGCCTCGCGCGTGTCGGCCGCGCGGATTTTCCATCCGCGGCGACCGAGATGATGCGCACAGGCGAGCCCAGAGGCGCCGAGCCCAACGATGAGGGCGGTCTTCTTGTCAACTTCCTGCTTCATGATCAAACTGTCCTTTTCAAACCCCGCGGAACGCCCTGCCCGTCAGCGGATCTTGAGCGTCGAAAGGCCGATGAGCACGAGGATCATCGTGATGATCCAGAAGCGCGTGACGACCTGGGTCTCCTTCCAGCCCTTGAGCTCGAAGTGATGATGGACGGGAGCCATCAGGAAGATGCGCTTGCCGTGGGAGAGGCGGAAGTAGACCGTCTGAATCATGACGGAGAGCGTCTCCACGACGAAGATGCCGCCCATGACGGCGAGCACGAGTTCCTGACGGGTGATGACGGCCATGGTGCCGAGGCAGCCGCCGAGCGCCAGCGCGCCCACGTCGCCCATGAAGACCTGGGCGGGATGGGCGTTGTACCAGAGGAACGCGAGACCTGCGCCGAGCAGGCCCCCTGCGATCACGACGAGTTCGCCCGCCCCCGGAATGTAGGGAAAGATCAGATAGCCCGCATAGTCGGGACGTCCCACGACGTAGGCGAAGATGCCCAGCGCACCGCCCACCATGACGCTCGGAAGGATGGCAAGACCGTCGAGGCCGTCGGTGAGGTTCACGGCGTTGGAGCTGCCGACGATCACCACATACGTGAAGACCATGAAGCCCACCAGGCCGAGCGGAAGGGCGATGTCCTTGAAGCACGGGATGAGAAGGTGAAGGTTGCTCGAGATGTCGAGCGGGAAGCCAGCCTCGACCCAGCCCGCAATCGTCTCGGTGAGCGTTCCGCCCGCAGGAACGGAAAGCGCAAATACAAGGTAGAAGGCTGCGGCAAGGCCGATCACGGACTGCCACGAGAACTTCTCCCTCGCGCTCATGCCCTTGGGATTGTGGTGCACGACCTTGCGGTAGTCGTCGATCCAGCCGATGGAGCCGTAGCCGAGCGTCACGAAGAGCACGACCCAGATGAAGCGGTTGGAGAGATCGGCCCAGAGCAGAGTCGAAACCGTGATGGCGAAGAGAATGAGCGCGCCGCCCATCGTCGGCGTGCCGTCCTTGACGAGATGGGTCTTGGGCCCGTCGGTGCGCACGGCCTGTCCGAAATGCAGGTTCTTAAGGCGGGCGATCATCCAGGGACCGAGCGCAAACCCGATCCCCATGGAGGTGAGCGCGGCAAGCACCGCGCGCAGCGTCAGGTAGTTGAAGACGTTGAGGGCCGGGAAACCGTCGGCCAGAGAGCGGAAAAGTTCTAGAAGCATGTTGCAAAGCCTGAAGGCTCAGGCTCTCTTTGTTCTTGGATTGCTGGGTTTATTCTTCGTTGTCCTGCAGGGCGCGCACGACGGCCGCAAAGCCCATGAAGTGGCTCGCCTTGACGGTCGCCGTCCCCCTGAGACCCTTGAGTGCCTCGATGAGGGCGTCTCTGGTCTCGAACCAGCGGCCGCCTTCGCCGAAGGCCTCCGCCGCATGACGGGAAAGCGGACCGCAGGCGTAGAGGGCGTCGATGCCGAGCGATCTGGCGTACTCGCCGGCCTCGCGGTGGGCTTCTTCGGCGCTGTCGCCGATCTCGCCCATGTCGCCCAGGATGAAGGTCCTCGGGCCCGCCTCGCCCGCAAGGACGTTCATGGCGGCGCGCACGCTGTCGGGATTGGCATTGTATGCCTCGTCGATCACAACAAGGTGCTTTCCGACGAAACGCGTGCCGCGTCCGGGAACAGGCTCGAAGGCGCCGAGCCCCGCCGCAACGGCCTCGGGGCCGATGCCCATGGCAAAAGCCGCAGCCGCAGCGCCCGTGGCGTTGTGCACGTTGTGGCTTCCCGTAATGCGAAGCTTCGTGCGCACCACGTCGCCTTCGTCCGTCGAGATCACGAGCTCTCCGTTCTCGACTCGGCCCATGACGTCGGCCTCGACGTCGGGATCAGTCGAATAGGTCAGCTCGTCGACGCCGCGCGCGAGCGCGAGGTCGGCCCAGATGTCCGCGCATGCGTCGTCGGCGGGATAGACCGCCGTGCCGCTCTCGGGGAGGGCGGCGATCACGAGTCCGTTTTCACGGGCCGTCTCCTCGACGCCCCTGAGGAACTCCTGATGCTCGCGCTGCGCGTTGGTAAGCAGCGCCACGGTCGGACGCGTCCAGTCGGCGAGCCTCGCCATTTCGCCCCTGTGGTTCATGCCGCACTCGATCACCGCACCGCGGTGCTCGAAGGCAAGCTTCAGAAGCATCTTGGGCACGCCGACCTCGTTGTTGAAGTTGCCTTCGGTCGCGCACATGCGCTCGGCGCCCCATCGCGCGAGGAGGATCGATGCAAGCATCTGGGTCGTCGTGGTCTTGCCGTTGCTGCCGGCGACGACAGCGAGCGGAAGCGCAAAGCGTCCGCGCCAGGCCTTGGCCGCAAGCCCGAAGGCCAGCCCCGAGTCCGTGACGACGATCTGGGTGATGGCGGCGTCCACCTTGCGTTCGACGATGGCGCACACGGCGCCCGCCTCGGCCGCTCCGACAACAAAGTCGTGCCCGTCAAAACGCTCGCCCGAAAGCGCAACGAAGACATTTCCCGCCTTCACCGTGCGGGTGTCCGTCGAAAAGCCCTCGTAGGACTGCGAAAAGTCTCCGGCCGCCGCAACGACAACCGGCTCGAGCGCTTCAAGAAGCTGCTGCAGGCATTCCATGATCAGACTCCCTCAACCGCGCGCAGCATCTGCACGCGTCGTTCGTTGAAGGCCTCGCGCACGACTTCGGAATCGCTGAAGTGGTGCTTAACGCCGTTGATTTCCTGATAATCCTCATGGCCCTTGCCGGCGATGAGCACAACGTCGGCTCCGTCGGCCTCGGCAACGGCGTGATGAATCGCCTCGGCCCTGTCCGTCACGACTCGGGCGCCGGGTGCGCCCGCCGAAATGTCGGCGATGATCGCGTCGGGATCCTCCGTGCGCGGATTGTCGCTCGTGACGACGACCTCGTCGGCGAGCCTGACGGCGATGCCGCCCATGACGGGACGCTTGCCTGCGTCACGGTCGCCGCCGCAGCCAAAGACCGCCCAGAGGCGACCGCCGCGGGCCTGTGCCACAGGCCTCAGGCTCTCAAGCGCCTTTTCAAGCGCATCGGGCGTATGGCTGTAGTCGACCACCGCAAGAGGCGCGCCCTCGCCGCGCATGAGCTGCATGCGGCCCGGAGGCGACGCAAGCGACTCGGCCCAGGCCGCGAGCCTGTCTGCTTCGCAGCCCTTTGCAAGCAGCACGGTGGCCGCCTGAATGAAGTTCGAGACGTTGAAGCCGCCCACCTGCGCAAGGTGCACAGACGTCGCAGCTCCGTCCACCTTCATCAGGAAACGCGTGCCCGCCTCGGTGGCCTCGATGTCCGAGGCCTCGACGACATGGTCGGCCGCAAAAGGCACGACGCCCGTCAGGGTCGTCGCCCAGACGGCCGCGCCGTTCTTCCTCGCCGTCTCGGCCATGAGTCCCGCATAAGGGTCGTCGACATTGACGACCGCGGTCCTGAGGCCGGGCCAGGCGAAAAGAATGGCCTTGGCTTCGGCATAGGCGTCCATGGTAACGTGGTAGTCAAGATGATCGCGCGTCAGATTTGTGAAGACGGCCGTGTCGAAATGGGATCCCGTCATGCGGCCCTGCTCAAGCCCGATCGAACTTGCCTCGACGGCAAAGGCCTTCGCGCCAGCCTTTTCAAGGTCGGCGTAGACGCCCTGAAGGCTCACGGCGTCGGGCGTCGTGAGCGCGGGCATGTCGAAGGACTCGCCCGCGAACCTGCAGCCCACCGTGCCCATGACGGCGCAGGGCGTGCCGAAGTTCGTCAGAAGCGCGGCGATCCAGTGCGTGGTCGTCGTCTTGCCGTTCGTGCCCGTCACGGCGACGCCCGTCATCCTCGAGGACGGATCGCCGTAGAAGGCGGCCGCCACCTCTCCTAGGTGCTTCGAGAGGTCGTCGACGGAAAGGCTGGCGATCGGGAAGCGCTCGGCGTCGGGCGCATCGTTGCGCGTCTCCATCAGCACGCCCGCCGCGCCTCGCGCGGCCGCCACGCGGATGAATGCGCGGCCATCGGCCTTGAGGCCGGGAACGGCGACGAAGACGTCGCCCGGCTTCACGCTGCGGCTGTCGAGCCGCAGATGGGCGCCGTCATGCACAAGGGCCTTGAGCCAGGCCGTCACTTCGTTCATCGACTTGTTCATCTTGTGTTCAATCCATTGCGTTGTCAGTGTCTAACCTTCGCGAGAAGCCCGCCGCCCGCAGGCGCCGTCTTGTCGTCGGGCGAAACCATCAGGGTGCGCAGCGCACCCGTGGCCACCTCGTTGAAGACGGGGGCGGCCACCAGACCGCCGAAGCGGCCTTTCTTGGGCTCGTCGACCATCACGGCGACGATGAAGCGGGGCTGGGTCGCGGGCACGATGCCCACGAAGCTCGCCACCACGTCCCTCGTGTACTGTCCGTTCTTCACCTTGTTGGCCGTGCCCGTCTTGCCCGCGACCGAGTAGCCCGCCACATTGACGTTGGAGGCCGTGCCGCCGCGCTTGACGGTCGCCATCATCATGGCCCTCATGCGGCGTGCGGTTTCAGGCTTGAAGACCTGCGTGCCTGCGGCAGTCTCGCCAGGCATTCGCTTGAAGAGCGTGAGGTCGATGACGTCGCCGTTTCTCGCAAGCGCCGTGTACGCCTTGACAAGCTGCATGAGGGAGACGGTCACGCCGTGTCCGTAGGAAATCGTCGCCTGCTCGACGGGGCGCCAGGTCTTGCCTGGACGCAGTCTGCCCGAGGTCGCGCCGGGAAAGCCGATCTTGGGCGCATTGCCGAAGCCGAGCTCCGAATACGTCTCATAGAGCGTCTGTGGCGAGATTTCGAGGGCGATCTTCGCCGTGCCGATGTTGGAGGACTTGGCCACGACCTCGGCCACCGTCAGAAGGCCGTAGTCGTGCGTATCGCCGATCGTGCGGTCACCGATCGTGAGCTTGCCGGGCGACGTCTGGATGGTCGTGAGCGGATCCACAAGCCCCATGTCGAGCGCCTTAGCAATGGCAAACGGCTTCATCGTAGAGCCGGGCTCGAACTGGTCGGTGAGCACGCGGTTGCGCACGCGCTCGAAAAGCACCGTGGAACGATCGTTCGGATCGTACGTGGGCTCGTTGGCCAGCGCGATGATCTCGCCCGTGTTGACGTCCGCCACCACGACGGCGCCCGCCTTAGCCTGATGTCGCTCGATGGCGGCCCTGAGCGCCTCGTAGGCGATGAACTGGACTCTGGAGTCGATCGCAAGGGTCACGTCGGTGCCCGCCTCGCTTTCCTTGGCCCAGACGTCGTCGACGATGCGGCCGTGACGGTCGCGGATCACGCGCCTCGAGCCCGCGCGCCCTGCCAGCACATGGTCGCGGGCAAGTTCGACGCCTTCCTGTCCGTGATCGTCCGCACCCGTGTATCCCACGATGTGAGCCATGGCGGGACCGTCGGGATAGCGGCGGCGCATTTCGGGCGACATACCGATGCCGGGGATCCTGAGTGCACCGACGGCCTCGGCCAGGCCGAGATCGCGGTTGCGGGCCAGATAGACGAAGTTGGGCGACGAGCTGTGGTCAAGCTTCTTGAGCAGCTCCGAGTACTTGATGCCGAGCAGCTTCGCAAGCTCGCGCAGCTGCTGCTTCTCCTCCTTCGTACTGCGGGGCACGAGCGCAGGGTCCGCCCAGACGCTACGGCAGGGCTGGCTCGACGCGAGCACGATGCCGTTGCGGTCGAGGATCTCGCCTCGGGGCCCCTGGATCGTGATCGTGCGCGCAAAGCGCTTTTCGCCCTCGTTCTGCAGGAAGTCATTGTTGAAGACCTGCAGATAAAAGGTTCTGCCCGCAAGAATGAAGAAAAGCATCAGGATTCCGAAAAACGCAAGGTAGGTGCGGTTCTTCGGAATGGGAATGATGATGAGGGGGTCGGCGGCATGCTCGGGCGCAGCCTTTCTGGCCTCACGGTCCTTTGCGAGGAAGTCCGCGATCTTCTCCCAGACGGCGAGCACGGAACGCTCGATCCATTCGAGAAGCGACAGCTTCATGGACGGCCTCCTCTGGAGCCCTCGGAGGCCCCCGCCTTGCCATCGGCCGCCGCAGCCTGAGCTGCGGCCGTGTCGGGCGCAAACGTGACCCTGTGATGTTCGTCCACCACCAGGTTCACCGTATTCTCGCCTCTGGCCACCTCGAGTCCGAGCGCACCCGCGCCGTCAGCGATGCTTCCGGGAAGCGACGCCTTGCGGACCTTGAGAAGAAGGTGGGCCTCGTCGTCGGCGAGCCTGCGGCCCACGTCGACGGCGCGCTCATGCTCCACGAAGAGCGTGCGCGCCCTGTACTGGACGTTGACGAGCGTGATGGCAAGCGCAAAGAGGACGAGACCCAGCACGGCCACGACGACCAGGTCCATCTTGCTTACCTGGCGCATGCCCCGTCCTCCGGACGCCAGGGCGACACGGTTCGCACGCCGACGCGGAGAATCGCCGAACGCGCGCGCGGATTCGCCTCGCACTCGGCCTCGGACGGCTTGATGCGCTCAATGTTGTCGAAGAGCGGCTTGGGCAGCATGTCGTTCGTGAGAGGAAGCCTCGGATCGAGCCCGCGCTCGGGGTGGGCCGCCCTGTCGAAGAAGTGCTTGACGATGCGGTCCTCGAGCGAGTGGAAGGTGATGACGGCAAGACGCCCCTCGGGCTTCAGAAGCCCTCCGGCGGCGTCAAGCGCCTGCTTGAGCTCGTCGAGCTCATGGTTCACCTCGATGCGCACGGCCTGAAAGGTGCGCGTGGCGGGATGCTGGCCCATGTCCTTGCGGTTGCGAGGCACGACGCCTGCAACCAGATCCGCAAGCTCGCGGGTCGTCTCCAGGGGCTTCGTCTTCCTGCGTGCGACGATCGCACGCGCAATCGGTCCCGCAAAGCGCTCCTCGCCGTAAAGGCTGATCACGTGGCGGAGGTCGCGCTCCTCGGCCTGCGCCAGCCACTCGGCCGCCGTCATGCCGCGCGTGGTGTCCATACGCATGTCGAGCGGACCGTCAAAGCGGAAGGAGAAGCCGCGCGCAGCGTCGTCGATCTGGGGGGACGAGACGCCGATGTCGAGAAAGATGCCGTCGGCCTGATGAACGCCGATCGCGGCAAGAGACTCCGTCATCGTCGAGAAGGGCTCGTGAATGATCGTGAACCTCGGATCCGTCCAGCTTCTGGCAACCTCGACCGCCTGGGGATCGCGATCGAACGCAATGAGCCGTCCCTTCGGGGACAGCTTTTCAAGAATGCGACGCGAATGACCTCCGCGCCCGAATGTTCCGTCGACGTACAGTCCGTCAGGGTCTCCCACAAGCGCCTCCGGCGCCTCCTCGCCCAAAACCGACAGATGAATGAATGCCTCGCTCACGCCCGCAACTCACAAACGATGGAGGCGGAACCAACCGCTCCGCCCCGAAAATTCTTCACAATCAGAACGAGAAGTCCGCCGCATCAAGCTCGGCCGCGAGCGCCTCGCGTTCACGCGCCTCAAGCGTGCTTCTGTCCCACAACTCGAAGTGCTCGCCCATGCCGATCAGCGCAACCTCCCTGTCGAGGCCGCACATCTGCCTGAGTTCGGAGGGAATCAGAATCCTGCCTGCACGGTCCGGCTCCAGATCGACGGCGCTGCCGAGAACATAGCGCACGAAGGCGCGCGCCGAATACGGCAGCTTCGCCAGCGCCCTGCGCTTTTCCTCCCAGACGGGTGCCGGATACAACACCAGACAGCCGTCGGGATGCCTCGTCACCGTGACTTTTCCCGCACACGAAACGGCAAGAGCCTCCCGATGCCTTGCAGGCATCGACAGGCGTCCCTTCTGATCCAATGACAAGAGCGAAGTGCCTTGAAACACCCTCGGTCCTCCCGCAACCAGCCGTTTCGTTCGCCGCACGAGCCTGCGGCCCGCAGCGGATCTCCCCCACTTTTTCCCACTTCTGCAGTCTCACTTTAGCGTCAAGGCGTCCGACGGTCAAGGCAGGCAACATCTTTTTTCGAGGCCCCGCATCCGCTCCCGCGTGGGACTCCGGACTAGATAATTCGCCTTAGCCCGCACAGCAAGCCGTCCGTCATGTGATAGGCTTGACGGATTGCCTCTCCGAAAGCGCCGTACAGCCTCATCCTCACGCGTTTTCACCGAGAGAGGCCCCCTCGAACCCACCCTTCGATCTGACACGACTTATGAACATCCTCGACAAGATCATGAAGCCCCGCTCGATCGCGGTCGTCGGCGCCTCCACCAAGCAGCACACCATCGGCTCGGACATCATGAAGCGCCTGCGTGAATACGGCTACGCTGGCCCCGTCTATCCTGTCAACCCGAAGGGCGGCGTCATCGAAGGCCTACCCGCCTATGCGACGGTGCTCGACATTCCCGGCGAAGTGGACCTTGCCGTCATCATCGTGAACGCACGCTTCGTGCTTCAGACGATCGACCAGTGCCACGAAAAGGGCATCAAGGGCCTGTGCGTGATCTCCGCAGGCTTCAAGGAAACGGGGACTGAAGGCGCCCGGCTCGAGGCCGAGCTTCTCGAACGCGTCCGCCGCTACGGCATGCGCTGCGTGGGGCCGAACTGTCTCGGCGTCGTCAACACGCATCCCGCCGTGCGCATGGACGCCTGCTTTGCCGAAGCGCTGCCCGAGCGCGGCAACATCGGCTTCGTCTCCCAATCCGGTGCGCTCGGTGGGGGCATCCTCAACATTCTCCGCGACCTCAACCTCGGCTTCGCGCAGTTCATTTCGATCGGCAACCAGGCCGACGTGAACGCCGAGACCGCGCTTGAATACTGGGAGGGAGACAAAGACGTCAGGCAGATCCTTCTCTACATGGAGTCCATCCAGAATCCCGTAAACTTCCGCCGCATCGCCTCGCGCCTCTCCAAGAAGAAGCCCGTGCTCGCACTCAAGGCGGGCCGCTCGGCCGCAGGCGCCTCCGCCGCATCCTCCCACACGGGCAGTCTTGCAGGCGCCGACCTCGCCGCCGACGCGCTCCTGCGCCAGTCGGGCGTCATCCGCGAGTTCTCCCTCAAGAATCTCTTCGCAACCGCCAAGGTCTTCGCCAACTGCCCGATTCCGAAGGGCGACAGGGTCGCCATCGTCACGAACTCCGGCGGCCCCGGCATCATGGGCACCGACGCCATCTGCGAAAAGGGCATGAAGATGGCCGAGCTCACGGACGAAACGAAGGCGAAGCTCCGCAGCTTCCTGCCTGCCGCCGCCTCCGTCAGGAATCCCGTCGACATGATCGCCTCCGCTCCGATCGAGCACTATCGCCAGACGCTCGAAACGGTGCTCGCCGATCCGAACGTCGACATGGTCATCACGATCTACCTGCCGTTCCTCGGCCTCAAGGACACCGACGTCGCCCGCGCGATCATGGAGATCAAGGCCGCACATCCCGAAAAGCCCGTCGTCGGCGTCTTCATGACGAAGAGCGAGTTCTTCACGGCATTCTCCGCCGCCGACGTCAACGTGCCCTTCTTCATGTACGTCGAGGAGGCGGTCGAGGGCCTAGCGCGCCTCAACGAGCAGCGCCTCTGGATCGAGCGCCCCGAGGGCGTGCTTCCCGACTTCAAGGTTGACGGCGAACGCGCCCGCAACATCATCCGCACGGCGCTTGCCGACGGCCGCGACCAGCTTACGACGCGCGAGAGCATCGACGTTCTCGACGCCTACGGCGTGCGCGTGTGCAGGGCCGGCTTTGCCGCAGACGAGGACGCAGCGGTCGTCGTCGCCGACCGCATCGGCTACCCCGTCGTCATGAAGATGACCTCCAAGACCACGTCCCACAAGACGGACGTGGGCGGCGTGCGCGTCAACATCGGCTCAGCCGAGGCGCTTCGCGCCGAATACCGCGACCTCGTCGCCAAGCTCGACGAGCGCGGCCTGCTCGACGGGCTTGAAGGCGTCATCATTCAGGAAATGGTCAAAGGCTCCCGCGAAATGGTCTGCGGCATCGCCACCGACCCGCAGTACGGCCCGATGCTGATGTTCGGCCTCGGCGGCGTCTTCGTCGAGGTCATGAAGGACGTCGCCTTCCGCATCGCACCCGTCACGGACACCGACGCTCGCGACATGGTCCGCTCGGTCAAGGCCTACAAGCTTCTTCAGGGCGCCCGCGGCACGACGCCCGCCGACATCGCCAAGGTTGAGGAGACGCTCCTGCGTCTCTCCCAACTCGTGACCGACCTTCCCTTCATCGACGAACTTGACATCAATCCGCTCATGATCTCGGAAAAGACTGGTGAGCCGATCGCCGTCGACGGCCGCATCAAGGTGCGCCGCTGCGAGGCCGAATCGGCTCTCGCCTGATCGATCTGACGATTGCAAATAAACGAAGAGGGGTTCGGCTTGTCCCGAACCCCTCTTCTGTTGTCTGATGACCGGAAACTCTCCCGATAAGCCGGATTATGTTCCGCGCCCGAGGGCGCAGTGACGATCATTCGTCTAGGACGGCGCTCGCGCGACGCCTCAAGCCATCTACCCGCAACCGGTCCGGGCCGAACCATAGGCTGCCTATTTGATGTTGCTCCCCGTAGAGATTGCCCGTTTCAACCGACCCCAACGCCGGCTCGTCTCTGTTGCTCTGATCCTCGCCTCGCGGCGGACAGCCGTTAGCTGCTACGGTGCCCTGCGGAGTCCGGACTTTCCTCCCGCGGATTGCTCCGCCGACGATCGTCTGGAAAAGTTTCGCAGTCAGGGGACGCACTCTACCCGCTTTGGCGCATTTTTTCAACTCGCTCGACGAGTTTTCCCGCTTTTTTGACGCCCGCCTCGATGCCTTGTGCGACAATGACGGGTTCTGCGGACCCCGTCGCCTGGACGCGGAATCTCCGCTCCCGATTCAGACAACTTACAAGAAGGCCGCCCCGCCTGATGCGGGCGGCCGCAAAGCCATGAACATCAAAATGAAGACGCTTGCCGCCGCGACGGCGGCTGCGGCCTGCGCCGCCGGCCAGGCTCATGCCGGCTTCCTTGAAGCCGTGATCGACACGACGCCGGCCGGCTACGTGTCCTCCTCCGCCGAACGCCCCGGCGACTTCGGCTCCTTCTGGCAGGACACCGTCCGCGGTGCCAAGGCCATCATGAAGGAAGGCAACAGCCTCTGGGTCGTTCCGACCTACACGAACCACCCGACCTGGGACTGGGACAAGCGTCATGAAGAGAACGGCTATCCCTTCGGCATGGGTCTCGGCCGTCAGGTCATCGACAACCGCGGCAACGAGCGCTCCTTCTTCCTCGTGACCTTCGTCGACTCTAACTACCGTCCCGAACCGGTCGCGGGCTACCAGTGGGTCGCCCGCTGGCCTGTCGCGGGCACGGGCCTGCACGTCGGCGCAGGCTACCTCGCCGCCGTCTCCGCCCGCGGCGACTACATGTGGGTTCCGTTCCCGATGCCGCTGCCCGTCGCGAAGATCGGCACGGACGACATCTCCTTCTACGGCACGTACATCCCCGTCACGAACGTGTTCTTCTTCTACTCCACGATCACGATCGACGACGCCAAGCGCCGCGACCTTCCGCTGCCCGCCACCAGCGCCTGGAGCGCAGACCGCAACTACCTCTACGGCGGCTGGGGCTGGGAGTACATGGACAACGGCGAGGAGTTCTCTCCGAGCAACGTCAAGAACGACAGCTCCTGGCACGTCGGCATGCGCCACTACTCGGGCCGCCACTGGGCGACCGACGTTTCGTACCGCCGCTCCGAGCATGACATCAAGACGGCGGGCACGGACACGAGCAAGTCCTACCGCTTCCAGACCTGGGCCGTCCAGCTTCAGTACAACATCGACGCCCTCGACAGCCTCCGCCTCTACGCGGGCGGCGGTCTGGGCTACTCCAAGATGAAGGGCCCCGCCGGCAAGGACGACTCCTTCCACCCCGTCACGTCGCTCGGCGCCACCTACGCGGTCACGAAGAACGTCTTCGTCAACGCCGAAATGTTCACCTCGTTCGCCCGCTACAAGGGCACCGTCGAGGCCCGCGGCGACGACTACGTGCTCAAGCCCATGGCGACCGACTTCACGCTCTCCCTGGGCGTGGCGTTCTGACGCCGCACGAATCCGTCCCGGACGCAACACCCGTTAACGGTGCGTTCAGACTGTTTCGGTAAAATTCATTGTTTTTTTTCGGGCGGCCCGCTTCGAAGGCCGCCCTTTTTTTCATTTGCCGTCCCGGCGGCCGCGACCCTTGAGAGGCCGCCGCGGACACGTTCCATGCTTTCAGGAGTTGAACAAATGGACCTCAATGACGAACTCTTCCAGCGTGCGCAGATCTCGATTCCGGGCGGCGTGAACTCCCCCGTGCGAGCCTTCCGCTCCGTGGGCGGCTCCCCGCGCTTCATCGACCGCGCCAAGGGCCCCTACATGTGGGACGCCACGGGCAAGCAGTTCATCGACTACATCCTCTCCTGGGGCCCGATGATCCTCGGCCACAACAACGACGAAGTCATCGCCGCCGTTGACGAAGCCGTCTCGAAGGGCCTCTCCTTCGGCGCCGTCACGCAGGGCGAGACGCTCATCGCCGAAGAGGTCCGCAAGCTCGTGCCGTCCATGGACCAGGTCCGCCTCGTGAGCTCCGGCACCGAGGCCGGCATGTCCGCCATCCGCCTCGCCCGCGGCTACACGGGTCGCAACAAGATCATCAAGTTCGAGGGCTGCTACCACGGCCACTCCGACTCTCTCCTCGTCAAGGCGGGCTCCGGCATGCTCACCTTCGGCAATCCGTCCTCGGCCGGTGTTCCCGCCTCCGTGACGGAGCACACGCTCGTGCTCGAGTACAACAACCCGCAGCAGCTTGAGGACGCCTTCGCCCAGTGGGGCGACGACATCGCCTGCGTGATCGTCGAAGCCGTCGCCGGCAACATGAACATGGTCCGCGGCAACCCCGAATTCCTTCGCACGATGCGCGAGCTCTGCACGAAGCACGGCGCCGTCCTCATCGTCGACGAAGTCATGACGGGCTTCCGCGTCGCTCAGGGCGGCGCCCAGGCCTTCTACGGCATCGAGCCCGACCTCACGATGCTCGGCAAGGTGATCGGCGGTGGCATGCCCGTTGCCGCCTTCGGCGGTCGCCGCGAAATCATGCAGCAGATCGCTCCCCTCGGTCCTGTCTACCAGGCCGGCACGCTTTCCGGCAACCCCGTCGCCGTCGCCTGCGGTCTTGCGACCCTCAAGGGCATTCAGGCTCCGGGCTTCCAAGACAAGCTTTCCCGCGCCGCCGACCGCCTCGTCAAGGGCCTAACGGCCGCCGCTCAGGAAAACGGCATCACGTTCTGCGCCGACAGCGTCGGCGGCATGTTCGGCCTCTACTTCCTGCCGTCCGTCCCGCACGGCTTCGCCGACGTGATGAAGTCCGACACGGAGACGTTCAACCGCTTCTTCCACGGCATGCTCGAGCGCGGCGTCTACTTCGCCCCGTCCGTCTTCGAGGCAGGCTTCGTCTCGATCATGCACACCGACGAAGTGATCGACGCGACCATCGCCGCCGCTCGCGAGACGTTTGCTGAAATCGCCGCCTGAGCGGCGCCTGCATAAAGGACGATCATGGGTTCCGTCAAGACCTGGCTTGCCGCAGCTGCGCTCTGCGCCGCTGCGGCCTCCACCTGGGCCTCCGGGGCCCAGGATCTCCTCTCGACGCTCGACCGCGCGGCGCAGCCCGCACCCGAGCCGAGCGTCACCGTGCGGCTCGTCGCCCAGAACGAGGGCCTCACGCCTCAGGCCGAAAACCTTCTCGCTGTGGTGCTTGAGCACGCGCCGGGCTGGCACACGTACTGGCGCATGCCAGGCGACGCCGGCCTCACGACGCAGTTCAGCTTCACGACGCCGAAGGACGTTCGCCTCACGGATCCGCGCTTCCCGCTTCCCGAACGTCACAACGACAAGGGAATCGTGAGCTTCTCTTACGGCGGCACCGCCGTCTTTCCGTTCGAGGCCGAGATCCCCCGCTTCCCCGAGGGACGCTCCGCGCGCATCAGCATCCACGTCTCCTACCTCGCCTGCAAGGACGTCTGCATCCCCGGCGAGGGCACGGCCGAAATCACGCTGCCCTACGAGGTCGCGCCGAAGCCCTCGGCCGATGCCGAGCTCGTTTCGAACGCCATCGTCAACGTGCCCGAAGTGGCCGACATCCGCGGCGTGCGCGCCGTCTACGAGGAGGACCGCCTCAAGGTGACGGTACCCGCCTCCGAAGTGCACGTTGAGAAGAGCCTTTCCTTCTACCCGCTTGACGAGCGCGTGCTGAAGCTCTCCGACGAGCCGCAGCACCAGACCGAGGAGGACGGCAGCGCCTCCATCCTCATGACGCTCGCCCCCGAGTTCCTGCAGGAGCCCCGCGCCACGCTCTCGGGCGTCTTCGTGGGCGACGGCGGCCCCGCTGCGGGCGGCTGGGCGATCGAAACCTCCTTCCCGCTGGAAAAGGGCGCGGTGCCCAAGCCCGCCGTCTTCTCCGGCGCACTTCCCGTCGCAGGCTCGGGCGCCTCGGTGACGACCCTCACCGCCATCGTCTTCGCGTTCCTCGGCGGCCTCATCCTCAACCTGATGCCCTGCGTCTTCCCGATCCTCTCGCTCAAGATCCTGCAGCTCATCGAGGGCTACCGCAGAGGCGAAAGACTGCTGCCGCACGGCATCGCCTTCACGGGCGGCGTCCTCGTCACGATGGGTGTGCTGGCGGGTGCGCTTCTCGCCCTCAGGGGCGTGGGCATGGCGCTCGGTTGGGGCTTCCAGCTCCAGAGTCCGTGGGTCGTCTCGCTCCTGCTCGTGCTCTTCGTCGCCATCACGATCAACCTGCTTGGCGTCTTTGAATTCACTGCCGCAAGCCATCTCGCCGACACCCGCGTTGCGCGCAGCGCGCCGAGAACCGGTGCCGCGAGCTCGTTCTTCACGGGCATCCTCGCCGTCATCGTCGCCAGCCCCTGCACGGCCCCCTTCATGGGCGCCGCTCTGGGCTACGCCGTGACGCAACCCGCCGTCGAGGCGATCGCCGTCTTCCTCTCGCTCGGTCTGGGCATGGCGCTTCCGTGGCTTCTGCTCTGCATCTTCCCCGGCTGGTCGAGAATGCTCCCGAGGCCGGGGGCCTGGATGGACGTCTTCCGCAAGGTCATGGCGATTCCGATGGCGCTTGCCGTCGTCTGGCTCGGCTGGGTGCTCTCCAAGCAGGTCAGCCTCAACGGCATGCTTCTGATGCTTGCGGGCTGCGGCTCCGCCGCCATCGCGCTCTGGCTGCTCGGCCGAGAGCAGTGGGGCCGCGGTCGCAACCGCGTCCTGATGGGCGTCACGTCCTTTCTTGCGGCCGGCGCAATCGCCGTCATCGCCACGGGCGAATTCGACCGCGCCGCCACCGCACAGGGCAGGGGCGTCTGGCAGCCTTGGTCCGAAGAGGCCGTCAGGGCCTCCCTTGCCGAAGGCCGCCCCGTCTTCGTCGACTTCACCGCCGCCTGGTGCGTCACCTGTCAGGCCAACAAGGTCGCGGCTCTTGACCGCGACGAAGTGCAGACCGCCTTCAGGGACGGAAACGTCACGCTCCTCATGGGCGACTGGACGAACCGCGATCCCGCCATCACGGACATCCTCTCCCGCTTCGGCCGCTCCGGCGTGCCGCTCTACCTCCTCTACAGGCCGGACGGAACCGTGCAGGTGCTCCCCGAGCTCCTGACGCCGGGCATCGTGCTCGACGCCGTGAAGGGCGGGCAGCAATAAGACGAGGCCTTCCCTGGAAATCCAGAAAAAGCAAAAGCTCGCCGTCCGGCACCATACCGGGCGGCGAGCTTCGTTTCAGGATCCCGAATCCTCAGGAAGTGCCTGCGATGCAGGGCCTCACTTCTGCAGGTAGGTCCACTCGACCACCTTGTCGAGGAACCTGATACCGCCTGCCATGTTGCGCTCGCCGTGCACGCTGGCATAAAGCGCGTACCGCCTGCCGTTCTTCGCATAGACGTAGCCGCCGATCGAGCGCACGTCCTGCAGGTAGCCCGTCTTCAGATGCGTGCGGCCCGTCGCCTCAAGGCGCTTTCTCATCGTGCCGTCGACGCCCGAGACGGGCAGCGACGCCGCGTACTCGGTCATGCGAGGCGAAAGCCAGCCCGCCGCAAGAATCTGCGTCATTGCACGCGCCGTCACGCGCGAGGTGCGCGAGAGACCCGAGCCGTTGTCGATCATGACGGCGCCATCGGGCACGCCCTTTTCAGCCAGCCAGCCCGCCAGCACCGCTCGTGCGTCGTTCGTGTCGACGCCGGGGCGGGGACGCTCCATGGGCGCAAAGGCTCCGCCTGCAGTTCGGGATCCTGAGTCCGCCTCGTCGGGCGCGTTTCTGAGCGTGCCGAGCGTAAGGAAGATGTGACGGGCGATCAGGTTGTTCGACCACTTGTTGACAAGCGTCGTCACGACGGGAAGCGCATCGGACTCCCGCTCGGCGAGCTTCAGGGCGCCTTCGGGCACGCGCCCCTCGGCGACGTGTCCCGTCCAGGTGCGCCCGTCGCGCTCCCAGTACCACCTGAAGAGACGTTCGAGGTATTCGTTCTGAGAAAGGGACACCACGCTGAAGGTCTTCGGTCCGCAGGAAAGGGGAAGCGAGCCCTCGAACCTGGCTGCGAGCCTGCCGTCGGAAAGGTGTTCGAGCCAGTAGCCGATCGTCGACTTCCAGTCGCCGCAGGCGCCGCGCGAGAGGCGGATCGTCGACGGAACCTCAAGCCCCGAGAGCGGCGGCATGCTGATGATGCGCGCAGTCCCCGACGACTCGTCGGGAACGAACTCGAAGGAAAGGCTGCGATAGCCCGCCACCGCCGCGTCGGGCAGCTGGTTGTAGGGGCGGGAGCCCCGACCGTCGAAGGCGGAGGAATCTCCTTCGGGCAGGTCGAAGTAAGAGCGGTCGACCGTCAGGTCGCCCTCGATGCGCCTGACGCCCATCTGCGCCATCCGCTCGACGAGGAGCCCGAACTTTTCGGCGACGAGCGTCGGATCGCCGCCGCCCCTGAGCCAGATGCCGTTGACGCGGCCCTCCGCATCAGGCCTCGCCTTTGCATAGAACCCCGTCCTCCACTTCCAGTCCGCGCCCAGAAGTTCGAGTCCCGCGAGCGTCGTCACCAGCTTCGCGGTCGAGGCGGGAGCCACCGACCTGTCGGCGTTGACGGCAAGCAGGGGCCGGACGACGGGCATCCTGCCGCCCTCGGGCATCCTCAGTCCGTCGAGCGCGACGACCGACACCGTCACCGCCCTCGGGTCGACGCCGCAGTCCGCGGCGGCCTTCCTGAGCATGGGCGGGAGCCTTCCCTGCTCGGCGGCCCAACCGCTGCACGAAACGGACCAAAGGCCCGCCGCCATCATTCCGAAAGCCGCAAAAACGGCCGCGGAGCCTCTCGTTGAAAACCGCATTCCACCCTCGCCGCAGGCATTTCCACCAAGGCGCCCGGGAGCGACTCGGCAACCTGTAAAAATTCTTCAACAGCCCCCTTGTTTTTCAAGGAGGCATCCCCATATAGGGTTTAAATGCTAAGGCAAAGCCGCCCGTGCGGTCCGCCGAGGCAATGTTTTTTTGCATCCGGCAGCCGAACCCCGCCCTGAGAAGGGGCGATGCGACCGCCCGCCGGAAACCGTTTTATTTGGAGAACAACAAATGCAGATCCGTCCGTTGCATGACCGCGTCATCATCAAGCGTCTTGCTGCTGAAACGACCACCTCCTTCGGCATCGTCATCCCCGACTCCGCCGGTGAAAAGCCTGACCAGGGCGAAGTGATCGCCGTCGGCCCGGGCAAGCGCGACGAAGCCGGCCGCATCATCGCTCTCGACGTCAAGGTCGGCGATCGCGTTCTCTTTGGCAAGTACTCCGGCCAGACCGTCAAGGTCGACGGCGAAGAGCTGCTCGTCATGCGCGAAGAAGACATCATGGGCGTCCTCGCCTAATCAAAGGCTCGACAGCGCCTTGCATCATTTGTTTTTTCTAAGAAAGTAAAGGATTACAGAAATGGCTGCTAAGCAGGTTCTTTTCGGTGATGACGCCCGCTCCAAGATGGTCCGCGGCATCAATGTTCTCGCCAACGCCGTCAAGGTCACGCTCGGTCCGAAGGGCCGCAACGTCGTGCTCGACCGCGCCTTCGGCGCTCCGACGGTGACGAAAGACGGCGTGTCCGTCGCCAAGGAAATCGAACTCAAGGACAAGTTCGAAAACATGGGCGCCTGCATGGTGCGTGAAGTCGCCTCCAAGACGAGCGACAACGCCGGCGACGGCACGACGACCGCCACGGTTCTCGCCCAGGCCATCGTTGACGAAGGCATGAAGTTCGTTGCCGCCGGCATGAACCCGATGGATCTCAAGCGCGGCATCGACAAGGCCGTCGCCGCCGCCATCGAAGAGCTCCGCAAGATCAGCAAGCCGACGACGACCAACAAGGAAATCGCCCAGGTCGGCGCCATCTCCGCCAACTCCGACGCTGAAATCGGCGACATCATCTCCGAAGCCATGGACAAGGTGGGCAAGGAAGGCGTGATCACGGTTGAAGACGGCAAGTCCCTCAAGAACGAACTCGAAGTCGTCGAAGGCATGCAGTTCGACCGCGGCTACCTCTCCCCGTACTTCATCAACCAGCCGGAAAAGCAGGCCGCCGTTCTCGACAACCCGTTCATCCTCCTGCACGACAAGAAGATCAGCAACATCCGCGAACTTCTCCCCGTGCTCGAACAGGTCGCCAAGGCCGCCCGTCCGCTCGTCATCATCGCTGAAGACATCGACGGTGAAGCCCTCGCCACCCTCGTCGTGAACTCCATCCGCGGCATCCTCAAGGTCGTGGCCGTCAAGGCCCCGGGCTTCGGCGACCGTCGCGCCGCCATGCTCGAGGACATCGCCGTCCTGACCGGCGGCACGGTCATCTCGACCAACGTCGGCCTCACGCTCGACAAGGCCACGCTCGAACAGCTTGGCACGGCCAAGAAGGTTGAAGTCACGAAGGAAAACACGACGATCATCGACGGCGCCGGCCAGGCCGAAGCCATCGAAAACCGCGTCAGGAACATCCGCACGCAGATCGAAGCCGCCACGAGCGACTACGACCGTGAAAAGCTTCAGGAACGCGTTGCCAAGCTCGCCGGCGGCGTGGCCCTCATCAAGGTCGGTGCCGCCACCGAAGTCGAAATGAAGGAAAAGAAGGCCCGCGTCGAAGACGCCCTGCACGCCACCCGTGCCGCCGTTGAGGAAGGCATCGTGGCCGGCGGCGGCGTGGCGCTCATCCGCGCCAAGCAGGCCATCCGCGACATCAAGGGCGACAACGACGAACAGAACGCCGGCATCCGCATCGTTCTGCGCGCCATGGAAGAACCGCTCCGCCAGATCGTCGCCAATGCCGGCGACGAACCGAGCGTCGTGGTGAACACCGTCGCTCAGGGCGAAGGCAACTTCGGCTACAACGCCCAGACCGGCGAATACGGCGACCTCGTTGAAATGGGCGTTCTCGACCCGACGAAGGTCACCCGCACCGCCCTTCAGAACGCCGCTTCCGTTGCGTCCCTCATCCTCACGACGGACTGCATGGTCGCCGACATTCCGCAGGACGACAAGCCGATGCCCGCCGGCATGGAAGGCATGGGCGGCATGCCCGGCATGATGTAATCCATCACGCCTGACCAGCCGACCGCCGCCCGTTCTCAGGAACGGGCGGCCTAAAAAGACAAGGGCCGACGATCTTTCGATCGCCGGCCTTTTCCTTGCCTCTCTTCCTTATTGTGCTCCGCCTTACTTGCCGAGAAGCTTGGCAAACGACTCACCCGTCTGCTCGCAAACGGCGACATAGCTGCCGTCTGGCTTCTTCATGACGCCGAACGGCACCTCTCGGGCCGCGGCACGGCGGAATACCTTAGTATTGGTCCACACTGCCTCGCGTTTTTCAAATGGAACTTCCATCTTGCGCACGTCGAGCCCCTTGAAGACGGCATCCTTCATGTGCGCCTCGTGCTCGAGGAACATGGCCTTCGGATCCTTTGCGGCCAGAATGGCGGCCCCCTGCAGCTCGCTCCAGGGATTGAGCACTGCAACCGGATGCCAGACGAACTTCACGCGGTCAAGGAAGGGCTTGAACTGCTCGTACTCCCAGACACACCAGCGGCACTGCGTGTCGAACGTCATCATCACGACCGTATCGGCCTTCTCATTGCCGACGACAAAGCCCGAGCCCTTCTCGGCGAGCTCCGTGAAGAACTCCTCGGCATTGAGGTCGGTGGGCACCGACGGCTTCTTCGGCCAGCGGCTCTCGTAGGCGAAGGCCGGCGCAGTTGCGGCGACCGTCATGAGGCCTGCGGCCCCGATGAACTGTCTGCGTGTGATCATCTTCACAGTCCTCCTGATGACACGGCGTTTTTGACGTGGCTCCTCTCCGGAAGCCGCTTCGTCGAGCATAGCGCAATTCCTCAGGAACGGCCGCAGTGCGAAAGAATTTGTTAAGATACCGCCCGATTGACAACCACCTTCGGAAGGCACCCCATGAAGTTCACCGAAATGCTCAGCGAACGCTGGCAGAACGCCGGTTCCATGCTCTGCGTCGGGCTTGACCCCAACCCCACCCGCTTCCCGCACGAACTCGCGGGCCGCAGCACGGCCCTCTACGACTTCTGCTGCGGCATCATCGACGCCACGGCCGACCTCGTCTGCGCATTCAAGCCGCAGATCGCCTACTTCGCCTCCTGCGGCGCCGAGGCCGAACTCAAGGCCGTGATCGACTACATTCACGCCAATCATCCGAAGGTTCCCGTGATCCTCGACGCCAAGCGCGGCGACATCGGCTCCACGGCCGAGCACTACGCCCGCGAAGCCTTCGAGCGCTACGAGGCCGACTGCGTGACGCTCTCCCCGTTCATGGGCTTCGACACGATCAAGCCCTACCTTGCCTACGAGAACAAGGGCGCCTTCATCCTCTGCCGCACCTCCAACCCCGGCGGCGACGACATCCAGATGCTTGAAGTGAACGGCGAGAAGATCTACGAACGCCTTGCGCGCCTTGCCGCCACCGAGTGGAACCTCAACGGCGAACTCGGCCTCGTCGTCGGCGCCACCTATCCCGCCGAACTCGCCAACGTGCGCCGCATCGCGCCGAACCTTCCCCTGCTCGTGCCGGGGATCGGCGCTCAGGGCGGCGACATCCGCGCCTGCGTTGAGGCCGGCAAGACCGCCGAAGGCACCGGCATGGTGATCAACTCCGGCCGCGCCATCATCTACGCGAGCCGCGAAGACGACTGGAAGGAAGCCGCCCGCAAGACCGCCATCGCCACGCGCGACTCCATTCAGGCTGCCGTCTGATCGCCGCCCGCCCAGAACAAAGTCAAAGGCCTGCAAGATCACTCCTGCAGGCCTTTCCTTTGTCTAAGTCCCTGTCAAAGCGAGTCGAGCTTCACGCCGTTGACGGCAACGCCATCGGTCGAAAGCTCCACATGGGCCTCAAGGCGTCCTTCGACCGTCCTGAGGCTGCCGTTCGCCTTCAGTTCAGCTACGGCTTCGGGCCATCCCTTGACGTCCGCTCCGAACTCGGGATCCAACCGCACGGAGAAGGCTCCGATCCTCTCTCCGTCCCTTGCCACGCGCCCTGCGGCCGACAGCGTCCCCTCACCGCGCGTCACCGTGCATTCGTCAAGGTCGAACGTCATGCCGCCCTGCATGATCGCCTGCTCCGCCGCCATCTCGAGGATCACGGGGCTCACGGCGCCGCCCAGAGCCATCGCATCCACGAGGCGTTCGGGCACGTTGGTCATGTTCGCCCTGAAGGTCAGGGCATCAAGGACGCGCACGCCGTCATAATCCAGCTCACCCGACTTCAGCGTCCAGCTCTGAGAGTAGAGCGCATCGTCCTCTTGGGTTTCGGCCCTCGTCTCCTCGATCGTGCTCGCCATTTCGAAGGCGCCCGTCTTCAGGTTCATGCCCTCGACGGCCGCGGAGCCTCCCTCAAACATCGCCTTCATCTCGGCCCTGCGGCCGTCCTTCGAAACCGACACGTCGAATGTCACGTCTCCCGTGCGAAGGCTTTCCCCGCCTTCCGAGCAGGAGAGCCCGCGCCAGACGAGTCGCCCCTCGTGCTCGACGTCACCCGACGTGAGCTCAAGGCCGCCCGCGCTGCAGAACAGACTGCCTGCGGCCACCCTGAAGGGCTTCACGCGCCAGGCGAGTTCGGGCTTCGAGGAGAACAGCCCCGTCTTCAAGACGAGTTCGTCGTCAAGCCCCTCGATGCCGTAATCGGGAAGATTCGCCATTGAGCCATATTCCTTGTCAAGCGCCAGCCTTGCCGTCATGCCGAGACCGAACTCCGCGCGCCCCGTCCAACACAGGCGAAAATCCTTCCCGCGCAGCTTGATCGCCAGATCACGGTACGCGAAGCCCCTGCCCGTCTGTTCTGCGCTCAGCAGAAAGCCCATATCCACGCTCGTGTCGGCCAGCTCGCGGGCGAACTCGTCGAACTGCCTGTCGAAGACGCGGCCCTGCAGCCACACGCCTCCCGACGCAACGGCGGCGAGCACCACAGCCGCACCGCACGCAACCCATGCCTTCTTCACTGCCATCCTCCTTCTCCTTTCTCTCTTCTTTTATTCGCCCCGGCCTTCCTGCTTCGGCGCGGTCTTGACCTTCACTGCGAGCACCTTGTCGATGCGGCGGCGGTCCATGTCGATGATCTCAAGCCGCCAGCCGTCCCACTCGGCGACGTCACCTTCCTTCGGAAGACGTCCGAGCAGGAGCATCATCATGCCGGCGAGCGTGTTGTAGCGTCCAAAGTCCTCCTCGGGCACGCTCTTGATGTCGAGCACGTCCTTGAGTTCGGGGATCGGAATCATGCCGTCGAGCAGGAGCGAACCGTCCTCGCGCCTCGTCACCCAGGCGTCGCCCGGCTGTTCGGGCTTGAATTCGCCCGCAATGGCCTCGAGCACGTCCCTGGGCGTCACGATGCCCTGGACTTCGCCGTACTCGTCGACGACAAGCGCAACAGGCGTGTCGGTCTTCCTGAAGTTCTCCAGAAGCTCCATACCGGTCAGCGACTCGGGCACGTAGACGGGCGCCACGAGATTGTCCTTGAAGTCGGCGCGGCCCTTTTCCATCATCTGCTGCAGAAGCGAGCGCGTCGAGCAGAAGCCCTTCACGTCGTCAAGACTGCCGACGCAGACGGGAAGCCGCGAACGCTTCGAGGAGCGGATCTTCTCGATGTTGACCTCGGGCGAGTCCTCGAGGTCGATCCAGTCGATGTCGGCCCTCGGCGTCATCAGCGAGGCCACCTGACGGTCGTCGAGCCTGAAGACGTTGCGCACCATGTCGCGCTCGACCGTCTCGATCACGCCCGACTCCTCGCCTTCGTCGATCATCGCGTGAATCTCCTCCTCCGTCACGGCGTTCTGGCTGCGCGTGTCGACGCGCATCAGCCTGAGGATCGAGGCCGTGGAGAGCGACAGCAGCTTCACGAACGGCGCGGCGGCAAGCGAAAGCATGTGCAGGACGGGAGAGACGCGGCACGCCAGGCGTTCGGGCGCCATCTGGCCGATGCGCTTGGGGACGAGCTCGCCCATCACGATCGAGAAGTACGTGAGCAGCACCACGACGAGCGTGATGCCGACGGCCGAGGCTGTCTCCTCGCCCATGCCGAGCGAGACGAGCCATTCGGCCACGGGCTTGGCGAGCGCGGACTCGCCGAAGATGCCCGAGAGAAGTCCGATGGACGTGATGCCCACCTGAATGGTCGAGAGCGCGCGGTTGGGGTCCGCATTCATGTCCATGGCGCGTCTCGCGCCGGGAACACTCTCCTCGTCCATGTGCTGAAGCCTCGCCCTGCGGCTCGTGATGAGCGCGACCTCGCTGAGCGCAAAGGCCCCGTTCATGCCGATGAGGATCACCAGAATCAATATGTCAAACCAACTGGACATGATTTAAGCAAAGACAAAAAAAGGCGCCCTGCGAATCGATTCAGGAGGCGCCCGTTGTAGAACTGCAGTTCTCAAATTGTAGTCAATATTCGCACGGCATCACAGCGGGATTGCCGAAACGCATGAGCTCAATCAAGCCCTCGAGGGCCGTGAGCACGGTCGCCCTGCGCACCATCGAGCGGCTGCCGTGCGCATGGATCGTGCGCACGTACGTGACGATGTGCTCGTTGAAGCGTTCGGCCCAGCCGATGCACACCGTGCCCACGGGCGTGAGGTGCGTGCCGCCCGTCGGTCCCGCCACGCCCGTCACGGCGACGGCAAGCGTCGAGTCGGGACAGCGTGCGAGCGCACCTCTGGCCATGGCCTGAGCCACGTCCTCACTCACGACGCCTTCCCCCTCGATCATCTTCGGATCGACGTCGAGAAGCGATGTCTTGGCTTCGGCCGCATAGGTCACGAAGCCCTCGCGGAACCATGCGGAGCTGCCGGGCACCTCGGTGATGGCGGCGGCGATGCCGCCGCCCGTGCAGCTTTCGGCCGTCACGACGACGTGCCGCCTCTCTGCGGCGACGACGCCGAGACGCTCGGCCGCCAGCGCTATGCGCTCGTTGAGATCAGGCATGATCCTCAGCCGAAGAGCCAGCCGAGAATGCTGACGACGACCCAGGCGTAGAAGGCCGCGACCACGTCGTCGAGCATGACGCCCGCGCCGTTCTTCATCTTTTCATCGATGATGTCGACCGGCGGCAGCTTCATGATGTCGAAGAAGCGGAAGGCCGCAAAGCCCGCGACCCACCAGAGGGTGCCCGCAGGCAGGAACGCGAAGAGAAGCCAGATGCCGACCACCTCGTCGACGACGACGCCCTTGTGGTCCTCGACGCCGAGATCGGCCGCAACCTTCCCCGCTGCCCAGGCGCCCGCGATGAAGAGGGCGATCGAGAGAATCACCCACGCGGCGGTCGTCATGGCCGGAGAGAGCACGATGAAGGAGAGCGCGCCCGCGAGCGAGCCGTAGGTGCCGGGCGCCTTGGACGGAAGACCCGCACCAAAGAACGTGGCGATCATGTGTGCCGGATGGGACCAGACGAAACGGCTGGTCAATTCGATCTGATTAGCAGGATTGGAGTCGTCGTACTTCTGCAGCATGTTCACTTCCTGGTTGCCGCCGCAGGCTTGGCCTGCGGCGCTGGGGGTCGGAGATCAGGGTCCTGGCGCTTCGCCTCAGGCGGCAAAGTGGTCGAACCCCTGCGTGGGCGTCGTCACGATGCCGCCGTTTTGCGAGCGGACAGTGAGATTATCGCCCGAGACTTTTTCGCAAATCTTACCAATTCGGGTAAGTCTGGTCTTTGTCAAAAGTCCCGCCTGCTCGATGCGAAGCGCGGCGGAGGGAGGGGCCGTGAAGACGAGCTCGTAGTCGTCGCCGCCGGTCAGCGCCGCCTCCTGCTGTGCGGCGGGGGAGAGCGCCCTGAGCGCGCTCGAGACGGGCACGGCCTCCCAGAGAATGCTGCCCGAGACGCCGCTACGTTCGAGAATGTGCCCCAGATCCGCCAGCAGGCCGTCCGAGACGTCCGCGCAGGCCGTCGCAAGATCAAGAAGCGCCGAGCCGAGCATGTTCCTCGGCGTCGGGCGATCCATTCTGGGGAAAAGCGCCTCGGCCGCATCGGGCATCAGCTGCCAGTGGCCCCAACGGTGCTTGAGCGCCGCATATGCGTCGCCCACCGTGCCCGAGACCCAGATGTCGTCGCCGGGCTTCGCGCCCGCGCGCGTGAGTCCCTTCCCTTCGGGAAGCGAGCCCATCGCCGTGATCGAGATCGTCACGGGCGCATGCGTGCCGCCGACCTCAGCCGTTCGGGTCGTGTCGCCCCCGAGAAGCGCGCAGCCCGAGCTCTCCGCAAGGGCCATCAGGCCGCGGGAAAAGCCCGCAAGCCATTCGTCGTCACGCTCTGGCAGTCCGATCGAGAGAAAGAACGCTCGCGGCGACGCGCCTGCGGCCGCAAGGTCCGACAGATTGACGGCGAGGGCCTTGTAGCCGATGTCCTCGGGCCTGGCGCCGGGCAGAAAGTGCGTGCCCACGGCCATCATGTCCGTCGTCACCGCAATGCGGTTGCCCGGCATGTCGATGATGGCGCAGTCGTCGCCCACGCCCTGACTTCGCCACTCTCCGAACGCGTCATGCGTGAAGAAGCGGTCGATGATCTGAAATTCTCCGCGTCGCATTTTTCTACCTCCGAAAAAAAGCACGCTTCCAAGAAAAAGAGCCGCTCCCTCCGAAGGGAACGGCCCGTTTGTGGGAATCAGTCAGAGACTGATTCGTCAGGCGCGCGGCGCAGCCGTCTCTTCGGGACGAACTTCGCGCGCGACAAGCTCGAGAACGGCGTTCGTGAAGCGGTAGCCGCTGCCGAACTGCTTGACGAGCTCGATAGATTCGTTGAGGATTACGCGCCAGGGCGTTTCCGGGCAGGCCATGAGTTCGTACGTGCCGATCATGAGCACCGCACGTTCGACGAGCGAAATGCGGGAGAGTTCGCGGTCGGCGTGACGGGCGATGGCGTCCGCCACTTCGGCATGACGGTCAAGCACGCCGGCGAGCAGCTTCGTGAAGAGCTCGCGATCGGCCTTCTCGAAGTCCGTCGGACGGATGTCGCTGCCTTCGAGCTGCTCTTCCTCGTCGTGCAGAAGGCTCGAGAGGTGGGCTTCGATGCCGGCGTAGTCCTGGGACGGATCGGCGAGCCACTGGTAGAGGCCGAGCATCACGAAGACGCGGGCCAGATGGCGGGCGGAGTGCGCCGCCGACTTGCGGTGGCCTTCCTTGTGTTCAGTCATTCTTCAAGATTCCTTTGATGACGGCATCAGTCTTCGGAGGTCACTTCATCGAAATCCTCGTCGAACTCGTCGACGCAGAACTCCTTGGCGAAGTTGGCCATTTCAACGGCGCAGCGTGCGCAGTCGCGGCCCTTCATATCGATGCGTTCCTCGCACTGCTCGTCGTTTTCCGTCGTCAGCACGCCGTTGGCGATGGGAATGTCGTAGTCAAGACAGACGCGGGTGATGCCGCTGCCGGACTCGTTGCTCACGAGCTCAAAGTGGTAGGTTTCACCGCGGATAACGGCGCCGAGGGCGATCAGGGCGTCGTATTCGCCCGTCTGGGCGAGCTTCTGCAGCGCGAACGGGATTTCGAGGGCACCCGGCACGGACACCTTCGTCACGTCCTCTTCCATCACGCCGAGCTTGCGCAGTTCGTCCATGCAGGACTCGAATTCACCGCGGCCGGCATATTCGTTGAAGCGGGCGACCACGATGCCGATGCGAAGGTCGGTACCGTCGAGTTTGGTGGGAACAATATCAACAGCCATGTCTGTCTCCTAGGGGCCTCTGCAGGCGGGAGCTAAATTCGTTTTGAAAAGATCCCGAAGGCCAGGCCCTCGGGCCGCCGCCGGCCTGCCGGCGACGACTGATAGACGTTTATTTTAACGCGAAAGACCTGCGTGACGCAGGGCGGGCGGGTGCGGGCGCCGTTTTTTCGGCCCCGCTGTCGAAAAACGGCGCCCTTCACCAGAAGAACGCCGCCTTTTCATGATGCGGAACGCCTTCTTCCTGATCAGAAGAGGGAGTCCTCGTCGTTACGAAGCGACATCATGCGCTCGATGTAGCGGGCGATCGTGTCGATCTCAAGATTGACGTAGCTCTGGGCCTTGAGGTGCTTGAGCGTCGTCACCTCGACCGTGTGCGGGATGAGGTTGATCGTCACGAGCGTGTCCATCGCCGTATCCTCGACCTTGTTGATCGTAAGCGAGACGCCGTTGACCGTGATCGAGCCCTTGTAGGCGAGATACGGAGAGAGGACGCGGGGGGCGCGGATGACGAGGCGCCACGATTCGGCGACCTGCTCCATGCTTTCAACCTGACCCACGCCGTCGACGTGACCGCTCACGAGATGGCCGTCGACGCGGTCGCCGAGACGCATGGCCTTCTCGAGGTTGACCTCGCCGAACGTGTCGAGGCCCGTAGTCTTCGAGAGGCTCTCGGCGGAGACGTCGACCTTGAATTCCGTGTCCGTCTTCTCGACGACGGTCATGCACGCGCCGTTGACGGCGATCGAGTCGCCGATGCGAACCTCGTCAAGACCGAGATCGGGAGCGCAGATCGTCAGGCGGACGCCGTTGCCGAGAGGTTCCGGTTCACGAACCTTGCCGATGGCCTGAATAATGCCGGTAAACATTTAGAGTCATCTCCTCAAAATCACACGCAGATCGGCACCGATCTGAGTAAAGTCTTCAATCGTCCAGCGGTGCGCCAGACCGGGTTCCTCGGGAAGCGGAACGCTTGCAACGGGCATCCCCGAGCCGAAAAGGCAGGGAGCAGTATACAGCACGATCTCGTCGACAAGTCCCTCGGAGAGAAAGCTCCCGTTGAGCCCCGCACCCGCCTCGAGATGGACCTCGTTGACCTGCCTTCGTCCAAGCTCGTCGAGAAGCGCACCGAGGTCCACGCGTCCCGGATGCGCCGCATCGGGAAGCCTCAGCACCTCGGCGCCTGCGGCGACGAGCGCCGCCTCGGCCTCTTCGCCGGCCTGCGCACAGACGAGGACCGTGCCGCCGCCCTTGAGAATCTCCGCCCCGACGGGCGTCTCAAGCCTCGGATCCACGACCACGCGGAACGGGAACCTCACCTGATCAGGGAGCCTCACCGTCATCTTCGGATTGTCGGCGAGCACCGTGCCGATGCCCGTCACGACCGCCCCCGACACCGCACGCCAGTACTGAGAGTCCTCGCGCGCCGCAGGGCCCGTGATCCACTGGGATCGGCCGTCGGGAAAGGCCGTGCGGCCGTCGAGCGTCGCGGCGCACTTCATCCTCACCCAGGGCCTGCCCGTCGTCATACGGGTGAGAAAGCCCCTGTTGGAGAGCCATCCCTCTTTGCTTCGGACGCCTTCGGTCACCTCGATGCCCGCATCGCGGATCATCTTCAGACCCCGCCCCGCCACCTGGGGGTTCGGGTCGGCGACCGACGTCACGACGCGGCCGATCCTGTGCTCGACGATCGCAAGCGCACAGGGCGGCGTGCGCCCCCAGTGCGAGCATGGCTCGAGCGTCACGTAGATCGTCGCGCCCTCAACGCTTTCTCCACGCGCGGCGGCATCCCTCAGAGCCATCACCTCGGCGTGCGGACCGCCCGTCTGCTGCGTGAAGCCCCGGCCGATCACCCGGCCGTCCCTCACGATGACGGCGCCGACCGCAGGATTGGGCGGAGAAAGCCTGCGGGCCTTCGCGGCCTCCTCAAGCGCAAGCCCCATCCAGAAGTCGTCGTCCTTCACGCGACCTTCATCCACAGCGCATTCCGTCATTTGGCCTCCTCCGCCTCCGCTGCCTTCCTCTCCGCATCCCTGCGGGCGCGACGCTCGGCGGCGGCCTTTTTCTTCGCCTCGCGGGCGGCGACCTCGGCCTCGTGCTCGAGCCTGAACTTCCTCAGCACGTCGAACGCGCCGTCGGGGCTTCCGTCGGGCACGGCCGCATTCTGAATCATCGATGCAAAGGCAAGCGGATCGCCGATGTTGAAGTACACCGACGCAAACCTGATGTAGGCGATGGTGTCGAGCTTCTGCAGGGCGCCGAGCACGAGCTCGCCCACGACGCTCGACTCGATCTCGCGGTCTCCGAGCATGATCATCGCCTGCTCGACGGAGTCGACCGCCTCCTCAAGCTGCTCGGGCGTCACGGGACGCTTGCGCAGCGCCAGCGTCATCGAGGCCTGAAGCTTCGCCCTGTTGTAGTCGGTGCGCTGGCCGTTGCGCTTGACGACCGCGGGAATAGGCAGGTGCGCCCTCTCGAAGGTCGTGAAGCGCTTGCCGCAGGCCGGACACTTGCGGCGGCGACGGATCGCGTACCCCTCCTCAGGGGCGCGCGAATCGATCACCTGGGTATCCGGATTCTGGCAGAAGGGACATCGCATGAGGAGACTCCTTGCGTACGGTGGAAGCCCGTCCCGAACCGCATCGGCCGGCAGACACTTCCAAATCAGGAACAAGTGTCCGAAAGTTTAGCGCCCGCCCGCAGGCAAACTCAAGTCCCCAAACACAAAATAAGGGCCACCCAATCACTCGAAAGGGTAGCCCTTGTGTTTTCATGCGTTTTCGGGGAGATCCGAAGCCTCCCCTGCGGCCGCCTGAGCGCCTTAGTCGCCGTAGACCGGGAAGGCGGCGGTGAGGTTCGCCACTTCGGCCTTGACGCGTTCGAAGACGGCCTGGTCTTCAGGCGCCTCGAGCAGATCGACGATCAGGTTCGCCACCTTGCGGGCCTCGGCTTCGCCGAAGCCGCGGGTCGTCATGGCGGGAGAGCCGAGACGGATGCCGGACGTCACGAAGGGCTTTTCCGGATCGTTCGGGATGGCGTTCTTGTTGACCGTGATGTGAGCGGCGTTGAGCAGCGTTTCGGCGGCCTTGCCCGTGATCTTGAGCGGACGAAGGTCGACAAGCATCACGTGGCTTTCCGTGTGGCCGGAAACGATGCGCAGGCCGCGCTTGACGAGCTCTTCGGCCATGGCAGCGGCGTTCTTCATCACCTGCTCGCCGTAGACCTTGAAGGACGGGTCAAGGGCTTCGCCGAGGGCCACGGCCTTGGCGGCGATGACGTGCATGAGCGGACCGCCCTGCATGCCCGGGAAGACGGCGGAGTTGATCTTCTTCTCAAGGTCGGGACGGCAGAAGATGAGGCCGCCGCGCGGACCGCGGAGCGTCTTGTGCGTGGTCGTCGTCACGATGTCGGCGTGGCCGAACGGGGTCGGGTAGACGCCGGCGGCGATGAGGCCCGCATAGTGGGCCATGTCGACCATCAGGTAGGCGCCGACGGAGTGGGCGATTTCGGCAAAGCGCTTGAAGTCGATGCGAAGCGAGTAGGCGGAGGCGCCGGCGACGATGATCTTCGGCTTGCATTCCCTGGCGAGCTGTTCAACGCGGTCGTAGTCGATCGCCTCGTTGGCGTCAAGACCGTAGGGAACGACCTTGAAGTAGCGGCCGGAATAGTTGAGGTGCATGCCGTGCGTCAGATGGCCGCCTTCGGCAAGCGAGAGGCCCATGATCGTGTCGCCGACCTCGAGAAGGCCGAAGTACACGGCGGAGTTGGCCTGAGCGCCGGAGTGGGGCTGCACGTTGACGGCCATCTCGACGCCTGCGGGCTCGCAGAAGAGCTTCTTGGCGCGGTCGATGGCGAGCTGTTCAACGACGTCGACGTGCTCGCAGCCGCCGTAGTAGCGCTTGCCGGGATAGCCTTCCGCGTACTTGTTCGTGAGGCAGGAACCCTGGGCCTGCATGACCGCCGGGGAAGCGTAGTTTTCGCTCGCGATGAGCTCAATGTGGTCTTCCTGACGGGCGGTCTCGTGGCTGATGACGTCCCAGACGGCGGGATCGACGGCCTCAATGGTATTGGAGCGCTTGAACACGACTTCAGTTCCTTTAGTAAGACGGCGGCGGATGCCGCCGGAGGTTAATGACGTGGATTCTGTGAATGCCGGTCGTCTCAAAGGGCGGCCAGACGGGGATTGAGCGTATAGCGGCCAACAAGCTCAGCCGACGCGAGGACATGGCCCTTCATGGCGGCGTCGACGTCCTGCCATGTCGCATTTTCAGGAAGCTCGAGCCTCGGGGCGTCGAGCGCGAAGACCATGAACCGGTAGTAGTGCCAGCGTGCGTCGAAGAACGGCGGACAGGGGCCATCGTAGCCCGTGCCCGTTTCGCCCGGAGCAGGCGTGCCGCCGCGGCTGTAGTCGTTGATGCAAACGGCGCCGAAGCCCGGCGTCGTCTTCCTCTCCTCCGCAAGCGCCCCTTCGGCGATGCTCGTCACGTCAGCGGGGCAGTTGGGCTGCACCCAATGCACGAAGCGGCGGCGGGGCTGGGAAACAGGAATCTCGCCCGAGGCGTCGCGCTCGGCGAGATCCGTCGGCACGTCGTCGTCAAGGCAGGCAAGCACGAAGGACGCCGTGCCCTCGGGCGCGTCCGTCCAGGAGAGCTGGGGATTGAGGTTCGTCGAGCGGACGGTCGAGCCGTCCTCTCCGATTCGGCCCCAGGCAAGGGCTTCAGGAATGAAATCGCCCTGTTTGAAGTTGTCGGAAGTGATTTTCACCGGGTGCTTCTCCACGTGCGGAGCCGCCCGGAGCGGGCGGCGTCCTCTATTTATATCATCACTTTCGGCCCAAGACCACAGTCTAGAGCATTGGGACTAGTCGGCGCCAGCACCATCAGCCCTAAGGTGGAGGCTGAAGGTCGCCGGTCCGTCATTGACGAGCGAGACGCGCATGTGCGCGCCGAATTCGCCTGTGGGGCAGGACAGCCCCTCGCCCCTGAGCGCCGTCACAAACGCATTGAAGGCGGCAAGGCCCTCTTCGGGCGGCGCAGCTCTGGAGAAGCTCGGGCGGTTGCCCGACATCGTGTCCGCGGCAAGCGTGAACTGCGAGACGCAGAGCACATCGCCGCCGACGTCGACGACGCTCCTGTTCATCCTGCCCGCCTCGTCCTCGAAGATGCGAAGTCTCGCGGTCTTGCGTGCGAGCTTCCCGATGACGGCGGGCGTGTCGCCGGGCTCCCCGCACACCAGCGCAAGAAGCCCGCGGCCGACGGCCCCGGTCACGCGTCCTTCAACGCTCACCGAGGCTTCGGCCACTCGCTGGATCAAAACGATCATGATCCGCTTCTCAGGCGATCGTGATGCGGGCCCACTTGCGCTTGCCGACCTGCACCGTCACGACGGTGCCGGCCTTGAGCTTGAGCCCCTTGTCGGAGACCTTCTCGCCTTCGATCCTCACGCCGCCCTGATCGATGTTGCGATTGGCGTCGGACGTGGAGGAGACGAGACCGGCGGCCTTGAGCATCTGGCCGACGCCGATCTCGCCGGCGGGAGCCTCGACCGTCACTTCGGGAATGTCGCTCGGCATGGCGCCGGCGCGGAAGCGGGCGTTGAATTCATCTTCGGCGGCATTGGCGGCGCAGTCCGAATGGAAGCGGCCCACGATCTCCTTGGCGAGCAGCACCTTGGCGTCGCGCGGATTACGGCCCTCGGAGCACTCCTTCTTGAGCTGGGCGATCTCGGCGTTGCCGCGCAGGCTCAGCAGGTCGTACCAGTCCCACATCAGCGAGTCGGAGATGGACATCACCTTGCCGAACATGTCGTTCGGAGCGTCGGTGATGCCGATGTAGTTGTGCTTGCTCTTGCTCATCTTGACCTGACCGTCAAGACCCACGAGAAGCGGCATCGTCAGGATGCACTGGGGCTCCTGACCGTACTGGCGCTGGAGTTCGCGGCCGACGAGCAGGTTGAAGCGCTGGTCGGAGCCGCCGAGCTCGAGGTCGGCCTTGAGGGCCACGGAGTCGTAGCCCTGCATCAGCGGGTAGATGAGCTCGTGCATGGCGATCGGAGCCTGCTCGGCGTAGCGCTTGGCGAAGTCGTCGCGCTCAAGAAGGCGTGCGAGCGTGTAGCGGGAGGCAAGCTGAATGAGGCCCACGGAGCCGAGCTTGTTGCACCATTCGGAGTTGTAGCGGACTTCGGTGCGGTCAAGGTCGAGCACGAGGCCGGCCTGATTGAGGTAGGTCTGGGCGTTCTGGACGATCTGCTCGTGCGAGAGCGGCGGACGCGTGGCGTTGCGGCCGGACGGATCGCCGATGGCGGCCGTGAAGTCGCCCACGAGGAAGATCACCGTGTGGCCGAGGTCCTGAAGCTGGCGCAGCTTGTTGAGCACGACCGTGTGGCCGATGTGGATGTCGGGAGCCGTCGGGTCGAGGCCGAGCTTGCAGCGCAGCGGTTCACCGGTCATCTTGGAGCGGGCGAGCTTCTGTTCGAACTCCTCCTCAATGAGGAACGTGTCGGTGCCGCGGCGGATGAGGGCCATCGCCTCGCGGATGTCGTCGGTAACAGGGAGCTTCTTGGCCTCCTGAGCCTTCTCTAATTCAACGGTCATCAGTATCCCTTCAATGACTTAAACAAACTGAGGCCGCCGCGTTGCAGCGCCCGTTCGCAGGCTCATCTGCACACAAAGTCATGCAAAAGGCCCCGGAGACGCATGAAATGCCCGCCTGTAACCATTTTTAAGGTTTTTTAGGCGGGACGCACAGCGGTTCTGATTTAAAATGGCAATCTAAGTATTGTTCCCTTTTTCCGCGCCTTTCGCAACTCCGACTCATCATGACCGCTCCCTCCCTCATTGCCCGGCAGCTCCGCACCGCCGGGAGGGCGTTTCGATCCTGGCTCAAGGTCTGGGCCTCGTCCCCGCTTCTCCACGCGTGCAGACTGAGTACCGGGGCCGCAACGGCGGGGATAGCCTCGATGGTCGTGATCGGAACAACGGGCGCCATGCTCGGCGTCTCGCCCAGTCTCGCGCAGGAAAAGCACCGCGCGGACTTCGTGACGGGCTCCGTTGACGACTCCGTTCTCACGCAGGCGCTCGACGCCCTGCGCCGCAACGGCTCCGTTACGCCCCGCAACCTGACCGTACGCAACGGCGAGACCCTCTCCTCCCTGCTCGCACGCCTTGAAGTCGTCGACCCTCAGGCCGTCTCCTACATCCGCTCGCAGCGCATGCTGCGTCCGCTCGTCATGCCGCAGGACGGCCAGTACGTCAACGCAGGCGTTCTGCCCGACGGCCGACTTGCCTTCCTGCACCTCTATCTCGAGGGCCCGCACCCTCAGGACAGCCGCCGCATCGAGGTCACCCGCACGGGCGAGCTCTTCGCCGCCGCCGAATACCCCGTCGCCTTCGACACGCTCGAGGAAAGCATCTCCGGCGTCGCCTCCTCGGGCTTCGCTGCCACCGTCGAGTCCCTGCGCATTCCCGCCGACATCGCCGAACAGCTCAAGGTCGTCTGGGAGGGCGCCGACAATCCCGTCCGCACCCTCAAGCAGGGCGACTCGCTCCGCCTCGTCTTCGAGCGCAAGTTCGCAGGCGGCGACTTCATCCGCAACGGCCAGCTGCTTGCCGTTCAGGTGGTCTCGGGCGAGGACGTCCACGAGGCCTACTGGTTTGAGAACGACAGCCGTGCCGGCGGCTTCTACACGCTCGCTGGCCGCGCCTCGCAGCAAACCTTCATGCGTGTACCGCTCGACGTCAAGGACGTGAGCAGCGAGTTCGCGCCGCTTCGCCGTCATCCCGTCACGGGCGTCGTGCGCCCGCACAACGGCACCGACTTCCGCGCCCCCTCGGGCTCCCGCATCTTCGCTGCCGCCGACGGCGTGGTCACCTTCGTGGGCTACGAGCGCAAGGGCTACGGCCGCTACGTCAAGATCGACCACGGCCTCGGCCGCACCACGCTCTACGCGCACATGTCCCGCATCACCAAGAACCTGCGCGCAGGCCAGAAGGTCGAGCGCGGCGACGTGATCGGCTACGTGGGCCGCACGGGCCTTGCCACCGGTCCGCATCTGCACTACGAACTGATGTTCGACGGCGTGCAGATCAATCCGCGCACAGCCGACCTGCCCGACACCGAAAACCTGACCGCCTTCCAGGTGGCCCAGCTCAAGACGATCGCCCGTCCGATTCAGGCCCGCTTCGACCTGCTTGCCGAAAGCGAGTCGCTTCCCGTTCCGACCGTCCTGCGCACCCACAGGGACGACGCAACCGCCGTCGCCAAGCATCTTCTCGGCGACGAGGAGCAGGCCGAAGGCGCTTCCAGGGTGGCGCACCGCGTCACCTCGATGAAGGAAGACTGATTCCTTCTCCATGCAGGCATCAGAAAGCCGGCGCCATGGCGTCGGCTTTTCCTTGTCTGCCATTTCCGCAGGGAACCACCATGACCGAACGCATTACGATCGGACTCATGTCCGGCACCAGCCTTGACGGCACGGACGCCGTCGCCATGGCCTTCGACGGCCGTGTCATGAGGAGTCTCGGGCACTCCTCGCTCGCCTTTCCGCCCAACCTGCGCGCTGCGCTCGCGGCGCTCACGCTGCCCGGCCCCGACGAAATCGAGCGCATGGGCGAAGCCTCCGTCGCGCTTGCTCGCCACTATGCAGAAGCCACCGGCCTTCTTCTGGCCCGAACGGGACTCTCCCCCGCCGACGTCGCCGCACTCGGCGTGCACGGCCAGACGATCCGCCATCGTCCTCAAAAGGGCTTCACGCTGCAGCTCAACCATCCCGCGCTCGTCGCAGAGCTCACGGGCATCGACGTCGTTGCGGACCTGCGCTCCCGCGACGTGGCCGCAGGAGGCGAGGGAGCGCCGCTCGTGCCCGCATTCCACGCCGAATGCTTCACGGGAGACGTCCCGCGCGTCGTCCTCAACATCGGCGGCATCGCCAACATCTCCGTTCTGCCCGCTCGCAGCGAGTCCCCCACCATCCTCGGCGGCGACACGGGTCCGGGCAACATGCTCATCGACACATGGACGCAGCGCATCACGGGAGCCCTTTACGACCGGGACGGCCGGTGGGCGGCCTCAGGCCGCGTCAGCACGACGCTTCTCGACGACCTTCTGAGCGAGCCCTACTTTGCACTTCCCATTCCGAAGTCGACGGGCAGGGAGCTCTTCTCGCCCGCCTGGCTCGACGCCCGCCTTTGCGGCCATGAGAGCCTGCCGCCCGAAGACGTCGCGCGAACGCTCGTCGAACTGACCGCCCGCACGATCACGAACACCGTCGCACGGTTCGCCCCTGACGCCGCCGAGCTTTACGTCTGCGGCGGCGGTGTCTACAACAAGACCCTCATGCAGGCCATCGCCTCGCATTTCCCCGGCCTCACGGCCACGACCGAAGCTCTGGGCGTGCCGCCCATGGAGGTGGAGGCGGCTGCCTTCGCCTGGCTTGCGGAGCGCTTTCTCGCAAGCCTCCCCGGAAACCTGCCTGCGGTCACGCGGGCGGCGGGACCGCGAATTCTCGGCGCCCTCTATCCGCGCTGATCAGGACGGAAGCAGGTCTATGAAAAAACGGACGGCGTTCGCATGGAACGTCGTCCGTTTGTTTTTGTGTCGTCGGGCCTTCGGTCCTCCAGCATCAGACTCCGAAGGAGGAGCCGCAGCCGCAGGTCGTCACCGCATTGGGATTGTCGATGACGAACTGAGCGCCGCTCAGGTCGTCCTTGAAGTCGATCTTGGCGCCGACGAGGTACTGGTAGCTCATGGAATCGATGAGAAGCGTCACACCGCCCTTTTCCATCACGGCGTCGTCGGGGTTCTGGACCTCGTCGAACGTAAAGCCGTACTGGAAGCCGGCGCAGCCGCCGCCCTGAACGAACACGCGCAGCTTGAGGCTGGGATTGCCCTCTTCGTCCATCAGCTCCTTGACCTTCGCGACGGCGGCGTCGGTGAAGTTGATGGGATCGGGCATGAGCTCGGGCATTTCTTCCTGAGGCGTTTCAATCTTTTCAGTCATCGGGGTATGTGCCGTCCAAAGGACGGCCCTCCAAAAATGTGACGGGACGCCGGGGCTTCTCTTCCACGATGGGCGGAGGCCGTTCACGGCGTTGTTCAAGCGATCATCTATGCTACACGAAAAAGCGCGCTCGTGACGGGTCTCGCCGTCAGATTCGGCACGCGCAGACGACAAAAAAGGCCGCGCTGCTTGATGCAGGCGACCTTCTTTTTGCCGGGATCCGCAGAAGGACGAGCCTTCTGCAAATCCGTACTCGAAGCGATTAGCGCTTGGAGAACTGCTTGGCGCGGCGGGCCTTGCGCAGACCGACCTTCTTACGTTCGACTTCACGAGCGTCGCGGGTCACGAGACCGGCGTTGGAGAGAACGCTCTTGAGGCCGGCGTCGTAGTCGACGAGGGCGCGCGTGATGCCGTGACGGATGGCGCCGGCCTGGCCGGATTCGCCACCACCGCAAACGTTGACCATGATGTCGAACGTTTCGGTGTTTTCCGTGAGCTGAAGCGGCTGCATGACGATCATGCGGCCCGTTTCACGGTGGAAGTACTGTTCCAGCGGACGGCCGTTGATCACGATCTTGCCAGTGCCGCGCTTGATGAAAACACGAGCGACCGAGCTCTTGCGGCGGCCGGTGCCGTAGTTGTAGTTACCGATCATCTTTCAAGCCTTTCGGAAATTAGAGGTCAAGAACCTTGGGTTGCTGGGCAGAGTGCGGGTGTTCGGCGCCGGCGTAGATCTTGAGCTTCTTGATCATGGCGTAGCCGAGCGGGCCCTTCGGAAGCATGCCCTTGACGGCGATTTCCAGAGCGCGGCCCGGGTGCTTGTCCTGCATTTCGCGGAACGTCGTTTCGTAGATGCCGCCGGGATAGCCCGTGTGGCGGTAGTACGTCTTCTTCGTGTCCTTTTCAGCGGAAAGCTTGAGCTTGTCCGCGTTGATCACGACGATAAAGTCACCCGTGTCGACATGGGGCGTGAATTCGGGCTTGTGCTTGCCACGAAGGCGCAGAGCGATTTCGCTGGCAAGACGGCCGAGCACCTTGTCACTGGCATCGACCACGAACCAGTCGCGCTTAACCTCAAGCGGCTTGGCCGAGAAGGTCTTCATTGCGTTTCACCTAATAAGTAAGGCAGCTGCTGCAGCGCTCAACGGATGGCGCCGCGGTCCGTCATCATTTCTGAGGACCCGCACTGACATGCAGATGCTGAATAAAAACAAAAGCGAACCTGAAATTGGGTTCGCCCTAGAAATATGGCGTTCTGAACTTCGCGTGTGAATCACGGCGCCAGTGGAAAAAGATGGGGTAAGCAATCCGTGAAGCAAAGTCAGGACCGCGATTTTACCCTAATCGCCCCTACTTGTCCACAAGAAGGACCGATTTTTTTATTTCCGTCCGCCGCCGTCCTCAAGAGACGGCGCGGCACGCCAAAAGAAACGGCACGGGCGCCTCCGCCATGGAGTCGCCCGCACCGAAGGCCGGCGGCCGAAGGGCCCGGGGGCCCTTCAGGCATCGGTCTTACTTCTTCTGCTCAGCCTCTTCGGCCGGCTTTTCCTCGACGACTTCGACGTCGATCACCTTTTCGGCTTCAACGGACGCAGCCTCGGCCTTTTCCTCAGCCTTGCATTCGCAGACTTCGGCTTCGCAGACCTCGGCCTTGCATTCGCATTCGGCCTTCTCGCATTCGCACTTGCCTTCTTCACAGGTGCAGGCTTCGTCGGCGCAGCAGCATTCCTCGACGGGCAGGCCGAAGGCGGCGGCGATCTTGGGCAGCAGGGCGTTCGTGCGGGCCTCGTTCATCTGGCCGAGGCGCAGACGGCGAAAGAGCACGTCCTCGGGCGTGCGGGCGAACTCGTGGTCGCGGGCGTAGAGGGCGAACTGAACAACCTTTTCGTCGGCGGCGTCACCGGCTTCGGCCTCGATCTCAAGAGCAGCATGGTCCCAGTTGGGATCGCAGAAGATCGGCAGATCCTTCGTGACGCAGAGACGCGGCGGGATGAGGTGACGCAGCGTGGCGACGAGCATGGCGTGCTCGGCCATCTTGCGGTAGGCCGTCCACTTGCCGCCCGTCACGGTGATCATGTTGCCGAATTCGGGAATGACGGCGTGTTCGCGAGAAACCTTGGCGGTCGAGCCGGCGGAACCCGTGGCCTGCGGATTGAAGAGCGGACGCAGGCCGGCGAAGGAGGCCTTGACGTCGGCGCGGGTGATCGGCTTTTCAAGATAGCCGGAGGCCGTCTCGATCATGAAGTCGATTTCGGCGTCGCTCACCTTCGGATCGAAGTCGGCTTCCTTCTGTTCCACGTCGGTCGTGCCGACGAGGAGCATGCCGTGCCAGGGAATGGCGAAGAGCACGCGGCCGTCGCGGGTCTTCGGGATGAGCATGCCGGTGTCGCCGGGCATGAAGGACTTGTCGAGCAGGATGTGCGAGCCGCGGGAGACGCGCACGAGCGTGGAGGCATCCGGATCAACCATGCGGCGGATCGGATCGACCCAGGCGCCGGCGGCGTTGAAGACCATCTTCGTGCGGATGACGAACTCTTCGCCGGTTTCCTTGTCCTTCGCGGTCACGGAGCGGATCATGCCGCCTTCACGGGTGACGCCAACGACGGGCATGTAGTTGAGCGGTACGGCGCCGTGTTCGTAGGCCGTGCGAATGAGCGCAACGTCAAGACGCGCGTCGTCGAACTGGCCGTCGAAGAACTGCACGCCCCCCATCAGGCCTTCGGGCTTGACGCCGGGCAGGCGCATGAGGGTGTCCTCACGGGAGAGGCTCGACGTGTGGCCGATGTTGTAGCCGCCGTAGGTCATGGCGGAGTAGATGCCGAGGCCGATCGTGTAGAACTCGCGCTCGCCCTTCTTGTAGCAGGGCAGGATGAAGGGCTTGGAGTGCACGAGGTGCGGAGCATTCTTGATGAGGATGCGGCGTTCCTTCAGAGCTTCGCGCACGAGCCCCCAGTCACGCGGATTCTTCATGTAGCGCACGCCGCCGTGAATCAGCTTCGTCGAACGGGACGACGTGCCGGACGAAAAGTCCTGGGCCTCCAGCACGACGGTCTTGAGGCCGCGGGAGGCGGCGTCGACCGCAATACCGGCGCCCGTGGCGCCGCCGCCGATGACGACGACGTCCCAGACGGGATCTTCACGAAGTTTGGCGAGCAGTTCCTCGCGGCAGGTGGTTTTCACTTCAGCCATGGTCACTTATTCCAGTTGCGGGCGCGGCCGACGGCTCGGGCCCATTGGTTCATCAAATACTCTCGCCTGTCGGCGGTCATCGAGGGCTCGAACACCCTGTCGACGCGCCACAAGGCGGAAATTTCTTCACACGACTCCCAGACGCCCGTCGAAAGGCCGGCAAGGAACGCCGCCCCGAGCGCAGTCGTTTCGGTAATGGCGGGACGAATGACCGGCACGCCGGAGATGTCCGCCTGAAACTGCATGAGAAGGTTGTTGCGGGAGGCGCCACCGTCAACGCGCAGCTCCTTGAGCTCGGTCCCTGCATCAAGTTGCATCGCCTCAAGCACCTCCGCACACTGGAAGGCGATGCCCTCAAGCGCGGCGCGCGCGACGTGCGCCTTCGTCGTACCTCTCGTCAGCCCGATCATCATGCCGCGGGCCTCGCTGTCCCAGTGCGGGGCGCCGAGCCCCACGAAGGCGGGAACGAGATAGACGCCGCCGTTGTCGGGCACGCTCTTGGCGAGCGACTCGATCTCCTCGGCGGAATTGAAGAACTGCAGGCCGTCCCTGAGCCACTGCACGACGGCGCCGGCAATGAAGACGGAGCCCTCAAGCGCATACTGCGTGCGTTCGCAGCAGAGCTGCCAGGCGGCCGTGCCGATCAGGCGGTGCTGGCTCATGCGGGGCTCGCTTCCCACGTTCATCAGAAGGAAGCCGCCCGTGCCGTAGGTGTTCTTTGCGCAGCCGGCCTCAAAGCACGTCTGACCGAAGGTCGCGGCCTGCTGGTCACCCGCAATGCCCGCCACGGGAATCGCGGCGCCGAGCATTTCGGGCAGCGCCTCGCCGACCACGCATGAGCTGGGCACGATTTCGGGAAGCATCGAGGCGGGAATGCCGAAGATGTCGAGAAGTTCGTCATCCCACCTGCAGGTTTCGAGATTGCAGAGCATCGTGCGGGAGGCGTTCGTGATGTCGGTCACGAAGACGCGGCCGCCCGTGAGCTTCCAGATGAGCCACGTGTCGATCGTGCCGAAGGCGAGTTCGCCGCGTTCTGCGCGCGCACGCGCTCCGGGCACCCTGTCGAGAATCCAGCGGATCTTGGTGGCGGAGAAGTACGGATCGATGCGAAGGCCCGTCTTTTCACGCACGAGCACTTCAAAGCCCCTTCTCTGCAGCTCCGTGCAGTAGGGAGCCGTACGTCGGTCCTGCCAGACGATGGCAGGGGCAATCGGCAGCCCCGTCGTCCTGTCCCAGACGACCGTCGTCTCGCGCTGGTTCGTCACGCCGATGGCGCTGACCTCGGAGGCCGAGACGCCCGCCTTTCTCAGGCAGTTCTGGGCGCAGGCGAGCTGCGTGCGCCAGATGTCCATGGCGTCGTGCTCGACCCAGCCGGGCTGCGGATAATGCTGCGGGAACTCAAGCTGCTCCAGGGAAACGATCTGGGCGCGGTGATTCAGCAGAATGGCGCGGGAACTCGTGGTCCCCTGATCAAGAGCAAGAATGTATTTCATGTAAGCGGCCGGTCTCGCAGCCCCGGCGCACGCACGGGGGTGGTTTTCGGATTTTGAGCCTTGAAAGTTTAACTAAAAAGGCCGTGCCTGCCTAGGGGAGATTCCCGATAGCAGGGGAGTGGACCACCACCATCCGCCAGAGACGAAAAAAGCTCCGCTTTCCCTGCGGGAGCGAAGCTTTCAAGTGACCTGCGTCACCCGTCAGAGAGCCTTATTCGGCCTTGTCCTCGGACTTGGCTTCAGCCGTTTCCTCAGCTTCGGCGACAGCCTCCACGTCCTCGTCCTCGAAGACGTCTTCCGTGAACATGGCTTCTTCGGCGGCGACGGCGGGAGCCTCGGCCTGCTCGACCTTTTCAGCTTCCGTCTTGACCTCGGGCTTCTTGGCAAGCCTGCCGAGCTCGATCACCAGGCGGAGGGCCTTGTTGACGTCCTCGGCGCTCTTGAAGTAGTCGGCGATGTCGGCGTCAAGTTTCACGACGGCGTTCTTGGCGAAGTCGGAGCGCTCGGAGAAGCGGCGGGTTTCAAGCGCGCGGGCACGCGGACCGGAACGAACGCCGAAGTCTTCGCGACGACGCTGGCCGCCGCCGAAGGACTTGCGACGATCGCCGAAGCCACGGCGCTCACCGTTGAACTCACGACGCTCGCCGGCCACGAACGGACGACGTTCACCGCGATCGCCGCCGAATTCACGACGGTCACCGAACTCACGGCGTTCACCAAAACCGCGGCGTTCACCGCCGAATTCGCGGCGATCACCGAATTCACGACGGCCGAAACCGCGCTCGCCGCCTTCGCGACGGTCGCTGCGGCCGCCCTCGCGGCGGTCGGAACCAAAGGGAGCCCTATGCGGGCCGTTGTTCTGCCAAGGTTTGCGATCCATTTTGCTCATATCTCTTCAAAGGGGCCTGCCGCCTCCCTTTCCTTGCGGGAGTAGCGGTTCAGGCTGTGATTAACTGTCCGGCGACGACTGCGGCGTCTTGCCCGACAGCGTATCGCCACATTCTAAGTGATAACCAGTGGAATTTGTGCAAAGCGCAAGGATTGGATATAGACTTGGAGTACGGACAAGAGCATTGTCCCATCAAAAAGCCACAACAAAAAGAGAGGTGTTATATGCCCCAATCTCTGCAGATCGTCTTCCACGGCATCAATCGTTCGCCCGCTGTCGAAACTGCGGTGACCGAAAAGGTTGAAGCGCTCCGTCGCTTCGACAACCAGCTCGGTGCCTGCAAAGTGACCGTCAGCCAGGAAGGTCACCAGACCATGGGCGCCTTCACGATTCGCATCGACCTGATGGCATCGGGTCAGGAACTCATCGTGAACCGCACGAACATGGATGTGATGGCAGCGCTCAACGAAGCGTTTGACACGGTTCGCCGCTCGGTTAAGGAAGAGGCCGAAAAGCGCCGCAATCACTAATGGAATGACCTACGTCCGTACCTGAATGGTCGGACGGGGTCCCCGAAAGCGCCGGACAAGCATGCCGGCGCTTTTTTTATGTTCGTGCGGACAGCACCGCACATAAAAGCCAAAAGCCCGACAGGCGCTAACCTGACGGGCTTTGAAATTGGCGTCCCCACGGGGATTCGAACCCCGGTACCGACCGTGAAAGGGTCGTGTCCTAGGCCTCTAGACGATAGGGACCTTGATCGTGGTGGAGGATAGCGGGATCGAACCGCTGACCTCTTGCATGCCATGCAAGCGCTCTCCCAGCTGAGCTAATCCCCCATTTGCTGGAAACCGAATACTAACACAACTGTCGGCATTCGTGTTCGAGTTTTGCATCTTTTTTAAGCTGTCGTGCTCAGCCTGCCATTCCCTCCTCCACAACGCGCCAACGTCAGGAGAAAGTGTGGCGTCCCCACGGGGATTCGAACCCCGGTACCGACCGTGAAAGGGTCGTGTCCTAGGCCTCTAGACGATAGGGACCTTGATCGTGGTGGAGGATAGCGGGATCGAACCGCTGACCTCTTGCATGCCATGCAAGCGCTCTCCCAGCTGAGCTAATCCCCCAGACTTTGAAAGGGTTGAAAAATCATACCCTCTCATAAATAGCCAAAAGCCCGCCAGGCGCTAACCTGACGGGCTTTGAAACTGGCGTCCCCACGGGGATTCGAACCCCGGTACCGACCGTGAAAGGGTCGTGTCCTAGGCCTCTAGACGATAGGGACCTTGATCGTGGTGGAGGATAGCGGGATCGAACCGCTGACCTCTTGCATGCCATGCAAGCGCTCTCCCAGCTGAGCTAATCCCCCACTAGAAGTGGAGAAGCAGAACTATACCATACTTTTCAGAAAAGCGAAGGCAAGAATGTAACTGTTTGTAATTAACCCATCCCACCGGCATTCTTGAGGCTGACGGGCGTCACTTTTCCTCCTGCTTGCGGTAGTCTGCGGAAAGCATCTTACAACCCAGACTGAAAGAGCATGACCGACACCGCATCGAACAACGGCCTGATCCGCATCCGCGGAGCCAGACAGAACAACCTGAAGAACATCGATCTGGACCTGCGCACCGGAGACTTCACTGTCGTGACGGGCCTTTCGGGCTCAGGCAAGAGCTCGCTTGTCTTTGACACGCTTTATGCGGAGGGGCAGCGCCGCTACGTCGAGACCTTCAGCCCGTATGCGCGCCAGTTCCTCGACCGCATGGACCGCCCGCATGTCGATCGAATCGACGGCGTGCCGCCTGCGATCGCCATCGACCAGAACAGCACTGTGCGCACGTCGCGATCGACGGTGGGCACGATGACGGAACTCAACGACCACATAAAGCTGCTCTTCGCCCATCATGCAGAGCTTTACTGCCCCAAATGCGGCCGACGCGTCGTCGAGCACACGCCCCAGAGCATCTGGGACGACGTGCTCGAGCGCCTCGCGGGAATGCCCGAGGGGCTGGACAGCAGGGTTCTCGTCACGTTCGACATGAAGGTGCCCAAGGAGCTTGCCTTGGAAACGGCCGAGACAGGTCTGTCGGCACAGGGGTTCACCCGCATCGAATCTCGCCGCGCCGTCAAGGACGGCACGATTCTCACGGTCGTGGCGGACCGCTTCCGCGCATCATCCGTCGAGCGGTCGCGCGCGATCGAGGCGATCGAGCAGGCCCTTGACAAGGGAGCCGGCGCGATGGCTGTCCTCATCAAGACCGAAGAAGGCTCGACGCCGCTCGCCCCCTACAGGAAGGGGTTTGGCTGCGCAGACTGCGACAAGTCCTTTTCCCAGCCCTCCGCTTCTCTCTTCAGCTTCAATTCTCCCGTAGGCGCCTGCGAGAAATGCAGGGGCTTCGGCCGCATCATTACGGTGGATCCGTCGCTCGTGATCCCCGATCCCTCGAAAACTCTCGAGGAGGGAGCCGTCAAGCCATGGACGACAAAGTCCTTCAACGAATGCCAGCAGGAGATGCTTGCCTACGCCGCCGTGCGCGGCATTCGCACCAACACGCCCTACAAAAAGCTCACGGCTGAGGAGAAGCGCTGGGTCTGGGAGGGCGGCGAGGACTGGACGGGCAACTGGCGCACGCAGTGGTACGGCATCAATCGCTTTTTCGAATGGCTCGAGAGCAAGACCTACAAGATGCACGTCCGCATGCTGCTGTCACGCTACCGTTCCTACACGGAGTGCCCCTCGTGCCGCGGCTCCCACCTGAAGCAGCCGTCGCTCTTCTGGCGATACGGCACCCTCGAGGAAAAGCAGCTCGTGCTTGCAAAGACCATCGAAGGCGGCGTCTTCAAGCCGATCGGCATGACCCTTTCCGACCGTGCCTACGCGAAGCTGCCCGGCTTCAACTACCACGAGCTCATGACGCTCCCGATCGAAGACCTGCGGGACTTCTTCAAAAAACGCCGCGCACGCGCCGACGAATCCGAGCAGATGCTACTGGACGAAATCTGCTCGCGCCTGATGTTCCTTTGCGACGTGGGCGTCGGCTACCTGACGCTCGACCGACAGAGCCGCACGCTCTCGGGCGGTGAAGTGCAGCGCGTGAGCCTCACGACGGCACTGGGCACGGCCCTCGTCAACACGCTGTTTGTTCTGGACGAACCTTCCATCGGCCTGCATCCGCGCGACATGCATCGCGTCAACCGCATCATGCGCCGCCTGACCGAAGCGGGCAACACGCTTGTCGTCGTGGAGCATGACCCTCAGGTCATGCTCGCTGCAAACCGCCTCATCGACATGGGCCCGGGGTCGGGCACGGACGGCGGCCGGATCATCTTCGACGGCAGCACGCGTGAAGTGCTCGACGCTGGCACCCTGACAGGCGACTACCTGTCGGGCCGCAGGCGCGTGCGGCGTCCCGATCCAGAATTCGTGACGGCCGACAGGCCCCGCCTGATCATCAAGGGTGCATCAGAACACAATCTCCGCCACATCGACGTGGCCATTCCGATGGGGGCCATCGTCGCCATCGCAGGCGTCTCGGGTTCGGGCAAATCGACGCTCGTCTCCGACATCCTCGTGCCCGCCCTTAAGCGCAAGTCCGGCAAAAGCACCGACCAGCCCGGCAAGTTCGACGGACTGGCGGGATGCATTCCCCATGATGTGATCTACGTCGACCAGAGTCCCATCGGGCGCACAACCCGCGGGAACCCCGTGAGCTACGTCGGCAGCTTCGACGGCATCCGATCGCTTTTTGCGGCCACGCCCATGGCCCGCCATCTGGGGCTCAGCGTCGGCGACTTCTCGTTCAACTCCGGCAAGGGACGCTGTCCGACCTGCGGCGGCGCCGGCTTCGAACACATCGAGATGCAGTTCCTCTCGGACGTCTATCTGCCCTGCCCCGCCTGCGGCGGCAAGCGCTACAAGGACTCTACTCTGGAGGTGAAGATCCGTCTCTCGGACGACCGCGACTACAGCATCGCCGACGTGCTAGACATGACGGCAGATGAAGCCACGCGACTTTTCTTTGAATACCCCAGCATCACCTGGGGAATCCAACAGCTTTGCAAAGTGGGCCTCGGCTATCTGAAGCTCGGGCAGCCGCTGACCACGCTTTCCGGCGGCGAACGCCAGCGCCTCAAGCTCGCAGGCACCCTCTCCGAGGGGCTTTCGCTCGGACGTCGCTGCGGCTACAGCGCAGGGAAGCTCTTCGTCTTCGACGAACCGACGACAGGACTGCACTTTGGCGACACGGCGACGCTCGTTTGCGTATTTAACGAACTGATCTGCCTCGGACATTCGGTGTTGGTGATCGAACACAACCTTGACGTCCTCAATACGGCCGACTGGATCATTGAACTCGGTCCCGCCGGCGGACGTCAGGGCGGCCTCGTGGTCTTCGAAGGCACGCCCGACCAGATCGTCAAGGAGGTCAGCTCCTTCACGGGACGCGCACTCAGGGACTGGCGAAACGTCCTTGACGGGCAGGAAGTCTCCCGGGAAAGCTTCTTCAACTTCCCGCCGATGAAGCTCAGCGCCCCCGAGGACAACACCCGGATCGTCATTCAGGGCGCCAGGGAGCACAACCTCAAGAATCTCTCGGTCACGATTCCCCGGGACAAGTTCACGGTTGTCACGGGCCCCTCGGGCTCCGGCAAGTCGACGCTTGCCTTCGACCTCGTCTTCGCGGAAGGACAGAGGCGTTATCTTGAAAGCCTCAATGCCTATGCGCGAAGCATGGTCCAGCCCGCTCCCGCCCCCGAGGTCGACTCAATCCGCGGCATTCCGCCCACGGTTGCCATTGAGCAACGTACCTCGCGTGGTGGCCTGCGCTCAACCGTCGGCACGACGACGGAGCTCCTGCATTTCCTCCGTCTGCTTTTCGTCAAGCTAGGCACCCAGTACTGCCCGGACTGCGGCATCCCGGCAAGCCCCCAGTCCCACGACGACATCATCAAGGCAATCCGCCGCGACTTCGGCTCGGACCAAATCGCCGTGCTTGCGCCGATCGTGCGTCGCCAGAAGGGCATCTTCAGAGCGGAAATGGAGGCGGCCGCAGTCGCCGGACACAGGATCATGCGCATCGATGGAGCATATATCGACATATCCCTCAAAATCCCTTCGCTCGCCCGTTATTCGGAACACGAGCTCGAGCTTGCCGTCGGGATATGCGGTGCCGACGAGCAAGCGCTGGAAAAGATCGTGGCCGCCGCGCTCCTTCACGGGCACGGTCGCCTGCTTGTGACGCGTTCGCTTCCCGACGAACCGACGACAGGCCTGCTCGAACAGGACGTCTTCTACTCGACGCTCGCAGCCTGCCCCTCCTGCCTCAAGAGCTTCCCTGCTCTGGATCCGAAGCTTTTCTCCTACAACTCGAGCGCAGGCGCGTGTCCGAAGTGCTCAGGCTACGGTCTCATCACTTCGGCGCTCAAGAAGGCGCAGAAAAAGAAGGAGGACTTCAACACCGACCTCAGCGACACGGAGGGGGCGGAGCTTTGCCCCGACTGTCTGGGGACTCGTCTGAATCCCGTTGCAAGGGCGGTGCGCTGGCACGACAGAAGCATTTCGGACTTCGGTGCAATGACGATCGACAGCGTGGAGGAGTTCTTCCGAAACCTCAGGCTCGAGGGACGCGAGGCGGCCATTGCTCACGACGCGGTCGCCGAGATCCTGTCTCGCCTCTCCTTCCTTCAGGAAGTGGGACTCGGATACCTCACGCTCGACCGCAGCGCGCCGACGCTTTCCGGCGGTGAAGCCCAGCGCATTCGTCTGGCCGCACAGCTCGGCAGCAACCTCAGGGGTGTCTGCTACGTGCTCGACGAGCCGACGATAGGACTGCATCCTCGAGACAACCGCATCCTTCTTGACGCCATCGACCGGCTCACCCACCAGGGCAACACGCTGCTCGTCGTCGAGCATGACGAGGACACGATCCGTCAGGCGGACCATATCATCGACATCGGTCCCGGCTCCGGCGTTCGAGGCGGCGAACTCGTTGCCGAGGGCACGGTTGACGACATCATGAAGTGCGAGCGCTCACTTACGGGTGAATACCTGAGAAATCCGAGCAAGCACAGGCATTTTGCCAGCCGTCCCTTCAATCCCGAGACAGACCCGAAGCTGTCGGTGATCAATCCCCGCATGCACAATCTGGCAGGCGGAGTCGTGGAATTCCCGCTCAACCGCCTGACCGTCGTGACGGGCGTCTCCGGCTCCGGCAAGTCCACTCTGACCCGTGAAGTGCTTTTTGAAAATCTGATCGGCAATCTCGGCTCCGATCCGAGCAAGGCGAAGTGGAAGGGATGCGACATAATCACGGGCCGCGAACCGGTGGCGCGTGTTCTGGAAGTGGATCAAACCCCCATCGGCAAGACGCCGAGATCGTGTCCCGCCACCTACGTCGGCTTCTTTGACAAAATCCGCGCGCTCTTTGCAGGCACGAATGAAGGCAAGGCTCGAGGTTACGGCGTGGGACGCTTCTCCTTCAACAACGAGGGCGGCCGCTGCGAAGCCTGCGCCGGACAGGGACTGCGCACAATCGAGATGTCGTTCCTGCCTGACGTCAAGGTCCCCTGCGAGGTGTGCCACGGCGCACGCTTCAATCAGGAAACGCTGGCCGTCACCTGGAAGGATCGAAACATCGGAGAAATCCTGCAGATGCAGGTCGATGAAGCAGTCGAGTTTTTCAACTCGATGCCGACGATCGCACACCCACTCAAGCTCCTTCAGGACATCGGTCTGGGCTACCTCACGCTTGGCCAGCCCTCACCCACGCTTTCCGGCGGCGAGGCGCAGCGCATCAAGCTCGTGAGCGAGCTCACCAAGGTCAAGGATTCCGTCTCCACCAGGGGACGCAAGAGTCCGCACACGCTCTACGTGCTTGACGAACCGACGGTGGGCCTGCACATGGCCGACGTCGACAAGCTCATCGGCGTGCTCAAGCGCCTCGTCGACGCAGGCAACACGGTGATTGTCGTCGAGCACAATCTCGACCTGATGGCGCAGGCCGACTGGATCGTCGACATGGGCCCCGAGGGCGGAGCCAACGGCGGCAGAGTCGTGGCCGCGGGCACTCCCGAGACGCTCACCTCCACGAACACCCATACGGGCCGCGCGCTCAAGGCCCACATGGATGCCCACTAGGACACGGTATGAAATCGGATAGGGGTGAGGACTTTTGATCCTCAGCCCCTTCCACACCACCCACCGTGCGGATCCGCAGTGGGCGGTTATCAATAACCTCAGAGAACTTCCTACTTGTAGACGTCCCCCAGGCACGTCCATCCCAATTCTCGGAGTCGGCCATTTGTCAGCGAGGTCGAGAGTATCCAACTGTTTGCCGTATGCCAGTACGACTTGCGGGTATTGGCCCACTCCCAAGCCACCTTGTCGTCTAGGCCCAGTTTCCTGAGCGCCGCAAACTTTGTCCGAACCTTCTTCCACTGTTTCCAGTAGATCTGTCGGATGCGTCTGCGCAACCATTCATCGGTGCTTCTGACGAATATCGCCATCGACGACTCCGCGAAATAGTTGACCCATCCGCAGACGAAAGCCTTCAGCTCCTTCCTGTACGCTTCAAGGCTTCTGCCTCGACTGCGTGAGGTAATGGCCTTCAGGCGCTGTCTGCATTTGGCCTTGGACTTCTGATGCGGTCGTGCTTTCACGATGCCTCGGCTTTGCCAAAAGCCAAACCCAAGGAACTTCAGGTTCGGATCCGTCATGCGGCAGATCTTCGTCTTCTGTTCGTTGAGTTTCAGAAACAGCTTTCCCTCCACGTAGGGCTTGAGGTGTCTGAGAGTCCGCTCCGCCGCCTTCCTGCTCCTGCAGAAGATCATCATGTCGTCGGCGTACCGAACGAAACGGTGCCCTCTGCGTTCGAGCTCATGGTCGAGCTCGTTGAGCATGATGTTGGCGAGAACGGGGCTGACCGGACCGCCTTGCGGCGTTCCTATTTCGCATGGCGTGATCTTGTCCCCTTCTTGTATCGGTGCTCTCAGGATCTTGTGGATGAGTGAGACTACTCGTCCGTCCTTGAGCTTGTCCGACAAGAGTTGCAGGAGCTTGGAGTGGTTGACAGTGTCGAAGAACTTCGACAGGTCGAGGTCCACGACCCAGACGTAACCCTGATTTGCGATATCGAGGGCCTCGTCAATGGCCGTCCGGCAACTCCTGCACGGGCGAAAGCCATGACTGTGCAAACTGAATACTGGTTCGTATTCGTCGCTCAGTTTCTGCGCGATCGCCTGTTGGATGACTCGATCGACAGCAGTTGGAATTCCCAACGGTCTGAACTTGCCTTTCTCCTCCTTCGGGATCATGACTCGGCGTACGGGCTGAGGTTTGTATTTCCCCGCCTTCACGGTTTCCACTATCTCGACGGCGTGCGCACGCAGATAGTCCAAGAACTCGTCTACGGTCATGCCGTCGACGCCCGGACCGCCTCTGTTTGCCTTGACCTGCTTATAAGCTCGGTTCAAGTTGTTCCGTTCAAGGATGGCTTCTAGGGTTACCATTCGTTGCCTTCGCATGTGGCGGCGTTTGTTCTTTCTCGTCCTTCTTCCCTTTGCTCCCCTCCGGTCCTCCCCTGTTCCGCAGGGGTCCCCCTTCGGGATTTTTCAGCAATAAACGGGTTGTCGGCTACGTCGGACGCCTCCTGTTATTGATTTCAGCCCTTCCCGAGCACCATCCCGCTCGGTACTATGGCCTCTGCTGACTTCTCACGACAAGCTTTACTCCGACGCTCCGAATGGAACGGCGTCCGTGAGACCTCCTCGGGTAAGAAACACGCTCTTTCCCCTCATGTAGCTGCCTCATTTACACCAACGGCTCCGTGCAGTTGTCGGACTTCACTCTGCCTTGCGAGCTTATCCGCCGTCGTATGCCTGATGAGGTTCTTGTTCATCAGCTCAAGGGTTTGCCTCCAGCTTCTTTCAGCCTACGCCTCGCGACGCACACCTTGCTTTTGGCTATGAGGTTGCCACTGCCGGCCCCTCTCGGGACTTTCACCCGTTAGAACGTGCCCATGCCGAGCACACAAGAGCAAGGGCACGCAGGCTTTGGAAAGCCTGCGGGCCCTTCATTGGTGTTTCACCACGGATCCTTTTTCAGGATCCCCATCCCGCCTCGCGGATGAGGCGGGTTCCGACGTCCGGATTTAGACGAGGAAGTAGAGGATGCCGAGCGTGATGATGGCGGCGGGAGCCGTGCGCTTGACGACTTCGATCGGGGAGACGCCTGCGATGCCCGAGAGCAGGATCAGGCCGCCCGCGAGCGGAGAGGACATGCGGCCGAGACCGGCGGCGATCATGGCGAGGTAGCCCAGACCGTCGATCTTCATGCCGAATTCGGCGGCGTGAGGCGTGACGGCTTCGTTGAAGGCGAACGCGGCGGCGTCGCCGGAGCCCGTCAGGACGCCGAAGACGTACGGGCCGACGGAACCGCCGATCTTGGCGACTTCATTGGCGTGCGTCAGGTAGTTGACGAAGAGGTCGATCACGCCCGTGGCGCGAAGACCGGAGGCGAACACGCCGGCGGCAATGATGATGCCGAGGATGCTGCCGTAGCCCTTGCCCATGCCGTCGAAGAACTTGGAGATGGTCTTCTGCGGGTCGGCGCGGGTGACGAGCATCGCGTACATCATGCCGATGAGCATGGCAGTCGCAACGGAGATCTTGACGGACGGAATGTAGAAGGAGAAGCCCAGAAGCAGAGCGACCGGAACGAGCGGAGCAAGCGCGCAGAGCACGTTGACCTTTTCGTCCTGATGTTCTTCTTCGGTCTGGACGGCGTCTTCAAAACCGCCCTTCTTGAAGTCGCCGTAGGCGACGCAGACGCCCGTCATCAGGACGACGAGGCAGCCGCAGACCATGAAGGTCACGTTGGCGTACCCGCCCACGAACTCCATCACCTCCATGCCGGCGAGCTTGGCGATGAACGGGTTGTGGGAGACGCCCGGATTGAAGTAGCCGGCCATCACGCAGGAGGCGACGGCAGCGGCGGCCATGGCCGGACGGAAGCCCGCGCGAACAAGAAGCGGGATGAGCGTCGGGCCAACGGCGGCGGACATGCCGGCCATCGACGGAATGGCGGTGGCGACGACGAAGCCCACGAGGATACAGGCCGGAAGCAGGAAGATGCCGAGCTTGCCGAGCGGCTTCGTGAGGAGACGGACGAGGTGACGGTCGCAGCCCGTGAGCGAAATGACGCCGGCAAAGCCGAGCGCCGAGCAGATTGCGATGATGAGCGAGCCGTTCGTCATCGACTTATCGAACTGCTTGAAGGCCGCCATCGGATCCATGGCGATGAGGGTCATCACCAGACCGGCGGTGAGAAGCACGAGTCGCGTTTCATAGCGCTTGATGAGCGCATAGACGGTGGCGCACACGACGAGAAGCGCCAGACCGATGGTAATGTTCATGGGATTGTCTCCTGCCGCAGCATGCCCCGCGGGCGCTGCGCAGCGTGGTTGTGTCGGATGTCCGCAGTCCGCCGCGGTGATTCCGGGAGCCTCCTCCGATGCCGGAATCCGCTCTGCCGGACCGCTCCGCGGCCGCCTGTTGTGTACAGGCCGCAGATTTTATCAAATGTGTCATTCAAGAACCGTTGGGGAAACTCCTCGTTTTTTCATCCGCCCCCCAATTTCGACGCACCGGTCGCCTTTCGCCTCCCCTTCCTCATTCCGGTCCGCCGCACCGTCCCGAATGCGTGCCCGAGGCGCCGATCGGGTAGAATCCCGAATCCCATTCGCCGCACACTCAATTTTCCAACCTTTTTCCCAAGCAAACCGACATGTCCGCCACGATCGTTCCACCGCTTGCCGTCGCCCCCATGGAGGGCCTCACGGGCTTCGTCTTCAGGCAGGTTTTCAGCCGCCACTTCACGGGCGCGGACGACTGGTTCATTCCTTTCGTGACGCCCACGACCCTGCCGCAGTTCACGGACCGCCAGATGCGCGAGCTCGCGCCCGAGGCCAATGCGGGCATTCATGCGGTTCCGCAGCTTCTGACGCGCCGCACGGCCGACTTCCTCTGGTCCGCGAAGGCGCTCGCCGACATGGGCTACGACGAGGTGAACCTCAACTTCGGCTGTCCCGCGGGCACAGTCGTCGCCAAGGGCAAGGGTTCGGGCTTTCTGCGCGAGCCCGAGGCCATGATCCGCTTTCTCGACGAGATCTTCAGCGCGGACCTTCCGATCGCGATTTCAGTGAAGACTCGCCTCGGCTGGGCCTCCGAGGACGAGTTCGACCGTCTCGTCGACGTCTACAACCGCTTTCCGATGAAGCGCCTCACGGTGCACCCGCGCCTCAAGAGCGACCACTACAAGGGCAGCGTGCGCCTCGAGACGCTCGACCGCCTCTATCCGAGCCTCAGGATGAAGGTGGGCTACAACGGCGACGTCGTCACGCCCGCCGATGCGGTCGCGATGACGGAGCGCTATCCGGGCATCGACCAGATGATGATCGGCCGCGCCCTGATGGCCGACCCCGCGCTGCTTCGCAAGATCCGTGGTGGCGAGCCCGCGACCGAAGCCGAGCTCGACGACTTCCGGCGCGATCTCTTCGAAAGCTACACGGCCGCCTTCGGCAGCCTCAAGAACGCCATGATGCGCATGAAGGAATACTGGTTCTACCAGCTCGCCCTTTATGACGAGAGCGAGCGCCCCGCCAAGGAGATCTTCAAGTCAAAGACGCCCGAGGCCTTCGCCGACGCCGTCAGGAGGCTCGTCGAGACCTGCCCGCTTCGCCGCGACGCCCGCGCCTCTTGGTACAAGCCTCTTTGATCAGGCTCCCCCCTTCGGTTCGGCCCGAGCCGCATTCCCTGCGACAAGCTCAGCATAACGCCGTCCGAGCGCCGCAGGCACTTCGTGGCCCATGCCTTCCACGGGCTCGAGCCTCGCGCCCGGAATCACGGCCGCCGTCTCTTCGCCCGCCGCGAACGGCAGCAGCGGATCCGCCGTGCCGTGAATGACAAGCGTCGGAACCCGAATCTGCCCGAGCGCCTCCGACCTGTTTCCGCTCGCGAGGATCGCAAGCAGCTGCCGCTTCGTCGCCTCCATGTCGAGCGGCGTGTCCTCGATGCGGTCGAGCATCCGCTCGAGCGCCTCGACGTCGCCGCGAAAGGCGGGCCCCGAGAGCGCAAGCAGGATCTCCCGCATCTCCTCCCTCGCCTCTTCCTTCGTCCGCGCGGGTCCTCTCGGGCGGATGATCTTCCAGATCGTGCCGAGCCTGCCGAGGCCCGTGGCGGGATTGCCCGTCGCGGACGAGAGCGACGCGAGCGAGAGAATCCTCTCGGGATGACGCAGGGCGAGCGTCTGCGCGATCATCCCGCCCATGGAAAAGCCCGCGACGTGAAAGCGCCCGATGCCGAGACCGTCAGCGAGCGCTGCGACGTCGTCCGCCATGTCGTCAAGATCGTAGGCAGCCGAAACCTTCCTGCGCGCGAGCGTTCTCGCCACAGCGCCGAGCACCTCAACATCCCTGACGCGAACGCCCGTCACGCGCGGGCTTTTTCCTGCGTCCCTGTTGTCGGGCAGCACGACCTGGAGTCCCGTCTCGACAAGCGCATCGACGAGTTCGGCGGGCCAGGCGTTCGACGCCATGCCGAGTCCCTGCAGAAGAATGACGGCGGGACGGGACGCATCACCATGACGCGTGAAGGAGAGCGGAACGACGGGACGGCAGGACATCGGGATAATCCTCCTGAACAATCAGAAAAAAGGCCCGGGACGCCGCCGGGATGCGGGCCGGACCTTCGTGACGGCGCTGAACTTGAACGCTGTCCGGGCTTACTTGCCCAGTGCGATCGGAAGCACGATGCTCTTCACGTCGACGGGCGTCGTCATCAGGCCGTTCTCGATGAGGAACTTCTGGTCGGCCTCAAGGCCCTTGACGTCGGCGTCGGTCAGCACGCCGTAGTAGTGGGACCAGCCCGCGAGCTTTTCGGCGTCGGCGAGCGAGATGCCGTGTTCCTTCGCGCCGATGGCGACGGCCTCCTGCCAGTTGGCCTTGATCCACTCGTCGGCTTCACGCTCGACGCGCACGACGGTTTCGAGCGCCTCGGGATGCTTTTCGGCGAACTGCTTCGAGGCGGTCATGACGAGGTTGACGTCGACGAGGCCCTTGGCGGTAGTCACGACGCGGCAGCCCGCCTCCTCGGCCGTGATGATGCCGCTCGCGGCAAGAAGCGCCGCGTCGACGCGGCCGCTCGTGACGGCGGTCATGGCGGCGGGAATGTCCATGGAGAGGAACTCGACGTCATCGGCCGACATGCCTTCCTTCACCAGAGCGGCGATGAGGAGCTGATGGAGCACGGTGCCGCGGGGACCCGCGACCTTCTTGCCCTTGAGGTCCTTCACGGAGAGACTGGCGCCGGGCTTGCCCACGATGGCGAAGGTGTCCGTCGGGTGCGAGACGCCCGAGGCGACGTAGACGGGATTGCCCGAGCCGTTGGCCATGAGGAGCGAGGCGGTGTTCATGACGGCGGAGACGTCGACGGCGCCGGCCGCCATGGCCTGGGCCTGCTTGGCGCCCGAGTTGATGGACTTCCACTCGACCTTGACGCCGTCCTTCTCAAAGGCCTTCTCGAGCATGCCTTTTTCCTTCATGACCATGTTCTGAAGGTTGAACGGGCTCTTCACGTAGACGATCGTCACCTTTTCGGGCATGGCGGCGAGGGCGGACGCGGCAAAGGCGCCGCAGACGGCGGCGGCAAGAAGCTTCTTCATCATTTTCAGGATTTCCTTTTTATAGAAGCGGCTCCTCTTCAAGGAAGCCGCGGAGGATTTCTTCGGAAAGCGCGCCGAGTCCAGGAGTCGCGAGGCTCCTCGGATAAGGCGCGGGATTGTCGTAGGTGCGCGCGATCACGCCGTTCTCAAGCCTGCAGATGCGGCTCGAGAGCAGCACGGCCTCGGTCACGTCGTGCGTGACGAGCACGGTCGTGACGGGACGCGCGGCGTGAATGCGAACGAATTCGTCATAGAGCTGGCGGCGAGTCAGAGCGTCGAGCGAACTGAACGCCTCGTCGAGCAGGAGGAGTTCGGGCTCGGCGGCGAGCGCTCGGGCAAGGCCCACGCGCTGGCTCATGCCGCCCGAGAGCGCGGCGGGCATCGACTCGGAGGCATGCGCGAGGCCCGTGAGCGCAAGCACGGCGTCGACCTTCGCGCGTCGCTCGTCGGCGGGCAGGTGTCTCACGGCCACCTCCACGTTTCTTCTCACGCTCATCCAGGGAAACAGCCTGTGCTCCTGAAAGACCACGGCCGTGCGGGGCGCGGCGGCGCGACCCTGCGCGTCCTCCATGCGGATTTCGCCCGAATCGGGCTTCTCAAGTCCCGCAAGGAGCCTCAGCAGCGTCGTCTTCCCGCAGCCGCTGCGGCCGATCACGGCCGTGATGCCGCCCGCGGGCATCTCGAGCGACAGTCCGTCGATCGGAGCCGTCGTGCGGCTGTCGGACGAAAAGGCCTTCCTGAGATTTCTGATTTCAACCTTCACCATCTACGCAGCTTCCGAAATGCGGCGCGAGAGCGCCGAAACGAGCCTCGAGATCACGGCGTCGGCCGCAATGCCGAGCCCCACGATCGTGAAGATGCCGACGAACACGACGTCGGTCTTGCCGAATTCGGAGCTCTCCGTAATGAGAAAACCCAGCCCCGACGAGGCGGCGATGAGCTCGGCACCCACGAGGGCGCGCCAGCTGTACCCGAACCCCATGCGAAGGCCCGCCAGAATCCCGGGCATGGCCGCAGGAAGCGTGAGCATCCTGAAGCGCTCGGCGGACGTAAACCTGAGAAGCTCGGCCACTTCGGCAAGCTTCGGGTCGATGCCCTTCACCGCCGTGAGCGCGTTCAGATAGATCGGAAAGAAGCTCGAGAGAAAGACGATCGCGATCTTGGGCGCCTCGTCGATGCCGAGCCAGAGAATGAGAACGGGAATGAGCGCAAGCGGAGGCGTGAGCCTCAGGAATTCGATGACGAAATGCGAGGCCGCCGCGGCTGCGGGCCTCACCGCGAACCAGACGCCGCAGCCGATCCCGAAGGCGGCCGCAAGCACGAAGCCCGTCATCGTGCGCATCGCACTCATGCCGATGTGCGCCGCCAGCGACCCGTCGGCCGCCATGCGCACGAACGCCTCCCACACCGCCTCGGGCGACGGCAGGAGAACGGGCGCGATCCCGCCCGAGTGCGCGGCGAGCCACCAGGCGGCAAGAAGCGCCGCCGGGATGACAAGGCCCAGTAAAGGAAGCGATGAACGGTTCATGTCGGAGCGGGCGGACCGGAGACGGCTACGGTCATACCCGAGTAAATTTGTCGGGATAATGTAGCAGATGAGCGGTTCTGATGCAAACCATTCTCACACGAGGAGTCCGGAACTTTGGAGAACGGCGAAGAAGGCACAGCCCCTGAAGGGACGCGCCCGGCGCTGGGCCGGGCGTGGAAAAGACATGCGGGACGGAAGTAGTCTGTCCCTGATCAGAGCGAAAATCCGCGCCAGACAAGCTGGCAGCCGAGGGCGACCATCACGCAGGAGAGCAGGATGACGATGAGGCGGGGCTTGCTCTTTCGAGCAAGGCGTGCGCCGAGCTGTGCGCCCACGATGGCGCCGCAGCCCACTGCGACGGCGGGGGCCCAGACGATGTGGGCGAGTAGCGCATGGCCGACGACGCCGATGGCGGCGCTCACCATGAGCACGAAGGTAGAGGTGGCCACGGCGACGAGCGGCGGGAAGCCGAGCAGGAAGACCATCATCGGAACGTGCACGACGCCGCCGCCGATGCCCAGAATGGAGCTGATGAAGCCCACGAAGAAGGAGCAGCCGATGCCGAGCCAGATCTTGCTTCTGGGGAGCTCGTTCGGATCGAACTCGTCGGCCGAGCGGTTGGCGGCCTTGTTGCGGGAGCTCCAGTACATGAAGCAGCCGAGGAAGGCGAGCGACGCGCCGAAGGTGATCGAGAAGGCGGGGCCCGAGAACCATTCGCTCACGTAGCTCCCGAGGAAGGCGCCCGGCACCGTGGCGAGTGCAAAGGGCATCGCCACGCTAAGGATGATGCGCTTCTGCCTGAAGTAGGCCCAGGTGCCCGAGAGTGCATTGAGGAGCACGCCGAAGAGGCTCGTGCCCACGACCTCCTGAACGTTCGTGAAGGTGCTGCCCGAAGGCGGCATCATGAAGTACATGAAGAGCGGCACCATGATGAGGCCGCCACCGATGCCGACGAGAGCGCCGAAGGAGCCGACGCCGATGCCGAGAATGAAGAGCTCGATGAAGTCAAGCATGACCGTGTTGTCGTCTTGTATTGATGGGTGTAACCGAGGGAGTGCGCATGACGCGCCGTGTGCGCGGCGGACCGTGCGGGACTTTCCGACATGATACGCCCGCCGTCTTCCGTCAAGGACGAAAACCCGCCGTCCTCTTCATCCTGCTCAAAAAATGCGGGGCGTCTAACCATGGGCGCCCCACATTTCGTTTTCACAGTCTTCTTTGCGTCACAGCCTGATGCGCGCGGCTAGCCCCGGCGGGCAACGGCCGATCATCAGGTCGGCGAGCACCTCGGAGTGCGTGCACGCGAAGACCTGCACGCCGGCTTCGACGAAGGCGGCCGCGGAGGTCGCGACGAGCCTGCGCAACTCGTCGTCCATGCAGGCGTCGGGCTCGTTCCAGAAGAGGATCATGCCCGGCGAGATCATGCCGTTGCGAACGAGCCTTGCGAGCATCACGATCCTGCGCTCGCCAGAATCCAACTCGGACATCGGCACCATGGCGCCTTCACGGATGACGACCAGACTCTTGTCGTCAGGATGCTCGGCGACGCGAGCCTCTTTTCGAGTCGGTCAAGGAGCGCCGCAAGCGGGGCTGCGGGTTCGGACTTCGTGTCCTCGGCGCCGAGCACCGAGCAGGTGTCGCGCCAGACGCCCTCGAACCCGACATGCCACATCTCGAAGAGCTTCGGGAACCAGGGCACGAAGGAGGCGAGCTCCTGCATGGGAATGAAGACGGGGCGGCCAGGGGCCGTGCCCGACGGCATGGCGTCGACGGAGACGAATTCGGAGCCGCTCTTGAAGCCGAAGGCGAGCGTGCCCTGGGCCTCCTCGTGCTCGAGCTCGACGGCGCACTCGCCGCGCGCGAGGTCGCCCACGCAGCCCGGACGAAAGTTCTCCCTCAGCCGGCCCGTGATCGACTGCGCGTATCCGAGCTTCGTCATCCAGCGCGTCGTGAAGGCGCCCGCGGACTCGACGGCGCACAGCAGCTTGAGCAGGTTGTGTCCGCCTGCGCCATTGGCCGCGACGATGACGTTGAGACCGGGCGCAAACGCATGGCGCCCGTCATTGATGTTCATAAAGCCGCGGAGGCTCACGGATCGGATCAAGGCCGTTCCTCCTTGCAATATTAGTGTTAAGCGGTGTGCTCGGCCCAGACGGCGGCGACCGCCTCCCTGACGGCGGTCTCGTCCGCCTTCCAACTGCCCTGCACGAAGCCCTTCGCACCGCCGCCGCGGCCGTTGAGGCGCTTGTTGAGCGCGATGCTCACGGGGCGCAGAAGGTCGTCGGGGATGGCGCAGACGTAGCTCATGACGCCGGGCTCGGTCTCGGACATGACGGCGATGAAGGGAGCCTTCTTCGCTTCGGAGAGCTGCACGCAGAACTGGCGGAGCTCAAACGGGGTGAAGCCTTCCTCCAGGACGACGAGCGGCGTCTCCTGAGCGGGAATGGCGTCGGCCTTGAGGTCGAAGATCGTGCGGTTCATCGCCGCAATCCTCGCGTCCTTGGCGGCCGACTCGGCGAGCACGCGCTCGACGGCCGAGGAGATCTCGAGGGGCTTCGCGGAGAGAAGCGCGGAGACGGCGCGGGTCTCGCGGATGCGGGCCTCGTAGTCCCTGAGGGCGCGGATGCCGCATACGAAGAAGACGCGGGTGCCGCCGCGGTGCTTCATCGAGGAGAGCACCTTGATGAGGCCGATCTCGCCCGTGCTCCTCACGTGCACGCCGCAGCATGCGCAACGGTCGCATCCGGGCACGTCCACGATGCGCACGTCGCCCTTGAGGGCCTTCTTGCTGCGGTAGGCGAGCTTTTCAAGCGCCTCGGCGTCGGGAAACGAGATGCCCACCTCAACGTTGGCGACGATCGCCTCGTTGCAGGCGCGCTCGACTTCGGCCACCTGCTCCTCGGTCATCACGCCGCTGAAGTCGCACGTGATGACGTCGTCGTCCATGTGAAAGCCCACGTTGTCAAAGCCGAACCTCGCGTTGACGATGCCCGAGAAGACGTGCTCGCCCGTGTGGTTCTGCATGTTGTCGAAGCGGCGCTCCCAGTCAAGCACGCCCTTGACGTCCTGCCCGACATCGAACGCCTTTTCACAATAGTGCACGATGCCCGCCGGCGTGCGGCGCACGTCGAACACGGCTGCGCCGTCGATCGTACCGTGGTCCGCAGGCTGTCCGCCGCCTTCCGGATAAAAGGCCGTGTCTTCAAGCATGACCTCGAAGCCCTTTTCGCCTTCCACGCATGAGATCACCTTCGAGGTGAATTCGCGGACATAGGGGTCACGATAGAAAAGTTCGGTCATGGCGGTCATGGACGGCTCCTTGAAAAAACCTGAGTGGTGAGACTGCAAAGTCTATGCGCATTCTTCGGGATGCGCAAAACGCGCAACGAAGACGGCCCGAAGCCGGCGCTCCGGGCCGCAGGACAATGCATGCTTGGGGAAGACGTGAATCAGGCGACGTCCTTCGTTCTTCTGACGGCGCCCTCGCCCACGAGCTTTTCGTTGATGAAGCCGTAGGCCTGCGCGTTGAGTTCCGCAAAGGGCGGATTGACGCCGAACTTGCGAGTATAGAAGAAGCCCTCGAGTGCCATGATGGCCACGAATCGAGGCAGGCGCTCCGCTTCGGGCAGCGCCTGGATGCGGAACCAGAGCTTCTGGTACCAGTCGTGCACGGGCTTCATGAGCTCGTCGTCGTGCACGAAGTTGGAGAGCAGCGCGACGCCCACGTCGGCCCAGTCGCGGCTGTCGGCTTCGAAGGTCTTGAACCACTCGACGAATCCCGGCACGAGCGTCTCGTCGGGACGGCCCTCGAAGAGCGCCTCGTGGCGCTTCATCTGGCCGTCGAGATGAGCGGCGTAGTCCTCGATGAGCGCGGCGTGGAGCGCGCGCTTGTTCTTGAAGTGGTACATGCACGCGCCCTTGCTCATGCCTGCGGCCTGGGCCGCGCGGTCCATGGTGAGCGCACCGATGCCTTCCTTGAGGATGATGCCGCGGGCGGCGGCGATGATGGCTGCGCGGGTTCGGAGGGCCTTTTCACTGCTCATGGGAAATGCTTGCCGGAAATGTAGGTAGATGGTGGTCACTGACCCGATTTTACGCCCTGATGCGTTGAAACGGGCGCGGCGCATGGGTTTGCAGGGAGGACGCCGCAATCGGATAGGAGGCATGGGATTACTTCCCATGCCGTCCTTCCACACCACCGTACG